>Ga0272446_1002233_pt1 | contig 26839 bp, 20 predicted proteins | sample YNPCB0061_FD_194587 | JGI IMG/M metagenome (GOLD analysis project Ga0272446, IMG submission 194587) | Hot spring microbial mat communities from Yellowstone National Park, WY, United States - YNP-CB-006-1 | ecosystem: Environmental > Aquatic > Thermal springs > Hot (42-90C) > Sediment | place...
GTAGTTGATACGCCTACTTTCCACGTCTCTAGTTTAACACATAGAGAGGGCTAAAGCCCCCTGAGTTGGCTGTATCCCCTCGCTAAAGCGGAGGGGTTTTAGCCCGCCCACATCACTCCTATAAAGAAGGCCTGTCTTTCCCTTGAGATATGATTTGGACATAGAACCACGCCACGTCTTTCACAGGGAACAGGTTAACTTTCCCGGCCGAAATGCTGATGTTGAAATGATTCCGCAGCAATTAATTCTCCGTAATTTTTTAAGTTATCGTCAGGCAATGCTCCCCTTTCGGGGGTTACACCTTGCCTGTATTTGTGGTGCCAATGGGGCGGGCAAATCCTCTTTATTAGAGGCCATTGCTTGGGCACTGTGGGGGCAAAGTCGCGCCAGCCGTGAGGATGATGTCATCTACTACGGTGAAGTTGAAGCCTACGTTGATTTTGAGTTTACGGTGCAAGGCCAAGGCTATCGCGTTGTGCGGGTTCGCCGCCGTCAACAGGGTACTGTCCTAGAGCTTCAGGTACAAACAGCGGTGGGCTACAGTTCCCTGACCCAGCGATCGCTGCGAGCCACCCAAGAGAAAATTATTCAAATTCTGCGCCTTGACTATCCAACCTTTGTTAACTCTGCCTATCTGCGTCAAGGCCGTGCTGATGAATTTATGGCGAAGCGTCCTAGTGAGCGCAAGCAACTATTGGCTGCGCTGTTGGGCTTAGAGCAATACGAGCAATTGGCGGAGGCTGCCCGCGATCGCGCCCGGGAGTACAAAGCACAAATCACCCTGCTTGAACAACGCCTGAGCGCTGAGGCCACTCAATTGGCGGCGCAGGCTCACCTTCAGGTGCAACACCAACACTTAACAGCGCGCATTGCCCAGCAGCGGCAGCACTTGCATCAGCAGCAGCGGGTTCTGCAAGAGCAGCAGGCCGCCTACCATGCCCAACAACTCCGGCAGCAGGAGTACCATAATCTTGTGCAGCAGCAGCATACCCTTGCCACCACCATTGAGCACCTCGAACAACAGTGCAATGCCTTAATCCAGCAACGGCAGGCGATCGCCAACTTACTGGAGCGAGCAGCGGAACTTGAGGTAGCGGCGTGCCAATGGCAGGAGCTCACGGCGCAAGAGAGTGCCCTACAACAGCGCTTTAGTGACTACCAACGGCTGCGCCACGAGCGCGATCGCCAGCAGGCAATTTTAGAGGCGCAGCGTCAGGACTTACTGCATAGGCTGCACAAAGTGGATACCCAAATTCACCTGATCCAAGAACAGAGCCAGCACCTAGCCACCCTCATCGCCAAGGAGCCGGACATCCTCAGTGCCCTAGAGCAGCTCCAGCAGGCTCGTGCCCAGCTACAGGAACTAGAGGAACTGCAACAACAGGTCTTCCCCCTTCTGCGCGCCAAGCATCAGCTTGAGACCCAGCGGCAACAGCACTATGAGCATCTCAGGAGCCGCCGTGAGGAACTCCAGCAGCGATGGCACCACCTACAGGCGCAATTAAATCGCCAACCCGAGCTTGAGCAGGCGGTGTCGGTGATTACGGCGCAAATTGAGACCCTTGAAAAGAAACGCATCTATCAGGAGCACCTGCGGCAAAAGGGGCTTGAACGCCGTCAGTTTATGGAGCAATTGCAAGCACGCCAACGGGACTACGAGCGCCAAATTGGTCACCTTGATGAGTCCCTCGACCGTCTTGGCCAACCGGGAGCCGTCTGTCCGCTCTGTCAGCAACCCCTTGACGAGGAGCACTATCAGCAGGTGCTACGCCGCAATACCGCCGAAAAAGAAGACCTGCTCAATCAAGTGTGGGTTATTCGTGAGCAGCTAGCGGTCTCCGAGCGGGAAATTCAAGTCTTGCGCCGCGAGTATCTGGCGGTGGGGTATGAAGTCTCAGAACTCACGCAGTTATTTGAGCAGCGGGGGTACCTCCAACAGCAGATACAGTCCACCACTGATCTTGGCTCGCAACTCACTGCCCTAGCCACGGAACTGGAGGAACTCGATGCGCTCCTGCAAACAAAGACATGGGGGCAAGAGAGCCTGCAGGAATTAGAAGAGATTGAGGCGCAGTTGGCCAGCCTGAACTACGACGAGAAAAATGTGGCGATCGCCCGCGCGCAGGTGGAACAATGGCGCTGGGCTGACGCTAAACAGCAGGAACTGCGTCACGCCAAACGGCAGTATCGTCAACTTCAGCAGCAACTCCCTCCCCTAGAAGCTCAGCAGCAACAGCTACAGCACGAGTTGGCAACCCTCCTGCACGACTCAGAGGCGGCGATCGCCCTGCGCACCCTCGATGAGCAACTTGCCGCCCTCGCCTATGATCCCAAGGCGCATGCTGAGCTACAAGCTGCCTTAAGGACATTGCAACCCCAGCTAGAGGCCTATCAAGAACTACAGCGGGGGCGATCGCGACTGCCCGAACTCGACCAAAAACAACAGGAGCTAGAGCAAACCCTTGCCCTGCAAAGATCCCAACGAGACAGTATTCAGCACCAACTGCAACAGCTAGCGCAATCCTGCACCGCCATGGCTGCCCAAGCCGCCACCCTTGAGCACCTCCAACAGCAGCTTACCCAGCAGCAGCACCACTTGGAAGCGGATTTGGCCGCTCACGGTAAACTCACGGCTGAGTTAGAACAACTGACGCGGCTGGCCAAGGAACACCAACAAGGTCAGCAGCACCTTGAGCAACTACGCCACCAATTCCGTGTGTACAGCGAACTGGCTCAGGCCATGGGGAAAAATGGCATTCCAGCCATGCTGATTGAAACGGTGCTGCCCCACCTTGAGGCGGAAACCAATGCCATCTTGGGGCGGCTCAGCAACCACCAGCTGCATATCCAGTTTATTACTCAGCGCAGTCGTCAGCGGGGCAGTGGTGACCGTAAACCCATTGAAACCCTTGATATTCTGATCGCCGACTGCCAAGGCACCCGCCCCTACGAAAGCTATTCCGGCGGTGAAATGTTTCGGATCAACTTTGCCCTACGACTGGCCTTAGCACGCCTGTTAGCACAACGCTCCGGTAGTGATGTCCAGTTTTTAATTATTGATGAAGGCTTCGGCACCCAAGATGCCCAAGGTTGCGAACGCCTCATTGCTGCCCTCAACGCGATCGCCCCTGAGTTTCAGTGTATTTTGGCCATTACCCACGTGCCCGCCCTCAAGGAAGCCTTTCAAACCCGCATTGAAGTGACCAAAGGCGATCAAGGATCTCAGATCAGCGTTATTGCCTAGGCATCCTAGATGGCAAAGCGGCAGCAGCAAAGACCCCTAGCAGATACAATGCCGATACAATAAAAGGCATAAAATACCGGTGCTCCTGCTGCCATGACGCGATCGCACCCTGTTGCTGCCACACCTGACCTCCTCCACGACCTGCAAGCGGTGCTTGATGACCTAAATAACTATCAACATGACCTCACCTACGAGGCAGCAAAAACGGCCTTAGAACAACTGCTGGCGGATTGTAGCGCCACTGCCGGTGAAACCTCACCCCTTGCCGGAGCGATCGCCCAGTTAGAAGATATGCTGGACAAACTCCACTACGGTGTGGTGCACATTGCTGTCTTTGGCCTAGTGGGGCGCGGTAAATCATCGCTTCTCAATGCCCTGCTGGGAGAGCCGGTCTTTGCTACAGGCCCCATCCACGGCGTGACCCGACAGCAGGCAGCAGCACTGTGGCAGGTGTCTGACCCTGAAGGACACAGGCGATCGCCCATTCGCCTTATTGACACCCCCGGGCTGGATGAGGTCAACGGTGCCGAACGGGAAGCGCTAGCTCGGCAGGTGGCACAACAGGCGGATTTGATCCTCTTTGTGGTGGCCGGAGACCTGACGCGGCTGGAGTACGAGAGCCTCAGTCAACTGCGCGCCGCCAGTAAGCCCATGCTGTTGGTGTTTAACAAGGTGGATCAGTATCCAGAGGTTGATCGCCAAGCTATCTATGCCAAACTTCGCGATGAGCGAGTTAAAGCACTCCTCTCACCTGAGGAAATTGTAATGGTGGCGGCGGCGCCCCTAGTGCCCCACGTGCAGCAGGATGCCCAAGGCCGGGTGCAGGTGACCATGACGGTGGGCGCACCCCAGATTGAGCCTCTGAAAGTGAAAATTTTGGAGGTGTTGGCGCGCGAAGGTAAGGCGCTGATTGCCCTAAACTCGATGCTATTTGCCAACCAAGTCAGTCAGGAGTTAGCACACTATAAACTCACACTGCGGGAGCAGGAGGCTAACCAACTCATTTGGAAAGGGGCAGTGGCCAAGTCCTTGGCGATCGCCCTCAATCCGGTGACGGTGCTAGATATGGTCAGCAGTGCCGTCATTGACGTAACAACCATTCAACTGCTCTCACGCCTCTACGACATTGAGATGACAGAGGCGGGTGCCAAAGACCTGCTGCAAACCATTGCGTTGGCCATGGGCGGCATTAGTTTGGGGGATTTTGCGGCCAACCTTGGCCTCAGTGCTCTTAAGGGGACATTGGGGCTAGCGGCGCCCGTCAGCGGTGGGCTTGCCCTAGGGCCTTACCTTGCGGTGGCCATCACTCAAGCCAGTATTGCCGGGGTCTCATCCTATACGATGGGGCAAGTGGCGAAAACCTATTTTGCCAATGGCGCTGGTTGGGGAGGGGCAGGGCCGAAAACCGTCGTCCAGAAAATTTTAGGCCAACTCGATCAACGGCATCTCCTGAGCCGTCTCAAAAGCGAAATTCAGAGCCAACTGCGCCCGCCAGCTAGGGAAGAAGCTTTTTGACCGTTGCAATGAGTTGAGCGGGGTCAAAGGGCTTGGTAATGTAGGCATCGACCCCTTGCTTTTTTCCCCAGTGAATATCAAAGTCTTCGCTTTTCGTCGTGCACATAATCACTGGCACATTCTGCGAGGCTGGCTCCCCCTTCACCCAACGGCACAGTTCATAACCATTCATGCGGGGCATGACCACGTCGAGAATGATGAGATCCGGGCATTGCGCTTTGATTTTTTCTTGAGCTTCTAGGCCGTCCTCAGCTTCAATAACCTCGTAGCGTTGTTCCTTCATAATTTCGACAATCATTGCCCGGAGGGTAGGACTGTCATCAACAACCATGACTGTGGCCATAAAAGTTCTGCCTGATACCGCTAAGAAACGATACTGTGATTATGGATGAGGTGGAGCGTACATTATAATATTGCCCATGGTATAGCCTATCATTTCTTACCCTGTTTGCAAAAATTGGCGGCAGACACTACCGGTGACCCAAGAGGTCACGAAACAGATTCCCTAGGGCGTGGCTAAACTCAGCAACGGTGCGAGGGGGCTGGCGCTGGCGGCGCCACGAGGGAGGGAGGCTCAACCAGAGGTTTAAGAGGGTGGGGATGCCAAGGCATTGGCTGCTAGCCTGCGTCTGCCATTGATCAAAGACCACATCGGAGCAATCGCTGACAACAACGTGGCCGTCGGCAAGAATAATAATCCAATCGGCCCAGCAGTAGGCAAAGTCAAGGTCGTGGGTTGCAATCACGATGGTGGTGCCAGCGGCATGGATGCGATCCAGCACCGCCCTAAGGTGCTCCGTTTGGGTGTGATCTAAATAGGTCGTTGGTTCGTCAAGGAGGAGCAGGGGGGGGGCTAAGGCCATCACCCCCGCCAGTGCGACGCGGCGCTTTTGTCCCAAGCTCAGGTGGTGCAGCGGACAATCAGCTAACTCCAGTAGCTCAAATTCCCGTAGGGTTTGCTCAAGGCGGGCTTCAATTTCAGGGGTGGGTAGGTCTAAATTGCACAAACCGTAGGAAATATCCTCCGCCACGGTGGCGGCCACCAATTGTTGCTCTGGGTCTTGAAACCCTAGCCCCACTCGCTGCCGCCATTGCCGCAATGCTGCGGGTTGATGCACGAGTCGCTGTCCTTGCCAGTACACCTCACCGCGATCGCAGCGGTAGAGTCCTGCCGCCACGTAAAAGAGGGTGGATTTGCCAGAGCCATTCAGACCCAGTAGGGCGGTTTTCCGACCAGCACCAAGCGCCACCGAGCAGTCTTGCAACACCGGTGTTAGGGTGTTGGGGTAGCGAAACCAAACGTGGCGAAACTCCAGCAGCGGTACAGACATAGTCTCAACCAAGGATACGATTGACTAGCAGCAGCAGGCCACCGCCAAGTCCTGCTTCCACAGCATACCGCTGGGAGTATGCGTAGGGCGGCGATCGCCACACCCGAAACTGTCCCGTAAACCCGCGACTCAGGAGTGCAAGGTTTGTGCCTTGGTAGCGCTGTAAGGACTGCCGAAACAGTTGTGCTGCCAACAGGCTGAGGCTATAGAGCCAGCGCGATCGCCGTTGATACCCCCCCCGTGCCCGCTGTGCGAGCTGGAGGCTGACGGCTGTGTCCAGCAGAATAAAAATATAGCGATACATGAGCATCAAAATATCCAGCAGAAAGGAGGGGACTGAGCGCCGCTCAAGTACCCCTAGCAGTTCTGGAAAGGGGGTCGTGAAAAGGATAAAGACCAAACAGCTACTGGCCACCAAGGTGCGCAGCCCCACCCCAAGGGCTTGAGTGACCTGTGCCTGCGGAATAAAGACCGACCATCCACCAACACTGAGGCGCCCCAGCAGTGGCTCTGTTGTTGTCGTCACTAAGCTTGTGGGTGCCACCTGCACTAACAGGCTGGGCAGGCTCAACACCCAAAATAGGGCGATCGCCCCGAGCACCGCAGCATAAACCCGCCACGGGATGCGAGCATAGCCAACAACCCAGACACTGAGCCAGAGCCACAACAGCCCTTGACTGAGAGGATGGGCAAAAAACGTAAACAGGAGCAGGGCGATCGCAAAAAGGAGCTTCTGCTCGGGCGGTATGTGCCGTAGCCCATTCCGGTAGGCGTAGGAGTCAAGGTGATGGTGCATTCAGCACGCTACCGTTACTTCTCCCGGCGAATTTGAAGACGTTTTTGGCGGTGGCGCTCGGTGTATTGCCCCACCACAAAGCCAATCACCACCGCCCCCAGACTGGCTTGCAGGGCAAAGAATAGTGACTCAACCTCCGCACTCTGGGGTTCAAACACCGGCGTAGCCCAAGGGGTATAATCGGGTGCAATGTCGGTAATGAGGTCTTTCGCTTGGGCGTCGGCACCTTCAAACTTGGCGTTAACAAACAGCAGCGGTGCTGCCCCAAGGAGCACAACGGCACCAAGCAGCAGCCAAACCTGCTTCGCTTTCGAGTTAACCATGGTGACCAGGCTCCTGTAACAGATTAAGGGTGCGTAATTCTGCTGCGCAGTAAGTGGTGAGCCAGTTCCAGACTAAAACCGTCAATAGACCCTCACTAATGGCAAGGGGAATTTGGGTGATGGCAAACACGGCGGCAAATTTGCCAAATGCGGCTGCCACCCCGCCAACACTATCGGGAAAGGCTAGGGCTAACTGCCACGCGGTGAGGGCATAGGTAATGACATTAGCCGCAAACGCAGCAGTAAACAGGGCGATCGCCGGCTTTCCGGTCAGACGCAAGATGCCGTTATAGCAGCCCCATGCCACCCATGGCCCGACCACTGCCATGGAAAAGCCATTGGCACCCAAGGTTGTAAGGCCGCCATGCGCTAGCAGTAAAGCCTGAAATAGCAAGACCAAGCCACCCAACACCGACATCACCCCTGGCCCAAATAACACGGCTCCCAAACCTGTGCCGGTTGGGTGAGAACAACTGCCTGTCACTGAGGGAATTTTTAAGGCAGAGAGAACAAAAGTGAATGCGCCTGCCAAAGCCAGTAATAGTTTGGCTTCAGGATGCTGACGGGTGATGTGAGTGAGCGATCGCAGCCCCCAGAACAGAAATGGCAGATACACGATCCACCAGAAAACAGCCCAGCCAACCGGCAGAAACCCTTCCATAATATGCATGGCATACACAGGCGTGGGCGATCCAAGAATTAAATAACAGCTCAGCCCCGCCATCATCACAAGGCTGAACCATTGATGGTTTTTCCTGTTCATCTGTACCTCGCAGATATGCAAAATCCTCGGCGGGCATCCTGACTCAGAGCGGCCAAAAACCGTCATCACAGTTGCGGGACAGCGCCGGACTTGCACCGGACTTTCCCCCTTGCGTTCTGTGGCTGCTCCCCACAGAAACCGATTAGCTCTATTATAGGGCAGGCCTGCTCGGTTACCCTTGGAAGCGTTTGCGCCTCAATGCAGGATGTCAACCCAGTCGCGGCCAATGCGCACCGTTACATCCGACGAAATCACCCCAGTTGAGTTGGCCAACACCCGCCCAACCCCCAATACAGAGCGCACCATTTGAGCCGCCCCTAAATCTCCTTGCTGCGCCAAGACTTCGGTTGCGGCGGCTTCTTGGTGCCAGTCATCGCTAATGATGACATTGCTGTAGCCATGGTGGTATAGAAAGTCCGCCATATCTTGAGCCGCATCGGGGTGTCCCGAGGCATTTTGTAACGCGATGCGTACCGAACCACTTTCACTCCAAGTGGGGCTGGCTGACACTGAGGGCGATCGCGCTGCAAAGTAAGTCTCAACGATGCGATCGATCCCGTCGTAGTCAAGGAGCCAGTAGCTGGCATCGTACCCATCACCACTAAAGCGCCCGGGCAACAGAATCATGCGCAGATTCTCAGGATCCGTGCGCAGGCTAAATTGGGCGATCGCCATCAGTTCGCCAAAGGTCAAATCGGTATCTACGTGTTTCTGGAGAACCTCGTGGAGTTGGGGGAGCCGCGTCAACATGACTGGATTCGCTAGTTTCGTTTGCAGCGCCTTGATCAACATTTGCTGGCGTTGTGCCCGGCCAATGTCACCGAGGTCATCGTAGCGAAACCGTACAAAGCCCTCAGCCTGCTCACCGTTGAGGGTTTGTAATCCAGGGTAGAGATCAATGTAGAGTTTTTGGGTGTGATCGGTGTAATACATCCGCTTGGGAACATTGACCTCTACGCCCCCCACCAAATCCACAAGGGCACGAAACGCTCCCGGGCCAATGCGAATGTAGCGATCAACCGGAGTGTAGTTCAGGGTTTGACTCACCACCTTGGCAACTAGGGGGACATCACCATAGACATTGGCCGCATTGATTTTATCAACCCCATAGCCCGGAATGTCAACGCGACTGTCCCGAGGAATACTCAACACGGTGATGGTGTTGTCATCAGGGTTAAACCGCGCCAGCAAAATAGTATCGGTGCGGCCACGGAAACTTTCTGGCGAGCCTTCCGGTGCCCCCAAAACCTTGTCAACCCCTAGCACCAATAAATTGATAGGCCGACTCATCTTCCCTTGCAAGCTGCGAGCCATCACCTCAAAAAAAGAGGTCTTCGCATCGCCCCCCTGCTCTGCTTGAAAAGGCGACAGTAAGACAACACTCATTCCCGCAAAGGCCGAAATTAAAGACACTGTACCAAAGGCCGCTATCCAACCCAACACTCGCCATGGCGATCGCCGCGATCGCGCCTTAGTGTGCAGCGCCACTGCCTTTGCCCCTCGAGCCGCCGGAGCCGGATTCACTCGCTTGACCTGTTTAACGCCTCGTGCCACAACGTTAACTCCCACAACCTGCGACAGTCCCTAGGACTGGTGGACTCAATTGATGTTTCTAGTGTACGGGATGGATCACAAATCCAGTATTTATACTTAGGTACTTAAGTAGTCCGCAAAAAGGAATGGGTTCCGCAAGTTAGCCCCGCAGCCGCCCTGATTTCTGAGGACAACTCCCAAGTAACGGAGAGCGATCGCCATCGTTTAGTTCGTTATTATGCTGCCGCCTAATCAGTTTTGAAGACCACTAAAACTAGGCGTAAAACGGTAACGCGATCGCCCCGCTGGTACCCCCTGCCACTATCTGCCACGATTATGTATCGGACAATCCGCTAAGATTTGTATTAGTAGAGAGACGCATCTAGGCGTTGATGGGATTTTAAGGATTGTTACATTGACTCAGCCCGCTACTTCCCCCCTTGCCACCCCCCCAGCCGAGGAACAGGATCTGCAACGACAACTCATTGTCATCCTTGACTTTGGCTCTCAATACTCGGAACTCATTGCGCGGCGGATTCGGGAAACCCACGTTTACTCTGAGGTCATCTCCTATCGCACCAGTGCGGATCAGCTGGCACAGCTTGCCCCGAAGGGGATTATCCTTTCTGGGGGGCCAAACTCGGTTTACGATGACCACGCGCCGCAGTGTGACCCCGCTATTTGGGAGCTAGGGATTCCCATTTTGGGGGTGTGCTACGGGATGCAGTTGATGGTGCAGCAGTTGGGAGGCACTGTCGAGCGAGCAACGGCGGGCGAGTACGGTAAAGCAGCATTAAGCATCGATGACCCCACCGATCTGCTGACTAATGTTGAGCAAGACACCATCATGTGGATGAGCCACGGCGATAGTGTCTCTAAATTGCCGCCGGGCTTCCGCCGGTTGGCCCACACCCAGAATACTCCCATGGCGGCGATCGCCCACCCAGAGCGCAAGCTTTACGGGGTGCAGTTTCATCCTGAGGTGGTGCATTCCATCGGGGGCATTGCCCTAATTCGCAACTTTGTCTATCACATCTGCGACTGCGAACCTACCTGGACCACCGCAGCATTTGTGGAAGAAGCGATCCGTGAAGTGCGCGCTAAAGTAGGCGACAAACGGGTGTTGCTGGCACTCTCCGGCGGTGTTGATTCCTCTACCTTGGCCTTTTTGTTGCACCGTGCCATTGGTGATCAACTCACCTGTATGTTTATTGACCAAGGCTTCATGCGCAAAGGGGAACCGGAGCGGCTCCTAAAACTCTTTCAGGAGCAGTTTCATATCAAGGTAGAGTACGTGAATGCCCGCGATCGCTTCTTGGCACAGCTACGGGGTGTCACCGACCCCGAGGAAAAGCGCAAACGCATTGGCCATGAGTTTATCCGCGTCTTTGAAGAAGAATCCCGACGCCTAGGTCCCTTTGATTACTTGGCTCAAGGAACGCTTTACCCCGATGTTATTGAGTCTGCCAACACCAATATTGATCCCCAAACTGGCGAGCGGGTAGCCGTTAAAATTAAGAGTCATCATAATGTCGGTGGCCTGCCCGAAAATCTGCGATTTAAGCTGGTGGAGCCGTTGCGCAAACTCTTCAAAGACGAAGTGCGCCAAGTGGGTCGCTCCCTAGGCTTACCGGACGAAATTGTGCGGCGACATCCCTTCCCAGGGCCTGGCCTCGCCATTCGCATTCTGGGAGAAGTCACGCCGGAACGCTTGGACATTTTGCGGGATGCCGACCTGATTGTGCGCCAAGAAGTGAACCGCGCCCAGATGTACCATGACTTTTGGCAAGCCTTTGCCGTGCTCTTGCCCATTCGCACGGTTGGCGTGATGGGAGATCAGCGCACCTATGCCTACCCGATTGTGCTGCGGTTTGTCTCCAGCGAAGATGGCATGACCGCCGATTGGGCGCGCACCCCCTACGATCTACTAGAGCGCATTTCTAACCGCATTGTTAACGAAGTGCCGGGGGTTAATCGCGTTGTTTACGACATTACATCAAAGCCACCGGGCACTATTGAATGGGAATAATGCCCCTCAACATTGCCAGAGTAGAGGGCGATCGGTTTAACTGGGAAAGATGGTGGTGTGAGTAACGTTCCATGAGTCGTAAATGGACACTGGCAATCGGCCTTGGTACAGCTTTCTTAGTGCCTGTTGCCGCCGTGGCACAGCCAAATGCGCCACAATGGCAGATTGAAGTGCCTCCTAGCACCAGTCCGACCTTTGAGATTGCGCCTACCCCAGCCACCGTCCCTCAATGGCAGACTACCCCTCCGCTTCCGACAGAGCGGACATGGCAGCAGCCAACCCCTGAAGAGTTAGCCCAACCTATCTTGCCCCCCGTTGCCGAGGAACCCACACCAGCCCTAGTCGTTGTCGAAGAGCCTGCCTTCCGGATTCCTCCCTTGATGCGCCCCCCCACGCGGCTCTTTAACTTAGAAACCGCCAATATTCTCTTAGAGCAGACGGCAGAACTGCGGGGTGGGATTCGAAATTACGATCCAAAGGTTGCTGGAGGCGGCGGTGGTCTGCAAACCTTTTTTGGCTCCATAGACTATGCGTTTAATGACCGCTTACAACTGAGTATTAGCGGCAATTATTTTGATGACCCCCTAGGCCGCCTTGTCAATGGACTGCAACCCAATGTCCAGTTGGGAGCCATTGCTGGCGGACTCAAGTATCAGGTTTATCGCAATGACACTGTGGCCGTTGCCCTTGCTGGCTCTGTTGAAGGGGTGCGGGTGCGGTCTGACAATTTCCTCTTTGTCCCTGGGGCTGAGGTTGTGGGCACATGGACGGTGGCAGCCTCCCTCCAAGCCCCGATCACCTATACCCTTACCCCTCAATTGCAGTGGCACTTTACCCCCAATCTCACCTATTTTCCCGACACGATTAACAACGGTGCTGACTTCTACGGCACGAATTTCAACTTCGGGACGGGGCTGAGTTGGCAACCCCATCCCCGCTTTAACCTCTTTGCTGACCTCAATATGCCGGTGGGGCCGGGGGGGAATGCCGTGCGCAGTAGTAACGGTGCCATTGTTAACTTGCCGGTGTGGAGCGCGGGGTTCCGCTTTTTGGTTAACCCCTCGGTCAGTATTGATCTTGCGGCCACCAATGCCTTTGGCATTACACCAGCAACCCGCACCTTGGCCTTTTTACCAGGGGCAGATCAAGTGGGGGTGATGGCAGGGTTGAGCTACACCCCCAATAGTGGGCCTGATTTTGCCCCCCCCTTCCTTGCGAGTTTTCGTCGTGGGCCACGGCAGCCGCTGAGCGATCGCGATCGCCAACTGATTCTAGATGGCATTACCCTTACCTCCGCTAGCACCCTCGATCCCGGGATGTTCCGCTTCAAAGGGAATACAGGCACCGTGGGCACAGGCGTTAACGTTGGGTTTGGGTTAGCCTACGATGCCCAGTTTGCCGTGGCGATTGAGCAATTTGAACGCGGTGAAACCCTCATTGAAAACCTTAATTACAGCGGCAACCTGCAACTGGGGTTGGCCGCCAAGCTACGGTTTCTCGACCAAACCCAAGGGGATCCCTTTTCCTTGGCCTTTCAAGGTTCCTTTAACCGAGGTATTGCCCAAGGCGGTGGCAGCAGCCGCTCCATCGGTGGCTTAGAGCTAGCCTTTATGTTTCAGCCCGCTGAACCCGTTGCCCTGTACTTCAATCCGAAGTTGGGGCTTTTTAACCCCAGTCGGCAGTTAGTCGCAGGGATCGGGATGGGGGTCAATGTAGAAGTTGTCCGCAACGTCCAGTTGATTGCCGAGGCGACCCCTGTGTTTGGCGAAACTGGCGTATTTAGTGCTGGGTTGCGCTACGTGATCCCGCAGTGGGGGTTAGGCATTGATCTCTACGGCAGTAATGCGGCGGGAACGAGTATCCCCAGCGGTGGTTTAGTGGGGCAAGGCTCGCCCGGCGTGGGGGTCAACCTGCATTGGTTATTTGGAGGTTCAAGTCGGCGCCATGATCAAGAATGATATCTGGATTCGCACAATGGCGGCTCAGGGGATGATCCAGCCCTTTGAGGGTCAACTGGTGCGGCGGCTGGCCGATCAGCCGGTGATTAGCTTTGGCTTGTCGTCCTACGGGTACGATATTCGCCTCAGCCCCAAGGAATTCCGTATTTTCCGCCATGTCCCCGGTACGGTCGTTGACCCAAAGAACTTTAATCCTGCCAACCTAGAGTCAGCCCCATTACACAGCGACAACAGCGGTCAATTTTTTATTCTGCCGGCTCACTCCTACGGGTTAGGGGTTGCCCTAGAGCGGTTGCAGGTGCCTGAAAATGTAACGGTGCTCTGCATTGGCAAAAGCTCCTATGCCCGGGCAGGGATTATTGCCAACCTCACCCCCGCTGAAGCCGCTTGGCGAGGTCACTTAACGCTGGAATTCTCTAACTCCTCAAGTGCCGATTGCCGCATCTATGCCAATGAGGGGGTAGTACAGCTGCTGTTTTTTGAAGGTGAACCCTGCGATGTTAGCTATGAAACCCGGCAGGGCAAGTATCAAGATCAGCCGGAGGCGGTGACGTTGGCGCGAGTTTAACTGATAAGTAGGAGACCATAACGCTGAACGCTGTTAGCCGCCACGTCCAAAACGCGCTTCGGGATGGTACTGCCCGTCTGCTGCTAAAACGCTTGGGGGAAGCCCTGATTACACTGTTGCTGGCCTCTGCCCTTAGCTTCGCCATTATGCAGTTAGCCCCTGGGAATTATCTAGATAACCTCAAAGCGGATCCGCAAATTTCCCTAGAGCGGTTGCAGGAGCTAGAGCGGCAGTTTGGGCTAGATAAATCGCCAGTGGAGCAATACGTGCGTTGGCTGTGGCAAATTATTCGCTATGGTAATTTTGGCACGAGCTTTGTCTATCAGCGATCGGTGGCCTCTCTGTTGTGGGAGCGGCTCCCGGCAACGCTGCTGCTGTCGTTGAGTTCCATTGTGCTAACGTGGGGGGTGGCGATTCCCTTGGGAATTTGGGCCGCCGTCAACCAAGACCGCTGGAGCGATCGCCTCTTGCGGATTCTCAGCTACCTTGGCCAAGGCTTTCCCAGCTTTATTACGGCGCTGTTGCTGCTCTTTTTAGCCCAGAGTACACCGCTGTTTCCGGTGGGGGGCATGACTAGCCTCTACTACGATGACCTGCCGTGGGTGGCTAAGGTGCTCGATATTGGCTGGCACTTAATCTTACCCACCCTAGCGTTGACCTTGACGAGCTTTGCTGGGTTGCAGCGGTTGATGCGGGGGAATTTGCTGGATGTGCTGCGGCAAAACTATATTCAAACGGCTCGCGCCAAGGGCTTACCGGAGTCACGGGTGATTTACGTCCATGCCCTCCGCAATGCCATTAACCCCCTGATTACGCTCCTAGGGTTTGAGTTTGCTAGCTTGTTGAGCGGTGCCTTTATTGCCGAGTTTTTCTTTAACTGGCCGGGGTTGGGGCGCTTAATTTTACAGGCGGTGACCGCTCGGGACATTTACGTGGTGATGGCTAGCCTAATGATGGGGGCACTGATGCTGATTATCGGCAACGTGTTGGCGGATCTGTTGCTGAGGTGGGCAGATCCGCGCATTACAGATTAGTACACATTAGCGCTGGGTCAACCGTGGTAAAGCAGCAGCTTATCGCTACCCTTGGCGATCCTTGGCTGGTGTCGGTAACAAAATTGTAAATTTTGTACCTTGCCCTACCTCACTCTCAACCTGAATTTGACCCCGATGCGCCTGAACAATGGATTGGGCGATCGCCAACCCAAGCCCCGTTCCCGGTAATGCTGTGCCCTGCAAACGATAGAACCGATCAAACAAGCGGGGTAACTCACTCGCCGGAATGCCTCTGCCATTGTCAGCAATCACAACACGGTAATACTTCCCCTGTTGATCTAGGGTGATGTGAATGGTACCGCCCTCAGGGGTATATTGCACCGCATTGTTCACAATATTTGTCAGCAACCGACTGAGATGATCTGGATTTCCCCAAACGAAGTACGCTTGCTGGTCTGGCACGGTTACGGGGGGATCCGCAATATTAAGGCACAGTTCCATCGCTTTTTGCTGCATTAATGGCTCTTGTTCCTCCACAACGGCTAAGAGCAATGCATCGAGGTGGCACGGCTGCGGGTTCAAGGGCACCATGCCGCTCTCCTGTCGGGCTAAAAACAAAAGATCATCCACCAAGCGGCTAAGGCGGCGGCTGAGGCGTTCAATCACCTGTAATTGTTGCTGCTGCGTTGCTGGATCAGCGGTGGCTAGGGCTACTTGCACATTGGTTTGGATCAGTGCCACGGGATTACGCAGTTCATGGGACGCATCTGCTGTAAACTGCTTGAGGTAGGCGTAGGATTCCTGCAGCGGGGCGATCGCCAAGCGGGCAAGAAACCAGCCACTAATACTGACAAGAATTAATGCTACCGTAGCTCCCAAAAGCAAATCCCACAGCAGCGCTTGACTGGGTTGAGTAACCTCAAACCATGGGTGGCTGACGCGCAAATATCCCAAGAGGCGATCGCCCACAACCAACGCCACGGTCATTTGCCGCAACCAGCGATCGCCCCCCATCGGAACTGTTTCTGGGGTGCGGCTCAAATGCAAGGGTAGATTCAGCGGTTCCGCAAACGTACTCCACGCCAACTGCCGATTTGGGTCAAACCCCTCTAAATCAATGTGGTCATCTTCAAGGGCTGCGCTTGTTAGGGGATCACTTCCCAAACTTTTTTGCCAATCAATGACCTCTGCGGTGCCCGTCTCAATCACCAACGCCCGGCTGACCACCTCTACCACATGGCTGAGCGTATCATCAACCCGTTCGATAAGGGTGCCGCGCACATAGAGGAAGAAGCCCGTTGCAAAAACTAATAGCAAGAGTGCCGTCACACCAACGTACCAAAGGGCAAGACGGCATTGAATCGCTCGAAACATAATCCCTAACTCTAGGGTAACGGTAACCAGTCTCCACTAGACACAGAGGCAGCCCAATAGAGCTTAGCCATTCCTCAGGGTGGCCAAGTTGAGTTGTGCCCACACCGCTTGCAGCATCGGTTCCACACCTTGGCGGGTGGCGGCAGAAATAGCAAAGACCGGCTGGCAAATATGGGTGGCGAGTGCCTGCTGCGTTTCATTGCTCGCCTCAGGGTCAAGGGCATCAATTTTATTGAGCACCACAATTTGCGGACGCTCGCCTAAACCATGGCCGTAGGCCACCAGTTCAGCGCGGATGGTGTCATAGGCGGCAATGACATCCGTTGCTGTCGCATCAATAAGGTGCAGTAAGAGTCGAGTGCGCTCGATGTGGCGCAAGAACTCATGCCCTAGACCGGTTCCTTGGTGAGCACCCGCAATCAGGCCAGGAATATCGGCAAAGACGGTGCCATCGCCATTGGGCTGCCGCACAACCCCCAAATTGGGGACAAGGGTCGTAAACGGATAATCGGCAATTTTTGGCCGAGCTGCTGAGAGCACGGAAATCAGTGTGGATTTGCCGGCGTTGGGCAGGCCAATAATTCCCACCTCAGCTAGCAGCTTGAGTTCTAGGCGCAGGTGTCGCTCTTCGCCCTCTAGCCCCGGTAAGGCATAGTCCGGTGCCCGCTGTTGATTGCTGAGGAAGTGTTTATTTCCCAGCCCTCCTTTGCCGCCTTTGGCAACCTGTAGGGTTTGCTCTGGGGTGGTTAAATCTCCTAACAGTTCTTCTGTGTCAGCATCCCACACCATGGTGCCACAGGGTACCTCAATGATGAGATCGGCGCCAGAAGCACCCGTACGATTACTCGGACCACCCCGCTGACCCGCTTCGGCTTTGAACGTGTGGGCATAGCGAAAGTCTAGGAGTGTTTGCAGATGAGGCACGGCTTTGAGGATGACGGAACCGCCGTTGCCGCCATTGCCGCCCGCCGGCCCGCCCGCCGGCACATACTTCTCGCGACGAAAGGCAACAATGCCATCGCCCCCCTTCCCCCCTTTGACATGAATTTCCGCAAGATCAATAAATTGCATCCCTAGCGCAGATACGTTTGAGCGCAGCATTTCCATTGTATCGCTGCCTTGGCTATGCGGCGGGAGCATTCGTTGCTACGATCGCCGATGAACGAGTGACTCGAGGCTAGCCTACCGCGTGGAAAAACCCCAACGATCCCTTGCCCACATTGCCACGATTGTTGCCATTGCCACCCTCCTGAGTAAGCTGGCCGGTCTGGTGCGACAGCAGGCGATCGCCGCCGAGTTTGGTGTGGGGGCAGCCGTGGATGCCTATAGCTACGCCTACGTGATTCCGGGGTTTCTGTTTGTGCTCCTAGGCGGAATTAACGGCCCCTTTCACAGTTCCATTATTAGCGTGGTGCTCAAGCAACCACCGGAAAAGGCGGCTCCCTTAGTGGAAACCATTACCACCGTTGTGGGGGGGCTGCTGCTACTGCTGACCGCACTGCTAATGCTTTTTGCGGAGCCACTGGTGCACCTCATTGCCCCCGGTGCCAGTCCCGACATTCAGGCTCTAGCGGCAGAACAGTTCCGGATCATGGCTCCCTTGGCGGTACTTTCGGGGTTGATTGGCATCGGCTTTGGCACCCTCAACGCTGCGGATCAGTACTGGCTGCCCTCTATTAGCCCCCTGTTGTCGAGCTTGACCGTAATTATCGGCATTTGGTTTTTTGCGGATACGTTTGGGCCGGCGGTCTTGGCGTGGGGCACGCTAGCAGGGGGCATATTGCAGTGGCTGGTGCAAATTCCGGCACAGTGGCAGGCGGGAATGGGTACCCTGCGGCTACGGTTTGATCTGAATCGCCCGGAGGTGCGTGAACTCATCCGGCTGATGGGACCTGCCACCCTCTCGTCGGGGATGTTATTGATCAGTGTCTATATCAGCCTCTTTTTTGCCTCTCAGTTACCCGTAGGGGCGGCCTCTGCCCTGAGCTATGCCCAACTGCTGTTTTTAACTCCCTTGGGGATTCTCTCCAACGTCATCCTTGTGCCCTACATGCCGATTTTTTCGCGGCTGGCACGCCCAGATCAGTGGTCTGACCTCAAAGAGCGTATTCGTCAGAGCTTAGTGCTGACCGCTTTGAGTATGATGCCCCTCGGTGCCATTATGGCGGCCTTGGCATTGCCAGCGGTACGGGTGGTTTATGAACGCCGCGCCTTTGATTTCGCTGCCTCTCAGTTGGTGGCAGCGCTGTTGCTAGTGTATGCCATCGGTATGTTCTTTTACTTGGCACGGGATGTGATTGTGCGGGTGTTCTATGCTCTTGAGGATGGCCGTACTCCACTTTACGTGACGCTGTGGGGATTGGCCTTTAATGCTCTATTTTGTTTTTTCTTTACCAATGCTTTTGGGGCGATCGGGCTAGCGATGGCTACTGTGGGGGTAAATACCGTCTCGCTGATTGCCTTAGTCTGGATTTTGCAACGCCGCCTAGGGGGGTTGCCGTGGCGGCAGCTTGTCCCGCCTCTGCTGGGGGTGGCATTGGCCAGTGGCCTCGGTGGTCTTACGGCATGGGGCACTCTTCACGGTTTGGAATGGCTGTGGGGGCGCGAAGGGGTGGTGATCCAGTTGCTGCAGTTGGCGATCGCCGGCAGTATGGGTCTTGGCATATTTAGCATTGCCATTGCACCCTTGAGGCTGCCAGAGCTGGATTTCTTTTTGGCCAAGATACGGAAAGTGCTGCCCAAGCACAAGCCCTAGCAGCCAGCACTGTAATGTTCTGAGTAGCCGCAGGAGCGAGCTAAGAAAGTTCTTGGCTGAGTTTAATTGCCAGTAAAATTTGCGCTGTTCACAATGGGGCAGGGTTCACTGCACTAATATCAATTCTCTCAATACCTGCTACATATAGAGCATCGACAATCCAATCCCATGGAGTCAGCGATCGCAGAACCGCTGTAGAGAGATGCAAGCTAAATCCCGTTTGAGGTCTTGCCAGACCCGCTCAATGGGGTTGACAATACAGCGGCTGAAAAATCAAGATGACGTTGTCAGGTATCGTCAGACTATCAGCCGTATGCGCTGCGGCATGATCCACCTGAATCACATTGTCAGAGTAAAAAGCGCTGGTAAAACGCTAGCTCTGCTATCAGCGTTGCTTCAATGGTACTGGCGTGGCGGAAGCCATGGCCTTCGGTGGCAAAGGTGTAGTACTCTACCGGAATGCCCTTGTCCTGGAGGGCGGCAACCATCTGTTCGGCTTGAGCGGGAGGAACCACCGTATCCTTTAGCCCTTGGAAGAAGATTACTGGACAGGTGAGGCGATCGGTGTGGTACAGGGGCGATCGCTGGCGATAGAGGTCTGCCCTCTCAGGGTAAGGGGCAATCAGGGAATCAAAATAGTGGGCTTCAAAGGCATGGGTGTCTTGGACGATCGCGATGAGATCGGCCACCCCATAGTAACTTGCCCCCACTCGAAACACGTTAGTGAACGTCAGGGCGCATAGTGTGGTAAAGCCTCCGGCACTACTGCCGCGAATGGCAAGGCGTTGGCCATCGACTCGACCTTGGGCTACCAAAAATTGCGCTCCCGCCACGCAGTCCGCCACGTCCACAACTCCCCACTGTCCCCGCAGGCGATCGCGATAGGCACGTCCATAGCCGGTGCTGCCGCCATAATTGACATCTAAGACCGCAAAGCCACGACTCGTCCAAAACTGGGTGCGTAGATCTAAACCCGTACCACTAGCGGCGGTTGGCCCCCCATGGCTTTTGACAATCAGAGGGGGCAAGATGCCGGCAGGGGCAGCATACTCGGGGTTACAGGGAGGATAGAAAAACCCGTAAGCAATGGCTCCTTCGCTACTGGGGAATTCAACAACCTCTGGTTGGGACAGCCACTCTTTTGGGAGGCTTGGTTCCTGGGACGGTAGAGGTAACCACTGCTGGTGCTGAAGATGAAAGCGGATCACTTGGGGGGGAGCTTGGGGACTGCTGCCAATAAAGGCAATTTGCTCAGCAGTCTCAGGGATTAGGGCGTGGATCTCGGTGTAGGGACACGCAAGGGTCTGCCAACTGCCATCCTTGAGGGAGACAAGAGCTAACCGCCACAGCCCGCGATCGCTATAGGTTAAGACGGCAGTTTCAGCGTTAACTAGGGCATAGGTGGACTGGCCAAAGACCCAAGGAGGCATCCCCGCATCGTAGGGAGCCTGCCATACGGGCTCGTGCACCTCCTCGCGATAGCGGTAGAGATTCCACCAACCACTGCGATCGCTCACGTAGTAGAGGGTCTCTCCCTGCCACTGAGGTTGCTGCACCGCTTCCGTTGCCCCACCCGCGATGCGGTAAGGGAGTCCAAGGGTACCATCCGCCGTGACGGTTGCCCCCCAGAGTTCACAGCTATCCCACGGCATCGCCGGAGGTGACCACTGCAACCACACTAAGGTCTGGCCACTAGGGCTAAAGCGGGGCGCGGCATAAAATCCAGCACCGTACACGAGGGGGGTGAGGTCTCCTGTGGGGGTGATAGCCACCAACTGCTGCTGCGTTGCTCCCTGCTCTAGGTGCTGCTCCTGAACACAGACAAGGCAACGACTCACCGGATGCACACAGCCATCGGCAAAGCGGCTATTGGCTGCCTGATAGAGAGGTTGGGGGATAGGCTGCTGCCTAGAGAGCCGATAAATCCCCTGATCTGCATCGTTGACTATGTAAATCTGATCACCGTGGCACCAATAGGCACCCCCACCGTACTCATTCACTCGCGATCGCGCACTGTAGGGAGGGATGAGAAGATCCTGCTGCTCGCTCACCAGAACCACCCGTCCTTGGTCTTGGGGACGGCGCTCTAGCCATAGGAGTCCGGCAGGGGTTGAACGTAAGTCACTGATCGCCGTGGCGGCAGCACTGACGCGCTCTGCCGTCAGAATGGAGTCCCATTGCCCGTAGGGCGCTGTCTGTACCATTAGGGAATATGTTCAAGGACAAGTTTTTGCCGTTTCACTGGCTCGGGAATGGTAATGGGGTACTGCCCCGTAAAACAGGCGGAACAAAAGCGATCGCCCGTATCGTAGGTGGCGCTAATCATCCCCTGCCAACTCAGGTAACTGAGGGAATCTACCCCAATTTGCTCAGCAATCTCGGCCACCGATTTGGTCGCGGCAATGAGTTGATCTTGGTTATCGGTATCAATGCCATAAAAACAGGGATGGGTCACCGGCGGTGAGGAAATACGCATATGCACTTCCACCGCGCCTGCATCCCGCAGTGCCTTGACAATTTTGCGACTAGTGGTGCCACGGACAATCGAATCATCCACAATGACCACTCGCTGCCCCATCAGCACATCCCGCAGGGGATTGAGCTTCATGCGAATACCCGACTCCCGCATGGACTGGGTGGGCTGGATAAACGTGCGGCCAACGTAGCGGTTTTTAATCAGCCCCTCGGCATAGGGAATCCCCGTGGCTTGGGAGAAGCCAATGGCTGCCGGTACCCCAGAGTCGGGGACAGCAATCACAACATCTGCGGCCACCGGTGCCTCGCGCCCTAACTGCTGGCCAAGACGTTGGCGATAGCTATAAAGGCTCTCGCTCTGCATGACGCTGTCGGGGCGGGCAAAATAAATCATTTCAAAAATACAGAGCTTGCGCTGTGACTCGGCCCAATGATGGCTACTGATGGTGCTGGCAGTAATATGGACAATTTCCCCAGGCTCCACATCGCGGATATAGTCTGCGCCAATAATATCTAGGGCACAGGTTTCAGAGGCTAGAACGTAGTGAGGATCAGCCCCAGGGGCTGAGAGGAGGCGGCCAATGACCAAGGGGCGAATACCATGGGGATCCCGCACACCAAAGAGACCGACAGGCGTGCCAATCACTAAGCTGTAGGCGCCTTGGCACTGCTGCACGGCAGAAACAATACCCTCCTGCCAGGTTTGACTGGTTTCTACCGCTTGAGCGATCGCCCAGGCAATGAGTTCTGAGTCTGTGGTGCTGGCTAATACGGCCGTGGGTTCACTACAGGCTAACACCTGCTCCCGCAGCGCATAGGTATTCACCAAATTGCCATTGTGCGCCAGGGCCAGCCAGCCAAGGCGAGTTTGCACCAAGACAGGTTGGGCATTGACAATACGGCTTGAACCCGTGGTGGAGTAGCGATTATGGCCTACCGCAATCTCGCCAGGTAATGTGTTGAGAATCTCCTCATCAAAGACTTGGGAGACTAACCCCATGTCCTTATGACAGTGCACGGTGTCACCCGCAAAGGTGGCGATACCTGCCGACTCCTGACCGCGGTGCTGTAGGGCGTAAAGGCCAAAGTAGGCAAGGCGGGCAACTTCGGCATTGGGGGCATACACCCCAAAAACACCACAGGCTTCTTCCGGTTTATCGGTCAGTTTTGAGTTAGTCATCTAGTCTAAGTACGTTGGCAGGGGCGATCGCCATGCGGCGGTCAACTCCTCCATCGTAACCTTGATAAGGGTGCAATTGTCACAGGTGTCAATGCACAATTCTGTCCCTTGAGCATTGACAATACCCAAGCGCGTCCAGTACTCCGGCAAGTGCTCACTCAAATAGGCCTCCCACAGCACTTGTTGCGCTGGCGTAACAGAAACAAGGATACGCGCTCCCCCTTCCCCGAAAAGAACAGCATCCCAGCGCGGGTAAATCCCCTCCGGCAGTTGAATGCTTGCTCCCCGCTGGCCACTGAGGCAACATTCCGCAAGGGCAACGGCCAACCCTCCCTCACTCAGATCGTGGGCACTGGCCAGCCAGCCTTGATGAATGCCGTAACGACAGGCCGCCTGCACCTGCTGCTCTAGGTGCAAATCAATCTGCGGCGGGCAACCAGCAACACAGCCGTGCAGTTGGGCAAGATATTCCGATCCCCCTAACGTCACGCGGGGATCGCTAAGCGGTGTCGTCAGCGGCAAGCCCAATAGGTAAATGAGATCCCCACTGGTTTGCCACCCTTGACCGACCACCCGTGCCAGATCCGGAATCAACCCCACCATCCCCACCACTGGCGTAGGATAAATGGGCTGGGGTTGCCCGGTACTATCAATGGTTTCGTTATAGAGGGAGACATTGCCGCCAGTAACGGGGGTGTTGAAGGCACGGCAAGCGTCCGCCAAGCCCCGGCAGGCTTCCGCCAACTGCCAATAGCCCACCGGGGTTTCAGGGCTGCCAAAATTGAGGTTATCAGTAACGGCTAGGGGGTCTGCACCGACACAACTGAGGTTGCGGGCGGCTTCAGCCACGGCGGCTTTGCCCCCTTCGTAGGGGTCTAAATAGACATAACGACTAGGACAGTCCACCGTAGCTGCAATCCCTTTGTGGGTGCCCCGCAGGCGGATCACCGCTGCATCCGCATCCCCTGGGAAAACAAGGGTGTTATTTTGCACCTCGTGATCGTATTGGCGATATACCCACGCTTTGGAGGCCAAGCTAGGGGTACTTAGCAGCGTCAGGAGAACGTGCGACCACGATTGGCTAGGCAATGCTAACTGCTCTGGCTGCCACTGCCGTGCCTGTTGTACATAGGCTGGTGGGGCTGGGAGGCATTCGCGCGTATAGAGGGGTGTATCTTCGGCAAGGGCGCGGGCAGGCACTTCTGCTGCCACCTCACCCCGGTAGAGTACTCGCACCACCGGTTCGGCAATGACGTGACCCACCACAACCCCCTGTAGTCCCCAGCGGTGGAAGATAGCCAGCAACTCCTCTTCTCGACCCTTGGCCGCTACAAAGAGCATCCGTTCTTGCGATTCCGAGAGCAAAAACTCGTAGGGCACCATTCCCTGCTCTCGCACTGGCACCTTATCAAGATCGAGTTCAATGCCTACCCCTCCCTTAGCGGCCATCTCGGCGGTGGAGCAGGTCAAGCCCGCGGCTCCCATATCCTGGGCGGCTACAACCGCACCGCTTTGAAAGGCTTCAAGACAAGCTTCAATCAAGCACTTCTCTAGAAACGGGTCTCCGACTTGAACTGCGGGGCGATCGCCCATGGAGTCATCCGTTAGCTCGGCGCTGGCAAAACTGGCCCCCCCCATGCCATCCCGTCCAGTGGTAGAGCCAACATAGAGCACTGGGTTCCCCACACCGCTGGCACCGGATTTAACAATCTCTGGGGTTTCCATCAGTCCCAAGGCCATGGCATTCACCAGAGGATTGCCGCGGTAGCTGGGGTCAAAATAGACCTCGCCCCCTACGGTGGGCACCCCCACACAATTACCGTAGTGGGCAATGCCGGCCACCACCCCCTTGATAAGCTGTTGGGTTTTCGCCTCCTTCAGGTCACCAAACCGCAGCGCATTCAGCAGGGCAATGGGACGCGCCCCCATCGTAAAAATATCCCGCAGAATGCCCCCGACCCCCGTGGCGGCTCCCTGAAACGGTTCGATGGCTGAAGGGTGATTGTGGGACTCAATCTTAAAGGCCAAGCGAAGGCCATCTCCCAAATCCACCACACCAGCATTTTCCCCAGGCCCAACTAAGACCCGCTCTCCCTGAGTGGGGAACTGCTTGAGCAGGGGGCGAGAGTTCTTGTAGCAGCAGTGCTCTGACCACATCACCCCAAACATACCCAATTCGGCACGGTTGGGATGCCGCCCTAAACGGCGAACAATTTCATCGTATTCGTTAGGCTTCAGTCCTTCAGCGGCAATATCCGCATCCGTCACAAGGGGAGAGTGGCTCATCAGCTATCTCATATCTCAGAGGCTATGTTTTGATTGTGCCATGGGTGGCAGAACAGCACGAACCATTTCAACTCAGGCCATTTGTCAAGTGTCGTAGCAAATCTTTACATTAGTTCATGTGGAATCGCTAACTTTAATTGCATCTTGACCACATCACCCCCGCATCTAAAGGGAGGGACGTAAAGTAGAGATTATAAAGAAAATCTTAAAGGAGAGTGACGATGACCCCCTCTCTACTACGGCAGTTTTGGTATTTTGTCGAGCAGACTCAGGTGGGGATTTTGCTCAGTTTAGATGATTGTGCATTGCAGCGATGGCTCCTCAACCATTTTAGTGATACCTATCCCCTTGAACAGAGCCAACGGTCTCATCTGGAAACTTATATTTCATCACGGTTGATGCTGATTCGCGACATGGTTGGCGATCGCCCCTAGCGCATTACACTCTCGAGCCACAGCATGACATCTTCTGACAACTCCTACCCAGTGATCCTCAACCAGTTTTGTGTTAAGACCCTTGAGGAGGAGGCACGACTCCTTTATCCATTCACGTGCCGGTGGCAGCAGAATCCTGAACTGGGTTCTGAGTGCCCTTTTATACGCTAGTGCCCGGAGGAGGCCATGACTCACCTTCATGTGAACTAGAGCTATCCGTGGGAAATGACAAGTGCTCTGGATTTTCAATGCTTGTGGTGGGGGTTTCTTCGTCGCTGTTATCGGGAATGTCATTGATGAGATCTACCGCTGATGCAGGGGTTTCCTCTACCTCTAAATCCGCTAAACCCGCAGACTCGTCAGTGACGGGGGTTGATACTGGCGTGTTCTCCGGAGCATCCGCTAGCTGTTCTGGCTCACTGGGTGGTGCGGCTGTTGCTGCTGTGGATGGTGAGTCTTCAACAGTTGACTCTGCTGGTGCGTCTGCGGTTGGGGACACTGTCTCAACATTCGTGGGTAAGGTGCTGCTGGCTTGGCTTTCGCTCCACAAGTCCTCCTTCATATCAGAACTTGTATCCATCAGCGGCTCTGAGCTGGGAGCAGTAGGTGGTGCAGCGGCTATCCCTTTGTCTTTGTCCTTTGCTACGGCACCACTGAATAGACGTTGGACACGGTCTTTGATCTGGGTTAGCGTACCTTCTGGAAGCAATGTTTGAATGCGTTGCCAGAGCGCTTTTGCCTTTTGGGTATCGGTGCGATCGCTAGGGTGGGTCAGTTGCCAGCGGTACTGAAAGGTTTGCCAACCAAACCAGAGAATTAGGGCAACCCCTGCGGTAGTACCCAAAAGTAAACCACCATTGACACGATCGCCGTAGATCCACAAGGTCAAGGCAAAAAAGAGACCGGCACCACTGGCTGCCAAATCAAACTTACGGTACAACTCTGGCAAAAAGAACCCGGATAAGTACAAGCCTAAACTAGCGATCGCCAGACTCCAAGCCAGTAGATTTGTTAGCATTCCCAGTCCTCAGCAAGATAACGGCGGCTGCACCCCCTAGTCGCACATTGGGGGTCTTAACCTTCTACCTTACACCGCAGTGAATTCACCTCTGCAAGAATTTATTCTTGTGATTGTCCACGGATTTCGAGCAGATTGACTTCTCTCCTCCTTGAAAGAGAGGGGATTCCCAAAGGATGCTACGCAACGGGCTGAAGCCGCGTTGCTTCGCTTTTCCCTTGAGCTGTCACCCACAACTTAATGCGGGTGGGAGCAGTCAAAG
>Ga0272446_1002235_pt1 | contig 26824 bp, 15 predicted proteins | sample YNPCB0061_FD_194587 | JGI IMG/M metagenome (GOLD analysis project Ga0272446, IMG submission 194587) | Hot spring microbial mat communities from Yellowstone National Park, WY, United States - YNP-CB-006-1 | ecosystem: Environmental > Aquatic > Thermal springs > Hot (42-90C) > Sediment | place...
GGCCTCGGTCATGGCTGTACCCGTCATGCCGGCGAGTTTTTTGTACATCTTGAAGAAGTTTTGCAGCGTCACGGTGGCCAGCGTCTGGGTTTCTTCCTTAATTTTCACGCCATCGCGGGCGTGCTTGGCTTCGACGGCTTGGTGCAGCCCATCGCTCCACTGCCGACCATGCATGAGCCTACCGGTATGTTCATCAATGATGACGATAGCCCACGAGCCATCTTCTTCCTTGATGACGGCATAACGCTTGTCTTTTTTGTACAGATGATGCGCCTTGAGCGCGTTGTCGATAAGGTGCGGCCATTCCATGTTGCCGGCCGTGTAAAAACTTTCGACGCCGGCGAGTTCTTCGGCTTTGCGGATGCCTTCGTCGGTGAGATGGACAGTGTGTTCCTTTTCTTTGACCTCGAAGTATTTGCCCGGGGCACTGGCCTGCAATTGCGTCAGCTGCACGGCAATAGCGTTGGCTTTGTCGTAGCGTTTGACATCGCTAAAAGCTTGACCGGAGATAATCAGCGGCGTGCGGGCCTCGTCAATGAGGATGTTGTCCACCTCGTCGATGATGGCATAGTTCAAGGAGCGTTGCACCTGGCGTTGCCACGGCGGATACGCGGTGTCGTCCCAGCGGGCCGGCTTCATGTTGTCACGCAGATAGTCGAAGCCAAATTCGCTGTTGGTGCCGTAGGTGATGTCGGCCTCATAAGCCAGCCGACGCAGTTGCGGGTCCATGTCCGACTGAATGTAAGCGGCACTCACGCCCACCGCGCGATAGATGGGCAGCATCCATTCGCAGTCGCGCCGTGCCAGATAATCATTCACGGTGACCACATGCACCCCTTGGCCGGTCAGGGCGTTGAGAACCGCCGGCAGCGTGGCCACCAGCGTTTTTCCCTCGCCGGTGGACATTTCGGCGATCTGACCACGATGCAGCACGATACCGCCGAGAATCTGCACGTCAAAATGCCGCATACCTTTGGTGCGGCGGGCAGCCTCACGGGTGGCAGCAAACGAGTCAGGCAGCAGGTCATCGAGTTTGGCCCCTTGCGCCAGCTTCTCCTTGAGCCGCGCCGCCGTCCCGCGTAGCTCTTCGTCGCTCATCGCCTGGTAGACCTTTTCCAGGTCGTTGACTTGTGCCAGCAACGAACCGGGTATCACCGTGTGGACCGCACCCGGCTGGGAGGCTCGCACATACCCCAACGAGCGAATCGTGCGTTCGTTGCTCGATCCGAACAGGTTGAGAAAAAACTTCCCCACTCCTTCCGAAAACGCCGACAATCCATCGCTCAACTTTTCCCAAAAGTTGGCGTCCAGGCTCGGGGACGTGGCCGTACTGCTCATCCGTTTGGCTCCTGACATCGGCTCAAGATCGCACTTCGTGAACACCGCTCTCGAGGCAACCTGTGCGAGTCTTAACGGTTACTCTATGCGGCTGTTCGGGATAAGGTCAAGACGAGGTGTACACCTGCGGCTGGGGTTGCAGGTCTGCCGACACCTCGGGCCTTGCTTTCTCACTCAAAAACAGGACAGGTGCAGCGGTTTTTCTCGTCACGCAAAACGCAGAACCTGGGCAAAAACCACTCCCCACACCGATCACACGACTGGCTTGCATCCTTGTTTGCTCTTTTCGCCTCAGGCCGCTCTAGAAGCTGGCAGCGGCTCGCGGCAAGATCGTTGTTTAAGTCTCGTTTGCTTTCTCTGGCCGTGAGGAACATCCCATGCTCACGAACGGACAGGAACTTCTCCTGCAAGGTTTTCATTGGAAGTCCCATCTCGGCTCACGTGAGGCCACCGGTACGGTCAAGCCTTGGTGGCGGATCGTGCGGGAGAATGCGCTAAACATCCGCAAAGCTGGCTATACGCATATTTGGCTGCCGCCTGCCAGCGATTCGCTTGCTCCCCAAGGATACATTCCCCGCCGCTGGTTCGATTTTCACTCAGCTTATGGCAATCTGGCCGAACTCAAACAAGCTCTGCAGGCTCTGGGACCGGTGGCGGCTCTGGCCGATGTGGTGGTCAACCACCGCGTCGGCGTGCATACGGGCGGAGCTGACTTTGACGATCCCCCCTTTAGCGACAACGCCGCCGCCATCTGTTGCGACGATGAAAGCGGCGTGGGCACCGGTGCCCCAGACACAGGCGAACGCCATCCGTGTGGTCGCGATCTGGACCACACCAACCCCGATGTCCGCTTGGCCATCAAAAGCTATTTGCATCGCCTGAAAGAAATCGGCTTCCGTGGTTGGCGCTGGGATCTCGTCAAAGGCTTTGCCGGACGCTACGTCGGCGAATACATCGAAGCCACGGGGAACCTGTTCAGCGTCGGGGAATGCTTTGAATCCAACCCGCATGTCGTGTGCGATTGGATCCGCTCGACTGGTGGCCGCAGTGCTGCCTTCGATTTTCCCACACGCTACCGCCTCTACGACGCTCTGTGCCACAATCATTTCGCCGCTCTGGCCGTCGCTTCGGGCCAACGCCTCCAGGCTGCCGGCCTGATCGGGATCTGGCCGAAAATGGCTGTCACCTTTGTGGACAATCACGACACCGAGTACACCCGCGAACGAGAGCATGAGGCGAACTACGACGCTACGCGACACTTTCCGGGCCGCTGGGTGGAAACGGCTTATGCCTATACGTTGACGCATCCCGGCGTGCCCTGCGTGTTCTGGCAACACTATTTCGACTGGGGCGTCCCAACCCAGCAACTCCTCGAACAACTTTTGAACCTTCGCCGCTCGGCTTGTGTCCGTAGCAACAGTCAGTTGACCATCCACCACGCCGAACGCGGCTTGTACGCCGCCGAAATCGACGGCCGGGTCGCACTACGTCTGGGCGATCGGATGTGGTGTCCGGGCTACGGCTGGCACGAAGAGGTCAGCGGAGAGCGATTTACCGTGTGGAGTCGTTAGGGGAGAGAGGCGTTCCTCTCGGAACACATGGGAAACATAAATTCTTCATAAGAAGAATCTTGGATTGGTTTTCTGGTTCTCTCTCACCCACCACTCTTGATCCACAAGTTTGGTATGTTCCCTGGGGAAATCGCTTCTCCCGAGAGTTGTTACCGGACTTGACGCAGCGCATCGACGCGACTAGCATGAAGTTGAGTTTGGGGTATGGTGTAACGGTAGCACAACTGACTCTGGATCAGTTTGTCTAGGTTCGAATCCTAGTACCCCAGCTGAAAGGCCAACCGCTGCAACCGAATGCAACGCAACTCAGGCTTGTTTCATTTCGAGCAGTGGCAGCGATGCTTCGAATGAAGCGAACATCTCCTTCATCCGTCTACTCTGAGCTACCTATTGTCAAAAGAACCCGTCCGCCGCCGGCGTGACTGGCGGAAGGTGAAACCTGAGAACAACCTAGGAATTCAGGCTAGATGTAGCGACTGGTTCGGCATCTGGGCTAACGCAACCCTTTCAGAGAGGCAAGAGGCAATCAAGGTATCCGCGAGCGGCACCAACTGCTCTATTTCGTGGTCTCAGTACCACACGCGCCCACGCTCGACCCCGGTCAGCCCGCCGCACCAGAACTGCCGCTCCAATCCTTGCCGACCGAAAGTCCGTCGGCTGGGCCACCATCCGCCAAGTTGGCGAGTGCCGCTTGCACTGGGCCCCACCTGTTGCCAAACGATCTAAGCCCAGCGGCCGCCGAATCCCTACCCCCAACACCCAAAAAACATTTGAGCCTTAGATCGAATCTACGACGGCTCCCTTCCCTCCGTCAACCCATCTCTCCGGCGGCCCGATACGAGCGGCCAAGCACATCTCGGTTGCAGATCGTCTGCCCAGCAGATACGATGACTTTATCCCTTTTTGCTTCAAAGGAGCAGCCATGCTGACGACGCAGTGTCCGCATTGTAAGACATCCTATCGCGTTCCCGAGACCCAGGCGGGAAAAACCGTGCGCTGCAAGAAGTGTGGTGGCACCTTTACTCTGCCGATGAATCTCTCCTTGGACGACGTCGAGGAGGTTCCCGTGCTGGAGGAAGCGCCCGCGTCTGCCGCGATTCCGTTGCCTCCCCCGCTGCCCGCGAAGCAGAAGCCAGACCCGGACCCCGAACGCGAACCGCTCCCCTTGCCAACGCGAGAGACGCTGCGTCGCTCTGCGAAACCTGCCGACGCCCACGATGACGACGACATCGAGAGGGAGTATGACACCGACAGGCCACGCCGCCAACGCTCGCGGTCTCGCACCCAAGGCCAGCCCGCGCCGAATACCCCCTCGTTGAATGTCGTGCTTTTGGGCTTCGGCGGTCTGGCGGTACTGGGCCTCGTCGGCGGGGTGCTAGGTTTGCTGCTGACCAGTGCTGCGGCAAAAAACACCCAACAGCAGGCGATCTTCAACCCTCCCGGAGGTTTGCCTCCCGGAGGTTTGCCTCCAGGATTGAATCCCGGGCCACAGCCTAACCCCAAGTTGCCTATCGGCCCACAACCAGATCCCAAACTGCCCATCGGCCCTCAGCCCGATCCCAAGCCACCGGCCGGTTCCAAAGATCTCCTCCGCAACGTGCCCGAGGCCATCGAACAACTCCGACTGCGTAACCGCTCGGTCATGGAGAATGCCTTCTTCGTTTTGCGGAATGCCGAACCCGACCCCAAACACTTCCAAGCCATCAACGAGGCGGTCGCTCCTCTGCTCGATGATTTCTACTGGGCCAGCAAAGCCGTTGAGACCCTCACCCGTTGGGCCAACCCTCAACTCGTCCCGCACCTCGCCAAACTGGTGGATCGGCCGAACAACACCAATCTCGTATCGCAGATCAAGCCAATCCTCGAAAAATTGCTGGCGCATGACGAGTGCATTCCGCTCCTGGGCAAGCTGGTGCAGGATCGCAATGCCGCCTTTCAGGTTCTGCCGCTCGTCCGCAAAGTGGGCAAGAAAATGGAGCCTTACGTCGTCCAGGCGATGAATAAGATCGACAGCACGATCAACAAAGAACTGGATAGTCTGTTAGTTGAGTGGAAAACCGACGAGAAACTGCTGCGGGACCAGACGGTCAAGGACCTCCGCGCGGACAGCATGGATATCCGCCGTAATGCCGTCCGCCGTCTGACCAAGCTCAAACCGGATCCGACGCAAAGCGAGCAAATCAGCACGGCTGGCGAAGCCTTGCTGAAGCTCAGCTCGGATTTCTCGATGCAGACTCACGCTTTTGATGCCATGAAGAACGGCTGGATTTCGCAAAACCAAGTGCCCGCCTTGATCAACGGACTGAAAGACGGCAACACCACGGCCCTTCGCTACATCGAGATCTTGGGCCTTCTCAAAGCGCCGGAATCTCTAGAGCCGATGGCGCTGTTTCTGGACAAAAACCCCTTTGCCGAGCGTCAGGTGCGTGAGGCATTTGTGGCGTTTGGCCCGGGGGCGGAGGAAACGGCGATGAAACTGGTGGGGCATCGCAACCTGGGAGTACATCGGACGGGCTTGCAGATTTTGGGAGAAATCGGTACGAGCAAAAGCCTCAACGCGTTGACTAAGGCCGCCCCCGTGCTGGTCAAACTGCATCCTAGCAGCCAACAACAACTGCTCAACACCGTCGCCCAGATTCGCGCTCGGCAGAACCAGAAGAAGTAAGTCCGCCTCGAGCCGAGGCGCACTTTCCCTCGGTGGCAACGGCCAACGGAATCGCAGTCAAATAACCGGGCGCTGCTCTTATTGAAGAGATTGAAGAGCGGCCCGGTTTTACTTGACTGGACAATTTACTTCTTCATTCTGGCTCGGTTCAACGCCTCCTGAATCGTTGCATCGCCCGGTCGCCGCTTCAACACCTCTTCATAGGCTTTGACTGCCGCGTCGTATTGCTTGAGGAAGTGGTGGCTACGGCCGATGCCCGCCCAAGCGCGGGCCTGAGCGGCAGTCTGAGCGGCATCGCCTGCCACTCGTTTCAGTGCCGATTGATACAAAGCCAAAGCCTTGTCGTATTGCTTAGCTTTCTCCAGAGTTTCGGCTTGAGTCAACTCCTTGACGAAGTCAGCGGGCAGTTGCGGTGGCTTGGGGTCGGGCTTGGGTTTGGGCATCGGGTCGGGCTTGGGAGGCGGCTTGAGGGCGGCCTCGGCGGCAGCGCGTCCCTTACTGGCCTCGGGGTCTTTCGGCTTACGCTTCAAGGCTTCTTCATACGCCGACAAGGCCTGGCGATATTGCTTCTGCTTCATCGCCTCGGCTGCTTGCTTCATGAAAGCGGCATATTGGGCTTCATTGATCTGTCGTTCGATCTCGGCTTTGAGAGCCGCTGCTTCTTTGGACAGAGGCAAGGCAGCCAGAGCCGCGTTGGCCTGCTTGAGTGCTTCGGCCCGTTGGCCGGCCTTGAGTGCCTGTTGGGCGGCGGCCAAGGCTTGATCGTGGGCCAGCTTTTTGGGATCGGGCGGCGGCGGCGGGGTCAGACCCGCTTGAGCGGCTTTCTTGCCTTCAATGGCCTTGGGATCGCCCGGACGAACTTTCAAGGCTTCGTCATAGGCCTCGAAAGCCTCCTTGAACTTTTTGGCCTTCAGAGCCTCCGCGCCGCGTTGCAGGGCAGCGGTGTAGGCGGCGTTTTTCTGGGCCGCCTGGGCGTTGGCCAACGCCTTGCTGGCGGACGGTTCGTCGGGAATTAGACGCAAGGCTTCGCGATAGGCGTTGATGGCTCCGGTGTAGTTGCCTTTTTTGAGGGCGGCCTCGCCGGCGCTCATGGCCAGATCGAAATCTTCCTTGCGTTTTTTGGCAGCAGGATCGACCGGAGATGGCAGGAGTTTCTCGGCCTGGGCCAACAGGCTACGAGCCTCGGCGTTGCTGGCGTCCTGAACCAGGGCACGGCGGAAGAGTTCGGCGGCTTCCTTGGGCTGCTTGGCCGCCAGGCGTTGCTTGCCCTGAGCCACCAGGGCCACGGCGGCGGCCTTGGCTTTTTTGTCCTGCTCGGCACGGGCGGCGGCCTCTTGTTGGCGTTGCAGCTCGGCCTCAGCCTTGCTCAAAGCACTGAGAATGTCGACATCATTCGGCTTGAGCGTGTTGGCCTCGCGATAGGTCTTGACGGCGCTGGCCCACTCGCCTTTCTTCGTCGCCGCTGCCGCCGTCGCCAGCAGCGTTTTGAGACGCGTTTCGCGTTCTAACTCGGCCTGCTTGGCTTTCTTGGCGGCTTCTTCGGCGGCGGCCCGTTGCTTGCGTAGGACGTTTAGCCCCCGCAGCCCTTCCTCGACCTCGGGGGTTTTGAAGAGTTTCTGCGCGGCCAGATATTCCTTCTCGGCCTGGTCGAGTTTACCCTCCTTGAGGAGTTGTTGCGCCTGAGTGAGAGCCTTGACATAGGCTTCGCGGTTCTTGCGAATCTCGGCCTCGGCCGCTTCGCGTTTCTTCTGCTCCTCGGCGAGCTTGGCGCGTTCGGCGGCGTTGGCTCTGGCTAGGGCGAGTTGGTTCTGGGCCTCGCGGGCGAGTTGGTCTGCCTCGGGGTTGGCCAAAAGACGGCGCGACGAGTTGGCCAGTTCCATCGCCTTGGCGAACTCCTTTTTGGCGAAGGCATCCTGGGCCTGCTTGAGGTAGGCCTGGCTGGCAATTTTGTCTTGGGCGAGCTTGGCCTCGCGGGCGGCTTTTTCGGCAGCCTCGCGTTTTTTGCGTTCTTCCTGCAAACGGGCCTGCAGGGCGGCGCGTTCCTTGGCGGCTTTTTCAGCGGCGGCCTTCTGGGCGGCCTGAGCGGCGAGATTCTTTTGCTCGGCTTCCTTGGCTCGGGCTTGGGCCAGCTCTTTGAAGAGGTCGTCGCTCGCTTGCAGCGAGGTAGCACTTTGCAACAACCGAACGGCCTCGGTGTAGTTGCCTTTGGCACAGGCGGCTTGGGCCTGGGTGCGGAGCGATTGAGCGGCCTTGGCCCGGCGTTCTTCCTGGGCTTTTTTCTCAGCCTGGCTGCGGGCTTTGGCGGCGGCTTCGGCCTTAGCGCGGGCCTCGGCGGCAGCCAGGGCGAGTTCTTGCTGTTTTTTGCGGGCGGCTTCCAGGGCGGCGGCCTGCTTGCGAGCCTCGGCAGCGCGGGCGGCTTCGGCTTGGCTGCGCTCTAGCTGGGTGCGAGCCTGGGTAGCTAGGCTGCGCAAGGCCACGCTGTCGGGCAACAGTTTCAGCCCTTCGTTGGCACTGGCCAGGGCTTTGGCATAGTCGGACTTGGCCAGCGCGGCGCGTGCCTCGTTGAGATATTTCTCACTCTGGGCACCGTTGGCCGCCAGCACTTTTTTCTCGTCGGGCTTGGCCCCGAGTTGCCGGGCCAACTCGCCCAAGCGGAGCTTCAATTCGTTGGTATCTTTGACGTGGATGCTGGCCGTGCCCGTGCGTTGATTGGTCTCGGCATCAAACAGATGCGTATCGACGTTAAAGCTGGCCGTCTCTTGCAAGGTGCCAAAGACGAAGAAACGGGCATTGAGGGCTTGGGCCAGGCAGCGGCGGGCGAGGGGATCGGTCAGAACCTCGCGCATGGTCAGGCCCAGGCGTCCCATGTACCAGCACACCTCGCCACGGTCGATGATCTCGTAGCTGCCCCCCATGTACCAGGCCAACTGCTCGGCCAAGAGATCCGTCGTGGCGGGGGGCACCAGATCGGGCCGACCCGGCACAAAGCCAAAGATGGCCATGCGGGGACGCAGGGGGGCGACAAGCACCACAGGGGGCGGTGGCGGAGCGACCACAATAGGTGCGGGCGTAACCACTACGGGCGGCGGAGCGATCACGACGGGCGGCGGGGCAACCACGACGGGCGGCGCGAAACGTCGGCAGGCATCCAGACGCAACTCGATCTCGCGGCGTGGACCGGCCAGACTCAAGGCCAACGCAAAGTGCCGCTGCGCCTCGCGGAAGCGTCGCCTCCGGAACAGCCCATCGCCCAATTCCAACGAGAGCCGCAGCAGACGGTTGCGGCGTTCGGGATAGGCTTCGAGGGCCACACCCAGGACGGGCGGAGGGGGCGGCGGGGCCAAGGGCGTGACTAGGACCGGGGGCGGCAAGCGGTTGAAGTCCTCCAGGGCTATACCGCCACGCGGGATGGGAGCGGGACTGACGGTAACCAGCGGCGCAGGAGGCACGATCGCCTCTTCTTGCGGAGGAGGCGGAGGCGGGGGTAATTCGTTCCAGTCCACCGCCCGGGCCGACACCGTCTCCACCGGCTGGACGGCTCGCTGCAACTCCGCCTCGTAGGCTGCTTTTTGCTCGTCGTTCATCTGCAAGAGGACGGCGAGTTGTTTCAGCCGGGGCAGCAGTTCGTCCAGATTGGCCGCCGTGATGCGTCCGGTTTGGACGATCAGGCCGGTCTCGACCTCCACGAGGCGAGCCTGCACCGTGAAGCCGCCCAACGGCGAAACACTGCCGACGACCAAGTAGCGAATCTTGGCCAGTCGGCCCAGTTCGCGTCGCTCTTCGGTGTTGTCGAAGAAGGCGTTGGCTTCGAGCTTCAGCTCGTCAGCCAAGCGTGCAAGTTGGGCTCGTTCCACCAGATCAAAACGTGCTTTGAAGTGAGGCAGCAGTTCCTCGGCGATGGTTTGGCCGGCGGCCGGGAAACCCAGGTCGGCGCGCACTTCAAAGGGAGCGACGGCAAGGCGATCACGGCGACGGTGTAGCAAGAGGCGAAATTCGTCGAGTTCTTGACGAATCTGCACGGTAGGCCAAACGTTCTGGCAAGTCTCCAGGGCCTGGATCGCCTCGGGCAAACGGAGCGGATCGCGGCGTAGTTGCGAGGCGCGCTGGCGGTTTTCATCGTAGATGCGAATTTTTTCGCGGAGGTCGTCGAGTTGTCGAGCGATGTCGTCGGCTGGTTCCAGGGCTTGGGCTTGTTCCAGGGCGACGGCAGCGGCCCGCAGGTTGGGCACTTCTTCACGCAGGGCGTCGGCGGCGCTGCGTCGTAACTGGTTGACCCGCTGGGTGCGACTGGCGGCAGAGGAAATGGCGGCGTTGAGTTCGGCCTCGGCCTGCTGTTGGAGCCGAGCCAAGGCCTCGGCAACATCGCTGCCGCCGAATTGGCTCAGGGCTTCGCTAGCTAGGCGGGCGGCCTCTTCGGGTTTGCCGTCGGCGAGGATGCCCTTGACATCCGAGAGGGCCTTGGTGGCGGCTTCACGGCCGGCGAGGATCGCCTCGATGCGATAGATTTCGCGTTGGACGGCCCCGGTGTCTTTGATTTTTTGTGCTTCGGTGAGGGCATCAAGAGCTTTTTGATATTTTTGCTCGGCAACGAAATCCGTGGCACGAGCCAGGGCGGCTTCGTATTGTTCGTCGGGAGTCAACTCCGGCAGCTTTGCCAACACCTCGTCGCGGGGCGGGTTTTTGACCGGTAGCGGATCAATCCCTTTAGCGTTTTTGTCTTTGACTTTGTCGTTCTTGACGAGCAGATCACGGTCGTTGTTGTCCACAGCCACACGCGGTCGAGGCGGTTTCTCACTGCAACCCAGAGTGAGGATGGCCACACTTAACACGACGAAGCAAATCCGTTGCATGCGGAGAGTCTCCGAGAAGGGGAATCCTAGGGGATATTATCCGTAGAGAAGATTCTAGCGGACGACCTACGCCGGCAACAGAGGGCCGACAACCGGTCATGAGGAAAACGCTCTGACGCACGAAACTTGCGAGGGCCACTCGACGCAGCCGCCGATCGCGCTCGCCTGTCGAGCGGCAAAGCTACGGGGGTGTTCTCATGAGGCATCAGAGCCAGCAGTTCCCGAGTCAAAGCATCTTCTTTGCGAGCCGATCGCCCAACTCAGGCTGGCTTCGAGGGTGGGCCGTCCAGCGAACGATCCTTCAGCACCCGGCGGTGCAGTTCTTCGATGCTGCCCGGCAGACGAGTCAACGCCCCTTGCAGCCGTTCAAACGGTGATCCGCCGCTCGCTGGCCAAGCTACCAGCCAATCGGCCAATGGTTGCGATAAATGCTGCCGCAAGATGCCGGCTTGGCGTTGGCGGGTGGCCTCGCGTTCACTATCGACCACCTGCTGGCCGAGGAACTCCACGAGCTTGTGGGTCAGAGTCGCGACCAAAGGCACTAAAACGATGTCCCAGACGTTCAGACCACCGGCCAAGAGAGTGCCGCTGATGGCGGCGGCGTCGAGGGCGAACTTGGTGGCGCGTAGGCTATTGAGGGCAACGGGATTCTGCTCCAATTTTTCATAAATGTTTCGTGCGGTGCGATCGATCTCCAAGGCGAGATTGGCCTGATACTCTCGATAGGCCGCCAGGAAGCGTTGCTCGAGTTGGCTCTCCAAGCCCTGCTGAGCAAACCCCTGGCTGAGATGGCTCCAGAGCGGATGCTCGTTGCCGCGTCTCAGCACTTCTTTGCGCAGATCGGCGGCCCAGGCGGCGAGAGCTTCACGCAGGATCGCTTCCTCGGGTCGGCTCGGTGGTTCGGCTCGGCGGAGAGCTTGACCCAGCCAATTACCCAACAAGCGGAACGGCGTGCGCACCACATATAATGTCCCCGAGATCAGTTGGCCGAGGCCCGGCAATTCCAATAGTTGCATCAGCCGAACCAACGCTTCATCAAAGCCTCGGTATTTCTCACTAGAGAGATATTCGCGGCTGTAACGAGCGTCGAACTCTTCTTGACCTTGCCGTACCAAATGCTGCCAGGCTTCCAAAGCCAGCACTTCCGCTCGGGCCACATCGAGCAAGGCGGTCGCGTTGCGTTTGAGGTATTCGGCCGCCCCAAGCACGGTCCGCCGTCGGGCGATCTGGGGCGGATGGCCCAGCACGGCGACTTGATTGAGCAGCGGAATGCGATATTTGGCTGCTCCTCGCAGTGGGTCGGCGCGTTGCTCCGGGGTGAGATACGGCAGGGGCAAAACGCTCACTACGCCGCGTCCCAGGCCGTTGGGCAGCTTCTCTAGCACCGCGGTACGAAAATGAGCCACCAGTTGCTCGGCAATTTCCTCACGCATTTTCACCAACACACAGATCACCGGCTTTGCCGTCTGCAAGAGCATGGTGAGGAATTGGGTGGGAATCTCATCGTTGTAACGCTCGTCCGAGGCGACATAAACGATCACGTCGGCTAGACCAGCCGCTTCGATCAAGCGCGAGGTGTAGGCTTGAGCGGCCCAAGTGGTCATATCGGGGCAATCCCAGATGATCCAATCATTCAAAAGAGAAAAAGTATCTGGCTCGATGCTGACACGACGCACTTGATAAACATCCTGATCCAACGACGACGGCGCGGGTTGCGGAAGTCGCACCAGCGGGCCAAGAAAGCCTAAATGATTCGCCCACACCAATGGCCCAGGGATGGCTGTAAAGGCAAGGGGATGGCGGGTGAAGCCGGCCTGGGGATTGGCTTCGCTGGCCACGGAACCAGCCAGCAAGTTGGCGACGGTCGATTTGCCCGCGCCGGCTCCACCCACCACGACCACATGCAGTGGCGTGGCTTCTTGTCCCTCGAGCGTTGGGCCGATCGCATTGCGTGCCAAGGCGGCGGCTAAACGGATTTGAGCGGCGGCGGGCACGTCGCCTTTTTGCTGGGCATGTTGTTCGAGGTAGCCCAAATCGTCAGCCAATTGCGATATCAAGGCGCGGGTCGAAAGAGTGTCCATAGCGTCATTGGCCCTCACGGATTGAAGGCATTTGTAGCGAACAGCTCAGGAAGAATCATCGCCAGCCCCGAGCCGCAAACCGCATCACTGGGGACCATCTGCGAGCAGGCCCGGTGCCGTTCCAATCGGGTCTACGACAGCCCGAGAACCAACCAGACAACGAAACCAAGCCGTTCACGCAATCCTGAACAGGCCGCTCGTCCAATCATCTGTTGACAATCATCTGTAGAGAGGCTGATCACTCTCCCAGTTTACGCAGCACGGCACGAGCGGTCTCGGCCAGCTTTTTCTCACTGTCGTTCTGGGCCGCACGCAGAGCCTTCATCACCTTTGGGTGGTTGCGGGATTTCGCCCCCATCCAGCCCAGAGCTTCGGCGGCCATGAAGCGGGCGCTGCCCCCCGTTCGAGCCGAGACACCGGTCGAGCCGGTACCCGCTTCGGTCGTACCGCCTTCGATGTTAGCCGTCGATTCGTAGAAAATCTGCACCGTGGTATCCTCGAGCATCTGCAAGAGACTTTCGACGGCCTCGTCGGGTGCTTGTTCGGCGTAGGTAGCAGCGAGCAAACGGGCCGCATTGTACCGTACCAGTTTGCTTTCGGGACCGCGTTCTGCCAGCACCTTGCGCAATGCTTTGTGAAATTGCCACTTCTCGAAAACCTCTACCTCGCGCAATTCAAACAAGGCCTCGATGCAGCGCAAGCGGACATCGGAACTCGGATCACTCAGGATGGCCTCGCGCACCGCATCCAACGCCTCGCGGTTGGCCGGGTAGGCTATGTGCGAAAGGGCCTCGGCCACCTGATACCGCACCTCGTCTTCCAGACGCAGGGTATCGGCGGAGCGGGTCCGGCTCTCTGCACGGGGTCGCAAGGCTTTCGCCAAGGCAGGGACGGCCGGCGAGGCGTTGGCTTTCATCCGTCCCAAAGCGATGGCACAATTGCGGCGAACGATGGGATCGCGAGCCTGGTCGAGTGTTTTGCCCAGGTCGTTCACCAGCGGGGCGGCCTCGGGACCGAGATTCGCCAAGCCCGCGGCCGCCAACGCTTGGATGGCTGGGTCGGGTTCGGCCAAGGCGGCTCGGAGAACGGGCAAAGCCCGCTCCGCGGACCGACCGCCGACAGCGGCCAAGGCAAAAGCGGTGGCCCGGCGTAACTCGGGATCGCGACTGTCGAGCAGCCCCTCGATCTGTGCGGCGTAGGGGGCATGGGCAGGGGTGGCCACAGCGGCTAAAGCCGCCAAAGCGGCTTTGCGGGCAATTAGGTTCTCATCGTCGCGAGCCATCTCAAACAAGGCAGGCCCCACTTCCTCCAGCCGTTGCCGACCTTGGGCCTTGGCCAAACTCATTAGGGCTTGAGCGACATCGCGGCGGACCAGGGCGTCGCGATCGGCCAGACGCAATCGCAGAACTCTTAGGGTGGCCGCATCGACTTCACCGGGCAGTTGGGCCAGACTCCAGGCGGCATTACGACGCACCTCGGGCGAATCGTCACGAAGCAGTTCTCGTAACACGTCACGGGCTTGCGTGCTTCGCAACGCCCCCAGAGCGTAGACGGCACTACGGCGGACCCGGACGTCGTTCTCTCGGGCCGCTAGCAACAGTGCCTCGCCACAGCGTTCCCAGGCCGAACGGGGCAGTTCGGGGAAGCTCAGCAAGATGGCTCCGAGGGAGTCGGCAGCCATCTCACGAACGCTTGGATCCCGTTCGTTGCGGAGACACCGAACCAGGTCCTCCAAGGCTAGGCTGCCGGCTTGTCCGGTTCGTCCTAGGGCGTACAAGGCGCTGCGTTTGGCCTGGGCGGTGCTGGCTCGTTGGAGTTGTTGCAGCCAGTCGTCTACCGATTTATCCAAAAAATACCCGGCGATGCACCCGCCCACCAGCAGCATACTCGCCAACCCTGCTAGAGCGTAGCGTGGCATCTTGGGCCTCTTGTGCGTTTAGGGTTTCTTGGGATCCGGCTTGAGCAGTTCCTTCTTGGCGTTGCTCAGATACAGGACCACTTCCTTGTCTGTGTTTTTGTCGTCGATGATTTTGTCCAGCGTCTCCATCACTCGCTTGGATTTCTCACGCATCGCCACCAAGGTGTTGGCCGCGATGGCAATACGATCTTTCCGTTTGGATTCGAGCAGACCAATGAGCTTACTGATCACCGCATCATTTTTTTCGCCGATGGCCATGATGGCCTGGCAAGCGCTGGCAACGGCGAGAGGCTCCTCATCGTCGAGCATGTTCACCAGCGCGGGTAACTGCTTGACGGCACGTTTGCCCAGAGTGCCCAGAGCCGCCGCCGCCTGCCGACGCACATCGAGTTCCTTGGCCTTGAGATAGCTTGCCAGCCGTGCTTGCGGAGTGCCGCTCATCCCGGGGAACGACTCACCGAGATTCGACAGAGCAGCCAAGGCCCACAACTGCTGCGTCTTGGTCTCCGGGGTGTCGCGACCGATGCTCGGCCCACCGACAAGCAAGAGCAGATTTTTAACCAGTTGCTGTTGAGTGGCTTGATCGGCCGGTTTGCCCAGATAAGCTAACCCATTGAGGGCTTCAATCTTCACTTCATAGGGGCTTTTGCCCATCACCACATTCATAAGCGTTTTGATGACCTCGGTGTCGGCCCCCTCGCTTTTGGCCCCCTGCATGGCAGCGATTTGCCAAAGGTTGGCGACCGCCAGTTGTCGCACCTCCCAGGAGCCGCGGTCAAAACAGGCTTTATGAAGAGCTTTCATGGCCGGGGCCCCATCGGGGATGAATCGCCGCAGCGTCAGTAACGCCTCGTAGCGGACGATCACCTGGGATTCCCCACCCTCCCCCGCCTGGATTCGCCTGGCCAGGGCCAACACCACGCGGTTGACATCGGCTCCCTCGACATCAATAACCCGCAGAGCCGTCACTGCTTTGGTGCGTGGACTGACATCGGGTTCTTTGTCCATCACCTCAATGAGATCCCGGACCGCGACGGAGGCCGCCTCCCCAAATTGCATGATCGCTAGGATCGCATTGGAGCGTCGGCTGGGGTCGGTGCTGTTTTTGAGGATGTCTCGCCACTCTTTGAGGGTTTTGCCATTTACCTCCGTGGGGGCGATCGGCTTGGCTGGGGGCGGCGTCTTCCCCGGTGAATCCTTGCTATCGGAGGTTTGAGCCTGCGCTGAGACCTGCCATCCCAGCAGGCACACCATGATGAGAACCATACGCATGTTACATTCCCCTAACCGTCTTCCCTCAGTTAGTCTAGCAGAGCTAGCCCTGGGGCGGGAAGGGAATTCACACGATCGTTCCCCCACCCGGAACCAATCCACGCCTCGGTGGCGTTCGGCTCGCAGCGAGCAAACACCGCATGCGTCGCGAGGTGGGTCGATCGGCTCCTCGGATGGTTTCTCTAAACCCGTTTGAGCAGTCCGTCAAGAAATCCTTCCAGTTGCCGACTGCGCACCGGATGTTGCAGCTTCTTGACCGCCTTGGCCTCGATTTGTCGCACCCGCTCACGCGTCACCTTAAAGATGCGGCCCACTTCCTCCAGCGTGTAGGTGTAACCATCCCCCAGGCCGTACCGCAGCTTGATGATTTCACGCTCGCGGTAGGTTAGCGTCTTGAGTACCTGGTCGATCTTGTCTTTGAGCATCTCATTGGTGGCCGACTGCACCGGCGATTCGACGCTGTCATCTTCGATGAAGTCGCCAAAGTAGCTGTCCTCGCTTTCACCGACGGGGCGATCGAGGCTAATCGGATGTCGGCTGATTTTGAGAACGCGGCGTGTTTCTTCCTCGCTCAGGCCGGCTTCCTTGGCCGTCTCCTCGATGGTGGGTTCGCGGCCGAGCACCTGAAGCAATTTTTTGCTGACGTTGCGCAGCTTGGACATGGTTTCGATCATGTGGACGGGGATACGGATGGTACGGGCCTGATCGGCGATGGCCCGAGTGATCGCCTGACGGATCCACCACGTTGCATAGGTGCTGAACTTGTAGCCCCGGCGATATTCATATTTGTCAACAGCCCGCATCAGACCGGTGTTGCCTTCCTGAATCAGGTCGAGGAACGAGAGACCCCGGTTGCGATATTTCTTGGCGATGCTGACCACCAGGCGGAGGTTGCCGCCGGAGAGTTCGCGTTTGGCTTGCTCGTATTCGTTGAAGCGTTTGCGGATGATCTCGACCCGCTTGCGGAGGCTGGCCGGCTCCTCCAGGGTGTGCATCATATAATCATAGAGTTCCTTCTGGAACATAGCGAGATCTTCGCGGCAGCCCCGTTGCCCCTGCAGCAGGGCGATTTGATGCTCCAGTTCGTCCATGCGGACGCTGATCTGTTCGAGTTTTTTCATCAGCGGCTGAATCTTTTGCGTGCGGATCGAGAGTTCCTCGACCAAGGTCACGCACTTCCGCCGCCGGGCCCGCAGTTGCCGACGCAGGCGATCCTTTTCCGCTTCGTCGCCCGTGTCGCGGCATTCGATGAGGCGGTCGAAGTCGGCCTGATTTTGCTCCATGAGGTGTTCGAGGGTCCGCAGGTTGTGAGGCATGCGGGCCATGATTTTATCTTTTTCGAGATTTTCGGTGAGCGAGACTTTCACCGTGCGATCGAAAGGCAACTCGCCGCTATGCACCCGTTTGAGCGTTTCAACGACGGCATGCAAGGCACCATCACATTCCAGAACTTTGCGGCGGAAGCGTTTGCGCGTGACTTCGATCTTCTTGGCCAGGGCAATTTCTTCCTGACGTTTGAGCAACGGGATGTTGCCCATCTGCGTCAAATACATGCGCACCGGATCGTCGATGCGTCGGCTATCTTCCTCATCCAGAAACGACAGATCCAAGTCGCCCAGCGCTTCTTCGTCGTCGGCCCCGTCCCGAGCTTCGCGTTCCTGCTCCTCGACTTCGGATTCATCAATCAGTTGGATGTCGGCCTGCTCCAGAAGCAAGATCAACTGATCAATCTTATCAGGGCTAGCATCCTCATCGGGCAAAAAGTCGTTGACTTGCCCATAGGTCAAGTAACCCTTCTCTTTGCCCAGTTGTAGCAAGGCCTTGAGGCTCTCATCGAGCTTTTCCATCTGTCGTCTCCCCCCTGGCGGTCAAGGACAGCCCACACGAAATTCGTCGTGGGTTTCCTTGGCCGTTCCTGCATCATCGGGCTGATGTTGAAGCTGCCGCAGTAACTCCAGAGCTTGCTGAGGGTCCTGGACCGCTTGCAGGCGACCGGCAAGTTCCTGACGGGCAGCGCGCTGTCGTTTGTCACGAAAATAAACCAGCAGGTCGTTGAGCCAGCCCGCTCGATCGGCGTGTGCCAGGCCCACTTCCTGCAACTCGAAGGCTTTCGCAATCAGCGGGGGATTGTCCAGCGTCTCGCGAAGACGATCGAGGGTCGGCGGTTGGCCGGCTTGCTGCAGGGCATACAACCCTGCTAGCAATTGCCTCAACCCCGGATGCGCGATCTCTTCCACCTGGACCTCGGCCGCGGCCCGCGCCACCAGCCTTGCGTCGGCCAACAACACTTCAAGCAACTGACGTTCAGCGGGCGCAGCCGGGGCCGAGCGCGGCGACGAGTGGGGGTCCACCGGACCGTTACCCTTGGCAGAAGCCTGCTGATGCGCGCGACGCAGTTCTTCCAGACGCGACCAAACGGTGCGTTCTTGCAAGCCAAGTCGTCGCGATAGCCTGCCGAGCATCAGTTGTATTTTGAGCGCGCCGGCCTCGCCGGGCATCGGGTCCGCCAGGGCGATACTGCTCAGCACGGCATCGACGATGCGGCGACGCCCCTCGACGCTTTGCACATCCTCTCGCGCCATCATCCGCGCTAACTTGAACTCCAAAGCGTCCGTGGCTGACTCCAGCAGTCGGCGAAACGGCTCGGGGCCCTGGCGGACCAGTAGATCACAGGGGTCCAGTCCGGCAGGCAGGGTAGCAACGGCCAATTCCATGTCATGGCTGACAAAGAGTTCCAAGGCGCGATCGACCCCTTTGTCGCCCCCGTCGTCGGCGTCGTAGACCAGCACTACCCGCGGCACGAAGCGGCGGATTTGTTGCAGGTGTTTCACATTTAGGGCGGTGCCCATCGTCGCCACCACTTGCGGGATGCCGAGCTGATGAGCCATCAACACATCCGTATATCCCTCGACGATCGCCAAGTAGCCGACTTTTTCGGCAGCGGCCCGAGCCAAGTCCAACCCATAGAGTTGTTCGCTTTTGTTAAACAAAGGCGAATCGCAGGAATTGTAATATTTTGGGGCACGCTCGGCGAGCGGCGAGCCGGGCAGAATCCGCCCTCCAAAGCCCACTACCTGGCCACGTCCATCGCGAATCGGAAACAGCAGACGGTCGCGGAAACGGTCGTAATAGCCGTTGCCATTGCTTCGCGGAGCAATCAACCCGACGGTCTGCAGATGCTCCAGATCGACGCCATCGGCCTGAGCCTGTTGCAGCAACCAAGAGCCTTGAAGCGGGGCATAGCCCAGACCCCACTTGCGTACCGTCTCGCCGCGTAGCTGACGCTGGGCGACATATAGCCGGGCCGCCTCGGCATCGGCCGTGGTACCATCGAGGAGGAAGTCGGCATATTGTTTGGCGGCCCAGCGTAAGACATCGAGGAGTTGAGCACGACCGAGGTGAGTGGCCGAGGTGGGTCCGAGATCGATTTTGGCCCGGCGAGCCAGCAGTTCTAGAGCTTCGCGAAAACTGATCTTTTCAAATTCTTGGACGAAGCTAAGAACGTCACCGAACTTGCCGCACGCCCAGCAACGGTAGCGTTGGCGACGGGGATCCACATCGAACGAGGGTCGTGTATCGTCGTGGAAGGGGCATAACCCTTTGAAGGTAGGACCTGCGGGACGTAAGGTCAGATACGAACCTACGACATCCACGATATCGTTGGCCTGTTTGACCGCCAAGACCCGGTCGTTTGCCATGGGCCGCCTGTCTGCGGGGACCAGCCGGATAACCCGAACCCATCCGTGGGCCCCGTTCCTCCTGGCCAGGGGAACCGGGGAAAGAGTCAGAGACCGGTAATGCTCTGACTCTCATCCGAGTGATGGTAACACCCCAACCAGGCTTTGTTGAACCCGCTGGGTTGATGGGGAAAAGTGGAGGCGAATCCCTTGACCACCTTTCCTAGCCATCTAAGTGCCACCGCGTGTTCCATCAATTATAACCATCCCCCGAAAACCAGTCAAGCTGGGTAACCCCGCCCCCTTTCCTCACCTCACTTTCCTCAACTCATTACCTATCATGAGATTAGGTCTACTTTACTACCGATGCCGATCCCAACGAGCTTGCGGAAGCGCTAGGCTTTCGCTAGGGAAACGATTTTCCTTGCCTTAGCAATCAAACCAATAGGAGTACACACCGCATGATCTGGTTGGTCCGACACGCACAGAGTGAAGCCAACATTGGTCTCGTGAATCACGACTTTCCTAATATCGTTCTCACCCCCCTCGGTCACGCTCAGGCCGAGGCCTTGGCCCAGTGGTGCCCTCGGCAGCCGCATTGGCTGGCTCATTCTCCTTTCCTGCGAGCCAAACAAACTGCTGAGCCGATGCGTCGGCGTTATGCGCAGGTGCCTGTTTATGAGTTGCCGGTGCAAGAGTTTACTTATCTGAATTCGGATCAAGTCGGGGGCTTAGCCCCGGAGCAACGCGAACCGTTGTCGCGAGCCTATTGGGAACGCCTGGACCCTCTGCATCGAGAGGGAGGCCCCGCCGAATCGTTCGCCGATCTGTGTCAGCGGGTCGAACGCTTCCTCGCTTGGGCCGAGAGGCAAACCACCTTTGGCCTGGTGTTTACGCATGCCGAGTTCATGCGAGTCACGCTGTTGCGACTCATGTACCCCCACGAACGTGATCTGACGGTGGTCATGCGCCGCTACGCGGCTCTCCGCCACGCTTGGCACCTTCCCAACGGATGTATCGTGCGGCTACGCCGCCCCGAAGAGCATGATCACGATCCGTGGTGGTTCTCGGGCATCGAAACGGCTCACCTGGACGGCCTGAGATAACCTCCAGGGCTGTCGAGTTGGCTGTCGAAGAGCGAGATTTTTCGCACAAATTTTTGCGAACCTTCTAGGTCGAGCGGCTGTCCGAAGGAAAGGAGATCGTTCTTCGATCTATGGGATCAACTGAGAGATTTCTTTGCGAGATTTTTTTGTGTAATTGGTTGTCACAGAGCCTCGGTTAAGTCGTATAAAGAGAGTGACTGAATCGTCACCATCCAAAACTCAAGAGGCGAGACGACCCACCTTTTCGATTATCTAAAAACTTGGACGGTTTAACCGTACTTCAACCTCGGAGGTCTGTCATGTTTCGCATGCGTGGTTTCTTGGTGCTGGCTGACTTGGTCGCTCGTGGCAGCGGCTTGGTTGCCGACGTGCGCCTGGATACCCGGCGAATCTTGGCGAAGACCCCGCGGAATGAGGCCTATCGTCCAGGAGAAAATACCCTCTCCGCACAGCCTCCATCGGGGGCCGGGACCGGTCGGTCCTGTCGTGTCGCGTTGCACCGCGTTGTCCTCGCCGGACTTCTCGGTTGTGCAGGCTCGCGGTTCGGAGGGGCCGGGTTCTCCTGGGTCCGCTAAGGCCACCCTCCCTGCTGCCACCCAACCAAGAAAACAAGGCGTGATTGTTCAGGCCGGCAAAGCCCCCTCGGGTCGGTGCCTGAAATCCACTAGTGCCGTTTTGTTGTTGGCTTGCTCCCGTCGGTCGGAGACGGTCGAGACGAGCGTGACTGCGGAGTGTCGCTGCCCTCTTGAGATCCAGGGAGCGTCCCGCCACTCTCGATAAGCCGGTTGCCCCCTTACGGATCGTCTTGGTGACTTTTCCCATGAATTGGGAGGAAATCGCGCAGCTGGTGGTTCGTGCTCAAAACCACGACCACCAGGCTTTCTCACAATTGGTCGAGCAGTTCACGCCCACGGTCCGCAGTTTGGCTCTGGCTCGGCTGCGCAACGAGAATGACGCTCAAGAACTGACTCAAGATGTGTTCATTCATATGTTGCGCAAACTCCCGCAACTGCGTGACCCCCTTTGCTTCGCTGGTTGGCTGCGGCAAATGACCGTTCGCATGGCCATCAATCGCCAAACCCGAAAAGGTCTGCTGCGTCAGGTTGAAGGTGACCAGCTGGACCTCGCTGCGGCCAAGGGTTCCAACCCGCTAGAGTCGATTGTCCAAAGCGAGCGGGCTGTGGAACTGCATGATGCTCTGGATCGCCTCAAGCCCGTGGACCGTGCTACGTTGGTGGCTTTTTACCTGCGGGGCCGTTCCCTGAAGCAGATGGCTCGGGAGTTTGAGGTCCCCATCGGCACGATCAAGCGGCGGTTGTTCGTAGCCCGCAATCGGCTGAAAGAGGTGTTGGAAGAGATGGCCGAGCTAGTCGAGATCTAAAAGAGGATCGAGAGGCAAAGCGGACGGACGAGACAACGCAGGAAGGGGCGAGGGAAGTTTTTCTCTCGCCCCGTACCCCGTTGCCGACATACAATTACTTCCTCGGAGAAGAGCTGTCGAGCGGGGACGCAGGATCATGTGGCGAAGCAGTTCTTATTGGCCTATTTTGTTGCCCGTGGGGTTGATCACGCCGCTGGTGTGTGGCGGACTCACCTGGAACGTGGCCCGGCTCGCGCCGCGGGTCGCACCGGCTCAGTCGCTCGCTGAGGAACAAAGGCCCACCGACCAAACCGTCTCAGTTGGCGCTCAAAAGGACTTGCCCAGTAGACTGTCGGAAACACAGGAGCTGAATGCGCCTGCGTTTGTGCCGCCCCGCGAGCCTATGCTTCCGCCATCGCCGACCTCAGCTCCGACTGCCTCACCGCAAGAACCCCTGCGCTGGAAACCGCTGCAACCACGGGCGTCGCTTCCGTCCGCTCGCAGCGATTTGCCGGCCGAGCTGCAACAACAGGTCAACCAAGCTATCGAACGCGGGGTGGCCTATCTGAGCAAACGCCAGTGCGACGACGGCCGATGGAGCAGCTCCAGCTACACGCTAGCGCTGACGGCTCTGGGAGGGCTGACGCTGCTGGAGGCTGGTGTGCCAGCCCCAGACGAGCGCGTGCAGCGGGCGGCCCACTACATTCGTGAACGCGTCTTTCAGGATAAACACAGCACCCACACCTACACCCTCTCGCTAGTTGTGCTGTTCCTCGATGCCCTGCAGGCTTCGGAAGATCGTCCGCTGCTGCGTTCCCTAGCGTTGCGGCTGCTGGCCGGCCAACAGAGTGATGGTGGCTGGAGCTACAACGTGCCCAAGCTGACGCCGACGGAGGAGAAGCAGCTGCTGCATGCGCTGACGCGGGTGCGTCCCCCGGAATTAGCAACATTGTTTCGCACCCTGGAAGAGTCGCGTTCCCTACAACGTATCACGGACAAGCCCGGCTCGACTGTTGCCGCTCCAGTCTTGCAACAGATTACTGATCAACCCACGAGCGATGCACTACCCAGCGACGCACGCCAAGCGGTGGCTCTGCTTCCCGAGCCTCTGCGGCAATTGCCGGGTTTAAACGAAGTGGCCGAAGCAACATTGCCAAGCCCTGAACCGAGAAAAGACACGCGACCAGTTGCTCGACCCGCCGGCGGGCGAAAGTTGCTAAACAAAGATAATGCTGGCCCCGCCAAAGCTCTGAAGAAACTGCCCTGGAAACACACGGACAATTCCAACACCCAGTTTGCCCTGTTGGCCCTGTGGGCCTCCCTACGCCACGGCGTGCCCAGCGAACATGCCTTGCGTCTGGCCGGGCAGCGCTTTGAAAGCTCGCAACTCTCCAGTGGTCGCTGGGGCTATCGTCCCTCGGAGCACGAGGGAACCCCGGCCATGACTGGCGTCGGCTTGCTCGGACTGGGTCTCCGTCAGGGGTTAAGCGGCACACTGGACCATCCGGTGCTACAAGAGCCACAGATCCAACGCGGCCTGGCGGCACTGGGCAAAATGATCGGCCGTCACGAGGCCAACAACCTGTACTTTCTCTGGACGCTGGAGCGAGTTGGCGTGTTGTATGGCCTCAACTACATCGGCGAGAAAGATTGGTACCGCCACGCCGTCGATACCCTTCTGCCGCATCAGAGAGAGGACGGGCACTGGCACTTGGGCGGATATCACGGCAGCAATCAGGAATTGGACACCTGTTTTGCCTTGCTCATACTCAAGCGAACGAACTTGGTTCCCGAGTTGACCCGAACGCTCAAGGGGCGTATGACACCGGAGCGCTGAATCTCACGCAAGTTGTCGGACCAGCCGCGGAGCCATTTCCCTCCATCGGTCCAGTGCCTCAGTGGGTCCAGTGCATATGCAGTGCCCCCACGCACAAGCAAAACAGCCAACCGGCTCCCAGCAACAAAAAGCCATAACTCGGTAACAGGGCGATGGCCACGGCCAGCAAGAAGAAGAACGCCGACCACACATAAAACCAGCCCCAGATGGTAGCTCCCAGGCTGGCGTAGCCCATGCCGCTGAACAACGCTGCGATCGGAGCCGGGGGAATCGGCTCGGGCAGCAGACGATTCAAGAGAAATAACATCAAAAACGCACCGTAATACCCCGGAATCAAACTCCAGATCTGCCTCTCGGCCGGCGTTAGGTGGGGGGAGTTGCCTTCCGGCCGGGGCCGCAGCGTGATGGCCAAGCCGAGCATGACCGCCACCTGTACCGCCTTGGTAGCCAGGATCGCCCACCAGGCAGCCAGCGGGGCCAATCTCCACTCCCAATAATTGCACAGGCCCGAGCCGGCAAAGATGACCCCGCCGAGCAACACCAGCAAGCGGGGCCAGCCCTTGCGCAGCAAGTCCATGTTGCGTCGATCGAGAAATCGCCACACCCGCCTCAGAACGGTTTCTTGCTGGGCACGAATCGGTTGTCCCGCCAGATACGCACGCAGATCGGCGGCCATTTCCGCTGCACTGCTGTAACGCTGGGCAGGTTTCTTGTTCAGGGCACGCATGCAGATGGCTTCCAGGGCTTCGGGGAGGGTGCGAACCAGGGAACGCGGCCGGGGCGGGGCTTCTTCCAGGACGCGCACCGCCAGGGTGTGCAACGGCCCGCTGAAGGGCAACACGCCCGTGAGCAACTCGTAGAGCATCACGCCTAGCGAGTACACATCGCTGCGGGCGTCTGCCTCGTGACTGCGACCGCTGATTTGCTCCGGCGACATATACGGCATCGAGCCGAGGATGGCCCCTTCACTCGTCGAGGCATCGCGTGAAGCGGTTTCGCTCCACTCCAGCCGCGCCAAACCAAAATCCAGCACGTGCGGTTGATCGTGCTCATCGACCAGCACATTGGCCGGCTTCAGATCCCGATGACAAATCCCCTGGCGATGGGCATACTCGACGGCCTCGGCGATGCGGGCGATCAACTCAGCGATTTGTCGGGGCGTGGCCTGCTTTTGCTGGCACCACTGCCGTGGATCGACCCCCTGGACATATTGGGTCACCAGATAGTAGGGCGGCCCATTGGGGCTAAAGTCGAACAGGGCTACGATGTTGGGGTGACTGAGCCGACCAATCGCCCGCGCCTCGCGCTGAAACCGCGCCAGCACTTGCGGATCATCCAGTCGGCCGGGATGCAGCACCTTGACCGCGACAAGCCGGCCGATGTCCGGGTCTTGGGCGAGATAGACGACACCAAAGCCACCCGCGCCCAACTCCCGCTGGATGCGATATCGTCCTACGCAGCTTGGCATGGCCACCGAGCCAGCCGGTAGCAGTTGATCCAGCGTACTCAACATGGTTGCCAGTTCGGGATAACGCTGCAACAGGGCAGCTCGATCTAGCACCTCGCCGCGACGCAGCTTCTCTAATGCCTCATCTAGAACAGCGGCCAGTGATTCGTCAAACGCCGTTGTGGGCAACTCGGCCATAAGAGGGGTACTCGCCGTGGGAAAAAGCAAACATTAGGCTAGGCGACGCATCGAGGGTTGTCAATCCGGTGTCGATTCCGCCTGGCGTGCAGCAGGGATTGTGTCCGGTTGCAGACAAAGCCTCGCCGAGCGATCCGCATTCGTTGTCGCGGCTGACTTGTGGTTAGCGCCCGTGCCGCGAGTCGTCCCCATTTCACCAGGCTTAACCTTGGCAGCGGCACATGGGTTGCTATCGTTACTCTATGGAACCACGTTGGGTGCGGGAGGCCGACATGATCTTCGGTTTGGGGCCAGTGGAACTTGCTATCCTCATTGGGGTCGGTTGCCTGCTGGAAATCGCTCTGCTCTGGGCGGCCACCGGCTTGATGGAAGCTCCTGAAACCAGCCTCATTTACTTGGCCGCGGTCTCTTTTGGGGTGTTCCTGGCTTCGTTCGCCGTCTGTGTGGGGGTGGCCTACGGCTTCGGGGTGTTGTCTGCTCCGTTGGCTCTGGATCAGCGAACCAAGGCGATCGCGGCTTTGGCAGTCAGTCAGGTGATCGTCCTGATCGCGCCGGGCTTTGTCTATCCCTCGTTGTTCGCCATCAATTTTCGCAAAGGAATGTGGGTCAGCGTATTGCAATGGCTGCTGCGGCTGTTTTTGTATGTGCTGATCGTCGCCGCGCTGATGGTGGCGCTGGCGGTGTGGCAGATTGTACGCGGACCCAGCCCATCGTGATTCTCGAAGGGATCGTCACCACGCTGGATGTGGCGGGCGAACTCAATGTCGCGCCCATGGGGCCGCGTCTGTTTGCCCCTTACACCCTCGAAGTCGGCAGCCTCCTGGAACTCAGGCCGTTTGCCACCTCACGCACGGCGAACAACTTGCGGCAGCATCCCGAGGGCGTGTTGCATGTCAGCGACGATGTGTTGCTCCTGGCGCGGGCGGCGATCGGCCCGGTCCGGCCCCCGACGCTACCGACCACGGTCATTCGCGGGCAACGTTTGGCTGATGCCTGCCGAGCGTATGAATTCGCCTTGGTCGAGTCGGCTTGCGATGTTTCACAAGAGCGGTTGCGGTTGCCGGTACGCGTCTTGGCCGTCCATCGCCAACGCGATTTTTTCGGCTTCAATCGCGCCAAACATGCCGTCGTCGAGGCGGCCATCTTGGCGACGCGGACGCATTTGCTCTCGGCCGATTTCGTGCGGGCCGAGTTCGAGCGTCTCGCGGTGCTGATCGACAAGACAGGCGGCGAGCAGGAGCGCGAGGCATTCGCGTTGTTATGTGAATATGTCGAGAAGGCCTATGGCACCGCTAGGCCACTGTCACCGGCGTCGACTGAATGAAGTTAATCATGTAGGTCATGCGGCTGGGGTCGTGGCGCGTGGGTTGTGTGCGGCCTTGCGTGTCGGTGGCCCGCACCTGCAGCACATATTTGCCGGCAGCAGGCGGCGTCCAGGTCGTTTCCCACCGTTGCCAACAATAGGGCACGGCTTTGTCGAGCAGGCGCACCTTGGCCCAGTTCT
>Ga0272446_1002237_pt1 | contig 26804 bp, 18 predicted proteins | sample YNPCB0061_FD_194587 | JGI IMG/M metagenome (GOLD analysis project Ga0272446, IMG submission 194587) | Hot spring microbial mat communities from Yellowstone National Park, WY, United States - YNP-CB-006-1 | ecosystem: Environmental > Aquatic > Thermal springs > Hot (42-90C) > Sediment | place...
GCCGCCAACGCTGAACGCTACGGCATCATCAAACGGCGTCGAAACCGGGACAAGCCATCCGTGTTTGCATCTCTCTTGGATTTGACAAATGCCGCAAATCCTTAATTTCTAGCCAATGCCCTAAGCCTTGCCGATAGGAATATCCTGCGTCCCAGGGTCGTCGGGTTCTTCACTGGGACCGGGTTGTGCAGCTTTCTTCGCCTCCAGGTCTTGCGCAACTTTATCAAGCTGTTCGCTCAGCGCTTGCAGGCCGCTCTTCAGCGCCGCCGCCAGGTCATTGACGACCTTGCTGTGCGCGACCTTCTCCGTCACTTCACCGGCTTTCACCTGGATCTCCTTCGCCTCCTGCGACTCAGCCACTTGCTTGAAAGTGCTCTCCAGGGTTGTCACTACAGATTCAGCGCCGGTGCGCAGGTCAGTCTCCAGTTGCTTGCGCTGTTCACTGTTCCACCAGGACTTGCCCAGGTCGGTGAGGCGACTGGCTAGAGCTGCCAGTTCGTCCAATAGTTCTTGCGTCGCGTTGCTGGTGTCGGCAGCTTTGCTCTGCGCTTCGGTCGGTTCCGGGGTGGGTGTCGTCTGTTCGCTGTTTTCCATGTGTCGATCTCCGTTTGACTCAATCATGTATGCCGGCAGATGACGATGCGCCACAACGTAGAGGGTTCAACTGACCCGGAGCGCCGTGGCATCTGCCATCATACACTACGGTGGTCAGCCCGTAAAGGTTGCTACGGAATGCTCAATGCGGCGCTGTCACCCGCCGCAGCGCCGTCAATCGTCACGGGGAGGCGCTGCAACGAGACCGGGTCGTACAATCCCACCCGCAGCGTAGCGTCGGCAGGGAGCGAGAGCACGTGCCTGGTGATCAGAAATTCGCCGGGCTGCCAGCTTCCCGTCGGCACCGGGCCGGATGCGGTGACGGGCGGGCCATCTTGCTGCGCCAGGGTGACGCCATCCGGCGCATCGGCATGGACAAAGATGTGATGTGGCGGCAACAGCGGCTGCATGATCTCCCAGTAAAGCTGCAAAGTCACGGCGTCACCCGCCGCGGGCGCGAGCGCGTAGCCATAGAGCCGGGCGTGCGTGCCAAATTGCACCGGCGCAGGCAGGCTGACGGCAGGCGCAGGACGCGCAAACTCCCCGCGCCGCTGGGTGATGTGCACTGCACCGAGCGGCACAGGCGGCGTCCTGACGTCCGTGGCCGGGTCATAGAAACCGGCGACCAGTCGATAGTCGCCGCTGGTCAACGCGCCAGGTGTGTCGAAGCGCACCGGCGCACGGAGAAGCTCACCCTGCGTCAGCGCGCTGGCCGGGTAAGCCGGCAGCGGCCAGCCTGTGTAACCAGCCACCCCGGCGCCCTGTGCGTCGAGCAGACTGACGTAGAGGTCGCGCGCTGCGGGCGCGTCGGTTTCCGCCCGCAAGAAAAGTGTGACGCCTAGCTCTGTGCCGGCCAGGATGGGTGTCTCTGCCGCCGGCCCGGTGAAGCCGAGAAACGTTACGTTCCTCTGTGTCACTGGCTGCGCCAACGGCGTGCGGATGGGCAGGCGCGCGACGGGCGCGGCCACCGCTGGCGCCATGACGGTCAACGCGCCGATGGGCGCGTCAACTGTGTCGCTGCCCACCAGCGTCAACGCGTCGCCACTGAGACCCTGGGCATCCTGATGCGCCACACTCGCCCCCACGGTGTAGACGCCCGGCGGCAACCCGACCGGGACGATCAACCCGACTGTTTGCGTCACTTCTGCGCCCGGCGCGACAGTCGCCCACTCTGCTGCATAGTCGCGGCTGCTCCAGATGTAGCCTGTAGCGTCGAGCAGGCGCAGGCTGATGTTGTAGTCGGCAGGTGCAGCGACCTGCCAGTGTAGCGCCACGGCCACCGGCTGATTGGCTGCCGCGGCAGTGGTCGGAGCCACAGCGGCCTGCAGCAGTTGCACAGCCCCAAAATCAGCGGTGGACGCGGCAGCGGGCGCCAGCGCCGGCGCCGTCACCCAGGCGGTCAGTCGTGCACCGCCGTACCAACGATTTTCCAGATTGGCGGCGTGAGCGGTGAGATAGGTCTCGATTTCTCCGGGCAGCGTGCTGCCAAAGGTCAGTGGCGCCGGGAACCAGAGCGTCCCCACCGCCAGCGCAGCATCGATCCTGGCTTGCACCACAGGCGACCACGTCACGGCGCTGTCAGAGAGCAACATCGGCGCCGGCCCGGTCAGGGCAGGATCGTCTTGCGGCGTGTAAGCGCGCCAGTAGCCCACCTGCCATGGAAAGATGGCGAGCAGCGTGTCTTCGTTGCGTCCCTGCTGCACGATCTGGCGCAAGATCGGCCGATAATCTTCCGTCACGTAGCGCGGCGTTGTGTAGAAGGTGAACACCCCCCCAATGGCGGCTGCCAACAAGAGCATCAGCGCGACCGGCCCGGCATGGGCGGCTTTCCAGGCGCGATCGATCCCCACCGATAACAAGATGGTGACGTAGGGCAGGGCAAAGATCAACAGCCGCTCGCCGCCCTCCGGGAAAAAGGGAAAGCGCAGGCTCACCAACCAGCCGCCCGCCACAGCCACACCCACCAGCATGCTCAAAAGGCTGACAGCGTGGCGCGCTGACAATTTGTCCGCCGCTGCCGCGCCAGCGCCTGGCAAACGGGCGGCGCGCCGCCGCGACACGAACAGGGCTGCGCCGATCACCGCCACCGCTGCGACGCTCAACAGCAGCGCCCACGGCAGCGTCGCCTCCGCCCAGGTCACGTGCCCGCCCGTAAAAGCCACCCAGTGACGCAGGACGTAGCGCAGCGGGTCCAGCGCGACATCCTGGTCGGATGCGACTTTGGCGCCGACGTAGCCGACCAGGCGCGGGAGTGCAAAGAGCAGCCAGGGCAGGTAGAGCACAACAACCAGCGTCTGGCCGGCAAGGAGCGGCCACAGCCGCCGCCAGGTGCGGCGCTGGGCAACCGCCGCCCACAACAAGTGGGCGGCTGGCACGAACACAAAATAGTAGAGCGTGTACAAGCCTGCTGTCGTCGCCAGGATGTAGCCAATGGCAGCCCAGTTGCGCCGACGCGCGCCGGGCGCCGCCTCGCCTTGCCAGCGCCAGAAACATGTTGTACTCACCAGGCTGAGCGCCATGCCCAACCCGTACATGCGCACTTCCTGGCTGTAAAACAGGTGCATCGGGTTGACGACCAGCAGCAGCACAGCGATCACCAGCAGGCGGCGGCGACCGGGGAAAAGCTGCCACGCCAGCCACGCCTGCAGCGGCAGCGCCGCCACGCCGACGAGCACCGAAAAGGTGCGGAGCACGAGCGGCGTCGCCCCACCCAACAACCCGATCCAGCCGTGCAGCAGTGCATAGTAGAGCGGCGGGTGAATGTCACCGGCGGTGAGATCGAGCATCCGTGCCAGCGGCTCGGTGGCGAAATAGACGCTGTAGCCCTCATCCCACCAAAGCGGCTGCCAGGAGAGACGCAGGCTGCGCACCGCCGCGCCAGCCACGACGAGCAGCAGCACAACCCAACCGATGCGCGCCGGGCGCAACGACGACGTCATTGCACGCCTACTGCTTTTCGTAGCGAACGTAGAGTTCCCGATTCGTGTCGGTGGCGGTCAGTGTGAAGGTCGCCGCCGGGCCAACCGGCGCGCCGCTGCCGTCGATCAACTGGATTTCCCATGTCCCGCCCGGGTTGACGCCGGGAAACTCGACCTTCATGTTCTGAAAGCGCTGGCGCGGGCTGGCGGTCGGCCAGGTCAGTCCCGCCGCGTCAGCGGAGACGCCGCTCACTGGCAGTTCGACGCCATCTTTGACAACGCGCAACGTGTAGCCTGGTAGGGCGCTCTCACCCTGATAGACATACAAGAAGATGCGCACCAGGTCATTGCTTTCGGGGAACGACTCTTGCGCCGCCAGCGCAAAGGGGAAAGCGGGCGCAGGCGTCTCGGCGGGCGGCGCCGCTTCGACCGGCGGCGGCGCTTCCGCAGCGGGCGCGTCCGTCGGCGGCGGTGGTGCGGGCTGGTTCTGCACGGCGGGCGCCAGCGTCGCCGTTGGCGCCAGGATAACGCCTTCCTGCGCCGCCGCGTTCGGGTCGGCGACGGGAATGGCGTCGACCGGCCCGTCAGCTTCGACGTAGGTCTTGCTGACCCAGGCCGGAAGCTCCTCGACGCAGCAGATCTGCCACCACAAATCGTCGGCGCTGCGCCCGATGATCGTGAACTCGTCGCCGCGCATGCCAAGCTTGATAGGTGGGTATTCCAACCCTGGCCCACGCCGGATGTTGATCAGATCGTCGCTGATGACAGCCAAAGCCGTCTGCGCCGGAGAGCCTGCGGACTCAGCCGGTGTGTTCGCCGCCGGCGTTGCAGCGATGACCGCTGCCTGAGGTGCGGACGACGCTGGGGTGGGCAGTGGCGTCGGCGTGGGTGGTTGTGGCGGCGTCGGCGTGAAGGTGGGATGCGGCGAACGCAGTGGCGCGGGCGCCTCCTCGCTGACCTCACGGTTGCCAAAGCAACCGCTCAGCAATAGCGCACCTGCCAGGATGATAAGCAAAGTATGGTGAATCGACTTCATGATCAATGACTCTCTCATGGTTTGCGCAGGCGTCAGCGCATGCGCACAAACCCCAGATAGACTTCACGGTTTGGATTGTTGCAGTCGGTGAAGAACTCGACGACGTCAGAAAGCTGATTACCGGCGCCATCGCGCACCCACACCTGCCACGCGCCCTGGCCCAGCAACTCGCACGGGCGCGGCGTCGCCACCGCGCCGGGTGCAGGGGTCGGTTCAGCGGGCGGGCGGTACTCGTACTTGTAGTTGTACTTCACGCGGTTGCCGGCGCCCGGCGCAGCACTGTACTCGATCACATTGGTGCTGGGTCGCTCCGGGTTTGCGTTGGGGCGCTCGACGCCCTTGAAGCGCACGTCAAGGAAGTAGCCTTCGGCCGGCTCCTCGGGGGCGACAGGATCGTTGAGGACGCCCACGAAGAAGTAAGCCCAGATCGTCAAGAACTGGTTTTCCGTCGGGAAGAACTGCGGCCCGATGGCGCGCTCGAAGGGGAACGGGGTCGCCGTGGGTGTAAAGGTCTCGGTCGGGGTGGCTGTAGGTGTAAAGGTCGGCGTGAAGGTGGGCGGCGGCTGCGCGACGACAAGCGCCACCTCTTGCGTCGCATTGACGACGCGCACGTGTGTCGCCGCCACCCACACGGAAGCGCCATTGACGCAGCACACTTCAAACCAGTCGCCCTGTGGGTTGCGCCCGATGATGGCGATGGGGATGCCAGGGCCGAGTTGCGCCACCTGCGGATATTGCACGCCTGGGCCAGTGCGCAACGCCACAAAACCGCTGTCGACAATAATGAATGGCGTCGGCGTTGGACCAGGCGTAGGCGTATCGGTGGGGAAGAGGGTCGGCGTCGGGGTGGGAAAACCGGGCAACGGCGTCGCCTGTGCGGCGGCCGTCATCTGCGCGATCAGGGCGGCGGCAGTGGCGGTCTGCTCCAGGGGCGGCACGGTGGGCGTCGGCGCGGGCGTGTCGGTGGGCGGCGGCGCGGGTGTATCTGTCGGCGGTATCGCAATGATGACCTGCCCGGCGTCGATGGTCGGCTGGATCACAATGACGCCGGGCGTGCCATCGCGCGGGGGCGTCACGACGACCAGCGGCTGTAACGCTTCTGGCGTTGGGGTGAACGTGGGCGCCAGCGTGCGCGTTGGCACAGGCGTCGGCGTGGGCGGCGCCAACAGTTCGGAAAAAGCACAGCCGACTGTCATGCTAAGCAAGAACAGCAGCGCCCCCAATCCCAGCAAGCGCCGTCGCCAGCGCAAGAGATGCGCCGGGTGGTCAGGTTGATCAAATTGCGTGGGAGTTGCCTGCATGTCGCCAGATTGCATCACGACAATTGCCTCTAGTTACGGCGCCGGAAAAATATCTGAAACTGCGCACCCGGGAACGCCGCGATCTGGATAGTAGTGGGTGGACGCCTGTATTCACGCCAAAGCACTTCTATGCGCTTCCTCTGCGTCTCGGCGCCACTGCGCCAGAGCCCGTGAAGACCCAGAGAACCTCTGAGCGGAGCGGCGCCATCGCTGCGCTGCGCAGTATAGCATGAGTCAGCATAGCTGTTGAATCCACCATTGCCATGAACCAATCTACCATCGCCTGCCCGCCGATTTGGGTGAACGCCCGCTTTTCGGTATGATAGGGGTCTGCCTGCCTTCTGGCGTGGCAGCAAGGAAAGCAGGAAAGCAGGAAAGCAGCAAAGCAGCGTCTGTGCTGCAAACCACGTATCAACTGATGCGCTTGTCAAAAGGAGAAACGTTATGGCGCGTGTCAAAGTTCTGTTGACCAAGGATGTTCCTGAGTTGGGGCATGCGGGCGAGGTCTATGCTGTCGCCGGTGGCTATGCCCGCAACTATCTGATGCCGCGCGGCCTGGCTGTACTCGCCACGCGTGGGGCCATGAAGCAGGCAGAGGAGATCAAAGCCGCCGCCACGCGCCGCCGTGCGCGAGAACGCGCTAATGCCGAGGCGCAGGCGCAGATGATCGCCGGCAAGAAGCTGCTCTTCGCCGCCAACGCCGGTGAGAACGACCGGCTCTACGGTTCGATCACCAGCAGCGACATTGCCGAAAAGCTGAGCCAGCTGGTCGGCTTCGAGGTGGATCGCCGCCGGATTGAGCTGGAGCACGGCCTGCGCGACCTGGGCATCCACAACGTCAGCATCCGCCTGATGCCGGAAGTGACCGCAGCGTTCCAGGTGGCTGTCGTACGCGAAGGAGAAGATTGGGCCGCCGCCGAGGCGCGCGCCATCGCCAAAGCCGCCAAAGCGCAGGAAGCCGCTGGCTGAGCGTTTCATTGCCACAACGTTCAAGATCACAACGATGCAGGGCCGGGACGAACTATTGTCCCGGCCTTTCCTTTCACCCAGAGCAAACCACCCAGGGACGCCGGACGGCATCAGCAATTTCACAGGACGATGACCTGCGAATCAGAATTATAGTCGCTTGTGCGTTGTCCCCACATGATGTATGATGCCCATGCACTCATGGGTAGTGCGACCAGGACGCGTCGCTGTTCCTGCCGCCTTCTACCCACCCGACCGATATTTCCGACTCGATTTGAACAAAGAGGAGACTGCTTATGCAGGCGAAACGCACATTCTTGCCGATTCTCCTGGTATTGGTGTTCGTCGTCTTCGTGATTGCGGCGTGCAACGCCGGGGCAGCCGGTCAGGAAAAAACCTGGTTCAACCTGCCGTCGGTGCCCGTTGACATCGACGCCAACGGTGCAGCCAGCGTCTATGGCATTGGGGTGGCGCAACTGCCGCCAGAACAGGTGCAGTTGATCCAGTCGCTGGGTCAAAAGGTCGAATTGCGCGCGGGCGCCAACGGCATCCACGTCTATATCGACGGGCAGGATCAACCCTACATTGCCTGGAACAACGAAAGTGCGGCCAACCTGGAAAAACTGCTCGCCAGCTCGCCTGCAACAGCGCCTGCTGCTCCTGTCATCCCCTGGTTGCGGCGGATCGGCCTGGGCGCAGCAATTTCTGTGCCGCCCGCCAGCAGCGGCGCCAAAGACATCCCGGCGTGGCGTGGAGAGACGGTCGCGTCGCCACAGGCGCCAGCGACTCAGGCGCCACCGTTGTCGCTCGGCGTCTCGTTTGACGAGAGCGGCGCAGGCAGCATCGGCGAAATTCCAGGCAACCTGCTGGCGCCGCTGACCGGTGGCGCCAATCCGCTCCAACTTGACCCTGGGCTGTTGGCGCAACTCAAGAGCTTCGGCATCGAGAATCTTGGCATTCAGACCACACCTGGCGGGCTCGCCATTAGCGTCAACGGCGCCCCCATGCCTGGGCTTGCCTACGACGGCAGCTATCTGGAGCGCCTGGCGGGGTTGTTGCCGTCGCTGCCCGGCGTCGACGCCGCGACCGCAGGCATGGTGAGCAGCCTCGCCGGTCAGTTGCCCAACATGAATCTTGGCTTGAATGTCGACCTGAGCGGTCAGCCGGTCGATCTGAAACTCTCCGACCTGCCGGTGAAACTCGGCGACGATGGCAGCCTGCAGGTGATGGGATTGGCGATCCCCGGCGTCACCCTGCCGATGGAGACGTTGCAGCCGCTGCGCGATCTGGGCGTCGCGCAACTGGCGATCAACGCCTCGACCGAAGCCATCAATATCGCAGTCGATGGCAGCGCGCTGCCGCGCATTCGCTTTGCGCCGGGCAGCCTGGCGACCATCGCCGGGATCGCTGGCGCACAAAGCGGCCTGCCCCCCGCCCTGCTCGATGCTGGCCTTAACACGCTGCTGAAAGATGGCATCACCACCCGCATCGCCCTGAGCGGCGAGGTTGACCAGAGTGCAGCACCGGCTGAAGCAACCTTCGCCCCAGCCGATCTCGGCGGCATGGCTGCCCCGGTGATTCGCGCCAGGATTGGCGTCAAGGGCGGCCAGATCGTCTCCGTCGGCGACCTCTCTGCGGAGCAGTTGGCGCAGCTCGGCATCACGCTGCCGGCGCTGCCCCCCAACGTGATGCAGATCCTCAGCGACCTCGACGCGCAGACGGTGGACATCGTCAACACGCCCAACAACCTGTCGATCCAGGTGAATGGGTCAGAGCTTATGTCGATCGACTACGACGCGGCTTCACTGGCAAAGGCGCTTGAGCTGGCGAAACCTTATCTGGCAGGCACGCCGCTTGAAGACCCGGCCGTCATGCAATTGATTGTCGAACAGATTCTGCCCATTGCGCCAGCCGCCGACGTAAAGGTGCAGATCACGGTTGAGTAGTGCTTGTGACTCGTGACTCGTGACGCATGAAGTCACGAGTCACGAGTCATTATCCCCCGCAACAATCCCCTCAAAACGACTTCGCAACATTGCAGTGACAAACTATCCCCGAAGCAAACCCAAGCAATCGAATCGTTTGCCTCGCTATCCCGTTTGAATTTGCAAGGAGCATATTCGTCATGCCATACGGAATTGAAACCGTCACCGTGATCGGCGCGGGGACGATGGGGGCAGCCATCGCCGGACATCTGGCTAACGCCGGCATCCGATCCTGGCTGTTGGATATTGTCCCATCGGAGCTGACCGCCGAGGAGCAGGCGGCCGGCCTGACGCTCGCCGACCGCAAGGTGCGCAATCGCATCGTCCAGGCCGGCTACGAGCGCATGGTCAAAGCCAAGCCCGCCAACCTCTTTGTCCAGAGCGCCGCCAGCCTGATCAGCGTCGGCAACCTGGAAGATGACTTCGACGCTGCGGTCGGCGCCAGCGACTGGATCATCGAGGTGATCATCGAGCGGCCCGGCCCCAAACAGGCGCTGATGGAACGCATCGAAAAGGTCGCCCGCCCCAACGCCATCATCAGCAGCAACACCTCCGGCATCCCGATTCATATCATCGCCGAAGGGCGCACGCCGGAGTTCAAGAAGCGCTTCCTCGGCACGCATTTCTTCAACCCGCCACGCTATCTGCACCTGCTCGAAATCATCCCGACGCCCGACACAGACGCCGCCGTTGTCAGCCGCATGAAGGACTTTGCTGAGAATGTGCTGGGCAAGGGCGTCGTGATCTGCAAGGACACGCCCAACTTCGTCGCCAACCGCATGATCAGCTTCATCCAGAGCGACATCATGGAGTTTGCCATCGAGAATGGCTACACGGTCGAGGCTGTCGACGCGCTGACCGGGCCGCTGCTCGGGCGCCCCAAGACTGGCACCTTCCGCCTCAACGACATCGTCGGCATCGACGTGATGGCGCTGGTCGGCAGCAACCTCTACGACTTGATTCCGAACGACGAAGATCGCGAGATTTTGCGCGGTGAGTACGGCTCGGCGGTGATGAAGCTGCTGATCGACAACAAACTGCTCGGCAACAAAACCGGTCAGGGCTTCTACAAAACCGTCGTCGATGAAAAGGGCAAGAAGTCTTTCTGGGGGCTTGACCTGCAAACCGCCGCCGAGGATGGCAAGCTGGAGTACATCCCGCCCAAGAAGCCGAAATGGAGCAGCGTCGGCGAGGCGCGCAACCTGCCGTTAGCCGACCGCCTCAAGGCGCTGGTCGACGCCGACGATGAGGCGGGCGAGCTGATCTGGCACACCCTTTCGCGCACGATGGCGTACGCCTCCAAGCGCATCCCGGAGATCGCCGACAGCCTGGTGGACATCGACAACGCCATGAAGTGGGGCTTCGCCTGGGAGATGGGTCCCTTCGAGACCTGGGACGAACTCGGCGTCAGGCAGGTCGTCGCCCGTCTCGAAGGCGAAGGCGTCAGCGTGGCGCCGTGGGTGAAAGAGATGCTGGCGTCGGGCAAGGAGAGCTTCTACACCTACGCCAACGGCAAGCAGATGGTCTATGACCCGGCAAGCAAAGGCTACGTCGAAGTTGCACGCAGCCCGAAGTCGATGAGCATCAAGGACATTCGCCGCACGCGCAAAGAGCTTGCTGGCAACGAGATGGCGAGCCTGTGGGACATCGGCGACGGGGTGATGTTGCTGGAGTGGCACACGCGCGTCAACGCGCTCGACGGCCCCATGTTCGACATCATGCAGGAGGCAATTGAGCGGCTGCACGGCAACGCCAGCGGCCTGGTCATCGCCAACGACGGCAAGAACTTCGCCGTCGGCGCCAACATCTTCGCCATGCTGTTGGCGGTCCAGAGCAATATGTGGAACGAACTGGAGATGATGATCAAGTTCGGCCAGGACGCTTTCATGGGCTTCCGCACGGCGCCCAAGCCGGTCGTGGCCGCGCCGCATCAGATGGCATTGGGCGGCGGCTGCGAGGTGTGCCTGGCGGCGGATCGCATCGTCGCCGACGCCGAAACCTACATCGGCCTGGTCGAGGTCGGCATCGGCGTCATCCCTGGCTGGGGCGGCTGCAAGGAGATGGTGCGCCGTCACGTCAGCCCGCACATGAACGCCACCAACGTCAACCCGATGCCCTATCTGCGCAAGGTCTTCGAGACGGTGGGCTTTGCCAAAGTCTCCACCTCCGGCGCGGAGGCGCGTGAGTTAGGCTACCTGGCGCCGGAAGATCGCGTCGTGCTCAACAGCGATCACCGCATCGCCGAGGCCAAGCAGGCCGTGCTCACGATGAACGACGCTGGCTACCGCGCCCCCAATGTCAAGGGCAACGTCTACGCTGCTGGCCGCGACATGCTCGCCGCCGTCAACATCGAAGTCTACAGCATGATCCAGGGCGGCTACATCAGCGAACATGACGGCGTCGTGGCGCGCAAGCTCGGCTACGTCCTCGCCGGCGGCGACCTGAGCCAGGGGCAGTGGATGGACGAGCAGTACTTCCTCGACCTGGAACGGGAGGCCTTCCTCAGCCTGGTGGGCGAAAAGAAGACGCAGGAACGGATTCAGTACATGCTGGAAAACAACAAGCCTCTTCGCAACTGAGGCAAATTGACGCAGAGGCGCGAAGACGCAGAGGTGCGCAGAGGAAGAAGAAAAGATAGAAGGGCAGGATAGGAACGTTGACTGAGAATGATATCAGCGGAGTCATTCTAGATTGTGCAATTGACGTGCACCGCTCGCTGGGCGGGCCTGGTCTTCTGGAAAGCGTCTATGAGGAAGCGTTAGCTTGGGAACTGACTCAGCGCGGGCTGCAAATTGCACGACAGGTATCGCTGCCTGTCCGCTACAAAGGGGTTATCCTTGCCACTCCATTGCGATTAGATCTGGTAGTGGAGAACAAAGTGATTGTCGAGTGCAAGGCCACAACAGAATATAACCCAGTCTTCGAAGCTCAGGCTTTGACCTATCTGCGCGTGTCGGGCTTGAAGCTGGCGCTTGTCATCAACTTTGGTGAATTGCTGCTGAAAGATGGCTTCCATCGCGTCGCCAATAAGCTCTAGGAGGCTGTTTGAAGAGCAACCTACTGCAACGCAGAGAGCGCAAAGATGCAGAGAAATGCAGAGAACTCGTATATGGGGCTTCTCCGTTTTCCCTCAGCGAACCTCTCCGTCTCTGCGCCTCTGCGTCAAAGGGATCTTTACAAACAGTTTCTGGCCGTGTGCACGCCGAGTCGCAAACGAGATGCAGCCAATAGTTGCGATCACTCACTTGCAGTTCTCTGCGAATCTCTGCTGCTCTGCGCCTCTGCGTCAAATTTGATTTCTGATTGAGAGTACTCTAAGGAGAAGCAACATGCGAAATGCTGTAATTGTTGCCGCTGCACGGACGGCGGTGGGGAAGGCGCCGAAGGGCACGCTGCGCACGACGCGGCCGGATGAGCTGGCGGCGGCGGTGGTCAATGCCGTGATCGAGCGCGCCGGGATCGACAAGAATGAAGTAGAGGACATCGTGCTCGGCTGTGCGTTCCCAGAGGGCGAGCAGGGCATGAACATGGCGCGCATCGTCGCGGTGCGCGCCGGGATGCCAGTGACAACCGCCGGGCAGACGGTCAACCGCTTCTGCTCCAGCGGCTTGCAGAGCATTGCCACTGCCAGCCAGCAGATCATGGCCGGCATGGGCGACGTGATCATCGCCGGCGGTGCGGAGAGTATGTCGATGGTGCCGATGATCGGCAACAAGTTCGTGCCCAATCCATACCTGGCGAGCGAGTATCCGGGCGTCTACCTGGGCATGGGCTTGACCGCCGAGAACGTGGCGAAGCAGTACGGCGTCAGCCGCGCCGATCAGGACGCGTTCGCCCTGCGCAGCCATCAACGGGCGGCGGCGGCGCAGGCGGCGGGCAAATTCGACGCCGAGATCGTGCCGCTCGAAGTCGTCATGAAGGTCGGCGAAGGCAGTCAGGTCAAGGAAATTCGCACGCTCTTTCAGCAGGATGAGGGCGTGCGCCGCGACACCAGCCTGGAGGCGTTGGCAAAGCTCAAGCCAGCCTTCGCCATGAACGGGACGGTGACGGCAGGCAACAGCTCGCAGACCAGCGATGGCGCGGCTGCCGTCCTCATCATGAGCGAGGAAAAGGCGAAGGCGCTCGGTCTCAAGCCGCTGGCGCGCTTTGTCAGCTTTGCTGTCGGCGGCGTCCCGCCGGAGGTCATGGGCATCGGGCCTGTCGCCGCCGTGCCGAAGGCGCTCAAGTACGCAGGCATGGAACTGAAGGACATCGACCTGATCGAACTCAACGAAGCCTTTGCCGCGCAGGGGCTGGCCGTCATGCGCGAGCTGGGCATGGACGAGGAGAAAGTCAACGTCAACGGCGGCGCCATTGCGCTCGGCCATCCGCTCGGCTGCACTGGCGCCAAGCTCACCGTGCAGATCATCCACGAACTGCAGCGCCAGGGCAAGGAGACGGGCCTCGTCACGATGTGCATCGGCGGCGGCATGGGCGCGGCAGGGATTATTCAGATGGTGAACTAAAGCAGCGCTACTTTGAGAAACCGAGTTTCCGATCAATTCAACCAGACGGAATCGACAACCAGGAAACTCGGTTTCTCTATGTCTGTGCAATTGGCCAGCGCACTTCACCCCTCGTCCCCTTTCCCTCGCCCCTGCGTCAATTCAGCCAATCCAGGCGCCAGGACAGCACGTGTGTGGCAGCCGCTATCCGACCTGAAGCCGGGGCAGCGCACACTCACAGCGCACAAACGCGTGTCAGATAAGTCCTGACGAGCGAGCAGCGTCCACTGCTGCCAGGCGCTTGTCCACCCCCAGCTTGCCGTAGATCGACTTCACGTGAAAGCGCACGGTGTTTACGCTCACGATCAACCGGTCGGCGATCTGTTGGTAGGTCAGGCCGGCGGCCAGCAGGCGCAGCACGTCGAGCTCGCGGTCGCTGAGCGGTTCGATGAGATGGGGGAAGTGGGAGATTGGAGATTGGAGACTGAGAGATTGGGAGGGCGCTGACGATTGCGTGAATTGCTGCGTGGCTTGCTGCAACTGGACGACGTAGGCGAAGGATGGTGCGTCGTCGCGGGGCGAGGGGTGGGCGGCAAGGGCGGTGCGCAGTTGCGTGAGCAGGGCGTGCATGGGCGCGCCTGCCTCGACAAAGACCTGCACATACCCCTCCGATTCACCCAGGCGCAGCGCCTGTCGCACATCGTTGATGGCGCCGGCATCGTCACCCTGGGCGTGCTGGATCAGGGAGCGCAGCACCAGCGCCTCCAGCACGACGCCCATTCGATCGGCGGTGGCGGCGGACCTCAACACCCGTCCAGCGACTTCGTAGGCTGCATCCAATCGATGGGCAGGCGGCGCCGCTTGCTGCGCTGCCTGATGCAGCAAGAGGCGCGCCCATGCCAGATGAAGGCTCTCCAGGTTGCGGTTCGTCGGATCGGTCGGGGCGACGCCGCTCTGCGCCAGGGCGCGGTGCGCGGCTGCCTCATCGTTGCGCGCCAACGCCAGCATCACCTGCTGCGCCACGATCTGCGGCTCGACCCAGGCAGGCATCCCGCGTGTGCGCAACTCAAGCGCCTGCGCCAGGCTGGCCGCAGCGCCATCGAGATCGCCCAATGCCTGCAAAATCCGCGCATGGATGACGCTGCCATAGGCCAGCGCCGCCGCATGCCCACCCAGCCGCGCCGCCGCCAACGCTTGTTCGGACAAACGGCGGGCAACGTCCCACTCGCCCCACGCGTGCCGCACTTGACTGTACGCACCATAGACCGCCGCCAGCGCCGGTGTGCGCGCCTCATGGCGAAACTCGGCGGCCTCGATCACCTCCTGACAGAGCGCCGCCGCTGCGTGCAACTGGCCGCGCGCCAGGTAGAGCATCGCCAGGTTGCCGACGATCAACATGGCGGCGATGGTGTTGCCGGCTTCCTGACACAGCGGCAGCGCGGCGCGATAGCTGGCGATGGCGGCGCCCGCATTGCCCGCATAGTTGTGCGCCGTGCCCAGTGCAAAGTGCGCCGTGCCCAGCACGTAGGGATCGGAGAGTGGCGCCAACGCCAGAGCGTCCGTCGCCAGCTTCTGGGCAGTTGTGACATCACCACGCACCGCTGTCAGCGCAGCGCGCAGCGCCAGCGTCTCGGCGCGGATCGCCGCGTCCGCGTCTGCGCCCTCATCTACACCTGCAGCGCGGCGCAGGCAAGGCTCGACCTCGTCCAGGCGTCCGCGCAACAACAGCGACCAGGCAAAGGCAAGGTTGGCGCGGCGCCCAGCCGGACGCCACGTTGCAGGCAGGCGTTGCAGCCACTGCTCCACCGTGCGCACATACCCCTGCTGCACCTGCTGGCGCGCGTGCTGCTCCACCAGAGCCACTGCCTGAGCATAATCCTGCGCGGTGCAGGCCAGGTCGATCGCTTCGGCCGGCTGACCCTGGGCGGCAAACCAGGCGCTGGCGCGGCGCAGCAACTCGACCGCGCGCGCGGGGCGCCGGTGTTGGAGCTGCGCCTGCAACAGCTCGGCAAAAAGGTGATGGTAGCGCCACCAATGATGCGCATCGTCGAGCGGCGTGACGAACAGATTGGCGGCATAGAGCGCTTCAAGCTGCGCGGCGCTGTCGCGGCGGTCGAGCAGCGCATCGCAGAGCGGCCCACTCAGCCGCGGCAAGATGGCGGTGTCGAGCAGGAATGCCTGCTGCTCCGCCGGCAACCGGCTCAGCACTTCCTCGGTCAGGTAATTCAAGATGAAGTGCTGACTACCGGCCAGCCCGGCCAGCGCCGTCGCCGGATTCTCCTGCCGTTGCAGCGAGAGCGCAGCCAGCTGGAGACCCGCCGGCCAGCCCTCGATGCGGGCATCCAACGCCGTAATGACTTCCGCAGGCAGCGACAGGCGCATCACATCCTGCAGGAACTGCGCCGTCTCCGCCATGGAGAAGCGCAATTCCTGGGCGCGTATCTCGACGAGCTCGCCCTGGGCGCGCAGTCGCGCCAGCGGCAACGGCGGGTCCTCACGCGTGGCGATGACCAGGTGCAGGCACGCCGGGCGATGTGCGACCAACATCTGGATGACCTCGATCACGGCGGCCTCTTCGATCAGATGGAAATCGTCCAGGATGAGCACAATGTGCGGCTGTGAGTGCGCGGCCAGCTCGTTGATCAGCATTGCAACCACGGTGGAGGGCGGGGGCGGTGCGGCGCTCTGCAACGCAGCCTGCGCTTCCTGCCCCAGGCTGGCGTCAAGACGTTGTAGAGCGGCCAGCAGATAGCGTAGAAAGCGGATCGGGTCATTGTCGGCGCTGTCGAGCGTGAGCCAGGCGACCGGCGCCAGGCGTTGCGCGACCCAAGCCGCAAGCAACATAGTCTTGCCATAGCCAGCCGGCGCCGACACCAACATCAAGCCACAGGCGCAGCCGCTCTCCAACCGGTCGAGCAAGGAGGGGCGCGCCACCTGGGCAGTGCGCACCTGTGGAACGAAGAACCGTGTCGCCAGCAGCGGTTCGTTCGCTGTGGTGTGGAGCAAGGACGACGCCACTTTTGCCATGTGGAGATTGTACCCGCGATAAATGGATTCTTACCAGCGCGCAGTACGCCGCAAACTGCCGCGCCACAATCACGCTGCGGCAAACCAAAACACGCTCCAGCATCGTTCTCTATGTGGTCATGAGCAGCGCCGCCTGCTTTGATTGCAACTCAGATTCCGGCTACAATAGACGGATTCTGCACAAAGAGGATCGTTATCTGCATGTTCGAACGTCTTTCGTTACCTGCTGTTTGCTTGCGTCGCCCCAATCTTTGCTTCTGGAGTGCTTTTCTAGTGTTGAACTTTCTGCTTTTCCTACCGATGGCGTTGCTCGACGCGCAGAGCAGCCTATGGCCGCCCGCCGCCGGCTTCGGCGACTGGTGGTTGACGATCAATCAGCTCTTCATCTGGCGCGCCAATCTGGACCCCTGGCGAATCTCCGTCGAGTTGACGGTGTTGGCGGCGCTGTGGGTGCTGGTGCAACGGTTGCAGCGGCGCTGGTTTGGCGTGCTGATCACCGTACTCTATGGCCTGATGCTGGCCTACGCAGTCTACGAGGCGGTGGTCTTGTCCGTGTGGTTGCTGGAGCCCTCGTTTTACAGCCAGTTCTACCTGGCGCGCGATGGGTTGCCCTTTCTGGCTGAACATGTCAACGTGGGTTGGCGGGTGATGCTGCTGGGAGGATCAGGTGTGGTGCTGGGCGTGGCGCTGGTTGTCGGCATGGTGCGCGTGCTGCTGTACAGCGGCGCTTCGCCCAATCTCCACCCTGCCTCGCGTGTGGTAATGGGCGCGTTGGCCGCGCTGTGTGTGACGGCGACTGCACTCTTCCAGACCTACACCGCACGGCCAGAGATGGTGCCCAGCAGCTTCATCTTCAAGCTGGAAAAGAATCTCGAGACTTCGCTCAAGACCTATCACGACGTGATGGCGTTCGACGACCAGCAGGTGCGGACTGCCTACAACTACGCGGGCTATCGACTGGAGCGCAAGCCCGACATCTACCTGATCTTCGTCGAATCCTACGGCAGCGTGCTCTACAAACGCAGCCATTTTCGTCCGCCGTACACTGCGCTGTTGAGCGAATTGGAGACGACTCTGAGTGAAGCTGGCTGGCACGTCACGACCGCGCTGAGCGAATCGCCGACATGGGGCGGCGGCTCCTGGCTCTCCTACACCAGCACGATCCTGGGGATGCGCATCGACAACCACCCGCAATATCTGGAACTGCGCAACCGGTACCAGCTCGGCAAGTACCCCAGCCTGGGCAAATCGCTCCAGGAGCAGGGCTATCACTTTGCCTGGGTGTCGTCGCTCGACGAGAATCTCTCCGATCTGGCATGGGCGAAGTATACGCGCTTCCTGGGCGTCGATGAGCTGATCCGCAACCAACAGATGGCCTACGTGGGTCCGCGCTACGGTTGGGGGCCAGCGCCGCCCGATCAGTGGGTGCTGCACTGGGCGCACGACTATTTACAAGCCGAAACTGACAAGCCGCTGCTCTTCTTCACGATCACGCAGAACTCACACTACCCATGGGCGCCACACCCGACATTGGTCGAGGACTGGCGCACACTCAACCAGCCGGGGGAAGAGCTGCCGCCGGTCGATCCTGAAACGCTCGATCTGGAGACGCGTCGGCGCTATTACCTGAACGCAGTGGAGTATCAACTGCGCATGCTCACCCAATTCATTCAAGATGTGGGCGACGACAACAGCATCTTCATCCTGATCGGCGACCATCAGCCGCCCGCTGTCTCGCGCCGCGACGATGGCTGGTCAACGCCGGTGCATATCATCAGCCGCGATCCCGCGTTCGTGGACGCCTTTGGCGCCTATGGCTTTACGCCAGGACTGACCGTCACCGACCTGGAGCCGAAGCTACATCACGAAGGCTTCTACTCCATGTTCATGCGCGTGCTGTTGGGAGAATATGGCGCCGGCCAGGTGGCGGCGCCGGATTACCTGCCGCGCGGCATCGTGCCAGGGCAGGCGACGCCCAACTGAACTCTGTAGGCGACGATACGGGAATTTGGCGCAATCTGTGAAATCCTTGACTGTGCACAGTTATCGCTCGCCAGGTTAACAATTCACGAATGACTCGTGACTCGTGTGACGGGTAGCGATATGAGCCGCCAATCTAGAAATCAGTAGCGACACCAATCTCTGAAGCTGTTATCAGAAGGAGAACCAAATGTTTCGCACCACCACACACATTGCGCTCTTGCTGTTTCTGCTCACCATCGTCGCAGCGTGTAGCGGACAGCCCGCAACGCCGACTGCCACCCCTGCACCGCCGGCCACACCGACGACCGCCGCCGACGCTGCATCCGCCGCTGGCGCGCCCGTTGCCGGCCAACGCACTTTCGTGATCGTGCCGGCTGAATCAAAGGCCTCTTACCTGGTGGATGAAGAGTTCTTCGCCGGTGCGCTGTCAAAGCTGGGCATCGCCGCCGGTCTGGCAGACGTAATCGGCAGCACGCAGGAGATCGAGGGGCGGCTGACCCTCAACCTGGACGACCTGAGCGCGCCGCTGGGCGAGAACACCTTCACCGTGAGGATGAACACGTTCACAACCGACCAGAAAGACCGCGACAAGTGGATTCGCGAGAATGGGCCGCGCTTTAACGACTATCCTCTGGCGACCTTCACGGCGACGAGCATCGAGGGTGCGCCGGCAGCCTACAACGAAGGCGACGAAGTCAGCTTCAAGCTCAGCGGCGACCTGACGATCCGCGAGATCACGCGGCCAGTCACCTTCGACGTGACCGCCACTCTGCGTGGCGATACGCTCACGGGTGTAGCGACAACGCGCCTGAAGATGAGCGACTTCGGCATCGAGCCGCCAAACTTCGCCAATACGCTGACGGTGGCGGATGAATTTGGCATCGAAGTGCAGATTACAGCGAAAGCGGAGTAGCCGCCCTCTCTGCGCAGAGACCGCAGGGACAGAGTGCACGTGGGCGCAAATGAACCGCTGGTTGCGTGTCACGTGTTGCGTGCTGCATAGCGAGACGGAACACGCAGCACGCAACATGGGCGCCCATTGATCTGATTAGACCCATGTGTACTACTCTTTCTCCGCCACCCCTGCCATCAGCAGCCCCAACCGTTCGGCTGTCGCCTGCTGGCGTGGCACAACATCCATGATGCGCCCTTCGTAGATCACGGCGATCCGGTCGGCTAACGCCAGGATTTCGTCGAGATCCTCGGAGATGAGCAGGGTGGCGGCGCCCTGCGCCCGTTGCTCCAGCAGGCGCTGATGAATGTATTCGGTCGCGCCAATGTCCACCCCGCGCGTTGGTTGGGCGGCGACGAGCACCTTTGGGTTGCGCGACAATTCACGCGCCAGGATCAACTTCTGGATGTTGCCGCCGGAGAGGCTGCGCGTCGGCGTGTCGATGGATGGGGTGCGAATATTGAAAGCCGACACCAACTCACGGCCCCGTTTGGCGATGGCGTCGAAGTTGAGGAAGATGCCTTTGCTGATCGGTGGGTGGTCGTAATCCTGCAACACCAGATTCTGCGCCACTGAAAATTCCTGAACGATGCCATCGTGCATGCGCTCTTCGGGAATGTAGGCCAATCCGGCGTCGGTGCGTTTGCCTGGCGACCACGCGCTGACATCATGCCCATCCAGCTCGACGCTGCCGCTCGTCAGGGGGCGCAAACCGGCGACCACCTCCGCCAACTCACGTTGGCCGTTGCCAGAGACGCCCGCCACGCCGAGAATCTCGCCAGCGTGCACCTCCAACGTCACTGCGCGCAGCGCCGGCTGTCCGGTGACATTGAGTGCGCTGACGCCACGCAGCGCCAACCGCACGGCCCCCGCTGCGAGTGGTTTGTGCGCTTGATCCAACAACACCTCGCGCCCGACCATCATGCGCGCCAGCATCGCCCGCGTGACGCCCTGATTGGGCACGGTGTCGACCAGGCGCCCACCGCGCAGCACACTGATGCGGTCGCTGATCGCCACTACTTCGCGCAGCTTGTGGCTGATGAAGATCAGCGCATGGCCGTCCTGCTTCATCTGCTTCAGCGTGACAAAGAGATCGTCGGCCTCCTGCGGCGTCAACACGGCGGTCGGCTCGTCGAGAATGAGCAAAGCCGCACCGCGATAGAGCGCCTTGATGATCTCCACGCGCTGGCGTTCGCCCACCGCCAGCGTCCACACTGGCGCTTTGGGGTTGACGTGCAGCCCATACGCCTGTGAAAGCGCCTTGATGCGCGCTTCCACCTTGTCGAGGTCCAGCACAGGACCGCGCGTCGAAGGCATCCCCAGCGCCACGTTTTCGGCGACCGTCAGTTCATCCACCAGCATGAAGTGCTGATGGATCATGCCGATGCCGCGTGCGATGGCGTCGGTGGGCGATTGGATCGTCACCGGCTGGCCGTCGATGCGGATTTCGCCAGCGTCGGGATGGTAGAGGCCGTAGAGCTGGCGCATGAGCGTGCTTTTGCCAGCGCCGTTCTCGCCCAGCAGTGCGTGAATCTCGCCACCCTTCACGTCGAAGGTCACGTGGTCATTCGCCAACACGCCGGGAAAGCGTTTGGTGATGTTGATCATCTCCAGCGAGTTGATTTTGCGGCGGTCGTTGCTCATCGTATCCAGAAGCCTTCGTGAACGGTGCGCGCTTCGTCCTCCAGCAGCGGGCCGATCACCTCCACCGGGCGCACGCAGCGAGCAAAGACCTCGCGGCAGGGCAGGGTCATGGTTTCGTTGTCCGGGTGAGCGCCGTCGCTGGTCATGGCGTACAGCGCGGCCTCGCCCAACGCGTACACAACGCGCCCGATCCCGCCCCAGTGGATGGCGCCAGCGCACATGGCGCACGGCTCCGTGCTGGTGTAGAGCGTGCAGCGTTCCAGCACGGCGCGGTCGAAACGGCGGCACGCCATCCGCACCAGGTTCGTTTCAGCGTGGCCAGTGCAGTCGCGCTCGGTGTTGACGGTGTTTTCCGCCTCCAGCAGCACTGTCCCGTCTGCATCGACCAGGATCGCGCCGAAGGGATGGTTGCCATGCTTGCGCGCACGCCAGGCGACGGCGATGGCAGCGCGCAGGTGAGTCAAGTGGTCGTCGTGGAGCATGAGAGATTGAGAGACTAGCAGATTGAGAGATTGAGAGATTAAGAGATTAAGAGATTGAGCGCGCAGTCCGCCGCTCTCCTAATCTCCAATCTCTTAATCTCCTCTTTCCTCTACCGCGGCTCGACTACAATCTTGATCGACCCATCGGCCAGACCGGCCTCGGCGGCTTTGGCAGCCTCGACGGCGTCGGCAGGGGCGGCTTCGTTGTAGATCGTGCGGATGCCGCCATTGGCATAGGTCAACTGGAGCACCTCGCCGCCCAGTGTGCCCGCTGCGCGCTTGGCGATGATGTCCTTGAGCAGTTGCTTCCAGTCGTAAATGGCGCTCGCCATCACGGTCTCTGGCGCCGCAGTGCTCTGGTCAGCCTGGACGCCGATCCACGGGATGCCATTTTCCTTCGCCACGCCGATCGCGCCGACCACCTGCTGCGACGAGCCGGTCAGCACGTCGGCGCCCGCCTTGATGTGCGTGTTGGCGGCTTCGGCAGCCAGCGCCGTATCGCCAAAGGAGCCGGTGAAGGAGACATTGACCTTCACTTCAGGATCGGTCGCCTTGACGCCAGCCAGGAAGCCATCGACATGCAGCTTGGCGTCGCCTGCATCGACTGGCCCCACCAGGCCGATCACCTTGGACTTCGTGATCTTCGCGGCCAGCACACCCGTGACATAGCCAGCTTCATCGCCGCGTGGCTCGTAGGCAAAGATGTTGGTGATGCCCTGATCGGCGCCCGTGCGTGTGCTGGTGCCCCAGGCAAAGCTGACTTCCGGGAAGTCCGGCGCGATCTCCATCAGCGAATCGCCATACTGGGCGCCGTGCGCAATCACCAGATCGTAGCCGTTGGCGGCATACTCGCGAATCGCTGCGGCAGCGTCGGGCACATTGAACATGTTCTCGCTGTAGGCGATCTCCAGCTTGTCCTCGCCCATCTCCGCCTGCAATTCCTTCAAGCTGGTGTAGATCGACTGGCTCCAGGCAATGTCGTTGATCGTGCTCGGCAGAAGCAGCGCCACACGCACGACATCATCCGTTGCGCCAGCGTCTGCGGCTGGCGCTGCCGGCTGTGCGCCGCCGGTGGGCGCCGCCACTGGCGCTGTGCACGCCGCCAACACCAGACCCGCGATCAAGAGCAACACCAATCCCCAAGAAAGTTTGCGCATAGGTTGTTTCCTCCCAACTAAAATGGATTGACTCGACAAATCTCACAATTGCCCAATCTCTTCATCGCTGCATGTAGACGGCGAAGATTGGGGATTCACTCCCCACGTTCGTACGGTTTGGTCAGCGCCGCCGGTTGGCGAATCTGTTTGACGCCGACCGCCAGCACCACGATCGTCAGAATGTAGGGCAACATCACCGCCAGATCAGAGGGGATCGGCACGCCGAGCACCTGCATCCACAACTGAAAGGCGCTGACCGTGCTGAAAAGCAATGCGCCAAGCAAGACGCCGATCGGGCGCCAACCGCCAAAATAGACCAGCGCCACGGCGATGAAACCAAGCCCATTCGTCATGTTTTCCTGGAAAATGTTGAGCAGCCCAACGCTCAGCGACGCGCCAGCCATGCCCGCCAGCGCGCAGCCCAGGATCACGGTGGCGTAACGTACGCCATTCACGCGGACGCCCAATGAATCGGCGGCCTCTGGATTCTGACCGACTGCGCGCACCTTGAGGCCAAATGTTGTCTTGTAGAGCACATAGAGGCTGATCGGCACGAGCAAATAGGCAATGTAGACCAGGATGTCGTGGTCAAAAAAGATCGGCCCGAGGATGGGAATTCGGCTCAATCCGGGAATCTGCCAGACTGGAAACCCCTGGATGCTGACCGGCGAGCCGACGAGCACCTTGAGGAGCAGACTGCTCAAGCCGAGGCCAAAGAGCGACAGCCCGATTCCGCTGATGCCCTGCTCCGCCTGCATCGTGACGCTGATGACCGCCATCAACAGCCCCATGAGTGCGCCGATCATCAGCGCCGCCGCCACGCCCAGCCAGGGGGCGCCGCCCAGAAAGACAGTGTAGTAGGCTGCAAACGCGCCCATCAGCATCACACCTTCGACGCCGAGGTTGAGCACGCCGGAGCGCTGGCCGAACATCTCGCCGATCGCCGCGTACAGGTAGGGCGTCGCCAACCGCACGCCGCTGTGGGCAATCCCGATCAAGGTGGCAGTGCTCAGCAAGTTGTCCATCAGGGTGTCGATGCCTGGGTGACTGGTGCGGCGTCGCTTATCAGAGAGGCGGCGGCGGCCTCACGTCCGGCGCGCCGCCGCGCTCGCCGCACGTAGACTTCGCTCGCCACCACGAACATGACCACCAGGCCATTGATGGCGGTGATCAGTGCGCTGGGCACCTGCACGGTGAGTTGCATCTTGTTGGCGCCCACCAGCAGCCCTCCAAAGAGAAATGCAGCGGGAACGGCTCCCAGCGGGTGGAGCTTGCCAAAGAGCGCCGCCACGATGCCGCTGAAGCCGTAGCCGCCCGAAAGTCCTTCCAACATGCGGTGCTGTACGCCCGCCACCTCCACGGCGCCCGCCAGCCCGGCAAACGCGCCCGCCAGCGTGATCGATAGCGCCACATACAAAGGCGCCGGCATCCCGGCGTAGCGCGCCGCCGATGGGTTCAACCCCACAGTACGGATGCGGTAGCCGATGGTGGTGCGCCACAGCAACAGGTAGACGAGCACCGCCAGCACCAACGCCAGGATGACGCCGGCGTGGAGCAGTGTGGGCGGCGCCAGCCGCAGCAACCACATCGTGCGCGGCAGCGCTTCGCTTTGGGCGATGTTGGTGCCCGCCGCGACCTGTTCGGGGTCAAGCATCGGCCCGCGCAGCAAAAAGTTCATCAACTGCAAGGCAATGGCGTTGAGCATCACGGTGCTGAGGATTTCGTTGACGTTGAGCCGCGCTTTGAGCACGCCAGCGATGGCGCCCCACGCCGCACCCGCCAGCGCGCCGACCAGGAGCGTCAACGTCAGCAGCAGCCAGCCGGGCAACTCGCGCAGCCAGAGCGCAAAAGCTGTCGCCGCCAGTGCGCCGATGATGATCTGTCCCTCGCCGCCAATGTTGATCACACCGCCGCGGAAGGAGATGCAGATACCCAACGCCACCAGCAGCAACGGCGTCATCTTGGTGAGTGTGGCAGCCAGCGCACCGGCGCTGCCAAAGGCGCCGTTCAGCAGCACCCAATAGGCTTCGAGGGGATTGGCGCCCAGGAGCCACAGCAACACCCCGCCAATCGTAAACGCAACCAGCACCGCCGCAACCGGCAGCGCAATTTCAAGGAACCGTGGCGACCTGAGAAACCGTGCCATGTAGAAGATCAGGTACTGGTGGCGGATTCACGCGAATCCAGAGGGATACAGTTGCGCCGTCAACTGTAAGAAGAATAACAGATAAAGTGCGCTTGCGTCAATTGAGCATTATGAACAAGGGCGCTTCCGATCGCTTCGTCGAGATTGCGCAAAGAGCTCAGCAACCTTCCCGGAAGCTGGGAGCTTCCGGGAAGGTGACACTCCTGGGTTCGGTTTGGCGTCAACACCCTTACCTCACCAGGAGAAGCCGCCGTACGCTGAATTTCAACCATCAGAGATACAATACCCTGCACCGCAAGGAACCTGCCAGCGCCGCAGCTACGTTGTAAAACAGCACAATCAGTGGGACGCGGTGTATGTCCCTGCATTCTCAACAAAGGAAGCACTATTTTCGCAAGATTCTTACTGGGTCTGACGCTTTGTAGCCTTCTGGCGTTGGCGACAGGGCTGCCGGTCAGCGCCCAGGGAACGCCGCCAGCAACTACAGCGCTGCCGGTGGAGGGAGGCGCCTACACGATCAGCCTGCTGCCCACCGGTCAGGCAATCCTGACCGCCATTGCGCCGACTGCTGACGTTGCGCCCGCAACGTGGGGCGGCGCCTGGAGCCAGGCCGAGGGCGACGTCTACGTTCGTCTCAACGCCACCGGGAGCGGCGTGGCGCTGAAGAAAGCTGTTCAGCTCGAAGGCGTAATCGCCAACGGCGCCTTCGACGTGCAGGGGCTGGGCGCCGACAACCTGGTCTATGACCGCGAAGACCTCGATCTGACGGTGGGCAGCGGCCAACGCCACCCCTTCGTGCGCACCATCAACCAGTTGGCGACGGCGATCCCGTATCTCAACTACGCGTACCCGGCGACGGACGACAACGTTTACACCGAGAATCTGCGCCGCACCGTGGCGCGCTTTCAGGAAGTTGAAGGACTCACGCCGACCGGGCTGATCGACCTGCCCACGCTGCTCGCCCTGGTGACGCCCGCGCCGGCGCGCCTCGACACGAGCAAGGTCACATTCACAGTCGGCGGCGATGTCGTCAACGTGCGCGGCGGGCCAGGCACCGACTACCCTGTCACCCAGCGCATCTACGCGGGGGATGTGCTCGATGTGGTGGGCAAGGTGGACGATGGCGCACCGCGCGGTGCGTGGCTGCAAATCTGCTGCCTGGCGCAACAAAATGGCTGGGTGCGCGCTGACCTCGGCGCCGTGACCGGCGACTTGAACCTGATCGACACCGTGCCCGCCGATCAACTGCCGCCCGCCCCCGCGCCTGCCCCGGCGCAACCCACCGCCGGACGGGGACAGCCGCTGCTCGCCAACCTGCCCACGACAACACCGGAAGGCGCTCCGGTCGTCTACCTCACCTTCGACGACGGACCCAACGGCGCCTTCACCCAGCAGGTGCTCGATCTGCTGGCGCAGTATGACGCCCGCGCCACCTTCTTCGTGATCGGGCGGCAGGCGGCGGGCGGCGCCGATGTGCTGCGCCGCACGGCGTCCGAAGGCAGCTACATCGGCAACCACACCTGGGATCACGTCTGGCTGGACAAGATCAGTAAAGAGGAGTTCGTCGATCAGATTCAGCGCACCCGCAACGAGCTGCTTGCCGTCGCTGGCGACCTTTTCACGCTCGACGGCGATGTGCTCTATGTGCGCCCGCCCTACGGCGCCATCAACACCGATGACCGCCAGTGGATGGCGGAGCTTGGCTACACGCCCGTGCTCTGGGACGTCGACCCGCAGGATTGGCGGCGACCCGGCGTCGAGACCATCGCCAACCATGTCGTGAGCCATGCCTTTCCGGGCGCCATCATCTTGATGCACGACGGCGGCGGTGAACGCGCGCAGAGCGTCGCCGCACTGGAGATTATCCTGCGTGAATTGTCTGCCCAGGGATATCGGTTCTACAACATTTTCGGCCAATAAGGGGCGGCGCTGTGTGACGCCGGAAGCGATGACCTGCGTCACACGAAACACGTCACATGAAACACGTCACGCCGGAGGCGATGACCTGCAGCGCTGATGCTGCCCCAGACGTGAAGGAGGCGGGGCGCTGCGAACCGGATTGACAACCGATTTTCCACATTGTATCGTTAGCACTATCTTTGCACTTTAACAGAACGAGAATAGAGAAG
>Ga0272446_1002239_pt1 | contig 26784 bp, 17 predicted proteins | sample YNPCB0061_FD_194587 | JGI IMG/M metagenome (GOLD analysis project Ga0272446, IMG submission 194587) | Hot spring microbial mat communities from Yellowstone National Park, WY, United States - YNP-CB-006-1 | ecosystem: Environmental > Aquatic > Thermal springs > Hot (42-90C) > Sediment | place...
ACCACCTTCGCCCCCCAGAATTTCTCAAACACCTTGAATAATTGAAGTTCTTGAAACACGCCCGGCGAAAACGGCCCTGGGACCTACGTGTACGCCGAACTGGATGGCACCAACCAGTTCTCGCCCGATAATTGCACGGCGACGAGTTCGACCAAACCTTCGCGCGGGTGCGGTACAAGCCGACGACGCCAGTCGTCGGGTCCACTCCTCAAGTCCCAGCCGCCAACGTAAGTCGGCGGTGTCGCGTTCGACATGCTCAGCAACTCCACCCGACGACTGGCGTCGTCGGCTCGCTGCCGCCACCTCGACCCCACCACCGGCCGCTGGACCACCCAAGACCCGCTGGGCTTCGCCGCTGGCGATGCGTTGCGGTCGCGCCTCGGTCCGCGGTATCGGTCACGTTGACCCGACGGAAGCCTGGCCTAGAATGATGTCAAAACTGCTAGCCCCAGCAGGTTTCCTCACGCGAAGGATGGTATTCCATGAGTATCGAGACGGTGGTGATTATCGGTTCAGGACCTGCGGGATGGACCGCTGCTATTTACGCCGCTCGGGCTAACCTGAACCCGCTGGTCTTTGAGGGCCACCCCCATCACGAACCCAACCGGATCAACGGCACGCTGCCTCTAGGGCAACTCAACCTCACCACCGAGGTCGAAAACTTTCCCACCTGGCCCTATGCCGACAATGAAGCGTTGGCGGCCTTCAGCAAGAGTGCCTTAACCCCCGAGCGGTACGCGGAACTGGCCCATCTGTACGAGGGCAAACGGGCCCATCACGGCAAGCGGGCGGCGACCGGCCCAGAGATGATGCAGTGGATGCGGCAACAGGCAGAGAATTTTGGCACCCGCATTATCAGCGACGACATTGTCTCGGTGGACTTTTCCAAGCGTCCTTTCACGCTGCATAGCCGGGACGGCAAGACGGTACAGGCCAAGGCGGTAATCCTCGCCACCGGGGCACGGGCCAATTATCTGGGTCTGCCTAGCGAGGAACGCTTCAAGAACAACGGGGTCTCCGGCTGTGCGGTCTGCGATGGGGCCTTGCCTCGCTTCCGCAACCGCGATTTGGCGGTAGTGGGGGGCGGCGACTCGGCGGTCGAGGAAGCAACCTACCTAAGCAAATTTGCCTCCAAGGTTTATCTCATCCATCGTCGCGATAAACTGCGAGCCAGCAAGATCATGGCCGAGCGTGCCTTGAAGAATCCCAAGATCGAAATCAAGTGGAACCGGGTGGTAGAAGAAGTACTGGGCAGCGATGAGGAGGGCGTCACTGGGGTGCGTCTGGCTAGCACCGTAGACGACACGAAAGAGACGCTCGGCGTCGCCGGCATGTTTCTGGGCATCGGCCACACCCCCAACACCGACTTCCTCAAGGGGCAAGTGGAGATGCACCCGGACGGCTATTTGAAGTGGACGGTGCCGTTCCGCACGCATACGAGCGTGCCTGGGGTGTTTGCTGCCGGCGACGTGGCCGACAGCTACTACCGCCAGGCAGTGACGGCAGCGGGAACGGGGTGTCAAGCGGCCCTGGATGCAGAGCGCTGGCTGGCGGAGCACGAGTAATAATGCTGGAAGTGCGTGAAGCGCGGCGGGTGATTCTGCAACACGCGTCGCCTTTGGCCCCGGAACTCACTCCCCTTTCCACTGCTGCGTTTGGTCACGTTTTGGGCGAAAGCATCCGCAGCGATCTGGATATGCCTCCGTTTGACAAAGCCCTGATGGATGGCTATGCCGTCCGCTGTGCCGACAGCGGCGAGCGGGTCGTCATCGAGGAAGTGGCCGCCGGTCAGGTGCCGACTCGGCCGTTGGGACCGGGCCAGGCGACGCGGGTGATGACCGGCGCGCCGCTACCGCCGGGTTGCGATGGCGTCGTGCCCCACGAGCAAACAACGCTGTGCGGCGACCGGTTGACGCTACATGTTGAGCCGGTTGCCGAACGCTTTCTCCTGCGCCGAGCCAGCGAATATGCCGCCGGCCAAGAGGTGCTGCCCGCCGGCTCCGTCCTGACTCCTCAAGCCATCGGCGTGTTGGCCGCCGTGGGGAAAACAGCGGTGCGGCTGATTGCGCCGCCGCGTGTCGCGGTGATTGCCACGGGGGATGAGCTGGTCGAGCCGCCCCTGATGCCGCGTCAAGGGCAATTGCGTAATTCCAACGCTCCGATGCTGATGGCCCTAAGCCATCGGGCCGGCGGCTTGCCTTTTTATCTGGGTATTGGCCGCGACTCGCTGGAGAGCCTGCGGCCCCTGATCGCCGAGGCGTTGCAGACGGCAGCGGTGGTGCTGCTGAGCGGCGGGGTGTCAGCGGGGAAGCGGGATCTGGTGCCCGAGGCACTGGCCTCGCTCGGGGTGACGATCCATTTTCATCAAGTTGCGATGAAGCCGGGCAAGCCACTGCTTTTTGGCACGCAGCAGGGCAAGCTGGTCTTCGGCCTGCCGGGCAACCCGGTGAGTTCTTTCGTCTGTTTCGAGTTGTTGCTGCGGCCGGCGATTCGCCAAATGGCAGGATACCGCAGCTTGGACTGGCCCTGTCGCTCGCTGCCGCTGGCGGTCGATTTTGTCCACGAGTCGGATCGACCGACGTATCATCCGGCTCGGGTCGAGGGAGAGAGTGTCGCTCCGGTACCGTTCCAAGCCTCTGCTTCGCTGTATTGCTTGTTGCCGGCCAATGCCCTGATGGAACTACCGGCCGGTACGCTGCGGTTGAGGGCTGGCACGCCGGTGACGACCCATTTGCTGGGGGACGGATGATTGGGCGGCAACCTAGCTTCTGGTTGCTAGTGCTGGCCTCGTTGGCCTCGTCGTTGCTGCTGACCGCGTCCCATCTGCCACTGGCCTGGGGCTGGCTCGGTTGGATCGGCTGGGTGCCGTTTGGTCTGCTGATTCGCGCGCCGCGTATGCCGCGTCTGTACCTGGCAGCATGGTTGGGCAGCCTGCCGTTCTACTTTTTGGTGTTGTGGTGGCTGAGCGTGTCCAACTGGTTCATGACGCTCGCCTGGATCGTGCTGGCGTTATATGGCTCGCTGTACGTGCCTGTTCTGCTGGCCGTGTGGCGGCGGCTCGATCAGGCCGGCTGGCCGTTGCTGCTGAGCTTTCCCGTGGGGCTGGTGTGTATGGAATGGGTGCGTGGCAATGTGATGGGGGGGGTCGTCTCGCTGCTACGGGGCCACCACCAACACGATTGGCCTGGTGGCTTCGCCTGGTATCTGTTGGGCCACACGCAACACGACGTGCCGGAGATGATTCAGATTGCTGACCTGTTCGGCGCGTATGGCATCAGTTTTGTGTTGGCGTTGGTCAATGCCCTGTTCATCGAGATGCTGCTACCCACCCGGCAGGGGGTCGTGGCGCCCGCCCTGGAGCGGCCGCCCCTCCAGCGGTCTCGACTGCACCTGCTCTTGCAGGGCTGGCTGGTTGCTCTGATTGTTTTGGCCACGCTGGGCTATGGCGTTTGGCAATTGCGGCGCGAGACGATGCGGCCGGGTCCTCGCCTTGCTCTGTTGCAGGGCAGCACTGCGCAGGAGTTGCGTGATCGCGCCTTTTTCCAGGGCGGCAATGCGGCCGAGATACAGGCTAAATTGTATGTAGAGTTGTGCAAGCGTGCCCTGGCCACGCAGCCGGATTTGATCGTTTGGCCCGAGACCTCCAACCCCGGCATTTGGAAGGAGCTGCACCCCGGCGAGCCGGACCTTGACGCCCGCGATCTGATGCAGGCGCTCCTCAAACGCTACCCCGTGCCGCATCTGCTGGGCCTGAATGTGCTGGAGCTGGACGAAGCCGGTGTGGCACGGTTCTATAATTCCGCGGTCTTGATCCGCCCCCCTCTGCATCCGGGGGGCAACAGCTACCAGGGCCGTTACGACAAAATTCACCGCGTGCCCTTCGGCGAGTATGTGCCGTTCGGCGAAGTGTTTGCTTGGCTGCAAGGTCTTGGCCCCAACAGTGGCCGCTACGACATTGCCCCGGGCCGGCAGTTTACCCGCTTTCGGCTAGGCGAGCAACTCACCTTTGGCACGCTCATTTGTTATGAAGATAGCGTTCCGATGATTGCTCGCGAATACTTGCGGGGGCAGGCTCCGGTCGATTTCCTCGTCAACATCAGCAACGACGGCTGGTGGCGGGGCACCTTTGGCCATGATCAACATCTGGCCGTGGCTCGCTTTCGCGCCGTGGAATGCCGCCGCTCTATCGTCCGGGCCGTCAACATGGGCATTTCGGCCATCATCGACAGCAACGGCCGGGTGCTGGCCAGCGAGCGGCAGATGCAGGGCCAATTTGCCATTTGGCGCGTCACGGAACCGGCCAGGGCGTTGCCACTCTGGCAGTGGCGGTCGTTTCGCGTGCAACCAGGCGTGGTGGTGGGTCGCGTGCCGCTGGATCAGCGAGACTCGTGGTATGTGTGGTGGGGCGATAGCGGCGTGCTGCTGGCAGGGCTGACGTTGCTTGTGCTACTGCTGCGTTCGCGGCCCAAGAGGCAAGAACCGGCCGAGGAATCCCCCGATGCCCGAAAACACGCGGACTCGCATCCGGTTGTTGCGTAATGTGCCGTTTTGGACCGCGAGTCCGCCGGGGGGGCAACGATGCTAGTCGTCCGCAGCACGGCCGACAGCCTGCTTCCCGTGGCACAGCGCGAGCGGTTGTTCGCAGCCGCCCCGGAGCCGAAGCGCCTGTTGCAGCTAGAGGGTTGGCCACACCGTCCCCCCGACGTTTTGGAAAACCGTCGTCGAGCTTGTGGTCAAACCAACGCCTTGAGCCGTTCTCAGGCCGGGGAATGCTCAACCGATTCTGTAGGAAACCACGGCCGGGTGGCATTGCAGGCCGCGCACACCGAGAGCATAACCGGCACCTCGACCAGGACACCGACGACGGTGGCCAGAGCGGCCCCGGAGTCCGGGCCATACAAGGTGATGGCGGTGGCGACGGCTAACTCGAAGAAGTTGCTGGCACCGATGAGGGCCCCCGGGGCAGCAATGGCATGCGGCACGCGGAAGAGCCACATCAACCCATAAACAAGCGACGAATTCAGATAAACCTGCAAGAGGATCGGCACAGCAATCAATACCACGTGCAAGGGGTTTCTCCAGATGTTGTCTGCCTGAAAGGCAAAAATCATCACCAGGGTCACGAGCAGGGCCAGCACGGCCAGCGGTTGAAAGCTGGGCAAAATCGTTTGCTGGAACCGTTCCACGCCGTAGCTGCGTACCAACCCCCAACGTGCTGTCACGCCTATCACGACCGGCACCACGATGAAGATGACCACGGCCAACACCAACACCTGAAAAGGGACGGCCAGCCCCGAGACCCCGACGAGCAGGCCAACGATCGGCGCAAAGAGAAATAGCATGAGCAGATCATTCAAGGCCACTTGCACCAGGGTGTAGGCCGGATCCCCCTCGGTCAGATAGCTCCACACAAACACCATCGCCGTACACGGTGCCGCCGCCAGGATAATCACCCCTGCGGTGTATTGTTTGGCCAGTTCTTCGCCGATCCACGGCAAGAAGAGAATTTGAAAAAACACCCAGCCCAAAACAAACATACTAAAAGGTTTAACAAACCAATTAACAAAAAGAGTGATAAATAATCCTTTAGGCTTGCGTGTCACATCTACCAGAGCAGCAAAGTCGATCTTCATCATCATCGGCACGATCATCAGCCAGATGAGTACCGCTATAGGAACGTTGATCTGGCTGCCGCTGCCAAACTCCAGCTGACGCAGTGTGTCTGTCCACGTAGGGAAGCTACGGCCAAGCACCACGCCAATGACCATGCACAAGGCAACCCAAACGCTCAAGTACTGGTCGAATAGATTCATTCGTTTGGGCGGAGGGGCGGGTGAGGTCGGCTCGCTCATGCCACGCCTCCCCCGATGCCCAGGCTGGCCAAGAGTTCCTTGACCTTGCTTTCAATCAGGCTACGCACCACGCGGTATTGCTCTGGCGGCATCTCCTTGGGATCGGGTATCTGCCACTCCTCGCGACGCTGGGCCATTACCAACGGGCAAGCATCACCACAGCCCATCGTCACAGCCACGTCGATCTCCTGACCGTTGAACTCGTCGAGCGATTTGGAGCCATGACTGGTCAGGTCGTAGCCCACTTCTTTCATGAATTCGATCGCACGGGGGTTGACAACCCCCGAGGGACGCGACCCAGCACTGTAAACTTCGACCTGCTCGCCGCCGTGCATCCGGGCGAAGGCCTCGGCCATCTGGCTGCGGTTGGCATTTTCAACGCAGACGAAGAGAATCTTGGGTTTGGGGTTCATGCGATTTCCATTCCATCTGTGGATATTTTCCTATCCAAGCGGATTGTATTGCCCAGATTACTCCTCGTCCATTTACTCCGCTTCTGTCACGCCTCGCCCATCACTCATTGCCCAAAGCTGCCTTGCCACCTCCTTTGAATAGCTTCCGGTCCAGCGACGGGCTAAAGGGCGTCCAGTGGCCGGTGCCGGCGTCCTCGGCGATATCGCGGGTGACGCTGTGGACTTTGGCGTCAAGGTTGTCAATAAAGTGTAACGCTACCGCCTCGGGGGTCATGGGCAACCGCGGACTGCCAAATTCATATGTCCCATGATGCGATAAAATCATGTGCTTCAAACGCAACAGCAACTCGGGGGGAAACGGCTCGCCGGTAAGATCCGGCACACGCCGTACTTGCTCGTTGAGCATTTCCAGGCCGATGGCCAAGTGGCCGACAAGTTGGCCCTCATCGCTGTAGCCAAACGAGCGTTCATAGACCAGTTCACGGACCTTGCCAATGTCGTGGAGAAAGACGCCCAGAAACAGCAAGTCGCGATCCACCTCGGGATAGAAAGGGGCGATGCGGTCGGCCACTTCCAGCATGTTGACGACATGCTCAAGTAAACCGCCGATGTAGGCATGATGGTTGCGGACGCCAGCCGGAGCGCGACAGAAGCCTCGCATCACCTCATCATCGGCCAGGAAGCAATCGGCCAAGGCTCCCAGATGGGGATTAGAGACTTTGCGCAACAGGGCTTTGAGGCGATCAGCGAGCTTGCCAACGTCCTTGGTCGTATGGGGCAAGAAATCGGCCAGAGAGGTCTGCTCGTCGGTGACGCGGGCGACATGGGTGAGAATCATCTGCAAGGAACCCTGGAAGAGTTGCACCTTGCCTTTGACCAGCACGAAATCGCCCGCTTCAAAAGAGCGGAAGAGCTGCTCGCCGGCGTTCCACAACCGCGCGCCGATCACACCGGTGCGATCACGCAACTCCAGTTGCAAAAATAGGTTGCCCTGCCGATTGGCTCGCAGTTGTTTGTCGGCCACTAGGTAAACCTCTTCGATGGAGTCGCCATCGACCAGTTGATTGACGAAACGTCGTGTGGTGGCCTCCGCCATGTCGCCCCTCAAGAAAGAAGAGAAAAACGCAGAATTGGGCTATTCAATCGTTTGGCTCTCAAGGGGCAAGAGGGGGCAAGGAGTAATGGATGGTCAAAGCCGGTGAGCAAAATCGTCAGTCCCCCTTTTCCTCGGGCCGGTCGGCTGCTAGGATACGACGGACGAGGCGAACCGGGAAGCTGGCAGCCGTGTCTACACAAGGCACAGGAGGAATACCGGATCCAAGCCAAGCCTCAATACCCCGAAAAGAAAATTCCTCTTGCGGGTGTGGGGTTGGACCTCTATAGTAATCCTTTCCACTAGATGCCTTGCCGGCGTAGCACAACGGTAGTGCATCGGTTTTGTAAACCGAAGGTTGTGGGTTCGAATCCCACCGCCGGCTCTCCGCCAAAAGCGGACGGCGGGGGCTAACCTCCAGCCGAGCTAGCACCAAGGGATTGCGTCTCGTCCACGCAAAGTTACGGGTAGGTGGCCGAGCGGCCAATGGCATCAGACTGTAAATCTGACGTACTTAGTACTTCGGGGGTTCGAATCCCTCCCTACCCACTGGGCGTTAGAGAGTAGAGCAGAGGAAGGATCATTCGAGGTGAAGAGGAAGAGGCAAAAAGAGGAGGAATCCAGGCGAAACCATGTTGCGGGTGTAGCTCAATGGTAGAGCACTTGCCTTCCAAGCAAGATGTTGGGAGTTCGAGTCTCCTCGCCCGCTCTCCGATGGCCCGAAAAGGAACTCTCCCGCACGAGCCACGCTTTTCAGGGGGGAGTCGCTGCTTGGGAACACCCATCGGGTTCAGAGCCGGAGAAGCACCGCTGCTGTAGCTCAGTGGTAGAGCGCGTCCTTGGTAAGGACGAGGTCGTGGGTTCAATCCCCACCAGCAGCTTTCTCGGTAAGGTCGATTCTCGCCGATGATGTTGTTGTTGCTAAAGTAGTAGTTGTTGTAGTTTACTGAACCCTGTTCCACAACCGACCCGGAGCGTCAACGAATAGTCGCGGTTCCGGGCTGATGCCAAGAACCCGCGGAGGAGCGATGGCGAAGGAAGTTTTTCAGCGCACCAAACCCCACGTCAACGTCGGTACCATCGGTCACATCGACCACGGGAAGACCACCACGACGGCAGCGATTGTCGCGCGTCAAGCCTACAAGAACAAACTGGAAAAGTTCAAGTCCTACAAGGACATCGCCAAGGGGGGCACCGAGCGTGACGAACTCAAGACGGTGACCATCGCGGTGGCCCACGTCGAGTACGAAACCGAGAAACGGCACTACGCCCACATCGACTGCCCGGGCCATGCCGACTACATCAAAAACATGATCACCGGGGCGGCCCAAATGGACGGAGCCATCCTGGTGGTGGCTGCCAATGACGGGCCGATGCCTCAGACGCGTGAACACTTGTTGCTGGCTCGGCAAGTGGGGGTGCCCAAAATCGTTGTCTACCTCAATAAGGTGGATACCGTCGACGACCCTGAACTGCTCGACCTCGTCGAAATGGAAGTCCGCGAATTGCTCAACAAGTATGAGTTCCCTGGCGATGAGGTGCCCGTCATTCGCGGCAACAGCCTCGCCGTCATGCAGAGTGAGGGCAAGGACGACGTAGCCGGCAAGTGCATCGACGAGCTGATGGATGCCCTGGACAACTACATCCCCACGCCGGAACGCGCCGAAGATAAAGACTTCCTGATGTCTATCGAAGATGTCTTCTCGATCAAGGGCCGCGGCACCGTAGGCACCGGGCGGATCGAGCGCGGCAAGGTGAAGGTCGGCGACGAAGTGGAAATCGTCGGTCTGATGAAAGGTACCAAGAAGACCACGGTGACCGGCGTTGAAATGTTCCAGAAGACCCTGGAATATGGCATCGCGGGCGACAACGTCGGGCTGCTGCTACGCGGTATCGAACGCAACGACCTAGAGCGGGGTCAGGTGCTCGCCAAGCCCGGCAGCATCAAACCGCACACCCATTTCGAGGCTCAAGTGTACGTGCTGAGCAAGGAAGAAGGTGGACGCCATACCCCCTTCTTCAGCGGGTATCGTCCGCAGTTCTACTTCCGTACCACGGACGTGACCGGCACCGTGACGTTGCCCGAGGGCGTCGAAATGTGCATGCCCGGTGACAACGTCAAGATTACGGTCAAATTGCTCGATGAATCCCCGATCGCTATGGAGGAAAACCTCCGCTTCGCCATCCGCGAAGGAGGCCGTACCGTCGGCTCGGGTGTGGTGACCAAGATCTTGGACTAGCCCCCTTGTCAACGGTCGGTTGGCCTGCTAAGATGCAGGCTTCCGACCGTTGGCTTGTTGTAGGTGGAGTTGTCGTCGATGCGTGAATATGTGTGGCTGGAATGTACGGAATGCGGCGACCGCAACTATCGCGTGCAAAAAGAAACCCGTGGGGCGGGCCGTCTAGAACTCAAAAAGTACTGCAAGCGGCTACGCAAGCACACGATTCACAAGGAATCGCGTAAGAAGTAAAACTGCTTTTGATCCGCACGGACTGCATGTGGTCCTAAAAACCAGACGAGATCGCTCACCGCGACCGTCCTCTTTCCGGTGGAACGGACCAAGCCTAAGGGATCACGCTGGACGACACAGGGGTGTAGCTCAATTGGCAGAGCACTGGTCTCCAAAACCAGCGGTTGAGCGTTCGAGTCGCTCCGCCCCTGCTCGATCTTAGCATCGACTGTCGTAACCTCCAGGATGGGATTCGGCAGGCTTTTTCGTGTGGGGATTGCTCGCTTTCCCCCTCTCCCGTTTATGAGGAATGGAACAGCCATGGCTGTGGCCGTCAAGACAAGTCCCGGTGCCCGTCCAGGGGAAAGCCCCACCAACCCAACCTTGTTGAGTTTGGTCGGGGTGCTCTACCTCGTGGTCTGCCTCGCACTGCTGTTCAAATTCGTCCCCGACTTGTGGTGGACCGTCTGGAATAGCATCGACATCGCTGGCCTGCAACTCGCACGCTTTCCTGTGGTGGGCGGTACCTTCCTGATCTTGTTCGCTCTAGCGCTGGCCGGGGCCATGCTCGGGCTGGCCAGTCGGGTCATCGGCGACAAACCGCAACCTGGGGTCAAGGCAGGCATCTTCGTCGCCTTTGTTAGCTTGCTGTTCCTGCTGCTTCTGAGCCGTTGGATTAGCATTTACATCGAACGCCTGGCTTATGTGGGCACCTTCAGCCCCTGGACCGGAGCCATCCTCACCGGGGTGGTGGCAGGGGGCTTGTTACTGATATTCCTGCGGATCTTCAGCCAAAAGGCAACGCACAAAGCGTTAATTAGCCTGGAAAACATGGGCTGGTTCACCTTCGTGCCCTACAAGCCGACCCAGGGGTTGCGCGTGCGTCGCGGCACAATCTTCGCCATCCTGCTGCTGCTGGGGGCCGGCATCTACACCATGATGGTGCATAACACCCTGCGACGCATCGGACCCGACTGGACCGTGAATCTCCCCTTCACTGGCGCCGTCGCCATCGAATCCTTCGGCGATCAGCAACCGGCCATTGCCGCTCTGCCACCTGAGAGCAAATCAAACGTCGAGATACGTTATCCGGGGGCCAAGGAACTGCGTCTGCAAACGCATCAAGTCCTCAGCCTCGAAGCCTACCGCAACCTCTTCGAGCGCGTGCTGAAGGAAAAATATCCCTCCGTGGCCGAACGCTTCCGGGAAGCCGAGCAACTCGAAGCGACGGCCTATATACGGAAGGTGAACGAGTTCATCTACGAAGAGATCAAGTCGGTCCTGGAAGCCAAGAAGGAAAATGGGGAGCCGATTCTGCGTGCGGACACAGTACGTCGGCTACGGGCCTTGGACAATGAAACGTATTTGACGAACCTCGAACCCCTGATGCGTGCTGTCGTCCGTGAATGGACCTTGGCCCAAAAAGTCACCGACATCGAAGCCGAACTGCCCCTGGCCAACTTGCCGACGGCTGTCTTGCTGGTGGATCGCTTCGCGATGCGGGAAGTCGATCAAAAGACCAACATCAATCAAAGCCTTTTCTTAATCGCTGCCAACGATGCGACCAAACTCAAAGAGTTTGAAGGCAAATTGGTCTCCAAGTCGGACGTGGACGACGAAATCTCTCGTATCAAGAGCAACGACTTAGCCGAAACTCCCCCGGAAACGCGACCGGCCCAAGCAGCGTATGGCCCGTTGGTTTATTCGTCCCTCACGCTGCTCCCAAGCCTTCAGTACACCGTGCCATTGCTGGTAATCCTGGCCGGTCTGTGGTTGTCGTGGCGATTGGTGAACGTGCCGACCTTTGCGGACTTCTTGATCGCGACCGATGGCGAGATGAACAAGGTCTCGTGGTCCACGCAGAAAAAATTGGTTCAGGACACCCTAGTTGTCTTGGTGACCATGTTTCTGATGGCTGTGTTCCTGTTCCTGGTGGATTTTGCCTGGAAAAACCTGTTGCAACCGATTGGGGTGTTGTACATCCCGCCGGTCGCTAAAGAGGCACAACGGCAGATCGAGCAAAAGCCTTGGTGAAAAGGAGTCTGCGGCAGGGACCGTGTGACCGGAGAAGCAAGCGATGATCAACGAACCGCTCACTACCGAACAGGAGCCGACCACGGCCGAGCCGATGCCCTCGGTCCGGGGCGAAGCTCCGTCGTTGGGTACTCCGGAAGCGAAGAACTCCTCAGCCGAAGCGATGCCGAGCCAGGAACTTGCCACGTCGCTAGCGACCGAGTTGGAGGAAGCCGCAGGCAAGGGACAAGCCCCGGTTGCTGCCTCAGCTCCTCTAGCCTCAGCCGCTCCTTCGGCTCAAGAGGATGAGGATGAGAAGTCTACGCTGCAAGTCTCTCAGGCCAGCGCTGAACCCGTGGCAGAGGCAGCGGCTGCAACCGGCTCGGCGGAGCCAGCCCCCCCCCAGGCCGAACCACCTGCACCTGCGACGGCCACCGAAACTACGACGACTACTGAAACCACGGAAGCGCCGCCCGGCTCCAAAAAACAATGGTACGTGGTCAAGGTGCAAAGTGGCCGGGAAGACACCATCCGCGAAGCGATCGAGCGGAAAGTACGCAAAGAAGGGTTAGAGGCGTACTTCGGACAGATCAAGATTCCCGTGGAGAAAGTAACCGAGGTCAAGCTGGACAAAAGCGGCAAAAAGGTAACCCGCACCCGCGAAAGGCGGCTCTATGCCGGCTACATCTTTGCCGAAGTCGAGTACAACGACCGGATTTTGTATCTGTTCCGCGAAACTTCGGGCGTGGGGGGGTTCGTCGGCGAACATCCCGGCCAACCGGAGCGGCCGCCGACGCCGATGTCGGAACGCGAGATTCAGCGGATCTTGGGCGGTGCGGTTCCGGGGGCAGAGGATGCCAAGCCCTCGGATGTGCCGCCACCCCCCAAAGGTCTCAACGTCGGCGACCATGTCCGAGTAGTGGATGGGCCGTTTAACGGCATGGATGCCGTGGTCAAGGCGATCCACGCCGATCAAGCCAAGGTGATTGCCGAGGTGATGATCTTCGGCCGACCGGTGAATGTCGATTTTGAGTATTACCAGATCGAGCAATAACAGCGGGGCGAAGAGCAAGAAAAGGAAAAGGATAAGCGAACATGGCACGCACGGTAACAGCCCAGATCAAATTGCAATGCCCCGGTGGCTCGGCCACGCCGGCCCCACCTGTTGGTCCTGCCCTCGGTCAACACGGGGTGAATATCGGCCAATTTGTCAAGCAATTCAACGACCGCACCGCGGATACCAAGGGACTGATGCTGCCGGTGGTCATCACGGTGTACTCCGACCGGACGTTTGAGTTTGTGATTAAGAGTCCGCCGGCCGCCGTGCTGTTGAAGCAAGCGGCCAAGATTCCCATCGAGAAGAAGAAGGGCGGCGATGTGATCCCCAGCGAGGAGAAGGCGAAGAAGTCCGGCAAGTACAAAGGGTTCAAGGTGACGGCGGCCCAGGTAAGAGAGATTGCCCAGAAGAAGTTGCAAGACCTCAACGCCAGCGACCTGGAGCAGGCCGTTCGCATCATCGAAGGCACGGCGCGCAGCATGGGGCTGACCGTCGAGAAGTAACATCGGTGCTTGTTTTGACCAGAGATTCCGATGCGTCACGTCGTGGCGCATCGATGCGTTTAACTAACCCGCACGAGAAGCGATCATGGCGAAGAAGAAGTCCGACACCACCGAAGCCCCTGGCGTCCCCAACGCCGATCCCACCCCTGCCGCCCCTACGGTCGCCGCCCCTACGGTTGCCGCCCCCGCGGCAGAGAGTGCCGCGGCAGCGACGGCTGGCACAGAAACGGAGACCAGCAAGCGCCGCGGGCGTCAACCAGGCATCCCGCCACGCCGGGGCAAGAAATTACGTGCCATCCTCAAAAATCAACAAAGCAAAATCGCCAAAACCGGGCCGTTGCCGCTCAAAGAAGCGCTGAAGTTGGTCAAGTCGCTCAAGCGGGCCAAATTCGACGAGACGATCGAGGTGCATATGCACCTGGGAATCGACCCCACCCAGGCCGATCAGATGATTCGTGGCTCGATTCCCCTGCCGCACGGCCTGGGCAAAGAGAAAAAAGTGTTGGTGTTTTGTCAGGGAGAGAACGTCGCCAAAGCCAAGGAAGCCGGAGCTGACTTCGCAGGAGGCGAGGAACTGATCAAGAAAATCCAAGGCGAAAACTGGATGGATTTTGATGTGGCCCTGGCGACCCAAGACATGATGGGGATGGTGTCGCGACTGGGCAAGGTGCTCGGCCCGCGTGGTCTGATGCCCACGCCCAAGGCGGGCACCGTCATCGCCACGGGGGGTGACGTGGCCCAGGCGGTTCGAGAGTTCAAAGCGGGCAAGGTGGAGTATCGCTCCGACAAGGGCGGGAACGTCCACGCCGGTCTCGGCAAAGTCAGCTTCGACGACGAAAAACTGATCGCCAACATCACGGCTTTTGTCGATACCATCCGTGCGGTCAAGCCGAGCGGCGTCAAAGGCAACTATGTGAAATCGATCACTATTAAGTCGACCATGAGCCCCGGTGTGCCGGTGTCCATGTAAAATATTGCCCTTGTGTCCGTGCGGGGTGTGTCCGTACCGGATGCCCCTCGGCCCACCAGACACGACAGACGACCCGACACCTGCTTCCGCGTTGCTGGATGCTAAACCACCCCGAACGGAGAGCCGGCTACGGATTACGGACAACCCAGACCCCAGAGTTAGAGCAATGAGCAAGAAAATTAAAGAAATGCAGATGGCCGACCTGAAACGCACGTTTTCGAACGTGCGCGATCTGGTGGTGCTGAGCCTGCATAAGCTATCGAGCGCCGGGGAGTTTCAACTGCGTTCGTCGCTGCGGAAAAAGGGCATCCGCCTCAAAACGGTCAAAAACACCTTGTGCCGCCGCGTCTTCCGCGACTTTCAATTCAACATTCCCGACAAGTCGCCCTACTGGACGAACATGACAGTGCTGGCCTACGGCGGCAGCAGTATCAGCGAGTTGTCGAAGGAAATCGAGGCGGAGCTGAAGAACCCGAAGAACGTCGGCCTGTACAAAGAAAAAGATCAAGAAAAGATCATCATCAAAGGAGCCATCGCGGATGGCTCACCGGTGACGTTTGAACAAGCCCTGAAGATGCCGACACGTCAAGACGTGATCGCGCAGATCATCAGTATGATCCAAAGCCCCGCTGCGGGCTTGGTCGGAGCGCTGACAGGGGTTGGCTCGCAGATTGCCGCTCAAGTGCAGCAACTCAGCGAGAAGAAGGACGAAGCCCCCGCCGAGGGCCAGGCTTCGTAAACGACTGTGAAAATAATCCAAACGCAATCAACTATTACGCACGTGTCCGCCGCTGTTGCTTCAAGCGGCAACTCGTTGAACCCCTGAAAGGACCCGACGATGGAATTTCCAGCCGAGATTCAAGAACTAGGCGACAAGATTGCCAACCTGAAGCTGACCGAAGCGGTCGCGCTGAAGGAATACCTCAAAGAAAAGTACAAGCTCGAGCCGGCCGCCGGCGGCGCAGTGATGATGGCAGCCGCCCCAGCAGCCGCAGGCGGTGGCGCGGCAGCCGTGGAGAAACCGCCCGAGAAGACCGAATTCACCGTGGTGCTCGAAGGTGTCGCCGATGCCACCAAGAAAATCGCGGTGATCAAGGTCGTCCGCGAAGTGACTGGGTTGGGCTTGGCCGACGGCAAAAAGCTCGTCGACGAGGCTCCCAAAACCATCAAGGAAAACGCCCCCAAGGAAGAAGCCGAGGCCATCAAGAAAAAGCTCGAAGAAGCTGGCGGCAAGGTGACCTTGAAGTAACGTCTCCCAGGAAGCCGGCTCGGCAGCAAGTCCGGGCCTAGAAAACTCTTGCCAAGCAAGCGGGGTGTCGGCTAGAGAATCGGCCGACGCCCTGGCGAGGACAGTGACCGCGGGACGAGAGGAAAGACCGGTCGGTGAAGAAGGGAAATTTTTTCCTTGCATTCAGCGTGCCGATCTGTTGAAATAGGTAGACTTGCTCGCCGTATAATGGATTTACAGGCGACAGGGATTGCCTCCGGTCGAGGAAGGCCGGAACGCATCACCGGCAAGTTCCGTTGCTGACACGGTGGAACGCAGCGTGCCACACCTCAAACGATTGAACCATTTAGTGCCACTCGGGGACCGCGACCGAGAAGGCGAAGCTACGTCTGTACGAAAAACGAAGCACACGAACCACGGGAGCCAGGCACGCTGGTATGAACCTCCCGAGGAGCGTGTGTGTTGTTGTTTGCGCCCAGCCCCGGAAATGAGCTGCCAGGCCGCTCCCTCGGAGCTGGGACGCCTGCGAAAAACAACCTGGAACAAAGCAACCTTGATCCCAACGCGAACTCGACCCCGCCGAGACACGGATTGAGTGGGTCCCTCGGGTGACGTGAACACCCGAGGCTCGATCCGTGTCTCGTCCCGCGGGGCGTCATCGTGTTGTGCCACCCTTGGGAGGAGCAAAGCATGCCCATTCCCGCGAATCGTACCATCGTGCCGCAAGAAACCCGGAACTTTGGTCGTCACGGTGATACCGTTGACATTCCCCCCCTGACAGACATTCAGTTAGCCTCTTACAAACGCTTCCTCCAACTCGAGGTTCCGGCGGCCGAGCGTGAACCGGTCGGTCTACAGGGCGTTCTCAAAGAAATTTTCCCCATCAAGAGCTACGATGGCACCATCAGCCTTGATTTCATCAAATACGAACTCGGTAAACCCCGCTTCGGCCCCGACGAGTGCCGCCAACTGCGTCTAACATATGGCCGACCCTTCAAGGTGTGGCTCCGTTTGAACAAGCAGCCCGAACCAGTCGAGGAAGAGGTGTATTTGGGCGATATGCCGATCATGATCGGCGGTGGGGAATTCATCATCAACGGCGCGGAACGAGTGGTGGTGAGCCAGTTGCACCGCTCGCCCGGGGTCGATTTTGTCAAAGAAGACGAAGGCGACCGCAAGATTCATAGCTTTAGCATCATTCCCGAGCGTGGCACCTGGATCAAGTGTGAGGTGAGCAAAAAAGATACGTTGCAGGTCCGCATCGACCAGTCGCCTAAATTCTCCGCCATTACGCTGTTGCGGGCGATGGACCCGGCGTTCAGCGATTCGGGCGACATCCTGCGTGCCTTCTATCCCGAGGAACTGGTGCCAGTCCATGACCCCAGTTGCCGCAGCAAACTGCTGGATCAAAAGGCGATTGCGGACGTGATCGACGAAGAGACCGGCGAAGTGTACATCGAGGCGGGCAAGGTCTTTACCGACGACATCATCAATCGGCTCATGACGGGCAAGGTCTCGGCGGTGCCGATCCTGGGCAAGGTGAAGGACGACATCATCTTGCGTTCCTTAGTGGAAGACGCCACCGACACACACGAGGCGGCCTTGCTGAAGATTTATCAAAAGTTGCGTCCAGGCAACCCCGCGCAACTGGACAAAGCCAAGCAACTCTTTGAGGAAAAGTTTGGTGATCCCAACCGTTACCGCCTGGGCAAAGTCGGCCGCTTCCGCATCAATCGCAAGTTTAATCAGAACATCCCCGATGAGGAGATGACGCTCAAGGCGTTGGACTATCTCAACGCCATCCGTTACTTGCTCAAGTTGCGTGACCCGCAGGGCGATGGCGTCATCGACGATATCGACCACCTGGGCAACCGCCGCGTGCGCACCATCGACGAGCTGGCGGCCGAAGAGTTGCGCAAAGGGTTTTTGAAGTTGCGGCGGACCGTGCAAGAACGCATGAGCATGCGTGAGCAGCAAGACATGACGCCGCGTAGCCTCATCAACCCCAAGAGTATCTCGGCGGCGATCGAGTATTTCTTCGGCCGGGGCGAACTCTCGCAAGTCGTCGACCAGACCAACCCGCTGTCGCAACTGACGCACGAGCGGCGGCTATCGGCTCTGGGACCTGGCGGGCTGAACCGCAAACGGGCCGGCTTCGACGTGCGCGACGTGCATATCTCGCACTACGGCCGCATTTGCCCGATCGAAACCCCCGAAGGAACCAACATCGGGCTAATTTCCCACCTCAGCACCTTTGCCACCGTGGATGATTACGGCTTCCTCATCACACCGTATCGCCGCATCCAAGACGGCAAGCTGACCGATGAGGTGAAATGGCTGCGGGCCGACGAAGAATCGCAAGTGTATGTGGCACCGGCGGACGCGCCGAGCGACGGTCGGCAATTGCTGGGCGAGCGGGTGACGGCTCGCTTGGCGGGCGACTTCATGAGCATCGACCCGACCAAGGTGCAATTTGCTGACGTTAGCCCCAAGCAGATGGTAGGGGTGTCGGCAGGATTGATTCCGTTTTTGGAACACGACGACGCCAACCGGGCGTTGATGGGTTCCAACATGCAACGCCAGGCGGTGCCGCTGCTGGTGCCCGAAGCGCCCTTGGTAGCAACGGGCTTGGAGAAAAGCGTGGCACGCAATTCGGGGATGGTGGTCCGAGCCGAACGCGATGGCGTGGTCACCTACGTCGATGCGCTGCGCATCCGTGTCGATGAGCGGGAATACAGCCTGCGCAAGTTTGTGGGCCTCAACGAACACACCTGCCAAAACCAGCGTCCCATCGTCCAAGTGGGCGACAAAGTCAAAAAAGGCCAAGTTATCGCCGACGGAGCCGCCACCGTCCAGGGCGAGTTGGCTCTGGGGCGCAACGTGCTGGTCGCCTTCATGTCGTGGGAAGGCTACAACTTTGAAGATGCCATCATCATCAGCGAAAGGCTAGTCGAGAACGACACCTACACCAGTATTCATATCGAGGATTTCGATATTGATATCCGCGAGACGAAGCTGGGCAAGGAAGAGTTCACCCGCGATATTCCCAACGTCTCGCCCAAAGCCCTGAATAACCTCGACGAATATGGGATCGTGCGGATCGGCACCTATGTCAAACCCGGGGACATCCTGGTGGGCAAGGTCTCGCCCAAGAGCAAAAGCGAGCTGACGCCCGAGGAAAAACTCCTACATGCCATCTTCGGACGAGCCGGCGAGGATGTGAAAAACGACAGCCTGGAAGTCCCCTCGGGCGTCGAAGGCATCGTCATCGACACCCAGCGCTTTAGCCGCCGGGCCAACATGACCGAGGAAGAAAAGAAACTTTACGACCGCGAACAAAAAGAAACCGAGGCCAAATGGAATAAAAAAATCGCGGATCAGTTCCGGGCCTTGATCAACGACCTGACCAGCGCTCTGGAAGTCAAGGCCGTCAAAGATACCCGCACCAACAAGGCCCTAGGCCAAGACAAAAACGACAGCATCCTAGTGGAGCAGGCGATCGAGTTTCGTTTGGAGAACCTCGATATTCGCACCCCGGAAAAACGTAAAATCGCTGAGGAAATCTATGATCGGCACCGCTACCAGCTCGATTTCCTCATCGATGAAAAAGAGCAACGCCTCAATGCGCTCAAGCGGGGCGATGAACTGCCCAGTGGCGTGACGCAGATGGTCAAGGTCTACATCGCCACCAAACGCGTCATCAGCGTCGGCGACAAAATGGCCGGGCGTCACGGCAACAAGGGGGTCATCAGCAAGATCCTGCCGGTGGAGGATATGCCCTACATGGCTGACGGCACGCCGGTGGATATTTTGCTCAATCCGCTGGGGGTGCCCTCGCGAATGAACGTGGGGCAAATCCTCGAGACGCACCTAGGTTGGGCGGCCGCCAAGCTAGGCTTCAAGGCGATCACGCCCGTCTTCGACGGAGCCAGCGAGGACGAAATTCGCACCTGTCTAAGAGAGGCCGGTCTGCCCGAGACGGGCAAGACGGTGCTGTACGATGGTCGTACCGGCGAGCGCTTCGAGCAACCCGTCACCGTGGGTTATATCTACATGCTTAAGCTGCATCACCTAGTGGATGACAAGGTGCATGCTCGGGCGACAGGTCCCTACAGCCTCATCACGCAGCAACCCTTGGGCGGCAAGGCGCGATTTGGGGGCCAACGCTTCGGCGAGATGGAAGTGTGGGCCCTGGAGGCGTATGGAGCGGCCTACATTCTGCAGGAACTGCTGACGGTGAAGTCCGACGACGTCGAAGGCCGGACCAAGATCTACGAATCGATGGTCAAGGGCGAAAATACGTTGGAAGCCGGCACCCCAGCGAGCTTTGATGTCTTGTGCAACGAGATCAAGGGCTTGGCCCTGAACATCCAGTTGGAAAAGAAGCGGTCGTAAAAACCCCCGGTGGTCGCCAAGGCCGAAGCGGCGTCACGCTGTTGCCCGTACACGCGGCAGCCGACGCCCCCTCGGCCCGGTGGCCTCGGCCTTGCCTGAAGGAGACATCCGATGAACGACACGAAAGACGATATTAACTACGACCGGATCAATGACTACGGTGCCGTACGCATCAGTCTGGCCAGCCCCGAGGATATTCGCTCGTGGTCATTCGGCGAAGTGAAAAAGCCCGAAACCATCAACTACCGCACCTACCGTCCGGAGAAAGACGGGCTGTTCTGCGAGAAGATCTTCGGCCCAGAAAAAGACTGGGAGTGCAGTTGCGGCAAATACCGCGGCATGAAGTACAAGGGGATGGTGTGCGACCGCTGCGGCGTGAAGGTCACCCATAGCCGGGTCCGCCGCAAACGCATGGGGCACATTGAGTTGGCCGCCCCCGTGGTACACATTTGGTTTTTCAAGGCGATGCCTAGCCGTCTGGGCACACTGTTGGATATGAAGACGACCTCACTGGAAAAGGTCATCTATTTTCAGGATTATGTCGTCACCGATCCGCGCAACTCCAAACTCAAAAAAAATCAACTGCTCACTGAAGAAGAGTATCGCAAAGCCCGTGATGCCGGCGAAGATTTTGAGGCCGAAATGGGGGCCGAAGCCATCCGTAAGCTGCTCAAAAGCCTGGACCTGGTGGCTCTCTCGAAGGAACTTCGCGAACAACTCGATCGCGAACTGAAGAAAGGCAAAGGCGAAGCTCTGCTCGAGGACGACGAGAGCGAACCACGCTCAGCCAGCGAAAAAAAGGAAAAGGTCGGCAAACCCAGCAAGCAAAAACTCCGCGACCTGGTCAAACGCCTCAAAGTCGTCGAAGCTCTCCGTGACAGTGGCATGACCAGCAAGGAAGGCACCGGCGGTGGCACTAACAAACCCGAGTGGATGGTTCTGGAGTGTATCCCCGTCATCCCGCCGGACCTAAGGCCATTGGTGTTGTTGGACAGCGGGAATTTTGCGACGAGCGATTTGAATGATTTGTATCGACGGATCATCAATCGAAACAACCGGTTGAAGAAGCTGCAAGATCTCAACGCGCCAGAAGTAATCATCCGTAACGAGAAGCGGATGCTCCAGCAGTCCGTCGATGCACTTTTTGACAACAACCGCTGCAAACGCCCGGTGCTGGGCAGCAGCAACCGCGCCTTGAAGTCGCTCACCGACATGATCAAAGGCAAACAGGGCCGCTTCCGCGAAAACCTGCTGGGCAAACGCGTCGACTACTCGGCGCGCTCGGTCATCGTCGTTGGTCCCGAACTCAAACTGCACCAGTGTGGTCTGCCCAAAAAAATCGCCCTGGAACTCTTCCAGCCGTTTATTATTCGCCGACTCAAAGAATTGGGTCATGCCGATACGATCAAGTCGGCCAAGAAGATGCTGGAGCGCAAGGATGAGCAGGTTTGGGATATTCTCGAAGAAGTGATCAAGAATCACCCAGTGTTGCTCAATCGGGCTCCGACTCTGCACCGCATGGGCATCCAGGCGTTTGAACCAGTGCTCATCGAAGGCAACGCGATCCGCATTCACCCCCTGGTCTGCAAAGGCTTCAATGCCGACTTCGACGGCGACCAGATGGCGGTGCATTTGCCTTTGTCGATTGAGGCTCAGGTGGAAGCGACGGTGCTGATGATGAGTACCAACAACATCTTCAGCCCGGCTAACGGTCAGCCGATCATCACGCCGTCGCAGGACATCGTGATGGGTTGCTACTTCCTGACCGCGGCGCGGGGGCAGAATCGGCCTGGGGTCTCCGGCGTGGAACGCTACGAACCGGCCGGACTGCTCAAAGCGACGCGGTTTGCCTTGGATGAACCCTGTGAGAAGGGTGAAGGGATGATCTTTAATAGTGTCCAGGAAGTATTTGCGGCGATGTCGCAAAACAAACTGGGCACCCATGCACGCATCCAAGTGCGTTTGCCCATGGGCTGGGTGGAAGTGGCCGACGCTACCGGCTCGCGATTCCACACGGGCCAACTAGTCACTCGCGAGGATTTCGAGGCTGAGCAAGATCGCGTGGCCACCGTCCGCGTGACCGGTAAGGGCGACTCCAACCTGACCGTGGGCAGCCTGGTGCCGCGAGACAAGTTTGAAGCCGAACTCGAACGCCTGCGCCGGGTGGGCAAAACGCTGCCTACGGGCGATCGGCTGCCCACGGCCGGCAAAGTCTACCCCAAGCGGCTCATAACGGAGATCAAAACCGACAAGGGGGTAAAGGTCGATGAGTTGCCGCGTACCCCCAACGGCCTGATCAGCACGACCGTCGGACGAGTCGTTTTCAACGACATCTTGAATCCCAAGATGGCGTTTTATGATCTGGCCATGTCGAACAAGCAACTGGCACGAGTGATTAGTGATTGCAACTTGTTGCTGGGACGCCGCGAGACGATTGAGCTACTTGATCGCATGAAGGATCTGGGGTTCCGCGAATCGACTCGCTCGGGGCTGTCGTTTGCCACCGACGACTTGAAAACCCCCAAGAACAAGCTCGAGGTGCTCGAAGAGACGCAACGCCAAGTCGACATCTTCCAAGAGCAATACGACGAAGGCAACATCACGGCCAAGGAACGCTACAACAAAGTGATCGACCTGTGGACCAAGGCCCGCGATGCCATCACGCAGACCATGATGGAGGATTTAAGGAACGACCGTCGCGACGGACTGCCGTATCTCAATCCGATCTATCTGATGGCCCACTCGGGGGCGCGTGGTGGGGTCGAGCAGATTCGCCAGCTGTGCGGCATGCGTGGGTTGATGGCCAAGCCCAACGGCACGATCATCGAGACGCCGATCAAGGCCAACTTCCGCGAGGGGTTGAGTGTGTTGGAATACTTCTCCAGCACGCACGGAGCGCGCAAGGGCCTGGCCGACACCGCCTTGAAAACCGCGGATAGTGGCTATCTGACGCGTAAATTAGCCGACGTGGCCCAGAACGTCGTGATAACGATGCACGATTGCCAGACGAATCAAGGCATCAGCAAGTCGGCAGTATACAAGGGAGATGAGGTCGAAAAGCCTCTCAGCGAGGTGATCCGCGGCCGGGTCAACTTGCACGCCATTGAAGATCCGGTGACCGGCGAAACCATCGTCGGGGCCAACGAGATGTTCACGGTGGAGACGGCCCGCAAGGTGGAGAAACTGGGCATCGACAAGGTCCAGGTCCGCAGCCCCATGACCTGCAAAGCGCCTCTGGGCATTTGCCAGATGTGCTACGGCATGGACTTGGCCACCAACGCGCTGGTCGAGGAAGGCATGGCCGTGGGCATCATCGCCGCCCAGTCGATTGGCGAGCCGGGTACCCAGTTGACCATGCGGACGTTCCACATCGGCGGCGTGGGCAACCGCAAACTCGAAGAGAACGAAGCCAAGACCAAGAAAGAAGGCAAGGTCCAGTATGTCCGCATCAACGATGTGGTCAACGACAAGGGCCAACGCATCGCCTTGTCTCGCGGGGTCGGCGAAATCCAAATCGTCGGTCCCAATGGCCGCGTTCTGGAAAGTTTTAACATTCCGCACGGCTCGGAGTTGCTGGTTGCCAATGGCACCGAGGTAAAGGCCAACACCACGCTAGCCAAATGGGATCCGCACGTGACGCTGTCGCTTAGCGAGCAGGCCGGCAAGGTCCGACTCGTGGAAGTGATCGAAGGCCAAACGCTGACCAAAGAACAGGACAAGGACACCGGGGCCATCCGCTGGATCATCAAAGAACACAAGGGCGATCTGCACCCCCGCGTCATCCTCGAGGATGACAACGGCAAGGTGGTCGAGACGGTCTACCTGCCCGAACGCAGCAACCTCGAAGTTCGCGATGGCCAGAAAATCTCCGCAGGCACCATCATCGCCAAGCTTGCTCGTGAAGCCGGCGGTACCCAGGACATCACCGGCGGTCTGCCACGCGTCACCGAAATCTTTGAGGCCCGCACGCCTCGCCATGCCGCTACTCTGGCTCAGGTGGCCGGTATTGTTCGCATCGGCGAGCGGAAGCGCGGCAAACGTCCGATCTACATCCAACCGACCGATGAGAAAGGCAACATCAAACCCGGTGCGCCTGAGGTGGAGCATATTGTTCCCGGCAATATGCCGCTGCGTGTGCAGAACAACGACCGGGTCAAGGCAGGCGATCAACTGGTCGCCGGTCCCTTGGTGCCCAGCGACATTTTGAAAATCTCGGGCATCGACGCGGTGCAGGCCTACCTCGTCGAAGAGGTACAAAAAGTCTACCGCGCCCAACGCGTCGAGATTGACGACAAGCACATCGAGATCATCGTCGCTCAGATGCTCCGCAAAGTGCAGGTCAAAAATGCCGGCGATACCAAACTGCTGCCGGGCAGCCAGTTGGATTCGTTTGTCTTCGACGAAATCAATCGCCGTCTCTTGGAAGAGTACGTCAAGATCAAGCGACCGGGCGACTCCAAGTTCAAAGAAGGCGAAATCGTCGATCGCGAAACCTACGAAAACGAACGCGCTCGCCTGGAAGCCGAGGGCAAAACCCTGCCTAGCCACACCCAGCCGACCCCCGCTACCAAGACGGTGCAACTGCTGGGCATCACCAAGGCTGCCGTTTCCAGCGAGTCGTTCATCAGTGCCGCCTCCTTCCAAGAAACCACCAAGGTCCTCACCGAGGCCGCCCTCCAGGGCAAGGTGGACTACCTGGTCGGCCTGAAGGAGAACGTCATCTTAGGTCACCTCATCCCGGCGGGGACCGGCTTCCGAACCCATCAAGAGGCTGAGGTTCGTCTCAATCTCCCGCCTTTGGGGGAGGTCGAAACCGGCAGTCCCGAAGAAGTCGCCAGCGTAGGCTAAGCGGCCTATGCAGCCAGAGGCATCCCTCGCGGCCCCGAACGCAGCCCACTGGGCGTTCAGGGCCGCTTTTGTTTTGACGAGAAATCTTTGAGCTTCGCTTTGGAGCCATTTTGCAGCGGCCGTCCTTCTCCTCGTTGCCCGCACCATGTCGATTTGTTTCGTTGTGCTGCTGGGGCGTTGACCCAACGCCGATGCTCGCGACAATTGCTAAGCTAGGGGTGCCGCCCGTTTCTTGCTTTCGATTGTACTAATCCTATGAAGCTTGCTGATTTGTTAGATACCGAGCGCTCCCTGTTGAACATTGTCTCCGCTGCCCCGGGACCGGCCGGGCGTTTGCCGCTGACCGAAGAGTTGCTTCGCCAGGCTCCCTCGGGCGATTTGTTCGGCTGGACGCAAGATGTCGGCATGGGGCTGAAGCCCGAACTGCTCGGTCGCCCCGAAATCCTGCTGCTCAGCACGTCCGGCGGCATCCGCGGCCCCGCCGGTGAACCCCTCGCCCTGGGCTACCACACTGGCCACTACGAAGTCATCCTCCAAGTGCGCACGGCAGCCGAGGCTATCCGCGACCACGGTGGTATTCCGTTTGCGGGCTTTGTCACCGACCCCTGCGATGGTCGAACCCAAGGCACGTCCGGCATGATGGATAGCCTGCCCTATCGCAACGATGCCGCCCTGGTGTTGCGGCGGCTGATTCGCTCTCTGCCGACGCGGCGGGGCGTGATCGGTGTGGCCACCTGCGACAAAGGGCTACCCGCAATGATGATGGCGTTGGCCTCGTGTCACGACTTGCCCACGGTGTTGATCCCCGGTGGAGTCACGCTGCCGCCCACGGACGGCGAAGATGCCGGCAAAGTGCAGACGATCGGGGCCCGCTTTGCTCAGGGGCAATTGACCCTGGCCGAGGCGGCCGAGGTAGGCTGCAAAGCCTGCGCCTCGCCCGGGGGGGGGTGTCAGTTTCTGGGCACGGCAGCCACGTCGCAAGTGGTGGGCGAAGCCTTGGGCTTGAGCCTGCCGCACAGTGCCTTGGCTCCCTCGGGCCAACCCGTCTGGCTGGAGATGGCTCGGCGTTCCGGCCGCGCCGTGCTGCACTTGCTGCGTCAAGGCATTGTCACCCGGCACATTCTTACCCCGGAGGCGTTTCACAATGCGATGGTCACCTTCGCGGCGTTCGGCGGCAGCACCAACTTACTGTTGCACATCCCGGCGATTGCCCACCAGGCCGGTGTGCCCCGTCCTAGCGTCGATGACTGGATTCGCATCAACCGTCAGGTGCCCCGGCTAGTCGATGCTTTGCCCAATGGGCCGATCGGCCATCCCACCGTGCGGGTGTTTTTGGCTGGCGGCGTACCGGAGGTCATGCTGCATCTGCGCGACTTGGGGCTACTGCGGCTCGATGCACTAACGGTCACGGGCCAGCCGTTGGGCGAGGTGTTGCAGTGGTGGGAACACAGCGAACGGCGGCAGGTGGTGCGTGAGCAGCTGCGCAGCCGGGATGGCATCGATCCCGACAGCGTGATTCTGTCGCCCGGGTTGGCTCGAGAGCGTGGCCTGACTTCCACCGTCACCTTTCCCCGAGGCAATCTCGCCCCGGAAGGCTCCGTCATCAAATCCACTGCTCTTGATCCTAGTGTGGTCGATGCCGACGGTGTCTATCGCAAAGTAGGACCGGCCAAGGTCTTCGTGACCGAGAAGGCCGCCATTGCCGCCGTCAAGCAAGGGCAGATTCAACCCGGCGATGTGCTGGTGCTCATCTGCCGTGGTCCGATGGGAAGCGGCATGGAGGAAACCTATCAAATCACGTCGGCCCTCAGATATTTGCCCTGGGGCAAGCATGTCGCGGTGCTCACCGATGCCCGCTTCTCGGGCGTCTCGACCGGTGCGTGCATCGGCCATGTCGGCCCCGAGGCGTTGGCCGGCGGGCCCATCGGCAAAGTGCGCGAGGGCGACCTGATTCAGATCATC
>Ga0272446_1002240_pt1 | contig 26783 bp, 20 predicted proteins | sample YNPCB0061_FD_194587 | JGI IMG/M metagenome (GOLD analysis project Ga0272446, IMG submission 194587) | Hot spring microbial mat communities from Yellowstone National Park, WY, United States - YNP-CB-006-1 | ecosystem: Environmental > Aquatic > Thermal springs > Hot (42-90C) > Sediment | place...
AGTATGAGCGTTAGAAACAACAAAGCCGTTCTGTTCAGTTTAGATGTTTTGACGAAGCACAAGGCGGAGCGCGAAAGTTTAGATGTGCATTTAGAACTGCCGTTAAGCACCTCTTGCCTGATACTTTCTCGCTCGCTCAAACCAGAGGAAATTCTGGCGGTCGCCGAACGCGTGGTGTTGATTTACAATGCGATTGTTGAGCAAGCCTTGAACGGCGACTCGCGCCCGCCAAACCTCAATACCCTTGTCGAGAAAGCCTTAAAGGCGGCACTCAAACGTGAGCCATATTTTGAAGAAACCCAAGAAGTGATTGGCTTGCTTGCCGAAGAAATCTACAAGCGCATGTCCATATCTGCAGAATACAAGCGCATTATTGACCTCCTTTACAAAACAGGGCACATGCTCGGCATTGTGGCAAACCTACCCATTCCCGCGAGTTTCTTGATGGATTTCCTCATCAAATCGGGCTTGCGCGGCTACTTTGAAACCATCATCACTTCCAACGATATGGGTGTCTTCAAACCCAGCCAAGATATGTTCAAATATGCCATTATGTCAATGGGCATCAAAGAGAAAGACGTTGTGATTATCGGCTCAAACTACGACCGCGATATTCAGCCGCTTCACGATATTGTTGCGACAAAAGTTTTCCTGACCAAACGCACGAAAACGAAATCACTCCCCACGCATATCCGAAAAATTCACGCGCTTGAAGAACTTAAAAGCATTGTTTGAGGGAGCAACATGAAATGGAAGACCATCAACGCTGTTTAGACGAACTCCGTCAAGAGGTCGACCAAATTGACGACGCGCTTATCGCATTACTTTCCAAACGCTTTAACCTTGCCGAATCTATCGCCGACCTCAAACAATCTGGGTCGCTTCCGATTTACTCTCCCGAACGAGAAGCCGAAATTTTGAGCCGACTTCCCTCTGAACAGCATCGTCAAGTTTTCACCGTAATTTTGGACGTATCTCGTGCGATTCAAACCGAGAGACAACGTCGACAAGCATCATAACACAACCTTCATTCAATTATGCTGTTGCGCTACGCAATTCGCGCCATCGTTGTCCTATTCGCCCTTACCTTGATTACACTGACAGCAGGATACATTTACCTTTTCAAATCGTCCCTCAACTCCGTTCAGTATGACGAGCCGAAACTCATCAAAATTCATCGTGGGTATTCCTATCGCGACGTGGTGAATGAACTCCACAAGCAAGGCGTGATTAAGCACAAAGAGCCAATGCTCTTTTTAGCACGGCTAATGCCCGAAACGCGCCATATCAAACCCGGACGCTACTATGTGCCAAGTGGAATGACGTGCTCAGAGTTAGTGCTGTATCTTTATTCACGCAAACAAGATGAGGCGAAAATCCGAATCCCTGACGGCTGTTACGGCTGGGACGTCGCCAAAATCATCGGCGAAAATTTAGACACCGATTCGGCATCGTTCATGCAAGCCTTCACCGACCCGAAGTTGCTGAAAGAACTTGGCGTAGATGCCCCGAACTTCGAGGGCTACTTGCTCGCCGACACCTACAACCTTCCTTGGGCATTGACCGCCGAAGATGCCCTGCGCTTTCTTGTGGGGCAGTTTCGGCAGTTCTACAACGATTCGCTTCGTGCGCGTGCCGAGCGCATGGGCTTAACCGAACTTGAAGTATTGACGCTTGCCTCCATCGTGCAACGCGAGACAGGCTCAAAAGAGGAAATGCCGATTGTCGCCGGTGTCTATCTCAACCGCTTGAAAAAAGGCATGAAACTTCAAGCCGACCCGACCTTCATCTACGCCGCCATTCTCGCCAATGATTACGACGGCAATCCTAATACGCCCCGACACCGCGAGCGCGATTCGCCTTACAACACTTACAAATACACCGGCTTGCCGCCCGGTCCAATCGGCAACCCCACGCGCGACGCCATTCTCGCAACGCTTTATCCCAAAAAAACGGACTACCTCTTCTTCGTCGCAACCGGCTACGGCGGACACAACTTCTCGCGCACTTACGACGAACACAGCCGCTACGCACAACTCTACTACGCACGCCGCCAACAAGTGCGTGACAGCCTTGCTCGCGCTGAAAAAATGCAGTTAAAGAAATAAGTTTAGAGGAAAAGTCACGAGGCTTACAAATTCGTGCGCAGAGAGAGCAAGAAGAAATCACTTGAGCCTTTCACATTGCCGTAGTGCCAGTAGAAACTCCGATACATCGGCACAAGTGAAAAGCGTTCATCATCAAAGAAATCTAAACCGATGGCGAAAAAGTAGGTTGGCGAAAAAATCCACGCACGCCGCTCCATATTTTCCACTCTGATTAGCCTTCTTGTTTCATCATAAAATGCCGTCTGCACCTTATCGCCAATACGTTGCGTCTGAACACCGATGCCGAAATCAAAAAGGAGCAATTTGAATCGACACTCGCCGACGGCTTCCATCGAGAACGACTGAAAGAAGGCATCGCTCGAAGCTATCTGTGTGCTGTTGGGCGTAATCATTGGTGGTATGTTTTCGCCTTCTCCGTGCGATGTCCGAATAATAGGCGAAAGGAAGGCACTCACGCCGTAGGCAAAGAGTCGATTTTGTTTTTTGAAAAAGTATACTCCGATTGGGACACCTTCGGCGATGGTGTTGGAGTAACGAATAGGCGAGGCACCGAATCGCTTTTCAAACGTTTGCGATACGACAGAGCGGAAGTCGCGCAAGGTTGAAATCGTCGAGTAGCCAATGCTGTAACGCAAGTAATAATGCGTGGTGCTATCCGCATCAATGAAGTCTTCATCAAGGCTTGTCGCATCATCGCTTCCCAAGAATTGCGCAGAGATGGACACGCGCGCCATGAGCAGAACAAAGACAAATAGCCAACGATATGTGTGCATTGTGAATAATGTTTGAAGAAACTACCACTTCTCGTGTTGTCGTCAAAGGGCGGGGCAGTTCTCTTTTTCGTTGCATGCGCCATGTAAAACGAATATCTTTGTTCTAAAACCGACCAAATCGTCTCAATTCAAGTTTTTGTAAATCAGCAAACGCTGTGTTCGTCTGCTCTTCCGTGTAGTATTATGAGCAACTCTCTTTCATCAGAACGGTTCAAAAATTATTATGAAGTGTTGCGCGTCCGACCGTATGATTCGCCCGAGTTCATACAAGCCGCGTTTGTTGCGCAAATCAAACAATGGCACCCCGACCGTTTCGCCAATGCCGACCCGCTCACGAAGCAAAATGCCGAAGAGCGTGCGAAACTTATTCTCGAAGCCAAGCGTGTGCTCCTGACACCCTCGCTCAAAGCCGAATACGACCAAGCCTTCGAAGCCCGCTTTCCACGCCGTTGGGAAAAACTTTCAAACAAAGCACGACCGAAACAGCGTCAAGTTACCGTAGAAGAGTTACTTAAAAATGGTATTCCCGTCAACCCGCTCACACAAACGCAACCGCAAGACCTGAACACGTTCAAGTGGCTCTCGTTCTCAACGCGTGTCAATTACAAAACGCGGCGCGTCGTGTTCAGCGTCTCGCATTTCTTCGAGTTCAATCCGGATTGCGAGGTTCGATTTCGATTTCACTACAATCAAGATTGGACACCATTTAGCAAACAAAAACTTTATGCGGTTGATTATACCGATGATGTGGCGTTAGTGGAAATGCAAGCGCGGTATGTCGTCTCTTCAAAAAAAACACGCTACTCGCCGTGCGTGTTCAAAGTGGTTGTGCTTTCGGATTACGAATGCGCAATGCGTCGTAAGCAAGAGATTCAGCGGCACATGATGCGACTGCGCAATCGAATGAGTTTGAAACTGATTATCGTCATGCTCGGCTCTGCGCTCTTCGCCGCCGAAACGCTTGAACTTATCGCGTCTTATAGCCGAATCATGCTTTGAATGATTGCGCTAAAACTCAACGCCTAATCGCGCCGGCGTGCCTTCATCAAAGTAGTGTTTGACTTTGCGCATTTCGGTAATCAAGTCCACGCGCTCGACAAGTTCGTCCCAAATTTTGTGTCCTGAAATCACAAGCTCGCATGGTCGCTCTTCACCTTCCCACAAATCAATCAGCGACATCAAGGTCTCTTTTGTGATGAGATTGTAAGCCACAGCGGCAAGTCCTTCATCTAAAATCAGTAAGTCTAACTTGTTGGATTCAATAAACGCTCTTGCCGCCTGAACACCGCGCTCGGCTTCGGCGAAATCTTGCGGTTCGTTTTTGAATCGGAATGTGCCGTCGGGCATCATACGCTCGCACCCTGTTGGCACAAGCTCAATCGGATAGTGGAGTTTTTCTTTGAGGTCTCGCAAAACTTTTCGCTCGGAGTAATGTTCGTTCTTTCCGTCGTAGCCTTTGTCGAACTGAACAATCGCAACGCGCTGACCTGCGCCGAGTGCGCGAATGGCTAATCCCATCACGCTTGTGGTTTTGCCTTTGCCGTAGCCGTAGTAGAGATGAAGTTTGTGCATTTACTTAATGAATAGCATGGATTTAGTTTGAGAAAATTCAGGTGTCGAGAGCCGATAAAAATAAACGCCCGACGCGAGCGAAAACTGCGATGCCGAAAGCGTGTAGGTGTGCCGCCCCGCCGATTGCCATTGACTAAATAGCGTTGCGACTTTCTTGCCTTGCGCATCAAAGAGTTCAAGCGTAATGTTGCTCGGCTTTGATAACTCGTAAGTGAAAATTGTTGTTGGATTAAACGGATTTGGATAATTCTGAAACAGCGTAAAGGCTGATGGCTTCTCACTTGCTTGTGGCGTTGAGAGCGCGGCTTGGTGAATCGCAACCACAGCATCAAGGTCAAACGATGCGGCAAATGCGCCGCCGTCATTCACTCTGCCTTCGGAATCGGTGATGCGGACAAAATATGCCGTATCCAATCCCACAACGGCAAGGTCGAAGGAATCGCCGCCGCTTCTCCCCTGACTTGGTGAGCCGGGCAAGAGCGGACTTACGGCACCATTCGTTGGCGTAACGCCTGCCAATCCGCGATAGCGCAAGGGCGAGTTAATCGGCAGTGAATCAATCACTTGAAATGGAAACTCAAAATAAGTGATGCCGTCTTTGCTCACGCTCACGATGCCTGTCTCCGCAAATACGCGCGTGGTATCGCACCCCAAGTAAAATGGATTCTCGAACACAGTGAAATCTACGCCTGAAAGATTGACAATCGGTCGGCGAAAGTAGAGCGTTATTGAGCCGCCACTGCCGAGCGAGAGTAACTGTGTCGGCGAAAATGCCGGCGCGCATGGTCGAGCTGTTGAATCTGGCGGACCTAACACGCATTGCGGAAAGTTCGGATTGTCCGAGCCAAATCCCACATTGAAGTTCGGTCCGAAACTGACGCTCACGACGCTATCGGCGAACTGCGCCCGCAGACTGCACACACATAAGCAAAGCGCGAGGCAGAGTGCCGCCCCGCGCTGAACCCATTGCTTCTTCATTTGACCAACATCATTTTCTTTGTGGAGATAAAATTCCCCGCTTGCAATCGGTAGAAATAAATTCCACTCGAAAGCGCATTGGCGTTGAAGGCAACGCTATATGCCCCGGCTTCTTGCCGTTCATTCACCAGCGTTGCGACTTCCCTTCCAAGCACATCATAGACTTTGAGCGAGACTGTGTTTGCCAGAGGCAATTCGTAACGAATCATCGTTGTTGGGTTAAACGGATTCGGATAGTTTTGCTCGAGTGCAAATTGCGTCGGCACGCCTGCGTCAACTTCAATCATATTGGAGTATTCAAATTGTCCATTGAAATCGATTTGCTTTAAGCGGTATTGCACAACGCCCGATGCGGTGCGGTCAATGAACGAGTAAGATTGTGCTTCGGTTGTGGTGCCGTTGCCTCTGATGAAGCCCAAGACTTGCCACTCTGTGCTTGTTCCTCGAGTCTCGCTTCTTCTTTGCACTTCAAAGCCTGAATTGTTCAGTTCTGATGCGGTTTTCCACGAGAGCAATACACCGTCGCTTGTCTTGCGTCCAACAAATTCCACAAGTTCAACGGGAAGTGCGCCTGCGTCGACTGTGAAAGCAACAATACCGCCGTAAGGCGCGCCGGGCGTGAGATTAAATTGCAAGAGACTATCAAGCGTGAGCGCGTTGTAGAGCGTGATTCTGCCGTTTCGTCCCACGATGAGCGTATCGCCAATGAGTGCCAAACTTCCGCCTGCGATAAAGGGTGTCGGAATTGTGTCGAAGGTGTTCGCATTGTATCGAATCAATCGATTGCTCACGAAGCCGCCGCTCAAAATGCCGATGTTCTGCGAGTTGAACACGACGCTCGACGGCGAGCCGCCCACATTAACGGTTGCAACCACTGTGTTCGTTGAAGGATTTATCACCGAAATTTTTCCAAACACAGGCGGCGTGCCAAAACCGAAATTGCCTGTGCAGACTGCGTGCAACAATCCGTTGCGGTCTCTCACCACATCTTGCGGATTGAGTTGAACTTGAATGCGCCCCACGAGGCTATCGTTTGCGCCATTGTTGTAGAATCGCCACACGGTTACCGTGCTGTCGTAATCAAAGGTTGAGGGATTGTAGGCATTGGTGATGTAGACGGTTGAAGTGCTGGGTGTCGCTAATGGCGTAACCACTTCCATGCCTTCTGGTCCGCGCCGCCCGATGCTGATTTTGCGCACAAATTGAATCGTGTCTTGATTCGGATTGAAGGTCGGCGCGTTCAGGCGATAGAGCGAAATTGAACTGTCGAGCAAGTTCGAGACAATACCGAAGGTTTCGTTTGTCTGTGTCAGAAAGGTTGCGATTGAAAAGGGGTTTAAGTTGTTCGCAATCGGTTCGGTTTTAATCGGTGCCGCACCCACAACGAAATTTGCCAATCGCCCATGCTGAATCGATGCATTCGTGCCATTCGGAAATTGCCCTGAATTGACAACATAGAGCCGATTGTTGAACGCTAAAATTTCATTGGAGACTGGACCAATCGGCGCAAGGCTATCAACCACCGTCCCCGTTGAAAGATTGATGTAAGTCAAGGCTTGATTGCTGAAGCCTCGAATGGCGAACAGCACTTTTTGCGGCTGTGCGTCCATGCGTGCGTTGCCCAAAAGGCAAACTGCGACAAGAAGCAGAAGGCTCTTTTTCATTTTTTTCTCCTGTTTTGAGTTATAGAATTACCGAACAAAGACGGCTTTGCTCGGGATTAAACCTGTCTGAAAACTGCGCTTAAACTGACCGTTGAAATCAAAGACCTTCATTTCGCCGCTCACGACGTAGTTCTTGGCATCGGCGCAATAGAGTTCCCGCCGCGCTTTGTCAATGCTGATTCCGTAAAGAATTTGGAAGGTTGAGGGCGCAATTAGATTCGCATTGAGCATTCTGTCGTTTTTGATGTCGAGCAGTTTCACGCTGTTGTTTGATGCAACAAATGCCAGACTATCGTGAATGGCGATTCGGCTGGCGTCGAAGTCGTAGATTTTTTTGAGCGTGTCGCGCGCTGAATCAATCACCAATAGCCGCATTGGAACGGTCGAGTAGTTTCCGTTTGAAATCACATACACGTTGCCGTAGCGGTCGGCGGCAACAGCAGTTGGATTGATGCGAAGCGTGAGACGTTTGATTTCTGTGAGCGAGTTCAGGTCGATGATGGAAACGGTGCTGTCGTAGTTCGGGAAATTGAGTCCGCCTGAATTTGCCACATAGAGTTTGCCGTTTTGAACAGCAACGCCTTCGGGATAAGAGCCCACTTGAATGTTTTGCGTTACAGCGAGCGAAGCCGTATCGATTACAGCGACTGTGCCGTCGAAGCAACTGACAAAGGCGTTTCGTCCGTAGAAGGCGATGTGACGCGGTTGCCGGGGCTGTGTGCCGTTGAAGAGTAAGACTGTTCCAAGCGAATTGAACGTGCGTGCATCTAAGACTTCAACCGTGCTACTGACATTGACGACGATGTAAATTTTTCCGCCATACTGCGCAAGGTCGTTGCCTGTATCGCCAAGCCGTCTGCCCACTTGCCGCTCGAAGAAATCGGTAAATGCACGGTTGGAATCAATTTCGTAATAGGTCAGCGTTGCGTTATTGCGTTGGAACAAGCCTTCGTTCAGCACCAGCGCAATGCGCGATGTTGGTGCAGGCGTAAAATCGCTTGGCGACTCTGTGGGCGCATCAACACACGCAGAAACAAAGATTAAAAAGCCCAACAAGAATTTTAACAAGTTCTTCATCTTGCCACTTGCGTTAAGTTGACCGAAAGCCGATAGTTCCGCGCAGGCATTGGGAAAAATTGAATCACCTCGTAACGCGCATCAAAGAGATTGCTGACTTCGGCTTTGACTTTCACGGAAAAATCTCCTAACGGAATTCCAACCGAAACACTGATGTCATTGAGCCAAAACGCAGGAAGCACATTGCTTGCCGTGTTTTCAGGAAGCGCGAAGCGAAAGCCGGTGTACGTGAGTGCATAGCCGATTGCCCAAACGCCTTGTTCAAGGCTCACGATTGCCGAGCCAAGTTCTTTTGGTGTGTAAGGAATTTGCTGTCGTGGCGTGAGCGATGTGGGCGAAACGTCCAAGACATTTTGGCGCGTGTAGTTTGCCGTAAGGGCGAGTGTTGCTTTGGCTAATTGAACCTGCGATTCAAAGTGCGCATCAATTCCGAGTGTTTCGACTGCGCCAAGGTTTCGCATCGACCAATTAAACGCATCGCGCGGCACAGCCAGAATTTTATCGGTTACATCAAACCGAAATCCATCAAGGCGAAGCGCAACATATCGCCACCGAGAGGACGAGAATTTTTCGTAGCCAATTCCCACATTCCACTGTCGTGCATATTCAGGGCGCAAACTTGTGTTGCCAACCCGCGTGTAATACAGGTCGTTGAATGTAGGCAGTCTGAACGTGTTGCGAAACGAGGCGCGAAGCCGTAATCCTTCATCTGACAAGGGCTTATAGCCGATGGCAATCGTTGGCGTTATGGCACTTCGGTTTGGTGCAGGCGTTCCGAATGCGGTTATTTCGCTTGCGTGTGTTGCCGCCAGATTGCTTTCAAACGAAATGTGTTCGGTGCGATAGGTAAAAGCGAGAACGGAAATCGAAGTCCATCGCTTGGGTTGAGCGGCATTGTAGAGCGAGGCATTGAGCGTGTTGAGTGCAAGGTCGGAAGCAAGGCTCACCGTAGTGTTTTCTGAAAGTGAATACGCAAAACTTGTAGTTACATAAAACTCTCGCTGAACATAGCGGTCGTCAAGGCTTGGATTACGGTCATCGAGCGAAGGGTCAGTAAAGCGCAAGAAGTTGTAAGCAAACTTTCCGCCGATGTTGAGTTTAAGTTTATCGCTAAGGCTTGTGAGAACTCTTGTTTGGGCGAAGGCATCTTGCAGGTAAAGGCGTTGGCGTGAGACTTCGATGAGGTCGGGATTGAGGCGAATCGCGACAGCGTTTGGCAACCCGCGCTCGGAATCGTAGAGATATGCCTTTATCCACACGGTTGAACGACTTGCAACGTTCAGCGCAAGATCGGTTTCCAATCGCAGGCTGGTGATGTCGGTGTTGCGCCGTCGCAGGTTCAAAGTTTCGCGTCCGTTTTGCAAGCGATAATCATACTCGCCGTTTGCTGAAATGCGCTCGACATCAACGCCGATTGAGGCGCGCTCGGAAATTTTTGAGAAGACCGAAGCCGATTGATTGAACTGACCAAACGAGCCAATTTGTGAACCCGCACGCCAATCATAGCGTTGTGCGGCGGTGTGAAACGATTCGATTTTTGAGACAAGATTCAAGACCGATGCCGATGTGTAGGCGCGTGCGGGCGCAAGTGGATTAGGCACATTTCCGCTTGTGAGTTCAATTTGTTCAAGATTTTGAACCGAGAATCTGCCCAAATCCACTTGTCCGGTTTGAGCGTCAGAGAGTTTGATGCCGTCGAGTTGAACCGTGGTGTGTTCTGCGCCGAGACTGCGCACGGAGATGGTTTTCAAGCCGCCAATGCCGCCATAATCTTTGAGCATCACGCTGGGCAGTTGCCGCACAGCATCAGCAACCGTGAGCGCATTGAGTTTTTCGAGTTCGGCTTTGGAAAGTGTCTCGTAGGTGTAGGGCGAAGTTGACGGCGTGATTAGGCGCGTGTCTTCAACGCGAATTTCTTCGGTGCGAACCGTCTTGGTCGAGTCTTTGGATTGCGCCCACAGTCGCCCTGAACAGAGAAGTAAGGCGAGTGTAAAGAAAGTTATCGCACCTTCTTTGATGATATTGGAAGCAAAGTCCACAATGGCGAAAGGTTGCAAGACGATGACCCCGTCGTCCCATGTTGCACAATGCTTTCGGCAGGTCTCCTGACTTATCACGCGTGCTGGCTTTAACCTTCCCAACGTGTTCGGGCGAACGTGTCAGTGGTTGAAGCCGCTTGGTTGTGACTTACAGTTGCGGGCACAGTTCAGGATTTTCACCTGATTCCCTATTCTCCTTGCTTTACGCAAGGCACCGAAAGCCATAAAGTCAAGGCGAAGTTACGCTATTTTTTCTTTTCAGGAAAGCGTCCGTAATGCACGTCGTAAAGGAAGTTGATAACACCGGGAAAGTAGTGCGCTTGGTCGTCCCACATTGCCATGTGGCTTCCGTTTGGGCAGTGGAGGTATCGTCCGTTCTGAACGGTTTTGCTTATCTCTTCCATTGCTTTCGGGTCCATCGTGTCGTGTTCTGCGCCGATGGCGAGCGTTGGCACTGTGATGTTTTTTAAGTCAGCTTTTCTCTCCCATTTCAGCAACCTTCCGCCGACTTTGAACTCGCTGGGTCCTTGCATCAGCACGTAGATGTGTTCGTTCAAATGCTTGAAACTGCGCGCAACAGGTTCGGGATATTCCGCCAATCGAAGCACATGTTTTGAGTAGTATTCTTTTTCAACAAGCTCTGTGTAAATCGGATTTTTGAAATCGCCTTTTTCTTCAAACTTGGTGAGCGAATCGATAAGCGATGGACGCATTTTGCTACGAAGCACGCCGTTGTATTTCTCGTAATCAGGAATGCTTGCCATCATGTTCGAGATAATCAAGCCTTTCAAATGCTGTTGGTATTTGAGCGCGTATTCCATTGCTAAAATGCCGCCCCAAGAATGTCCAAGCAGATAGAAATTCTCTTTGTTCAAGCCTAAGGCTTGTCGGACTTGCTCGACTTCTTCGACGAAGCGTTCTGTAACCCAAAGATTATCATCGTTAGGTTGGTCGGAGTAATACGAGCCGAGTTGGTCGTAGAGATAAATTTCAATGTTTGAATCTTTAGCAAGGCTTTCGAAGCACTCGAAGTATTCGTGCGTCATGGCAGGTCCGCCGTGCAGAAGCAAGAGTTTGATGTCGCCTTGTCCAACCTTTTTTGTCCATACTTTATACTTGCCATCAATAGAAATCATTTTTACGCCGCCTGTTTGAAGTGATGAGGTGTCGAAGAGTGCAGGCGTAAATTGCGTTGGCTTTGCAGGTGCTTGTGGCTTGTTAGGACTGCACGCGGCAAGCAATGCAAGAAGAACGATTACGGTTGTGTGTTGTAGAAAGGTGTTGCGCATGGTTGTTGATAGAATTTTTTTTTGTTCAAGAATCTTAACGCTTTTTTTTCATTCTAAAAAGTTGTAATTATTGTGCAGAGGCGACACACTCGCCTGTCTTTTATCTATCAACATAACAACATAACCGCTATGAAAAGCATCTTGCGACTTTTCTTGCTGGGCGCGTGTTTCTTGGCATTGCGTCCTATTCACATTCTATCCCAAGAAATCACCGTTTCAGGAACTGTTCTCGATGCGGCAACGAATGAGCCTTTGGCAGGCGCGATTGTGCAGGTCAAAGAAATCCGTAGTGCGGGTGCCGTGACGAATGTGAACGGAAAGTTCCGATTGCTCCTGAAAGCCGAGAAGGCGACGCTTATTGTCAAACTCGTGGGCTACAAGCCGCGCACGATTCCGGTTGAAGGCTCAAAGGACGATTTGATGATTAAACTCGCCGAAGACTTGCTGAAAGCCGAAGAAGTGTTGGTAACGGGTGTGGCAACAGGTGTAAAGCGGGAAAATTCTCCCAATGCGATTGGCACGCTTTCGGCACAAGAACTTTTACCTGCGCCAGCGCAAACCACAGAACAGGCTCTTGCAGGCAAAGTACCGGGGCTTTCTATCAGTCAGAATACGGGCGCGCCGGGCGGCGGCATTAGTTTGAACTTGCGGGGTGTCTCAACGCTCGTCGGCAATTCGCAACCGCTCATTTTCGTTGATGGGGTCATTATCAGCAACGACCAAATTCAAGGCGGCTTAGACGCACTCACAGCGGCGACCGGTGTCGGAAGCGCACGCCCACAAGGGCAACCGTCAAATCGCCTCGCTGACCTCAATCCGAATGACATTGCCGATATTCAAATTCTCAAAGGTCCAAGCGCGGCGGCAGTCTATGGCGCAAAAGCGGCGGCAGGCGTGATTCTCATTACCACAAAGCAAGGTACGATTGCCGAGAAAACTTCTATCGAAGTCAATCAACAATTCGGCTTCAACCAACTGCTGCGCAAACAAGGCACGCGCAACTGGCAATCTGATACCTCAGGCTACTTCTCAGCATTTGGAACTCCAGCTCCTACATCGTTTGCTGTTCCCTTCATTGACTACGAAGAAGAACTTTATGGAAGAAGAGGATTCATCAACGAGACGAGTGTGAGCGTGCGCGGCGGCAACGCAACGACACTCTTTTACTTCAGTGGGAGTGCAAGAAATGAAGAGGGCATTGTTGCTAACACCGGCTACCGCCGTTACGCAACACGGCTCTCTGTTTCGCACCGTCTTACTAACGACATCACGATTGATGGCTCGGCAAGTTATGTGAACAGCGGCTCGGATAGAGGCGCAACAGGAAACTCCAATAACAATGTGAGCATTGGCTATGCGGCGGCGTTTATGCCGAGTTTTGTTGATTACCGTCGCCGACCCGACGGCACATATCTTGACCCAAACAACATCGGTTCAAATCCATTTGAAATCATTGACAAAGTCGTTAATAACGAGCGAATTGACCGTGTAACAACATCGGGAAAATTAGATTGGGATTTGGTCAAATCAGGTGGACACAACCTCAAATTCGTAGCAACGGGTGGCGTTGATTTCTTTACGCAGGTCAATCAAGTTTTTTCGCCGATTAGCACGATTCATGAACGCGCATCAGGATTACCTGGTCGGAGCATCAGAACGAATACGCCGAGCCAGTTCTCGAACCTTTACACCAGTTTGGTGCATCGTTATCAAGACGGCGGGCTTTCTTTTACAACATCAGCCGGGGTTCAGTTTGAGAACCGCAACTCGAACAGCGTGCTTGTCTTTGCAAGCGGCTTAGCAGCAGAATCCGATAACATCAACCAAGCCGCCTCGATTCAGCAACTCCAAACCGTTCAAAAGCAATACGACCAAGGAATTTATTTCCAAGAAGACGTCGACATCTCAGGCACTTTCTTCTTAACCGCAGGGCTTCGTATGGATAGAAGTAGCGCGAATGGAGATGTGGATAAATTCTACCTCTTCCCCAAAGGCGGCGCGTCAGTGTTGCTCTCAAAACTCAGCTTTTGGGACGGCATTCGCTCAACGGTTGAATCGGCGAAACTGCGTTTTTCTGCGGGACAAGCCGGCACATTTGCACCCGCAGTTGCAAAGTTCACAACGCTTGGGGTCAACAACGTGGGCGGCACGGGCGGCTTGAGTCTTCCTGCTCGAATCGGCAATCCCAACATTGAGCCTGAGCGCGTTACGGAAATTGAATTCGGTGCGGACTTCGGACTTGCAAAAGGCTTCGCCTCGCTTGAATTTACCTATTTCACGCGCGGTATTTCAGGCTTGATTCTTGAATCGCAAATTGCTGGCTCATCAGGTTCAACCTTGCAGTTCAAAAACGGCGGAGAGATGTCTACCAACGGGATTGAAGTCGCCTTGACTTTGAATCCGATTCGCTCCGCCACTTTTGCTTGGAACTCTCGCCTTGTCTTCACGCGCACCAGAGCGGAAATCACCAAACTCACCGTTCCCGCGTTTCAAACAGGCGGATTCGGTGTTGCGCTTGGTGCCTACACGATTCGCGAAGGCTTTGCGCCAACTTCTATCGTTGGCTCGCAAAGTTTCGGTCCGAACCCGAAAGCCCCTATTCCAAATGCTGCACCCGGACAGTTCAACGGTTTGATTATTGGCGATGAACAGCCGGACTTTATTCTGGGATTTGCCAATACGCTCTCGTTCAAAGGCTTTGACCTCTATTTCTTGTGGGAGTGGAAAAGAGGCGGCGATGTAATTAACCTGACACGCTTCCTAACAGACTTGGGCGGCACAACTGCTGACTGGGGAACAGATGCATACCGTGAACGCACGGCTCGCCGTTTGGGAACAAGTTCTGCCAATCCCGGCGTTGTAGAAACCCCTTGGGTTGAAGATGGCTCATTCATTAAACTGCGTGAACTCACCTTGAGCTACACTTTCAATCGTGACCAGACCGGTAAATTCTTCGGCGGACTCTTCACCAATCTGAAAGTGAGTTTCACCGGTCGCAACCTCTTGCTCTTCACCGATTACAGCGGCTACGACCCCGAAGTGAGCAACTTCGGTAGCATCGCTATCGGTCGATCGATTGACGTTACACCATTCCCCTCGGCGCGCAGCTACTACTTCACTTTGGGATTCGGCTTGTAAGCCTGAACTGAACTCTAAACAACGGAGAACTTTCAATTATGAGAAACAAACATCTTTATCTCTCGCTCAAACGATTGACAGCGGGAATCTCGCTTTCACTGCTTGCCTTGCTATTTTATGGCTGTCCTGACCGCAATTTTCCGAACCCGAACTCGGCATCAGAAGAAACAGCAAGCGTTCAAAGTTTGGTAACAGGCACCGAAGGCTCGACGCGTAATGCGTTGAGTTTTTACATTTATGGCACGTCGCTCATCGGGCGTGAGGCTTACTATCTTGGCGGCGATGACCCGCGCTATATGAGCGAATATGTCGGGGGACAATTAGACGCAGGCGGTCCGTTTGTGAACAACACTTGGAACGCCCGCTACACGGCAATCGCCAACGCACGCATTCTCTTGAACCGCGCGGCACAGGAGCCTGCCTCGCGCGCCGGTCAGCGTGCTGGGCTTGAAGGGTTTGCCAAAACCATCATCGCGTATCAACTGCTCCTGAACCTAAACCTTACCAACGAGAACGGTATCAAAATTGGTTACTCGCCCAACCCCGCTGCGTTCCCGTTTGTGAGCAAGGCAGAAGGCTTCGCCGAAATCAATCGCTTGCTCGATGAAGCCCACACATTGCTCACCAGCGAAGGCGCGGCATTTGACTTCACCTTGTCGAGCGGCTTTGCAGGTTTCAATACGCCGCCCACTTTCGCCCGCTTTAATCGTGCCTTGCGCGCGCGCGTCGCAGCCTATCAAGGCGATTACCCGGCATGCCTAACCGCGCTTCAAAACTCATTCTTGGTGGAAACTAACACACCGGCAGGCATGCGCACAGGTGTCTATCACACCTATTCCACAGCGGCAGGTGATTTGCTCAATCCCGTGTTTGAACCAGCAGCCAACGCCACGCGCTTCTTTGCACAACGCGACTTTTTCAGCCAAAACCAAGATACGCTCACCGATGCACGACTCTCCAAAGTCTTTCGCCGCGACCCTGCCGCACGCAGCTACGATGTGAGTTCAAACTATGCTGTTAGCGTCTATGCCTCTAATACATCACCCGTCGCCATCATTCGCAACGAGGAACTCCTGCTCCTTCGTGCTGAAGCTCGCATCAAGACAGGCGACCTTGCAGGCGCATTAGCCGACCTTAACCGCGTGCGACAAGCCGCTGGGGTTGATGATTACACCTCCATCGCTGATGAAGCCGATGGCATTAACAAGTTGCTCTATGAACGCCGCTACTCGCTCTTCTGCGAAGGGCATCGCTGGATTGACATGCGCCGATTCAATCGCTTGAACGAACTGCCACTTGAACGCTCTGGTGACCAAGTTGTCGTTAACTTCCCAAAGCCACTTTCGGAGATTCCGTAATCACGGACCATCCTTACAACGCGTCAAAGGGCGGAAGTTTCCGCCCTTTTTTTCTTTGTGCGGGTTTTAGTTCAACCTTTCACACCCAAGCACTTTCCAAAAATTGTTCCTTGAATTTTTTGAGCGACTCCTCGCTTGAAAGAAACGTGATGCCCAGTTCGGCTTGTGCTTTAAGCGTAATCAAGCCCGATTGAAGCGGACGCACGGCAAGTTGGTTGAGTTCAGCCGTTTTGATAGGGTGAATGAGCGATTTATCGAAGCCAAATTCATCGGCAAGTTTTCGCGCAAATTCATACCGCGAGAGAATGTCGGAGCCAGCCATGTGATACAAGCCGCGTTTGTTTTGGCGCACGAGTTCATAGATGCCGCGCGCAAGGTCGTCGGCAAGCGTGGCATTTCCGAATTGGTCGCACACGATATTCACCTTATTTCCCTTTTTCAATTCTTGTGCGAGCCAAATCGCAAAATTTTTTTTCACCTTTGGCGCAACGCCATAAACGACCATTGTGCGCACAATCGCCCAATTTTCGCCCGATGCCCGAACCGCGTTTTCAGAGGCGAGTTTCTCTTTGCCATAGTAGGAAAGCGGATTGGGCGTTGCTGTCTCGTCATATGGACCGGCTTTGCCGTCAAAGACATAATCGGTGGAGATATGAACCACGCGTGCGCCGACCAATCGCGAAGCGGTGATAAGGTTTTCAACTGCCGTTACATTGGCTTTCCACGAGAGTTCTTTTTCGCGCTCACAGCCGTCGACATCGGTGTAGGCGGCGGCATTGATGATGATTTCGGGTGAAAAATTCCAAACAAGTTCTTTAACAGCGGCAAGGTTCGTTGCGTCAAGTTGAACATAGCCGAAACTGGCGGCTTTGTTGTAGGCTTCGCTCTGACGCGCTGAAATGAGCAAGTCAAACCTGCGGTCGTTTGAGAAAATATCGGTGAGCTTCTGTCCGACCAGCCCATTTGCGCCAATGATGAGAACACGTTTATACATTCACTTCAAATTCCTTTGTTGGTGATTCATTGCAAGATACGGCGCGGCGAAAGAGATTACACATTGACTTTTGCCGTCTGCGGTTCAGACGATTCCACCCACGCCGCAAGGGTAATATCGCCCGTAACATTCACAACAGTTCGGCTCATATCCAAGACCCTATCCACGCCCAAAATCACGCCAATGCCTTCAGCAGGCACGCCGATGGTTTGAAGCACCAGCACTACAAGCGGTAATGAGCCTCCCGGCACGCCCGCCGTGCCAACACCCGCGAGTATCGAAAGCAACACAACCGAAACTTGCTGACCAAGTGAAAGGTCTATGCCGTAAAACTGCGCCAAGAAAAGCACCGTGATGCCTTCGTAGAGTGCTGTCCCGTTTTGATTCGCCGTTGAGCCAACCGTCAAGACAAAGTTCGCAATGTCAGGGTTGATTTTCAGTTGCTCCGTTGTTACCCGAATCGATGTCGGCAAGGTCGCGTTTGAGGAACTCGTTGAAAACGCTGTTAAAATCACTTCCCAGATGTTCTTAAAAAATTCAATCGGATTGCGCTTGACGAAAAATTGCAAAATCAATCCGTAGGTGATGAATTGATGAATGGTGAGCGCGAGCATTACCACGAACACATACATACCGAGCGTGCCGATAATTTGAAAGCCAAGTTGAGAGGCGGCAGAAAAAATTAGCGCGGCAACGCCAAACGGCGCAAGTCGCATGGCGAAATCAATAATCTTCATCACCACATCATACAAGCCTTGAAAGACTTTCGTGAGCGGCTCAGTGCGCTCTTTTTCACAAAGAGCCATAGCAATGCCAAAGATGAGCGCGAAGAACATGATGGCTAAAAGTCCGCCACCTTGATAACTCGCATCGAAGGCAAAGGTGGCATCAACAAATGGGTTGCGCGGAATAAAATCAAGCAGGGTTTGCACGGCGGATTTCGTTTGCTGTGCGTTGGAAAGAATCGTGCTGACACTTGGATTGCCTTGCAAGGTCGACATCAACGCCTGACGATTCTCTTCCGAAACGCCTTCGCCCGGCTTAAAGAGGTTCACCAAAAATACGCCCATCACCACGCCCAAGCCCGTAATCACGACCGTAAAGAGCAAGGTTTTCAATCCGACGCGCCCAATGCGCCCCACATCGCCCAAGTCCGAGACACCCAGCACAATCGCTGAAAAAATCAGCGGAATAATCACCATAAAAATCAAGCGCAGAAAAATTTGTCCGATGGGATAAGCGACATTTGACGCTACCCATTTGACCGCTTCGCTCTGCGGCGCGAAAAAATTGACGGCAAGCCCTGCCAAAAGCCCAATAAACAAGCCAATAAAAATTTGCGTGTGTAAGGGTAGTGATTTTTTCTCAGTCATCTCAAACTTTGAGTTTTCTTGTTAAAAAGAATGAGCGATGATGTTTTGACAATCAAGGAGCGGTCGATTGTTTCTGCAAGCAAAGTCGAGATGTGCTTTTTCAAAACAGGGTGCAGAACGTCTTCGAGTTCAAGCATTGGAAGCAGGACAAACTTTCGGTTTGGAATTTCCGCGTGCGGAATTGTTAAATCATCTTGTTGGAAAATTAAGTCGTCGTAAAATAAGATGTCGAGGTCAATCGGTCGTGGTGACCAGCGTGCGTAGCGTTCTGGTCTGCCGAGGTTTCGCTCAATATGTTTCAAGGCTTCAAGCAAGGTTGTTGGCGGCAAGTCGGTTTTGAGTTTGCAAACCGCGTTCAAGAAGTGATTTTGTTTTGAGCCGTCAATCGGTGGCGATTCATAAATACTTGATACAGCCAAGAGCGTGGTGTGCGGAAGTTGCGAGAGTTGCGCAATGGCTTGTTCAATCATTTCCAATCGCTTGCCGAGATTTGAGCCAAGTCCGATAAATGCCGTGTTCATCGCTCGACAATGTAATCGGCTTCGGCGTAATCGCACACGCCACCGACGGGCGGATTGCGTTTGCGCACACGGATTCTCACCGATTCAAGCTCGGCAAAATCTTGCAACAGCTCATCGGCAATGGTTTTCGCGACGGCTTCAATCAAGTAAAACTTCTTGCCCGTTAAGGCTTCTTTGATTTTGGCGTAGACTTTTTCGTAGTCGACGGTTTTAGCCAGTTTATCGGTCGCGCCCGCTTCGGTGAAATCGAGGGCTAATTCGGCATCGACTTCATAACGCGCTCCAACTTGATGCTCCGCTTGATAAACGCCGTGATGTGCGTAAAATACTGCGTTCATCAGGCGCACATAACTTTTCTGTTTCATTGAACTCTTTTAACGCAATGCAATTTTTGCGACACGCACGCTTGGCGTATCTTTGATTATGTTCTCGAATCTGCATATTACACAAATGCAAGTATCTTTCAACCGTAAAACCAATTTGGAGGTATCACCGATGAGACAGTTTATCTTTATCAGCGTTTTGCTTATTGCAGCGTGCTTCTTTTCTTTGGAAGATGCAAATGCTCAATTCTACAAAATCATCAATAAGGCAAGCAGTAAAGCGATTGATGTCAAAGGCTCAAAGCCCGACAACGGTACAGAGATTATTCAGTGGGAATTTAACAAAGGCAATAATCAACTGTGGGAGTTTGAGGAAGTCGGAAACTTCGTGCGCATCACGAACAAGGCTACGGGAAAATGCTTGGACGTAGAAGGCGGAAAGTCGGAGAACGGCGTAAGAATTATTCAATGGGAAGCCGGCAAAGGCAACAATCAACTTTGGGAATTGGAGCGCGACGAGAAAGGATTCTTCAAAATCATTTCAAAAGCCACGAGCAAAGCCCTTACCGTTGAAGGCGCGTCGAATGAAAACGGCGCAAGGATCATTCAATGGGAAGTCAACAACGGCAACAATCAACTTTGGGAAATTGAACAGGTGAATTGATTATCTTTGCCAAACTCAACAAGCCTCCATAACGGAGGCTTTTTTATTACCTTTTATTACGCTTGTTTTGTCTTTTAACACGATAGCATTTATCTCTGAAAACGATGGCTGATAAAAATATCATTCCGCTTTTTCCTCTGCCGCTTGTGGTTTGCCCATCAGAGCCACTGCCGCTCCACATTTTTGAAGAGCGTTACAAAGCGATGATTGCTTACTGCCGTTCAGGAATGGAGTATGGGCAAGGAAAGCCCTTCGGCGTGTCGCTGGCTTACAACAACAAACTCTATCCGGTGGGTTGCACCGTTGACCTTGAAGAAATCGTCAACGAATACGCTGATGGACGTTTGGACATCATCACCACCGGTGTGATGCGCTACCGAATGATTGAGATCTATAAAGATAAACCCTATATGCAAGCCTCCGTCGAGTTCTTTGACGATGATGATGGGGTGATAGACCCTTCGCTCCGCCAACGCGCCATCACGCTTCATCTCAAACTCCTGGAACTCATCAACGGTGAAACCACTGTCGAAGACTACGACAGCGAGGAACGCGCTTCGTTTCGCATTGCGCACAACGCGGGCTTCGATGTGCTTCAAAAACAAAAACTCCTTGAAATGACTAGCGAAAACGCTCGCTTGGAATTTATCGTCGAGCACTTCGAGCGCGTCATTCCTGAAATCGAGCGGGCGGAAGAAATCAAGCGGCGTGTTCGCTCCAATGGACACTTCAAGAACTTACGCTCATTAGACTTTTGAGCGTTTTGCTTCAACTTTCGGGAAATGTTCCGACGGTTGATTAAATTCACCCCATCACATATCGCATCACAATTTGAAGGCATCTAGCATTTCCGTTTCGTGCGGAAGGCTGTTGCCTTTTTTGATTTTAGTTCACCTTTTACTCGTAGGGTCGCAACTGCTTTTCGCAACGGAAACTCGCGTTTGATTTCATCATCAATGCCTTATCGCAATACCGCTCATTCTTTGCGTTAAAGCATCTCAAATTTTTGTTACCAATTTGTTGCGAACACACATGCAAACACCCGAATTGATTGACGATACAACCACGCTCAATGCGCCGAAGTCAGAGCCGCAGAAACCAAGCGGCACGGCGAAAAAACGCTCGCCGAAGAAACCGAAAAACCCGTTGAGCGACTCGATTGCAAAACGCCGCTCTGAACTCTGGGGCGTGTTCATCATGCTTCTTTCTGTGCTGTTTTTGATTGCGCTCTTTTGCTATCACATCGAAGACGACGCGTTGATTGAGAACATCTCGCTGTTTGAATTTTTCTCTCACGAAGCGCGGCTTGCGGCAAGCCAACTTCACAACCCGCTTGGGCTTTTCGGCGCGAAACTCTCGTCGTTCCTGATGCACTCTCTTCTTGGTTACCCAACCTCGCTTCTGCTTGTGATTTCTGCCTTCTGGGGCTTTTCGCTCTTCCGCCGTCAAGACGTTTCAAAGCCGATTTATGTTACCGTGTATGGCGTATTTTTCTCAGTAATCCTCGCCTCCATGTTCGGCTTGACGGCGTTTGGATTCAGCGAAGTGATGTCGGGCGCAATCGGTCGTTTGATTGCTACAACCCTTGCCACGATTCTCGGAAAGTTTGGCGCGTGGTGCTTGCTCACCGTGCTTCTCTTGCTTGTCATTGCGCTCTTTATTGACCTTGATTTACAAAAGACCTTTGACCGAATCGCCTATCTCACCCGCGACAAAGCCAGCGAACTTGCCAGCGGCACCATGCTCAAATTCAAAGAGTGGCAAGAAGCCCGCGCTCGCGCTCTTGAAGAAGAACTCGCCGAAGAAGAACTCAATAATGAAGATGAACCAGAAGCCAACGCACCACCGACACCACCGCCTTCACAACCCGAAGCGAAATTCGGTCGCCGAAAAGAGGATAAACTCAAAGAAGCCCAAGCCGAGCCGATTTCAATTCCAACAAGAGATTTCACAAACCGAGACATCGAATCACAAACACCTGAACCGCCCAAGCCCGTTGAAACTATCAACCACAGTGCAAGTCCTAACACCGCCTCTTTCGGACTGCGCGACCTTCTGAACGAAACCACTGCCCATGCTCGAGCCGATGAGCCAATTCAACATGAGCCAATTATCGTTGATACAAAGTCGCTAACCAGCCAACCGCCTACAATGCCCTCCGTTCCTGAAACGCCAAGCGCAGAATCAAACGCACCGCCCGCCGCTCCATTGCCGTCGATTGAAGAAGCAATAGACCGCGAACTTGAAAAAATTTTGAACGAACTGGATAAAACGGAATCAACTCCAACAAGTGAACTAACAGATACCGACCCACAACCATCTATTGCTGATTCTCAACCATCAACGCCACCAAAAATGCTGAGTGAATCGAGCGAAGAAAAAGACGAAGTGCTTGAAGAGTTGCTTAGCGAATTGACTGCGCCGAAGCCCAAAGCGGAAGAAACCGAGCCGCCGTCCGAACCCGCCATCACGCTCAAAGAAGGCGTGCAAGAAAAAGAAGCCAATTTAGACGAGCGCGAGTTAGCCGTTGAAACCAAAGAACATTTCACGTATCAATTTCCCTCTGTTGATTTGCTCAATGAGCCTGAATCCGAAACCGATGCCGTCTCGATTGAAGAGCTCGAAGAAAACAAGCGCAAACTGCTTGAAAAATTGCGCATCTATAAAATTGAAGTTGTAAAGGTAGAGGCGACCGTCGGACCGCGTGTAACGCTCTTTGAACTTGAACTTGCGCCTGATGTAAAGGTCTCGCGCATCACCGCCCTTGCTGACGATTTGGCAATGGCAATGGCGGCACGCGGCATTCGCATCATTGCACCGATTCCGGGAAAAAATGCCGTCGGCGTAGAAATCCCGAACTCAAAATCAAAAACGGTGCATATCAAGACGCTTCTTCAATCCGAAAAATTCAAAAACTTCAAAGGCATTCTCCCGATTGCGTTTGGCAAAACGATTTCCAACGAAATCTATATCGATGACCTTGCGAAAATGCCGCACTTGCTTGTGGCAGGCTCAACAGGGTCAGGAAAATCCGTCGGCATTAACACGATTCTCACCAGCCTCATTTATTTCTGCTCTCCCGAAAAGGTCAAGTTCCTGTTGATTGACCCGAAGCGCGTTGAGCTTTTTCCGTATCAAAAACTCAAAAATCACTTTCTTGTCAAATACAAAGATTTGGAAGAGCAGATTATTACCGACACAAGCAAAGCCGTCTATGCGCTCAAATCCGTTGAGAAAGAAATGGACTTGCGATATGACCGACTTGCCAAAGCCGGCGTGCGCAACATCAAGGATTTCAACGCGAAATTTCCTGATGACGCTTTGCCTTACATTGTGGTTGTGATTGATGAACTTGCCGATATGATGATAACGGCAGGCAGAGATGTTGAAGAGCCGATTGCACGCCTTGCACAATTAGCACGCGCCGTTGGGATTCATTTGGTTGTTGCGACCCAGCGACCAAGCGTCGATGTGATTACAGGTGTGATTAAAGCCAATTTCCCAGCACGTGCCGCCTACCAAGTCGCCAGCAAAATTGATTCAAGAACGATTTTAGATATGATGGGTGCAGAACAACTTTTGGGCTACGGCGATATGCTCTTTTTACCCTCGAGCGAACCAAAGCCAATTCGAATTCAAAATGCGTTTGTCTCGACCGAAGAAGTCGAAGCCATCACCGATTTTATCTACGCGCAGAAAGGCTTTGATATGGCTCTTGAATTGCCTTCACCCGATTTGAAACTGACCTCCACGAAAGGCGAAATGGACGATGAAGATGAGGGCGATTTTGAACGCGATAAAATGTTCGAGGAAGCGGCGCGCTTGGTCGTGCGACACCAACAAGGAAGCGTCTCACTTCTGCAACGCCGATTGAAATTAGGCTTCGGTCGTGCGGCACGCATTATGGACCAACTCGAACAAGCCGGCATTGTCGGACCGCCTGACGGAAGCAAGCCGCGTGAAGTTTTAGTGGAGAGCGAAGAATCGCTCGATTTACTTTTGAACAATTTGGATTAGCGAAAAATGAAAAAGGCGGAAGTTGAACTCCGCCCCTTCTTTTGCTTATCATCTGCATTTAAAATTGTGCCAATTCTTTCAGCGCGTCATACACTTTCTTGTCGTTAGGTAGAACGGCATCTTCAAGGTTATCGGCGTAAGGCACGGCGGCGACATCAAGCGCACCCAATCGCATCACAGGCGCGTCGAGGTATTGAAAACAATGTTCGGCAATGAATGCAGCAATTTCTGCTCCAAAGCCTTGTGTGAGCATATCTTCGTGCGCCACCAACACTTTGCTTGTCTTTTTGACCGATTTCACAATCGCTTCTTTGTCGTAGGGCAAAATGGAGCGCAGGTCAATGACTTCCACGCTGATGCCTTCTTGCTCTAATTTCCTTGCCGCTTCAAGTGCGCGTTGCACCAATGCACCGTAGGTAATGACGGAAAGGTCGCGCCCTTCACGCACGACTTTTGCTTTGCCAATCGGTGTGAAGTAGTTCTCATCGGGTTCAGGCGTTTTGGCGAAGCCTTGTCGGTAAAGATATTTGTGTTCCAAGAACAGCACGGGGTCATCGGCGCGGCAAGCGGTTTTGAGCAGTCCTTTTGCGTCGGTTGCGTTTGACGGGAAGAGAATTATCAAGCCGGGAATGTGCGCAAAAAAGGCTTCAATATTTTGCGAGTGATAATGTGCGCCGTGAATGTATCCGCCCACTGGCACGCGAATCACAACGGGGCATTTCCATTTGCCGTTGGAGCGATAGCGCATCATAGCGAGTTCATTACGAATCTGCATCATGGCAGGGAAGATGTAATCGCCGAATTGGATTTCCACGACAGGCTTAAATCCCATAATGGCAAGTCCAATCGCTGTTCCGACGATAGAACTTTCGGCAAGTGGAGAATTAAACACTCTATCTGCGCCATGTTTTGCAGTGAGGTTGCGCGTTGCCGTGAACACGCCGCCTTTTCCGCCTGCGACATCTTCGCCATAGATGAGCATTTTCGGATTGTGGGCGAGTTCTTCATCGAGCGCGTGATTGATGGCATCGACCATCACAATCGGTGCGCCGCTCGGCGTTGAGGCTTCAAACGGCAGGTTCAGTGGCACATCGCTATACACGTGTGTCATCACGGTCTCGACTTTCGGCACAGGGCGCGATTCTGCCCACGTTGCCGCGTCATCAATTTTTTGCTTCGCATCGGCTTTGATGGCATTGAGTTCTTCTTGTGAAAAGACTTGTTCGGAAATGACGCGCTCTTCAAATCGCAAGATGCAGTCGCGCTTTTGGTCTTCGGCAAGTTCTTCGGGCGTGCGATACTTTGAGTGGTCATCAGAGGAGGAGTGAGGCAGCAATCGCACAACTTTGGCGTTAATCAGCACGGCACCTTCACCGCTACGGGCTTTCGTAATCGCTTCATCAGCAATGCGTTTCATCTCGAAGTAATCAGTGCCATCGACATCGTAGCGAATTAAGCCTTCGTAACCTGCGGCGAGTTTGTAGGCGGATTGTCCTGCGGTTTGTTCGCGAATTGGGACGGAAATCGCATAGCCGTTATCTTCAATCATAAAGACGATAGGCAGTTTTTCGCGCGCCGCCCAGTTAAGGGCTTCGTGAAAATCGCCTTGTGAAGTTGTGCCTTCGCCTGCGGAAACATAAACGATTTCACCTTTCTGTTCGCGCTTGCATCCGATTGCTGTTCCGACCGCTTGCAGAAATTGCGTGCCTGTTGGCGATGACTGCGAGACAATGCGCAGTTCTTTATGCCCCCAATGCGCATACATTTGTCTGCCCGCTGTGCTGGGTGCTTCTTCTCGGAAGAGAAAATCGAGCATCGCATCTTCAATGCGGAAGCCAAGCGTGAGACAGTAAGCGAGGTTGCGGTAATACGGATATGACCAATCCAAACCAGCGCGCATATTTTGAGCGACCGCAATTTGCGCCGCCTCATGCCCTGAAACGCCAATATGGAACGAGGCTTTGCCTTGTTTGAGCATCGTCAGCAACTTGGTGTCAATCTGTCGCGCCGTTACCATCAAGCGATAGACCTTTGCCAAGTCCTCTTTGGAGAATGATTTTAAGAGAGATTGTTCTTGAGTTTTTTTGTTGGAGGCTTTTTTATCCGCGATTTTTTTTTCGGCAATCATTGTCAATGTTGGAAAAGGTTAAAGAGTTATTCGTCAGGATTGATGCCTAATGCTCGCAGTTTTGCGGCGAGTTGTTCGGCGCGTTGCTTCTCTTGTTCCGCCCGTTGTTTTTCTTCTTCGGCTTTTTGTCGCTCGGCTTCAAGTTTGGCGTTGGTTTGTGCTTGCCACTCTTCATTGCTCAATAGCAAATTGCCTTCGTCATCATACCACCTCAACCACTCCCCGCTTCCGAACCCCTCAAAACTCCCTTCCCATAACCCAACCTGCAACCCAAACTCGTCAAGTTTCAAATCCTCTTTCAGCACATATTCTAAGCCGTTTAGCTTGAACACCCGAACCTTCGGCTCGCCATAAAGCCGCATCCAATCATACACAATGTAATACGGCACACGAACCTCCGCATAAATTTTCAGCTTATCGGTTAGTTCATCGCCCTTGCGATTCGTTACCACTTCCACCACCACATCAGGCGGCTTGCCAAACACCCACACAAAATACGCCCGATACTTCTTGTGGCTTATCATCTGCTCCCAAGTCGGAAAATCTACTCCAAAACTAATCAGCGCATCAGGCACAATCGGCGGTTTGCTCTCGGCATAAAACACCCCAACATTTGTGGTCGCTACAAACTTCTGCTTCGGCTTCCAATTCGTGTAAAGCGATGAAACCAGCAACCGATGTTGCTTTTCAGCGAAAATGTTATCCACAGGCTTCCCGTCTTCAATTTCAATGTTGGAAAGGTCAGGCTCTTCAATCATATCCGCATA
>Ga0272446_1002241_pt1 | contig 26766 bp, 24 predicted proteins | sample YNPCB0061_FD_194587 | JGI IMG/M metagenome (GOLD analysis project Ga0272446, IMG submission 194587) | Hot spring microbial mat communities from Yellowstone National Park, WY, United States - YNP-CB-006-1 | ecosystem: Environmental > Aquatic > Thermal springs > Hot (42-90C) > Sediment | place...
AACGGTTGTCCATTTTTCCCTTATTTTCTTGGTAATGGCCATGACCTGTCGGTCACCCGCGAACCATGAAAATAAAGGTTGTTCCCTGGGGCTGACTTGGGCGGGCACGGAGGCCCGCCCCACTGAAGAAAAAGGTTTTTTCTGGAAACCGGAAACCAGAAACCAGAAACCGGAAACCGAACTGACCCGGAGCCTTCCCCGGCAGTTGAGCTGACAACCATGGCCCGCATTCATCCCCACGAGTATTGTTATTGTCCCCGCTGCGGCGGCCCCTTGGCCTGGCAGCGGTTGAGGCCGACGGAACCGGAGCGGCTGGTCTGCTGCACCTGTCGCTTTGTCTTCTATCTTGACCCCAAGGTGGTGGTCATTGGGGTAGTCCCCCTGGCCGACGGCGTGGTGTTGGTCCGGGACCGCCAAGGGGCGCGGGCCAATCTGTGGGCCTTGCCCGGCGGCTTTGTGGATCTGGGCGAACCCCTGGAGGCGGCCCTGACCCGGGAGATCTGGGAGGAAACCCATCTGAACGTCCGGGTGGAGCGGCTGCTCCAGGCCTTTTCCTACCCCGGGCACCAGACGATTATTCTGGCCTACCTCACCAGCTGTCTAAGTGGGGAGCTGCGCCCCGGTGCAGGCACCTGGGAAGTGCGGGTCTTCCCGGCGGCGCAGATTCCCTGGGATCAGTTGGCCTTCCGCACCACCCAAGAGGCCCTGCAGGTCTATCTGGCCGGGCGCCCAGCCTCATAAATCGGCACTTTTTCTCACCCCCGCCGTGGTCTGCAGTCCCTTGGCTTCCCTCTTGAGGCGTTTGAGAATATCCGGCCCCAGCTCAAAATAGAGGAAGCTATGGTTCGTGGACAGGGCCCCCACAAAGGGATAGTCATTTAATTCATAGATCTGCTCCAGACTGCTCAGGCGGGTATAGAGGCGGTGGACGGCCTCCGGCGACAATCGGTGGGCGGCCCGCCACACCGGCTCGGGCGTCATAAGGGGGTTCTGCTCATAGGACAGGGAGGTGATCCCGAACTCCTGGGGCTGGCGATACATCCGGGAGCCGGGCAGGACCAGGAGCAGGCCGAGGACGTAGTAGGACAGGTGATCGACGTTGTCTTCCAAAAACTTCACGGTCTCCAGGGCTTCTGCCTCGGTTTCGCCGGGAAAGCCAAAGATGCCCATGAGTTGGGTGGCCACCCCGGCCTCGTACAGGTTCTGCACCACCTGCCGCACGACTCGGATGTGGGTGCCTTTATCCATGGCCTGGAGAATCCGGGGGCAGGCGCTTTCCAAGCCGATGGCGACGCTGGTCAAGCCGGCGCCGGCCAGCTGGCGGCAGAAGGAGGCGTTGAAGGCCTTTTCCGCCCGGAGATCGGTGTGCCAATGAAAAGCCCGCCCGGAGTGCCGCACGGCCTCGCTGAAGCGCCGTAAATAAGCCGGATCCACCACATCGTTGCTGAAGTTCAGGTGGTCGGTCTGGCAGCGCTCCAGCAGGCCGGAGATTTCCGCCAGGGCCTTGGCCACCGGCACGGTCTGATACGGGCGCATCCGGTTGTCCCCATAGCGGTTCTGGCAAAAGACGCAGCGCCCCCAGTAGCAGCCCCGACTGATGGCGTAGGGGATGACGGGTTTGGGGGTCAGATAGGCTGAGAGATCCAGATCGCTGAAATCCGGGGGCGGAAGGGTGGAGACGTCCGGATAGGAGAGATGCTGGGGCCGGTGCCAACGGCCGGAGCGAGGCTCGCGGTAGAGGAGGTTGGGCAGATCGGTCAACGGCTCCCCGGCTGCCAGGCGAGCCAGCAGTTGGGTAAAGGCCTCTTCGCCTTCTCCCAGGACGAAGGAGTCGGCGCAGGATTGGAAGGCGGCCAACCGGGGCTCATCCAACAGGAGCAGCCATTGGGAGAGATAGGCACCGCCCATGGTAACGTGCAGGGCGGGCAAGCGTTCTTTTAAAAGCGCCCCCAAAATGAGGGCCGGGACGGCCTGGGAGGCAAAGACCATGGAGATGCCTACCATAGTTGGTGCAGCCCGTTCGATCTGGGGCAGGAGGACGGCCTCATAATAATCCCGGTAGGGGTTGGTCCGGCGGTCTCCCTGGGCCACAATCTCCGCCACACTGCGGCATTGCCGGGCCGGCGGATAGTCGTGGGGCGCCACCCAGGTGGGGAAGTGGACGGCCGAGAGCAGGGTGAAAAAGGCATTGAGGGTGACCATCGCCCCGTGGTAGCGGCGATAATCATAGAAGCAGGCCGGATCCCGGAAACAGGCCAGGGCAGCAGGGGTCTCCAGCAGGTGCGCCCGGCTGGCCTCAACGGCCCGCAGGATGCGGCAGAGCTGCTGTTCGGGGCCGCTGTGGAACCGCATCGCCTCCAGGTGCCGGAGGCGCTCTTGGGCCCGGTTCAGGAGCTCCCGCAGCCGCTCCGGCTGGGTCAGAAAATACAAGGCCTCCAGGCCTAGATCCCGGACCTGCACGGTAAAACCCCGCTGTTGGGCATAGGCCTTGAGATACGGCAGGGCCGGATAGGGCCCGGTCAGGTCCCCGGGGGGCGGCTGCAGCAACAGGGCATGGACCATAGGCTTCAGGCTGCCGGCTCGCGGCCGGCTGACGTCTAGTGTTTGGCCAGGATGAGGGCTCCCAGCGGCGATGCGGCCAACACTTCCCGGCTGACGACCCGGTAGGAAGGGGCGTTGTAGCGCCGATAAACGGAAGAGTGGCTGAGAACCGGGAGCGATCCGTGTTGAGCGAGAAAACCCCGGACCTGTTTCAGGAAGTCCTCCACCTGCTCCGGGGGAAAGATGAAGATGCGCCCCGCGGCCTGGAGCGTCCCGGCCTTGTTGCCTTCCTGAAAGGCCGCCAGGGCCGCCAGGAAACGCTCCGCTTGACCCTGGACCCGCTGGGAAGAGGCCAAACAGACCTCCACCAACAGTTGGCAGGCCTGGGCCGGGTCCTGGGAGAAGAGCGCCGCATAGGGCCGGATATTCACCCGGAGGATGGCGCCGGCCGGGGCGACGCTTTCCAGGAGGGGCTCGGGCGTGGCTGGCCCGGAGCGCCGCAGCTCCCGTTCCAGGAGCTCCCGAAACAGAGTGGGGCTGGTAATGCTGTGGCCGATCCCGAATTCCCCCTGATAGAGGCATTTGTAAATGTCGGCCAGGGTATGGATCCGGGGGACTACCACCGGAGTTTCCGGTCCGGGGGCCAAGGTGGGCCAATGGGGCGCTTCGTGCCAGGCATACTGTTGGCAGAGGATGCTTGGCCAGCTATCGTCGGGGCTTGCGGGGGGCACCCTGTCCTCCTAACGGTTTTCCACCCAGAGCCGGACCTGTTCCAGGAGGTCGGGCGCCTCGGCCTGGAAAGGATCGGCCAGGTGGAGTTTGAGTTGCCGAACGGCCCGCCGGGTCCGGTCAAAGGCATGGACAGGCTGCGACCTTGGCGGAGTCCCGGCCAGCTGGATGGTTTCCCAATCAGATATGGTCAGCTGCACGGGCAGACCGGCGGCGGCCCGGATGACCGCGGCCCGCAGCCGCGCCCGGGTATCCCGGGGCGGCTCCTGGAGGGCCCGGAGAATCTCTTCTTCGGCCACCAGCGTTTTGACAAAGTTGAGGCGGACGCAGCGGCAAAACAGGCCGGTATCCGGGTCCAGATCGTGGTAACAATAATCCAGCAGTTGACTGCGGGGCGAGGCATAGTCAAAGCCGTGCTCGGCCTGGGCGCGGTTGAGCAGCCATAATTTCAGCAGCCAATCCAAGCGGTGCCGCAGCTCGGCCGGATCATCCTCCAGAACCCCCGCCTGGGGGGCGATCTTGACCTGGCTGAGCCCTTCCAGGGCCTCTTGCCAGAGCTGCAGGGTGAAGGCCTCCTCGGGCTGCGGAGTCCGGCTGCTGAAGTAGTGCGCCGCCCGTTCCAGATACCAGGTCTGGATCTGCACCGCTGTAAACCGCCCGGGCCGTCCCTCCATTCTGAGGGTGGTGGTCATATTCCGGGAAATTCTTTTCAGGGCTTGGACGGGATGGGGCAAGGCGGGAAAATTCTCCAAGGCCCCCTCCTCCAGGAGCCGCAGCACCAGCGCCGTGGTGCCCAGCTTGAGCCAGAGGGAGTAATCCGCCAGGTTGGCGTCGCCCAGGATCAGGTGCAGGCGCCGATTGGCCCCGGCGGCCGGGAGTTCCCGCTTGCGGGTGTTGATAATCCCCCGCGTGCCGGACGTCCGGTCGCTGAACACCCGGTCGATGCAGTCCGCCCGTTGGGTCAGGTGGTAGGGTATCTCCTCGCGGCCGGCGGCTGCTACCCGCCCGGCTCCGGCCAGGATCTGCCGCGTCACCAGGAAAGGGATGAACTGCGGCCAACGATCTGCAACCACGGGGGCCACCAGGTAATTCTCATGGGCCCCGTAGCTGTGGCCGCAGGAGTCCACATTGTTCTTAAAGACGCGCAGCCTCCCGGTCTGCCCTGATTCCCGCAGGAGGTCCTGGGCCAAGCCCACCAGCCGCTGCAGCAGGCGGTCGCCGGCCTTCTCATAACAGAGGAGGTCGCGCACCCCCCGACACTCGGGAGTGGCATACTCGGGGTGCCCGCCTCGGTCAATGTAAAACCGGCCGCCATTTTCCAGAAATTCCCCGGCCCTGAGGAGATTTGTCTGGGACAAGGCCTCCATCAACAGATTCGTCAGGGCTTTCTGGAGGTTGACATAGTGCTCCTCCTGCCGCGGGCAGTGCAGGAGCGAAGCACCGGAGGCTAAAAAGAGGGCATACTCGGATTCGGTGCCGAAGATGCGACTCTCCACCTCTATTCACCTTCGATCTGGCGGAACTCCTCCAGAAACTCTTGGCCGGCCTCCTCCAACACCTTGCCGATAACATCGTCCAATTCCTGCAATTGCCGCTGCGTCTCCTCGTTGAGCGGGGCGGCGGGCGCGGTCAGGGGGCTGGCAGCCGGTTTTTGAGCTTTTTTCTTCTTCGGCCCCTGGGGCCGGATGGTTTCAGCCATGGATATCTCTCCAGTGTTGGTGCGGATAGGAATGAGGTTTCCGGTTTATGGTTTCAGGTTTCCGGTTTTTTGTTTCCAGAAAAAGTTTTTCCGTGGGGCGGGCCTCCGTGCCCGCCAAAGTTCGCACAGGGAATAACCTTTATTTCCCGGTTGGCGAGTGACCGACAGGTCAGGGCAATTGACCAGAATAAATCACCGAATCAGAGCCACGAGCGTCAGCGAGTGGTCTCAGATTAGGCTGCGGCCATCTAGCTGTCAAGCCTTGCTTGCACTCTCCCTCCCCCAGGGACATGAGGAAGCCGCTGCCATTATAGGTGGGCAAGGGCCACGCTCCAGGTCCTGGCCTCGGTACCGCCAGATACCACTCTCTGACGGTCGTGACTCGGATTGTCCTGCCCCCGCCAGGCTTGGCGCCGCCTTCCCTCATAATAATCAGGCTAATTGCCATGAGTTACATAACTCACCCGCGAACCATGAAAATAAAGGTTGTTCCTGGGGCTGATTTGGGCGGGCACGGAGGCCCGCCCCACTAAGAAAGAGCTAACAGCGGGCACGGCCCGCTCTATAAAACCAATTTTCCAGAAACCGGAAACCGGAAACCGGAAACTGGAACCCAAACCTCCAAGCGCCTCAATGCAACAGGGCCACGAGTTCTTGAGAGCTGCGAGCTCGGTCAAACAGATCGGCACAGTGGGCCTTGGTGCCCTTCAGGGGATTGAGGAGGGGCACCAGGCGGTGGACCCGTCCGTGATTAAATCCCACCACTTCCCAGTTGACCAGGAAGACCTCCTCGGGGAAGCGGCTCAGACACTGGCCGCGAAAATAGGCGCGCGTGGTGTCCGGGGGAAACCGGACAAAGTGGTCGATTTCGGCCTCGGTCAACAGCCGCTGGGTCTGCCCCTGCTGCTGCAGGTGGTAAAAGAGGCCGGCCTGGGGATTGATGTCATGGTAGTGCACATCCAGGATGCGCAGGGCGGGGTTGTCCCAGGCCAGGTTTTTCTGCCGGCGGTGGCGGCTCAGGAGCCACAGCTTCAGGACCCAGTCCAGCCGCTGGCGCAGGCCGGCGGGATCGTCTTCCAGATCACCGGACCGGGCCAGGCGCAGCTGCTTCAGTCCCTGGAGCACCTCCTGCCAGGTCTGGAGGACTTCCTGCCAGGGAGCGGCGGCCTCGGGGGCCAAGGTCTGACAGTAAGCCGCGGCCTGTTCCCAAAACCGCTCCTGCAGCTCGATGGGCGTGAGGCTGCGGCCGTCGGCCAGGGCCACGGCGTGGGTAAAGTTCCGGGAGATCTGGTGCATGGCCGCCAGGGGGTCTTGGAGGCGGCAATCGAGCCGGAGGAAGTCATCCTCCAGCATCAGCAGCACCAGCTGACAGGTGCTGATCTTCAGGAAGGCGGCCACTTCACACATGTTGGCGTCGCCCAGAATGAGGTGCAAACGCCGAAAGGCCTGGGGATCGGCGTGGTGTTCGGCCCGGGTGTTGATCAGGGGCCGGTTGTGGGTGGTCTCCAGGCCGAAGATCGTGGCCATGAAATCCGCCCGCTGGGAGATCTGGAACGATGCCGGGGCTTGGGCGCTGATCCTCCCGGCCCCGGCGTAAATCTGCCGGGTGACCAGAAAGGGCACCAGGAAGGCGAGGAGGCGGTCGGGATGCCGGACGAAGTATTTTTCATGCGCGGCGGCGGCCAGGAGGTAATTTTCATGGCAGCCGAAGCTGTGTCCCTGGTGGTCGATGTTGTTTTTAAAGAGCTGCACCGCCAACCCCGGCATGGCTTCCCGCAGGGCCGTCAGGGCGGCACAGAGGATGCGTTCTCCGGCCTTGTCGCAGGCCACTGCCTCCCGGGCGGTGAGGCATTCAGGGGTGGAATATTCCGGGTGGGCATGATCCGTGTATAACCGGGCGCCGTTGGGAAGGGGGGCATTGATGGCCAGGTTGTCTTCTTTGCTGGCTACCTCCTGGCGGGCGCTTTTGCCGAACAGCGGTCCGCGGATGTCCTGGTACGGGGTTTCATGGGCATAATCCCAGAGTATGGCCATCTGCGGCTGCCGCAGCCCCAGCTGCCGGGCGTAGGCGTTCACCAGGGCACAGGAGGCCTGATAGGGCGACAAATCCGGGGCCCCCTTCACGGTGATGGCATATTCCTGCTCCAGACCGACAACTTTGGGTATGCTCATCCGCATGCACGCCTCACAGTTTCAGAAAGTCCAAGGCTCGCCGCGGGCCGCCCTGACCCGCTTAGGCCAACCGCTCATCCACGGGTACAATCTCCCGCGCAGGAGGAGGGCCAGCAGCCGGGGAGGCGGCCTGGCGGCCCAGCAGGGAGCGGATTCTGATGACCCGTTCGCCGCCCTTGCCGATCACCCGGAACCACTCGGCCGGATTGGTGTTGCTGGGCAGATCCTCATTCTCTTGATATTCCGCCCGCAAGGCGGCCAAAAGATGGTGGTAGCGGATGCCCCGCTGGCCGCAGCTGATGACATCTTTGACCGCCATGAATTTGGCCCGATTGACGATGTTGGCGATGATGGCGCCGGAGGAGAAATCCTGGAGATAGAGGATCTTCTGACTGCCGTCGGCATAGGTTACTTCCAGGAATTCATTTTCGGGCTTGGTGCTGTACATTTCCGCCGCCAGGGCCTCGATCATCCAGGCGACGACGGCTTCGGGGCTGCCGTGGCGGGCCACATCCTCGGCATCCAGGGGCAGGTCGGGGGTAAGATACTTGGCGAAAATCTCCCGGGCCGCGGCCTGGTCCGGGCGGGGAATCCTGATCTTGCGATCCAGGCGCCCGGGGCGGAGGATGGCCGGATCGATGAGATCCTCCCGGTTGGTGGCGCCGATCACCACCACATGTTCCAGGGTATCCAGGCCGTCCAATTCCGCCAGGAACTGGGGCACGATGGTGGCTTCCATATCGGAGGAGATCCCCGAGCCCCGCAAGCGGAACATGGAATCCATTTCATCGAAAAAGATGATCACCGGGGTGTGATAGCTGGCCTGACTGCGGGCCCGGCTGAAGAGATCCCGGATGGCGCGCTCGGTCTCGCCCACATATTTATTCAGTAATTCAGGCCCCTTGACGTTCAGAAAGAGGCTCTCCCCCTTGACCCCGGTCTTTTCTTCCACGCGTTTGGCCAGGCTGCGGGCCACCGCCTTGGCAATCAAGGTCTTGCCGCAGCCGGGCGGGCCGTAGAGGAGGAAGCCTTTGGGAGGGGTGAGGCGGTGTTCCCAGAAAAGCTCGGGATAGAGATGGGGCAGTTCGATGGCATCCCGAATGACCTGGATGACCTCATCCAGGCCGCCGATATCTTCGTAGCCGATATCGGGGACTTTTTCCAGGACGAGGCGGTCCACCTCGGATTTGGGCAGGATGCTGTAAGCAAAGAGGGATTCTGGATCATACTCCAGGTTGTCGCCCACGAGCACCTTGCGGCCCATGAGGGTTTCGGCCCGGGTGACCACGATATTCTCATCGCCCACGGTCTTGATGAGCAATTTCTCCTCATTTAAGACCTGCTCGATGGTGCCCAGGGCGCCGGAGACCAGATCAAACCCCCGGGAATCCACCACGTTGAGATCATTGTCCAGGAGGACGAGTTCTCCCTTTTTAAATTTCCAGGTCTTGGCCGGGGCGTGGACCTCCTGTTGCTGGAGGCGGCGGGCGTGGAAGGTGCCGCCGCTCGGCCGCCGCTCCGGGGCGTTGGGGCCGATCTTTACCTTGGCTTCATAGAGGCGGCCGTGGTGTTTGATGACCACGGTCTCGGGACTGCGGCCAGGCCGGACATAGACCCCGAAGGGTTGGGCCCGCTCCCGTTCATCGCCGGTGCGGTACAGGAGTTGACGCATCTGTTCTCGGGAGGCGTGTAGGGCCTCGGCCAGGAGACGGCGTTTGTTTTCGGATTCCCGGATCTGCTCGCACAGGTCATCGGCTGCCGGCCCCGGGGTATGGTCGGCGGCGGCCTGGACGATGCTTTCCACGACTTCCTGGTGGTCCGGCTTCAGGCCTTTCGACGGCACGTCCTGCTTTTCTTGCTTCTCGCTGGTCATGGGTTTCCTACCCGGCAACGGGGCGGGTTTCCTCAGGATTTTTTGCGGCCCTTGCCGTGATACAGTTTGCGGGTCAAGAGATCAAACTCCCGGCGATGCGCCAGCCAGGCGATGGCCTGGTCCCGATCCCAGCCCTGCCGTTGGCAGACAAGATCAATAACCGAGCCGCGCACCTCGGGGCAGACCTTGCAGAAGAAGGTATTCTTGGCGGTATTGAAAAACAGGGTCGGCGGCTCGTTGGCATCTTGGTGCTGACGGGTATTAAAACATTGGCCGACGTTGCCCTTGACCTTAATACCTAGTTCTGTGGCCACCGCCACGATGGCCGAGGCCCGTTCCAACAGTGCTACATCAATCTCATGGTCACTCATGCGTACGGCTCCCCGATTCCCGGGCCGGTGGGCGGCAGGGAAGCATCTTGGCGCTCCTGCCTCCTAATATTATACGCCCCAAGGCCAAGCAGTGCGTTCCCAAAAACCGCCGGACGGGCAGCAGGCAGACGGACAGCAGACGCCGCTGCTGCCAGGATACCCCCGGGCAGGGCCAGGGGCCGCCGGGTTAGGCTCGCCCCAGCAGCTTCAGGGCATTGCGGCCCAGGACGAGGTGTTTTTCTTTCTCCGTCAGATACATATTGGTCTGGACCTGTTTGACCAGGAGGGCCAGACTGATGCCGCTGGCCAACGGCAGGGGATAATCGGTGGCAAAGAGCACCCGGTCGAAGCCCAGGGTCTTGCGGATTTCCTTGACGACGTTTTCCCGCTCCAAAAGCCAGGTCACCGCGGCCAGGTCGGCATAAACATTGTCATATTTTTTCGCCAATTGCATGGCTTCGTAAAGCCAGATACCGGGAACGTGGGTGCTATAGGCGCCGAAATGGGCCAGCACGACGGGGACGTCGGGATACCTTTTCACCAACGGCTCCCAGAGGCCGGGATGGTTATTTTCGGAGAGCTCCAGCAGTTCAAAGGGGCCGGCGCCGCAGCCGGTATGGGTTAAGACGATGGCGTGGTGCTGCTCACAATAGGCAAAGAGCAGGTGGGCCGCCTCATTCTCGGCGGGATTCAAGAACTGGGAATAGGGCAGCAGTTTGAAGCCGGCAAAGTTATAGGCGGCCAGCTCCTGGAGTTTGGCCTCCACATAGTCCTTCCCCTTGCCCAGGTTGACCGAACCGAAGCCGATCAGGATATCTGGATAATCCTCAACCCAATCCGCCACATCCAGATTGGTCACGTGGGTGTAGGAATAGATGCTGGCCCGGATCTGCCGCAGCATCTGCTCGAAGGGCAGGCGATGGGACAGGGCGGCGCGGGAGTAGTCGGCCTGGAGTTTGGCCCGGATTTCCGGGCGGTCCACATCGGCCGGATCAGTATCGGTGGCCAGGATGACGGCGTGGGTAACCCCCGCTTCCTTCAGGTCGGCCATAAATTTGAGGTCCGGCGATTTCGGGTGAATATGGAAATCCACGATGGGAAAGGGACTGGGTTCAGGGGGAGTCTGATACCACCGCTCCCAGTCGGCGGGAGTTTGGGGCAGCTCCTGGGCCCGCCAGGCGCCCCTCCCGGCCACGACCACATAGTCGGCCACCGTATAGGGGTTGTGGAGGGCGCGCAGGGCCATCATGAGGCGATACTTGACCCGAAAATCATCCACCTGGTTGAGGAAGGGCTGGAGACGGGCGATGAGCTCCTGCCGGTCGGCGGGCTCAGCCAGGCGGAAGAGCTGGCGTACCATCCGCCAGCGTCTTTCCGGGGGGTCGTTGACCAGGGCCTGGACGATGTCGTCTTTGCTGGGGAGCGGTGGGAAGCCGACATAGGCGTTGCTTTCGTGCACCGGGATCATCCTTTGGACAAACACTGATTTTTACTGCCGGTTATATGGAACCTTGGCCATTTTTCCTGCAATTTTTATACCAAGCCCGGGAAGCACTGCCGGGGTCGCCGCAGCCGCTTGCCCGCACCGTCGGGCGCCGCTGGGCAAACGGGGGCCAGCCCGGATCTGGTGCCGCAGGGGCGCCGGCGGCTGGCTCTTGTCCCCGGCAGGAGCGGCAATTGCCGCGGTTGTCCGCCGGTGGCAGCGCCGCGGCCGGCCGAGGGGCTGGCCGCCTCGCCCCCGGTCTGGCCCAGGAGGGCAGGCCGCTGGCCCGGGGCCATGACTTTTTTACCCAAACGGCCCCATTTTTAGGGGTTTTTCATAATTTTCAAGGCATTATCGCCGGTGCGCCGCCCTTTTGGTGGGGTTTATCTGCGCACCGTCTGGCCCGCCCAAGCCGGACCGCCGCCTTTCGCGGCCAGAGGAGAGGTGCGATACTCTGGCGTCGGGTGGCGCGAGCCGGGCAAAAAGCACCGCTGCGCCCTGGGTGGTACGGACGTTGCTATCAGAAGTGAACATGGATCATGGCAGCTCCCTGCCAGGCTAAGGAGAGGTAACAGAGCGCGATGCTTACTCAGGTTCCGGTGAAACGGCGACCGGGCAGCGGGAAGACGTATGATGAGCAGATAACTGCCTGCTGCCAGGAATGCGGCGTCGGCTGCGGTTTGGTAGTCTTCCGGCAAGCCGGCGGCATTGTGGATCTGCAGGGGTGGGAGGAACATCCCGTCAGTCAGGGCCGGTTGTGCGGTCGAGGCCGGGCCTTTCTCCAGGAGTTGCACCATCCCCGGCGGCTGCTGGAGCCGGCCTGGCGTCAGGGCCAGGCTCCCGGCCCCACGGCGGCAGCAGAGTGGCAGAGCGCCATGGATCGTTTGGCCCAACAGCTGCGCCAGGTCCGGGAGCAGCACGGCCCCGAGTCCCTCGTGATTGGGTGTGATGCCGAGGGCGGACTGGATTTTTATATCGGGGCGCTGCGCTTTGCGCAACTCTGGGGGACCCGGCAGGTACTGGCTCCCTGGGGACCACCGCATGACCCCTGGCCCGAGCCCTGGAACAGCCCGGCCAAGAGCTGCCAGGATTGGCTGGAGAGCCGCTGCCTGCTCTGCGTGGAGGCCGATCTCGCCGACAGCCACCCGGTGGCCTGGCGGTGGGTGCAGGCGGCCCAGCAGCGGGGGGCGCTGGTGGTGGCCCTGGACGCCCGCTTTTCCGCCACCCTGGCCAAAGCAGACTACGCCCTGCGGCTGCAACCCGGGACCGGCAATCTGGTGGGGGTGGCCCTGCTCAAGCTCCTAATGGAGGCCGGCGGCCTGGATGCGGAGGCCGCGTCGGCGCATTTCGGTGCCTCTTCCGCCTGGCAAACCTCCTATGCCAACCTCTCCCTGGCGGCGTGTGAAGAGATTCTCGGCCTCACCGAAGCCAAGCTGGCCCAGCTGGCCCGCCTGCTCAGGGACCGGGGGCCGGTTACTATTATTACCGGCCGCTGTCTGGCCGATCTGCCCTATCATCAGGTCTGGCTGACCCTGGCCCTGGCGGCCGGGTGGGCCGATCGGCCCGGGGGCGGCTGGTATCCACTGGACGCCGGGATGCCGGCCTGGCATCTCCATACCTACCTCAAAGAGGGCCAAGCCCAGGGTGAGCGGCGCCACCTGGCTCAGCCGCATTGGTCGGCCTGGGACAAGGAGGCGTCCTCCTCCGGCCGGGCCATTCTCTGTTCCGGTGACAGCTTGGCCAGTCAGCTGCGGCACCGAGGGCTGGCAGATCCTCAGAAGGCAGAAATCATCGCCCATTTTGGCAGATTGCCCCACCGCACCTGGGAAATGGCGCACGTCAGCTTTCCGGCGCTCCATTGGGCCGAACGGGATGGGCTCCTGTTTACCAACGACCGGGGGGTGCAATGGGGCCGGACCCTCGTCGCCGGCCCGCCGGGATGCCGCGCCGGCATCTATTTTTGGCAGGCCTTGGCCAAACGCTTCGGCTGGGAGGCCCACTTTCCCTGGATAACCGCGGAAGATCAGGTTGATTGGGCGGCGTTCTCTGATTGGCTCCTGCAGCAGAGCCCTTTGACGGCGGGCTTGTCCGTGGCGCAACTCCAGAGGGTGCCGGTTGCGGCGCCGCTTTTCTGGCCTGCGGCTCCAGGTGCGGGCGGCGCCAGCCCGGGGGCAGCCGCCGCAGTGCTCCAACCCCTGGCGGCCCCTGCCAGCCTGGCGCCGGCCTCTGCCGCCGGCCCTGCCGACGCCTATCCCCTCCGGCTGGTCCAGGGGCCCCGGCGCAGCCGCTCGGGCTGGAGCCGGCAAGGTTCCCGGCAGCTGCCGGTGGTGTTGCTCCATCCCCAGACCGCAGCCGCGCTGGGCATTGAGACCGGCGATGCAGTCTGGGTGGAGACCCCCCGGGGCGGCGGCGACGCGGCCCGGGCGGCGGTGAGCCGCGCCGTCCCGCCCGGCTGCGCAGCGGTACCCTATGCCGGCAGCGGCCAGCGGGCATTGGTGTCTAAGATGGGGAATTCCCGGGCAGCAGCTTGATCCGGAGCAAGAAGGTGAGAGAAAGGCATGATGGCTCCAGGTAAACGCAATATCTTATTAATTGAAGCCTCCCGCTGCTTCGGCTGCGGCGGCTGCGAAGCGGCCTGTCAGCTGGAGCATGACCTGCCGCCGGAGACCAGATGCATCCGGATAGTCCCTTTGGGCCCGGTGGGTGAGGCGGAGGAAATGACCCTGTCCTTTCAGCCGGTGACCTGTTCCCACTGCGAATTTCCGGCCTGTGTGGCGGCCTGCCCCACCGGGGCCATGCAGCGGGGGAGCGACGGCGAGGTCTTCTCCGACCGCGACCTTTGCATCGGTTGTCAAACCTGCGCCGTCGCCTGCCCCTTTGGGGTGCCCCAATTAAATACCACCACCGGGAAGATTGCCAAGTGTGATATGTGCCGCAGCCGCACCGAGCAGGGTTTAACGCCTGCCTGTGTGTTGACCTGTCCTGCGGGAGCCTTGATTTTTGCGCCGCCCTCCCGGGCGGTCCAGGAAGTGCGGCTCCAGGAGGCCCTCAAGGTGGCCCAGACCTTGGCCACAGAAGGAGGAGAGAGATGACCAGATTGGGCCAGGCCGCCGCCCCCCGGGCTTTCCTCCAGGCGGTTCAGGAGCGGAGCGGGCAGAATCTGGAGGCCTGTTTGCAATGCGGCAAATGCAGCGGCAGCTGCCCCATCTGCACCGACAAGGTGGGTGGTCCCCGCCGCCTGGTGGCGGCCATTCTCTATGGCCTCAAAGAGCAGGCGCTGCAGGACCCCACCTGGTGGTACTGCGTCAGTTGCGGTACCTGTATGACCCGCTGTCCCGTGGAAATCAATATGTATCGGGTGGCCACCGCCCTCTGTGAACTGGCCGAGGCTGCCGGCGTCAAACCGGTGGAGTCGGATATCCACCTGTTTGAAGAGCTCTTCCTCAAATCGGTGGAGCGGTTTAGCCGTGCCCGGGAGGTCCAGGTGGTCATGAATTTTAATGTCCGCACCTGGCGTCCTTTCAAGGATCTGGCCCAAGGCCTGACCCTGATGCGCAAGGGGGCCCTGTCCCTGGCCGAAATGGTGCCCGGCGGCCCTGGCGACCAGCGGGCGGGGCGCATCTTTGCCCGGGTCCGCCAAGTGAGCAAGGAAAAGTAGCCCATGAAGGTAAGCTATTATCCCGGTTGTTCTCTGGAGGCCACCGGGAAGCCCTACGATGACTCCACCCGCCAGGTCTGCCGGGCCTTAGAGGTGCAGTTGGAAGAAATCCCCGGCTGGATCTGCTGCGGCTCTTCGCCGGCCCTGAAGATGAACCAGCTCCTTTCGGTGGCCTTGGGCGCCTTTAATCTGGCGGCGGCAGAAAAACGGCCGCAGGCCGAGGTCGTGGCGCCGTGTCCGTTCTGCTTCCGACGCCTGCTCAGCGCCCAGGAGGAGATCGGCCAGGACCAGAAGCTCAAGGCCCGGGTGGAGCAGGCCATCGAAAAGGATCTGACCGGCCAGCTGACGGTCCACAACCTCCTGGGGTTCCTCCACGACGCCGTCGGTCTGCCGGCCATTGCCGCTCAGGTCAAGCGTCCCCTGACCGGCCTGAAAGTGCTGCCCTACTATGGCTGCTATCTGGTGAAACCGCCCCGGGTCACCCATTATGAGGATCCCGACAACCCCACGGCCCTGGATGACATCCTCCGGGTCCTGGGCGCCGAGGTGCTGGACTGGGATTTTAAGACCGAGTGTTGCGGCGCCGGGTTGTCGGTGAGCAAGACGGAAAGAGTGGTGGAACTGTCGGGGCGGCTGATCCGGGAGGCCGCCTGGCGGGGGGCCGACGCCGTGGTGGTGGTCTGCCAGCTCTGCCAGGCCAACCTGGATATGCGCCAGAGAGAGATCGGCCGGCAGGACCGCCGCCGTTATCAGCTGCCGATACTTTACTTTACCCAGCTCATGGGGTTGGCCTTCGGTTTGCATCCCCGGACTTTGGGATTGCACCACCATCTGGTTGACCCCCTGGCTCTGCTCCATCAGAAGAGGTTGCTCTAATGCGCCCCAAGGTTGGTGTCTACATCTGCCATTGCGGCACGAATATCGCCGGGACCGTTGACGTTGAGCGGATTGCCCGGGAGATCGGCGAACAGGTCGGCGATGTGGTGGTGTCCCGACATTATAAATACATGTGCTCGGAGCCCGGCCAGAAACTGATCCGGGATGACATCCAAGAGTTGGGGTTGGATCGGGTGGTGGAGGCCTCCTGTTCGCCCAAGATGCACGAGCCCACCTTCCGGATTGCCGTTTCCCAGGCCGGCATGAATCCATACCTGTTCGAGATGGTGAATATCCGGGAGCACTGCTCCTGGGTGTCCGCTGATCCCGAATTGGCCACCCAGAAGGCCAAGGACCTCATCAAAGGGGCCGTGGCGCGGGTCGTCCACCATGAGCCCCTGGTGGGTTCCAAGAAGCCGGTCACGCCCGCGGCGCTGGTCATCGGCGGCGGCATCGCCGGCATTACGGCGGCCTTAAAGATCGCCAATGCCGGGTATAAAGTCTATTTGGTGGAAAAGGACGAAATCATCGGCGGCCGCATGGCCCAATTTGACAAGACCTTCCCCACCCTGGACTGCGCCGGCTGCATCCTGACCCCCCGCACCAGTGAGGTGGGCCGACATCCCCATATTGAGCTGTTGACCAAGGCGAGGGTAGTGGAAGTCAGCGGCTTTGTGGGCAACTTCAAGGTCAAAGTGGAGCAGCAGCCACGCTATGTGAGCCTGGAGAAGTGTACCGGCTGCGGTGATTGCCAGAAAGTCTGCCCCATTGATATTCCCAGTCCCTTTGAGTTAGGACTCACCACCCGCCACCCCATCAGTCGTCCCTTTCCCCAAGCCATCCCCAACACCTACTCCATCGTCCGAGCCGGGATGCCCCCCTGTCAAGCGGCCTGTCCGGCGGGGGTTAATGTGGTGGGGTATATGAATCTGACCGGGCAGGGGAAGTTTGCCGAAGCCCTGGCCCTGGTGCGGGAGCGGATGCCGTTGGCCGCGGTCTGTGGCCGCATCTGTTTTAATCCCTGCGAAACGGCCTGCAAACGGGGGCAGTTGGACCAGCCCTTGGCCATCCGCCAGACCAAGCGCTTTTTGGGCGATTGGGAGCTGCAGCAGGGCACCTTTGCTCATCCCCCCCGGAAAGATCCCCGGCCGGAGCGCGTGGCGTTGGTGGGGGGCGGCCCCGCCAGCCTGAGTGCGGCCTACTATTTGGCCCTGGAGGGCTTCCAGGTGGAGATCTTTGAGGCGGCGCCGGAGCCGGGCGGCTGGCTGCGCTACGGGATTCCCGCCTACCGCCTCCCCAAGGACATCCTGCGGCAGGAAATCGACAACATCAAATCGTTGGGCGTAGCCATCCATTGTCAGACTCCCATCGGTCCCGGTCGCACCATCAATGATCTCCTGGCGCGAGACGGCTTTCAGGCGGTTTTCATCGGCGTCGGCGTGCAGCAGGCCGTGCGCCTGCCCATCCCGGGTGCGGAAGCTGAGGGCGTCTCCTGGGGCGTGGATTATCTGCGCCAGGCTGCCGATAACGCGGCCCCCGATCTCCATGGCCGGCGGGTCGCGGTCATCGGGGGCGGCAATGTGGCGGTGGACGTGGCCCGGACCGCCCGGCGGCAAGGAGCCGCGCAGGTTGCCATGATCTCATTGGAAAGCCGGGAAGAGATGCCGGCCTCGCCCTGGGAATTGGAAGACGCCGAGCAGGAGGGGATCGAACTGGTCCACCGGTGGGGCGTGAAGCAGATCCTTAGCGAGGCCGGGCGGGTGACAGGCCTGGAGCTCCAGGCCGTGGTGCGGGTCTTTGATGACCAGGGGCGGTTTGCCCCGGTATTTGACGAGGCCCAAGTCCAGACCTGGACCGCGGATGCCGTTATCCTGGCCGTGGGCCAAAAGACGGCCCTGGAATTTCTGGCCCCGGAAGACAACATCGCCTTGACCCCCAACGGTCTGATTCAGGTGGATGCCGACACCTTGGCCACCTCGCGCCCCGGCGTCTTTGCCGGCGGCGACTGCGTCCTGGGGCCGGCCAGCTTTGTCCAGGCCGTGGCTCACGGCCGCCAGGCCGCGGCAGCCATCTACAGTTATCTGGTGCACGGTGGTCTGCGGGCCTTGGAGCCCCCAGAAAAGCCAATGCCGCCGGAGCTCTCCCCGGAGGAGCGGCAGCGGGCCAAGCCGATTCCCCGGCAGGCCATGCCGACCCTGCCGGTGGCCAGTCGGATTGCCGGCAGCGGCGAAGTGGAATTGGGCTTCAGCGCCGACATGGCCCAGGCGGAAGGCCAGCGGTGTCTCAGCTGCAGTCTCTGCTGTCAATGTGGTGAATGCGTCCGGGCCTGCGGCCCGGGGGCCGTGGATCTGACCGAGCGGCCGCGCACCCGGGAACTGGAGGTGGGAGCCATTATCGTGGCCACGGGCTTCGATCTTTTCGAGGCCGGCCGCTATGCGGAATACGGCCATGGCAAGTATCCCGATGTAATCACCAGCCTGCAGTTTGAGCGGCTCTGCAACGCCGCCGGTCCCACCGGGGGGAAAATCCTCCGCCCCAGCGACGGCAAAGTGCCTCAAAGCATCGTCTTCATCCAATGCGTCGGGTCCCGGGATCCGGCCAAAGGGCGGGCCTATTGCTCCAAGGTCTGCTGCATGATTACGGCCAAACATTTGAGCATTTTCAAGCACCACAACCACGACGGGCAGGCCTATGTCTTCTACATTGACAACCGCACCGGCGGCAAAGGCTATGAAGAATTCCTGCGCCGGGCCATTGAAGTGGAGAAGGCTGTCTACATCCGGGGCCGGGCGGCCAAAGTCTTCCAGGAAGGCGGCAAGCTCATCGTTCGGGGCGAAAACTCCCTGGTGGGCGGCCCGGTGGAGGTGGAGGCCGATATGGTGGTGCTGGCTGCGGGCCTCACCCCCCGGGAGGATTACCTCTCGGTGGCCCGGGCCTTAAACCTGTCCACCGATAAAGACGGGTTTTTCATTGAACTCCATCCCAAGCTGGGTCCGGTGGAAACCTCGCTGTCGGGTATTTATATTGCCGGGGCCTGCCAGGGGCCCAAGGATATCCCCGAAACGGTGGCCCAGGGCGGGGCGGCGGCGGCAGAGGCCCTTACCCTCTTCAGCCTGGGGGAGGTGGAGGTGGAACCCACCGTCGCCGCCGTAGACGAGGACCGGTGTACTGGCTGCCGGACTTGCGAGTCCCTCTGCGCCTATAAGGCGGTGACCTTCAATGAAGCCCGCAAGGTGGCGGAGATCAACGAGGCCCTCTGCCATGGCTGCGGCACCTGCGCCGCCGCCTGTCCGGTGGCAGCCATTGGGGTCCGACATTTTAAACCGGAGCAGATTCTGGCTCAGATTGAGGGGATGTTGGCATGAGCGATTTTGAGCCGAAGATCATTGCCTTTCTCTGCAACTGGTGTTCCTATGTGGCTGCCGATGCCGCCGGCGTTTCCCGCTTCCTGCAAAAGCCCAACGTCCGGGTGATCCGGGTGAATTGTTCCGGCATGGTGGACCCGACCTATGTCCTGCAGGCCTTTGCCCTGGGGGCGGACGGCGTCATCATCGGCGGCTGCTGGCCCGGGGACTGCCACTATATTTCGGGCAATATCAAAGCCATGCGCCGAGCCCCGCTGCTCAAAAAATTATTGTCAGAACTGGGTATCGAACCGGCGCGCTTCCGGTTGGAATGGATAGCCGCCTCGGAGCCGGGCCCCTATGCCCGGATCATGAATGAGATGGTGGACGAGATTCGGTCTCTCGGACCGCGACGGGAGATGAGGGCAACGGCGTGAAGCAAGGGGCAAACAAAAAAAAGGTGGCTGTCTATACGGCCACGGGCTGCCGCACCTGTGAGCATGCCATGGTGGATCTCCATTACGAGGTCAATCCGCTGACGCATTGGGCCGAAGTGGTCTTCTGGCCCTATCTGCTGGGGTCGGCTTGGGAGGACTTAAATGGCGAGGGCCGGGTGGACGTCTGCTTCTTTGCCGGCGCCGTACAGACTGCCGACGACCAGGCCGCGGCGGTCCGCCTGCGGGACAAGTCTCAGATTCTGGTGGCGGTGGGGGCCTGTGCCGCGTTCGGCGGCCTGCCCGGGTTGGCCAACCTGTCGCCGGCCGGCCCGGAGCCCGAAGCTGCCCCCGAACCCTCCCCGGAGATGCCGCCGCTCCCCCCTCTGCTGCCTAAGGTCCTGGCCCTCGGCAGCGTGGTGCCAGTGGACTACGTCGTCCCCGGCTGTCCGCCCACTCCCCCGCTCCTCTGGGCGGCCTTCCAGGCCGTGGCGGGTCTGGGGACGGCGCCGGCGCGGCTGGGCTACGCCGCCTCCCGCCTGCCCGGGCCCGTGGCCGAGGCCCTGGCCGCCGGACTGCTGCCGCCCCGGGGCAGTGTGTTTGCCGGCGACAAGGCGGTCTGTGCTTCCTGCTCCCGGGTCAAAGAGGAAAAGCTGTTCCGCCGGGTCCTGCGGCCGTACCAGGCCTACGAAGAGAGCGGGCGCTGTCTGCTGGAGCAGGGGCTGATCTGCCAGGGCGTTGCCACCCGCGAGGGGTGCGGCGGGCTCTGCACCGCCGTGGGGGTCCCGTGTCGCGGCTGTTTCGGCAAACCTCCGGCGATTGTCGATCCGGGGGCCAAGATGGTGGCCGCCATCAGCTCCACCATTGACTCCAGCGACGCAGAAGAGATTGCCTGCCTCGCCGAGGACTTCGTGGATTTAGCCGGGACCTTTTACCGCTATCTGCTGCCAAGCCAGTGTCTCCTGATGGCAACGCCAATGACGGTAGGAAAACATGAAGACCATAACCCTTGAATGCCTGCGGGGGCTGGAAGCCCCGGCGCGGGTGGCCATTAGGCGCCAAAACGGCCGCTGTCAGGCGTATCTGCAAACAACGAGCCCCCGCCCGCTGGCCCAACTCTGTCGGCGGCGGCCGGTGGAGGAGCTGCCCCGCCTGGTGACCCTCCTGTCGCCGGCCCACCATCTGGCGGCGGCCCTGGCCCTGGACCGTCTGGGCGAGGTGACCCCCCCGGAAATGGCCCAGAATATGCGGGAGGGGCTACGCCTGGCCCTGACGTACCGCCGCCACCTCCGGAAGCTCTATTTTCTCCTCCTGGCCTGGGAAAATCCCTGGGCGAACGGCGATTCCCTGGGGAGCCGTCGACGTTCCCATACATTCCCGCCCCGCCTGATGGATGACGCCTGGCGTCATCTCTCCCTGGCCCAAGAGGCGGTGGCCATCTTGGGAGGCCGGTTCGACCATCCCGTCACTGCGGTGGCGGGGGGCGTCAGCCGCTTTCTGAAAGAAGAGCACTATGCCCGGTTGGCGGTTATTGCCGGCGCCTGTCGTGATTTTGCCCTTTCCTTTAGCGATTTCCTGGCTTCGCAGGTGTTTCTTTGGGGGCGGGAAGAGGGCTGGCTGGCTGCGGAGCTGCCGCCCCTGCCGTCCTTGACCCTGTCTACCCCCGAGGAACAGTTTGTGCGGCGCGACGGCCGGGGCCAGGAACAGGAACGCTTTACCGCCGCCGCTTTGTGGGAGAAGGTCGGCCGGCATCAGGAGCCCTGGACCTACGAAGACTTTGCCTACTTCCGGGAACAGGGCTGGCAACACCTTGAGCCCACCAGCGTAGACCATCTTTTCGCCGTGGGGCCGCTGCCCCGGCTCAACAGCGGCACCCCGGCCAGCGCCCCCGCCGCGGTTGGCGAGGTGGAACGCCTCTGCAGCGTCCTGGGGCCGCTGCCCCGCCGGGAGCTGGCGGCGGCGTATTGGGCCCTCCTGGTGGACCTCCTGCAGGCCGCTGAATCGATGGTCGAGCTCTATACACCGGAGAAGCTCACCGGCCCGACCCTCCGCCACATACCGGCGGGTTGGGGCCGGGAGGCCCAGGCGGTCGTGGAGTCGCCGGCCGGCTGGCTCTTTATCCAGGTTCGGGTCGACGAGCGGGGCCTGATCGAAGACCTGCAGCTCCTGGATCCCGCCACCGCCAACAACGCCCTGTGTTGTCTGGTGGCGCAGCAGGTAGTCGCGGCCGCCGCAGCTGCCAACCTGGGCTGGCAAGATACCAAAAAAAGGCTTGAGCTGAGTCTGCTGCCCCTGTAAAGGGGGGCGGACTCCGGCGGTCTTGGGAGGATCGCGGTTTATGTTGAAAGCGTTGATTATTGATGCCCAAAAATGCTCCGGCTGCCGGTCGTGCGAAAATTATTGCTCTTTGAAGCACGAGGGCGCCTGCAATCCGGCCCAAGGGCGGATTCATGTGGTCAAATGGGAGCAGGAAGGCATTTTCGTCCCCATTAACTGCAGGCGCTGTGAAAAACCCGCCTGCCAGCTGATCTGCCCTAAAAACGCCACCTACCGCAATCTGGAGACCGGCGCCATGGAAGTGGATCCCCAGCGCTGCCTGGGTTGCCTCAGCTGCGTTTTTGCCTGTCCCTTCGGCGCCACCTTTGTGGACCCGGAGAGCGGCAGGGTGTTGAAATGCGATCTGTGTGACGGCGACCCCACCTGTGTCAAGGTCTGCCCCACCGGCGCCCTTACCTATGAGGAAGTGTCCCTGGAGACATACCGTAAACTGTTGGCCAACGCCGACCAGATTCCCATTTTGGTGCGTGCTGCCACCGGGAGGCCAGAATTATGTACGGCTGGGTAGGAAAAATACTACGGCTCGACCTGAGTGAAGGCCGCAGCCATACTGAACCCATCGAACTCTACAACGACCTGTATGTGGGCGGCCGGGGTCTGGGGGTAAAACTCATTTATGACAGCTTTACACCCGGCACCGATGCCTTGGCCCCCGGCAATCCCCTCATCTTTAATACCGGACCTCTGACGGGGACCGCCATGCCCGGCTCCAGCCGGGTGGATGTCACCGCCCTGTCGCCCATGAGCCGCCTGCGGGCCAAATCCAATTTCGGGGCCTATTGGGGGGCCGAGCTGAAATTTGCCGGCTTCGATCACCTGGTGATCACCGGCCAGGCCGAAAAACCCTGTTATCTCTGGATTCATGACGGCCAGGTGGAGATTCGCCCCGCCGAGCATCTCTGGGGTCAGGACACCTTTCAGACGCAGCGGCTCATCCAGGAGGAGTTGGGCGACCCGGAAGTCAAAATCGTCTGCATCGGTCCGGCCGGGGAACGGCTGGTGCGGTTTGCCTGCCTCATCTCCGAAACCGGGGATGCGGCCGGCCGCACCGGCATGGGCGCGGTCATGGGGTCCAAAAACCTCAAGGCCATTGCGGTCCGGGGCGCCGGGAGCGTGAAAGTGGCCCGGCCCCAGGAATTTCTCGAGCTCTCCCTGCAGGCCAATCGCGAGATCCGGGAAAGCCCAGCTTATCAGGAACTCTCCGTCTGGGGCGTGGCCCGCGGCGTCCACATGATGTATCAGATGGGCTTCTTCCCGGTGGGCTATTTTGAAGACGTCTGCTGGGAAGAACTGCTGGAGAAATATGCGGCCCCGGAATATGTACAAAAACACCAGCTCAAGACCGTCGGCTGCTTCTGCTGCCCCGGCCGCTGCATGAACTTCCTTTCGGTGCCCGGCCTGGGTAAGGGAGTGACCTCCTGCGAGCCGTTCAGCGGTTTTACCGGGGCGTTGTGGAACTTGGATATGGATGTCTTCTGGGAGGCCACCCTGCTCACCAATAAATTGGGTCTGGACTGCACCGAAACCTCCGCCTCCATCGGTCTGCTCATGGAACTATACCACGACGGCCTCCTCAAGGCCGCGGATACCGATGGCATCCCCATGGAGCGGGGCAGCAAAGAGGCCATCCTCACCACGATCCGGAAGATCGCGGCCCGGGAGGGCTACGGCGACCTTTTGGCCGAGGGGCAGCGGGCCTTTGCCCAGCAGGTGGGCCCGGCGGCCGAAGATAAAGTGGACCTGGTCAAAGGCCTGGCGCCCCATGCCTACGAATTCCGGGCTTTCCACGGCACCGCCCTCATGCAGGCGGTGGGTCATCGCGGCGATCCCCTGCCGCTGCGGGGCAGCCTGTTGGAGGTGGACTGGAACCACGCCCCGGAATGGTTTCAGACCGTGGCCAAGGAACAGTTCGGCAGCGAAGAGGCGGCCATCCCCACCTCCTATCAGGGGAAGGCCCGGGCCGCGGTCATCTCGGAGCACATGGAACGCGTGGCCGACAACCTGGGCATCTGCAAATGGCTCTACGGCCTCTTCGCCTACCAGGACGTCAATATGGCCCACCGCTTCTTCAACCTGGTTACCGGCAAAGATTGGGACCTGCAGCAGCTCCTCACCGTCTCGGAACGGGTCCGCAACCTGGAGCGCATGTTTGACGTCCGCCAGGGACTGACCCGTAAACATGACGACCTGCCGAAAAAGTTCTTCGAAGTGCCCCTGGCAAAGGGCAAGTTTGCCGGGCAGGTGTTGAAGCGGGAAGAGTTTGAAAAAATGAAAGAAGAATATTACGAACTGCGGGGCTGGGACAAGGCCACCGGCATTCCCACCCGGGCCAAACTGGAGGAGCTGGGCCTCAAAGAAGTAGCCGACCAGGTTTTGGGGGCTGCGTAAGGAAAGAGAAGGCAAGAGACGCATGCAGCCCTCCGGGCCGCCTGCTGGCGGCGCGGCCAACCCAGAGCGGTGGCCGCCGTTTGGCCCCGGACAGGAGGATCAGCACCATGACGGGGCTGTCCCAGCCCGGGGGCCGACAACTGGGGCAGGCGGCCGGGAAGCTGCTCCGGCAACCTTATACGGAGAGCCGCGATGAAGACAGACATCTTAGAAAAAGGCGCGATTGTTCAGCGGGATAGGGAGACTTATGCCATCGCCCCGCACGTGCCGGGAGGTTTGCTGGCCCTGGCGGACTTCAAACGCCTGGTGGCCGTGGCAGAGAAATACCAGGCGGCAGCCCTGAAGATCAGTTCCGGACAGCGGCTGGCCATTGTCGGCCTCCGGGAGGAGGACCTGGAGGCGGTCTGGCAGGAGCTGCAGATGTCCATCGGCTATGCCATCGGCTTGTGCGTCCGCATGGTGAAGTTCTGTCCCGGCACCACCTACTGCCGCCACGGCAAGCAGGATGCCGTCGGCTTGGGCCGCGAGTTGGACCGCCTCTATCACGGCTATACCCTGCCGGCCAAGTTCAAGATCGGCGTGGCTGGCTGCGAATACAATTGCGCCGCGCCGCTGGTCAAAGAGATCGGCCTCACCGGCACGCCGGAAGGGTGGACCCTCACGGCAGGCGGCAGCGCCGGGGCCAAACCCCGCTTGGGAGACCTGATTGCCCAGGGCTTGGATGATGCCGGCGCCCTGGACCTGGTGGCGCGGATCATCCGCTTCGCCGCCGGCGTCGAAGTCAAGAAGGTCCGTCTGGGCCGGGTGATTGAGAAAATCGGTCTGGACGAGTTCAAACGGGCCATCGGGGTGGGATAAGGAGGCGGCGCTATGGCAAAGGATGACATTCTGGCCAAAAATGCCATTCTGCAACGGGATCAGGAAACCTACGCCATCATGGCCCGGTTGCTCGGGGGGGTTCTGGACCTGCCCACGGCCCACCGCCTCATCGCCGTGGCCGAAAAATACGGGATTACTACTCTGAAGCTCACCGGCGCCCAACGCCTGGCCCTCATCGGCATCCGGGAAGAAGATATTGACGACGCCTATGAAACCCTGGGCTACAAGCCGATTCCCGGAGCCGCGCTCTGCCAACAATACATCAAGGCCTGCCCTGGCACTACCTTCTGCAGCCGCGGCCAGCAGGATACCCTGGCCCTGGCAAAAAAAGTGGAAGAGAGATTTTATCCCTACCCTAAAATTACCTCCAAGGTGAAAATCGGCATTGCCGGCTGCATGAACTCCTGCGTCGAGCCAGCCATCAAAGACATCGGCCTCATCGGCACGCCCAAGGGCTGGCTGCTTATGGCCGGCGGCGCCGGCGGCAAGGAGCCCATGCTGGCCGAAGTGTTGGCCCGAAACCTGTCCGAAGCCGAGGTGCTGGAGGCCATGGAAAAAATCCTCAAATACTACCGGGCCGCCTCCCAAACCCCCCGCACCCGCAACCAACGCTTGGGCCTCATCATGCGGGCCGACGGCAAAGAGCGCCTCTTGCGCCTGTGCGGTTGGCAATAAAAGTTTAACCGTCCTGCCCCGGCGGACGAACCCGGAGAGAGGAGAGCAACCATGAGCAAATGGCAATGTTCCGTCTGCGGCTATATCTACGATCCGGCCCAGGGTGATCCTGAGCATGGCGTCAGCCCTAATACCCCCTTTGAGGAGCTGAGCGATCATTGGTTCTGCCCCAATTGCGGGGTCGGCAAAGAGTTTTTTGAAAAAATCGATGGCTGAGACATGGATCTACCTGCTGACAAAGACTGTTGCGCCACCTGCAGCAACTGGCAGGGAAGGCGGGAATGGCTGGAAAATGGCAAGGTCTGTCGGGTCAGCACCAGCACCCGCGGCCGCTGCCAGAAGCATGAAAAGATCAAACCGGCCCAGGGGAGCTGCCCTGATTGGCGGCAGAAGGATGAATAATACCAAGAAAATAAGGTTAGAGGTCAGAGGTGTATTTGATAGGGGTAGGAAGAGCCTCTTACCCGGCCGCTCCCCCTCCGAACCGGACGTGCAGGTCTCCCGCATCCGGCTCTCCGGTTGGTGGTTTTACCTCACGAGGACCGGAAAAGGGCCGCATGGGCTTCCACGAGGCTGAAAAGCCCAAGATCCCGAAAGAATTGATTGGGCCAGCGCTGATGATCTTGACCCCGGCTAATGCCTCGCCGCCTGGAGCGCTTCGTCTGGCCCCGCAGTCTGTCTTTGAACTTCTGCAGGCTCTGCCGCCGCGGCCAACGGGTCAGGCGACCCGTGCGGCCTGAACGCGTGAAGTGATAACCCAAGAAATCAAAGCCATCCCCCGGGACTTCCAGGTTCACAATCCGAGTTTTCTGCGGGTGCAGGGTCAAGCCTCTCTCTGTCAACAGGTTCTGCAGCTGCGCCAGCGCCGCTTCCGCCCCTACCAGACTACCAGGCTACGACTCAAGATCACCAAGTCGTCCGCATAGCGGACCACGAGGCATCCCGTTTCGGTCAGCGCTGCATCCACCGGGTGCAGATAGAGGTTGGCCAGCAGCGGACTCAAGACCGCACCTTGCGGCGTGCCCGCTTCGGGACGCCATTTTGCCAGTCCGTCCCAGACCTCCTGTTCCAGATACTGCTCCACCAGGGACTGGATGCGACCATCCGCCACATAGCGGCGCAGTTCGGTCATGAGGCGATCTTGGGGGATGCTGTCAAAATATCTCAACTTTCGCACCAAGTACCGGCCGCTATTACTGATAATGATACTTTTTTAATACTTTTATAATTGCAAAGACTCCGGAGCTGTGGTAATATAACTAATTGATTAGATTGCATAAACTACAACACCGGAGCCTCCTTATGTA
>Ga0272446_1002242_pt1 | contig 26739 bp, 26 predicted proteins | sample YNPCB0061_FD_194587 | JGI IMG/M metagenome (GOLD analysis project Ga0272446, IMG submission 194587) | Hot spring microbial mat communities from Yellowstone National Park, WY, United States - YNP-CB-006-1 | ecosystem: Environmental > Aquatic > Thermal springs > Hot (42-90C) > Sediment | place...
CTGTATAGTTGTCATGCGTGCCCCTACCTCTGATGCCGTAAGGCGTTGAGCACAGGAATTTTGCCAATCTAATCGCGCCACCCCCAAGAGAGTGCCCCTACCTCTGATGCCGTAAGGCGTTGAGCACAAAAACCCTACAAAGTGTCTGACGCACATTACTATGTGCCCCTACCTCTGATGCCGTAAGGCGTTGAGCACATGCCCTAGATTTGCCGGGGCAAAAAGATTTTTTAGTGTGCCCCTACCTCTGATGCCGTAAGGCGTTGAGCACTCAGTTCAACCAAACAACGAGACGACCTTGGCAGGTGCCCCTACCTCTGATGCCGTAAGGCGTTGAGCACAGAATCCTATTTTCTGATAAGTCAGCATACAATATCTTGGCCAGATGACATAAGGCGCGACAACCCAATTCTGCGTAGTATCCTAGAGAATGCCTAGTAGAGAATTTAGCGGTTATTTTTAGCTTTATGTCTAGCTTCAGTGAAAGCACTCGCCGGTGGTGGCAAGGGGAATTAATTCCGACTTTGGCCGATTTGCGGTTAGCGATCGCCCTACTTTTAACTATTGCCGTCCTGAGCATCTCCGGCACGGTAATTGAGCAGGGGCAGACAGTGGATTTTTACCAAAGCAACTACCCTGAAGCTCCAGCCCTATTTGGGTTTTTGAGCTGGCGGGTAATTTTAGCCCTCGGCTTAGACCACGTTTACCGGACTTGGTGGTTTCTCGCGATTTTAATTTTGTTTGGTCTGAGCTTGACTGCCTGTACCTTCCGGCGGCAACTTCCGGCCTTGAAATCAGCCCAGAATTGGCAGTACTACAAAACCCCCCAACAGTTCCAGCGTTTAGCCTTGGGAGCAGAACTAGATACTGGTTCCCTGGCTAGCTTAGCTCCTCTGCTGGGGAAGCGGGGTTATCGGATTTTCCAGAGTGATAATGCCCTGTACGCCCGCCAGGGAATTGTCGGTAAAATTGGGCCGATCGTCGTCCATGCGGGGATGATTGTGATTTTGTTGGGGGCGATCCTAGGGGCAATGACTGGTTTTATGGCCCAGGAGATGGTGACTAGTGGCCAAACTTTTCAGGTGAAGAATGTTATTGATGCAGGGCCGGCCAGTCGAATCCCAGCTAGCTGGGGAGTCAAGGTGAATCGCTTCTGGATCGATTACACCCCCAAGGGCGGTATTGACCAGTTTTATTCGGATCTTTCGGTGGTGGATTTGACTGGCAAGGAGCGCGATCGCCAGACCATCCACGTCAACAAACCCCTACGCTACGGGGGTGTCACTTTTTATCAAACCGATTGGGGAATTGCCGCCATTAGGGTCAAACTCAACAACAGCCCGGTTTTTGAGCTACCCATGGCATTGCTAGACACCAACGGTAAAGGCCGACTCTGGGGCACTTGGCTACCAACTAAACCCGATCTCAGTGCTGGGGTATCCCTGGTGGTTAAGGATTTACAGGGGACGGTGTTTATCTACAACCAAGCTGGCCAGCTTGTGGATACAGCTCACACTGGAATGGTTGTGCCCATCAATGGTGTAGAGGTGAAAATTTTAGAGATTGTTGGCAGTACTGGATTACAGATTAAGGCTGACCCTGGGATTCCAGTAGTTTATACAGGTTTTTTGGTGCTGATGGCGGGGGTGGTGATGAGCTATTTCTCCCATTCCCAAATCTGGGCACTGGTAGAGGGCGATCGCTTTTACATCGGGGGCAAGACCAACCGGGCCCAGGTCGTATTTGAACAGCAGATGCTCCAAATCATTGCTGAATTGCAATCCCAGCATAGCCCCAGTCCGCCATCAACCCAGCCCTAGGCTGGTTAACCCACCACAAACCGACCGGGGCTGAGGGTATTTTGGGGGTCGAACTGGTTTTTGAGTTTCTTCATTAGCCCCAAGGCATTGCCCTGGTAACCCCACACCTCAAGCTGTTGTTTAAATTGGGTAGGGGCCACTAAAACACTCAGGTAGCCAGATGATTGATGGCACCATTGGCGCAGGGCGGCGATCGCTGTGGTTCTGACTACCGGTAGGCTCAACCAACCCACACCGCTGCCCAGGTGAATTAGGGCCAGGGCATTGGAGGAAATTGGCTCTAGCTGACCCATAAAATCCACAGCCTGGGTCGGGAGCATCCCTAATTTACAGAATAGGGCTGGGTTGGGCCGGGGCTGCCAGAGGTGGTCGGCTATTTTTTGCCACAGTCCAACCTCAGCGGTTTCCTGGTAGGTTGTAATTTTTAGGGAGTCGGCGATTACCTTGGTCTGCTCAGTTTGTTGGTCGGTGCTGGCAGCAATACCCTGGTAGCGCACTAGGATGCCAAAGTTGCGCTCTTCCCCCAGGGTTTCAACTAGGGCGGGGCTGAGGAGGTCTAAGCTAGTGGGAGTGAGGGGAGAAAATCGCTGGCTAAGCGGGGCGATCGCCTCGGCTGAACCGGTAATTAACAGGGTACGGGATGCCTCTGGCCGGGGATAAACCCGCAGGGTGACTTCGGTAATAATTGCTAGGGTGCCGTAGGAACCAGTCAGGAGCTTCATCAGGTCATAACCCGCTACATTTTTCACAACCCGACCGCCCGCCTTAGCCAGTTCCCCATCCGCCCGAATGAAACTAATTCCCAATAGCAGATCCCTAATGCCGCCGTAGCGGTGCCGCCAACTGCCAGCTAAACCAGTGGCAATCAGACCCCCCAAGGTGCCCTTAAATCCAGGGCCGACCGGCAAGAACTGTCCAGCTCCGGCTAAAATCTCCTGGAGGCGATCGAGGGTCATACCAGCCTCAACAGTTGCGGTCATATCTCCAGCAGCGTGGTCAATTAGGCGATCAAGTCGGCCCAGGCCCAGGGCGAGATCAATCTTGTCTACCAGGCCGCCCCAGGAAATTTTGCTGCCACTCCCCCAGGGAATTAAAGCCCGGCCTTCCCGGTGGGATGCTTTAACCAGCTCTTGGAGTTCTGCGATCGTTTCAGGTACTGCTAGGGCGGGGGATTGCTCTAGCCCAGTCCAGCCGGGCTGCCAGGAGTCAAGGGAATTCACCATCAGATGCACTGCCACATATGATTTTTAAACTTTAAACTTAGCTAAATTTGAGTTGTGGCCTAGGAAATAGGCATCTGCTGGAGCTGGCGCAGGAGGTTTTGGGCTCGTTGGATGGCTTCGGTTTGGCGCTGTGCTTGGTAGAGGCGCAGGGCAATTTGGGCTGAGGCGATCGCTTCGGCAGTACGACCCCGTTCCTTGAGGGCCACCGCCAAGCTGTAGTGGGCGTTACCATCCTGGGGGGCAAGCTCAGCCCAGCGTCGGTAAGCAATAATTGCTTCTAGGTGGTCACCAGTGCGAAATGCCAAATCCCCAATTCCCTTGTGGACTTCTGGTAAGTTGGGGCGGATGAGCGCAAGGTTGCGGTAAATTTGCATGGCCCGTGTCACCTGGCCACGACTTTCTAAAATTTGGGCTGCTTGGATTTGCACCGGAGCACTATCCGGGGCAAGGCGGATAGCCCGGTCTAGGGCGGTAACTCCTTCATCAGTGTTTCCTGTCGCCAGAAGCGCAATCCCCAAGTTGATGAGAATGTCTCCATTGGTGGGGGCGATTCTAGCAGCTTGCTGTAAAAATGGAATCGCTTCCTGGGGGCGATTCTGAGAGATTAAAGCTGTGGCTAGGAGTTTGTAGGCCTCTATATTACCGGCATCTAACCTGATCACATTGCGGTAAGCTTGGAGGGCCGCTTCAGTGTTGCCCGATCGCAACAGAACCACACCCAGGCCCAGATAGCTATTGAGGTGATTTGGGTCTAGCTGGAGTGCCCGGCTATAGGCGGCAGCAGCCCCTTGGTTATCGTTGCTGTTAGCCAAGCTAAACCCCAAGGCATAGACAAATTCCACATTATTGGGTTCTAAAGCTACTGCTTGGCGGTAGTTGCGGGCTGCCTCTGGGTAGTTGCCTTGGTTGGCGTACAGGTAGCCCAACCCAGAGAAGATACGCGGATTTTGAGCATCAAGGGCAGCGGCCTGCTGGTAAAGGGCGATCGCTCCAGCATAATCTTGATTGTTTACCAATTCCCGGCCCCGCCGCAGCAAGTCCGCAAGCTGATTTTGGGTTTGGTTAGTCGGGCGATTTTGGGCAGAGCCATTAATGGTTAACGGCCCAGCCCAAGAACCAAGGACAATCACCAGAGATATCAGCAGACGGCGGCAATTGGCAGACATAACACAGTTAACAATGCGTTAGCTTAGTCGGCAACTGGCTCTTCAAGAGCTTGGGGTGCTTCAGCAGTTACCTCAACTTCAGGAATTTGGAGCGCCTCGGCAGTTACCTCAACTTCAGGAGCTTGGGGTGCTTCGGCAGCTACCTCAACCTCAGGAGCTTGGGGTGCTTCTTCAACAGGGATACCAAAGAGTTTTTGTAGGGCCCTAGGCATTCTGTCGTCGGCATTAGCCATAACGGCTTCCTGTTTTTCGAGCATTTCGCCGGGGTATTCCTCTAGGATACGGGTAGATAGGGAGATGCGTTTTTTCACCTCATCTACTTCAATAATTACAGCCTTAATTGCTTGGCCCAATTCAAATAAACCGGGAAGATTTTCAATAAATTTCTGGCTGACTTGCTTGATGTGCAGCAGTCCAGTTACCCCTTCAATATCTACAAATACTCCAAAGGGCTTGACTCCAGTCACTCGGCCTTCGATCAACTGGCCAGCTTGCAATTGGCTGATGGCTGCGGCATGGGTCGCTTGGCGTTGGGAGAGGATCAGCTTGCTTTCTTTGGGGTTAACTTCCAGGAAAGTGGCGGTGATGGTTAAACCCACCAGGGATTCCATGGCATCCCGCTGGCTGAGGTGCGATCGAGGAATAAAGCCACGCAGAGATTCCACATCTACAGTTACACCACCCTTGTTGTAACCGGTCACCCGGACTTGAACAGTGGCATTACTGGCTTGAATATCAGCTAGGCGGTCCCACGCTAAGCGTAGTTCTAGCTGCCGCCGCGATAGGGTGACTTGCCCGTCTTCATTTTGTTCGCGAATAATTAAAAACTCGATTTCTTCGTTGAGGGGTAGAATGTCACTGAGTTCAACTACCCCAGCCAAAGCTGCCTCGTCGAGGGGTACAAACGCAAGGGATTTACCACCAATATCTACATAGGCTCCGTCGCGCTCATGGGCATGGATGATGCCCCTGACAGTCTGCCCGCGTTTGAAGTCGTAATCGTGCTCAAGTAAAGCCTTGGCAAAATCTTCAGAAGAAAAGGTGGCTACAGCTTTAGGGGTTCGAGTTGATGATGTCATAGTTAGGTTAGTACAAAAACAGGGGGGTAGCAGGAGAGATATGTCAAAAATACTCCAGACCTAAGATCATATCTCAAAGTAGGTGTCTTGTAGTAGTTTAGACAATTCAAATCGCCCTTCCAGGTAGTCTAGATAGTTGGGCGATCGACCATATTTTGAATCAGAAGTGTTGCACACCAGCTTAATCCCAGAGGCTTGCTGTGCATTTAGTGCACATGTTCTATTTTCAATAAGAATTACAGCACTTTTCATGTCAATGAAAGACATCTCAATTTTTGAAGTTCTTGCTAGGTAATGATTTTCAATGAGGCAGCGGCTGCATTGTAAAGTTTCACCAGCGAGACTCAACACTTCTGGTTTTGAATGTATTTTTTGCAATTGCGGGCAGGTGAGTTCACAAAGCATCAATCCAGCAGCGCTTTGCTTTATGTTTCTAACCTGTTTAACCTGATTTTGAGATGAGCTGGAACCAACTCAAACAACTTTTGTACGCCCACTCCACGCCCTAGACTAATTCCTTAGCAAAGAGGGCTTTAACCTCTTCAAAGGCTTGGGCAGCCCAAGTAGGGTTGTAGCTGGGGCGCTCGTCGCAAAAGAAGCCATGCTCCGCTCCTTCGTAGAGAAAAATCTGGTGATTGATTTGATACTTTTGCAACTCAGCTCGGATGGCTTCCACCTGGTCTAGGGGAATGCTGGGATCAGCTGTGCCAAAGAAAATGTAGATATTGCCTTGGATATCCTTGGTGCGGCTAATGGTGGGCGGGCCGCCACCGGGGGTGCGGGTGGCAATACCTGCGCCGTAGAAGGAAGCTGTGGCTTTTATTTCAGGAATTGCTGTGGCCGCTAGGTAAGCCACATGACCGCCAAAGCAGAAGCCAATACAGCCGATGCTTCCAGTAGTCAACCCGGAGCTTTTTAAATAATCAATGGTGGCTTGCAGGTCTTGAATCAGTTGCTCGGCGGTGGTTTGCTGGGCATGGCTGCGGCCGAGTTCTAGCTCTGCTGGGGTGTAACCTGTGGCAAAGCCGGGGGCAGTGCGTTGGTAGATGGCGGGGGCGATCGCTACATAACCTTCCCGGGCAATACGACCGGTCACGTTCTGGATGTGGTGGTTGACCCCAAAAACCTCTTGAATTACCAATACAGCCGGGCGGGGGGTATCTCCCTCTGGTCGAGCTAGGTAGGCATCAATGGTCAATTCACCCTGGGGAATTTGCACAAAGCCCTTGGCAATCTGAGTCATAGGATTTTGGCCGGATTATTTTGAGTTTAACTTTGACAATATTTTGGCAGACACGCTTAACCAAAATTAGTTTAAGGTAATCGCAGCTCTCCCCCCTAGAGATCTTTCAAGACCGGCTAGTGGAGAGTCTTTGTTAATCTCGGCGGTAAACCAGCGGCCGTTGAGTCGGGGACTGGAACATCCAGAGATTGTCAACATTCAACAATCTGGCTATAAATTTAGCAAGAGCTAGTCACCATAAACCATGGCTAAGTTTCAGTTCCACATCCAATCCGACAGCGATATCCCCGCATCTAAGCAGTTGTTTGACCAACTGCACTTTGCGATCGCTTCGCGGCAATTTCCACCGGGTTCGCGCCTACCCAGCACCCGGCAGATGGCCATGATCACCGGGTTACATCGCAACACAATTAGCAAAGTTTACCAGCAGCTAGAGGACAAGGGCCTAGTGTCTGCCCAGGCTGGTTCTGGCATCTACGTGCAAGCCCAGGGGCACGAACGGGGGGCCGGCAATCTGCCCAGCCAACACCCCAGTGAAGCCAAAATTATTCAAAAGAGTATCGATCGTCTCCTGGCCCAGGGTCTGTCCCTATCCCAAGCCCGGGAATTATTTTTGGCAGAAATCGACTGGCGGATGCGCTGTAGTGCCAGGGTTTTGGTGACAGTGCCAGCCAAGGATATCGGGGTCGGGGAATTGATGATGAATGAGCTGGAAAACACCATGGGGGTGCCGGTGCAGTTAGTGACCATTGAGGATTTACCCCAGATTCTGGAGCAGACCGTGTGCGGCACCGTAGTGACCAGTCGTTACTTTATCAAAGATGTGGAGGCGATCGCCGGGCCCAAATCAGTGCGAGTCATCCCAGTCGACATCTACGATTACACCAAGGAAATGGAGCTGATTAAAGCCTTACCAGCCAATACCTGCATTGGGATCGTCAGCCTCAGCGCCGGAATTATCAAAATTGCCGAGGTGATTGTCCATAGCCTGCGGGGCGAAGATTTACTGGTACTTACAGCCCAGGCCCGCAACACAGCCAAACTAAATAGCTTAGTCCGCTCAGCCCACACAATCATGGCCGATAGCGGTAGCGTAGAGCTAGTCAAGGCGATGATTGCTGAGTGCCGTGACGACCTAATCAGAATACCTAAATTGATTGAAAGTGAGAATTATATTGGCACCAAGTCAGTGAGTTTACTTAAACGGGAGTTGGGGCTAGTGTAGCTAGTTTTTAATCGACTCGACGATCGCCGCCATCCCCAAAAGGCCGGAGGTGACGGCCAGCAGAGGCACCGCAATCACCCCAACAACCTGGAGAAGAATATTGACTAGATGGATCGACTGAAAACATCCCGCCAGAACGATCGCAATCACAAACCCAGCCAGCAGTAAAAAACAAAACTTGATAGCTGCAAAGCTTATTTTTATCAAAGGGCTGTAGTCACCAGTCGGGGGAATAGGATTTTGGTACATAACGTTTCTCCAAGTCATCAACTTTTATTGGCATTAGTTATCAAAAACCATCTTTTATCCGTCCAGAGACCCCATGAACTGAACTCAAGGGAGGTTTTGATTTACATTAACTAAAACTCAAGTCGATTAGCCGACAGATGCCTCAACTTAGGCAAGTAAATTTACATCGACTCGATTAACTCTTACCTGACATTATAATTACCAAACTCAAAACAGTGCAACCCCGGATTTATTTTTTTGCTAATCCATTCCTAAACTGGCCGAGGCGGAGTCGGGGATTTTGCCTAAACGCCCTCAAATGTTACGGTATATTTACAAAGACGAGAATCTAAGCAAATAACATGGCAGACCAACTCATACGGGCAACAGCCGCTGGCGGCGGAATCCGGGCTGTGGGGGCAATCACCACACGATTAACCGATGAAGCCAGACAACGGCATCGGCTCTCCTACGTGGCCACGGCGGCCCTGGGTCGATCAATGACCGCAGGACTACTGTTAGCCTCCAGCATGAAAAAAGTCGAATCACGGGTGAATATCCGCATCAAAGGTAATGGCCCCCTGGGTGGCCTACTGGTGGATGCTGGTTTAGACGGCACAGTCCGGGGCTATGTAGAAAATCCCTACGTGGAGTTGCCCCCCAAAGCCAACGGCAAGCTGGATGTGGGCGGGGCAGTGGGCCCTGAGGGTTATCTTTACGTGATTCGGGATGTGGGCTATGGCTACCCCTATTCCAGCACTGTGGAGCTGGTCAGCGGTGAAATTGGCGAAGACGTGGCCCACTACTTGGTCAGTTCCGAGCAGACTCCATCAGCTCTAGTAGTTGGTGTCTTTGTGGATGCCCAGGGGGTGAGCGCTGCGGGCGGTTTGTTAATTCAGGTAATGCCCAAGGCCGCACGAGATGAAAAGCTCGTAGAAACCCTGCAAAGCCGTGTGGAAAACCTGACTGGCTTTACACCGCTCCTGCAACAGGGTAAGAGCCTGGGGGAGATGTTGGGGGATATTTTGGGCGATATGAGCCTAGATATTTTTCCAGAGGTGCAGATGCTGAGGTTTTATTGCGGCTGCTCGTTCGATCGCGTCTTAGCAGCCTTGAAGCTTTTGGGGGAATCTGAGCTGGAAGATATGATTGCCAAAGACGAAGGAGCTGAAGCGGTCTGCCACTTTTGTAATACAGTTTATCAAGCGGATACTGACCACCTCCACCAAATTATTGCTGAGTTGCGGGCCCAGTAACCAGAGTTATGAACCTTAACCACCATGCGCCTACTCTGCCTTAGCAACGGGCATGGGGAAGATGTAATTGCCTTAAAAGTTTTACAGCAGTTGCAAACCCAGCCCCAGCCACCGGAAATTGCAGCTCTCCCCCTAGTCGGTAAGGGGGAAGCCTACCAGCAGGCGGGTATTGAGATTATTGGGCCTACCAAATATATGCCCTCTGGTGGATTTATTTACATGGATGGTGGGCAGATTTGGCGGGATGTGCGGAGCGGGTTGCTGGAGTTATTGGGGCAGCAGTGGCAAGCGATCGCCCAGTGGAGTCGGGAAGGAGGCAAGATCCTCGCGGTCGGGGATGTTGTGCCGCTGCTTTTGGCTTGGTTGAGTGGCGGTGATTATTTTTTCTTGGGTACAGCTAAATCTGATTATTATCTGCGTGATGAGCAGGGACGATTGCCGGGACGGCCTTGGACTGATGGCTGGTCAGGATCGGTTTATTTACCTTGGGAGCGGTGGCTGATGCGATCGCCCCAATGCTTAGCTGTGTTTCCCCGCGACAGGATGACCACAGAAATTCTCCAGGCCAAGGGCATCCGGGCCATGGATTTGGGCAATCCCATGCTAGATGGCTTAGACAGCCATTTGGATATACCAGAGGAGCAAAGGCGGCTGACCATACTCCTGTTGCCGGGTTCACGTCCACCGGAGGCCTACGCCAACTGGCGGGTGATTCTCCAGAGCTTGCCTGAGTTGCTCAAACGATTTCCCCAGGTATTATTGGTGGCAGCGATCGCCTCTGGCCTAGAGGAAGATAGCCTGACTCAGCCCCTAGCTGACCACGGTTGGCAGAGGACAACGCCGACTGGTTGGCTGCACAGTGACCCCCAGGCCAGTCAGTTTAGCCAAGGGGATGCGGTGTTAATTTTGGCCAGGGCGGCTTATCCAGAGATTATGCAGCGGGCTGATCTGGCGATCGCCATGGCGGGCACTGCCACAGAACAATTTGTCGGGCTGGGTAAACCTGCGATCGCAATTCCCGGCGAGGGGCCCCAATTCACCTACGCCTTTGCCGAAGCACAATCGCGGCTTTTGGGTTGCTCCCTACAGCTCGTCCCCGATGCCCAAGCCGTCGCCGCCGCCGCCCATCAAATTCTCCAAGATGCCGATCGCCTCCAGGAAATCGCCGCCAACGGAAAGCGTCGCTTTGGTAGCCCCGGAGCCAGCGCCAGGATTGCTGAGCAGATTATGTTTTTATCACAGGGAAAAGTCTAACTATTCCTTAAATCCTCTCGATAACCCAAACCATTTCATACAAACAAGTGGGGAAAGATGAATTTTTGTAGCGATAACGTAACTGCGGCGGCCCCAGAAATCATCCAGGCTCTCCTAGCAGAAAATCACGGGGCAGCTATGCCCTACGGAGATGACCCAATCAGCCAGCAACTAACCGCAGAATTCAGCCGCCTTTTTGAAAAAGAAGTAGTAGTGTTTCCGATGGGCACGGGTTCGGCGGCCAATGCCTTGGCCCTGTCGGTACTCAGCCCTAGTTATGGGGCAGTTTATTGCCATCCCAATGCCCACATTAATGTCGATGAATGCGGTGCCCCGGAATTTTACACTGGTGGAGCTAAGCTGGTTTTGGTGGATGGTTCTAATGGCAAGCTCGTTGCCGATCGCATTCCAGTGACCGGAGCGGGGGTAGTCCACCGAGTCCAGCCAGCCGCCATCAGTATCACCCAGGCCACAGAGGCTGGCACGGTTTACCAAATTCCAGAGATCCAGGCGATCGCCCAGGTAGCTAAAAACCACAATCTATCCCTACACATGGATGGGGCCAGATTTGCCAATGCCTTAGTCAGCTTAGGTTGTAGCCCCGCAGCCATGACTTGGCAAGCCGGGGTAGATGTGTTGTCCTTCGGGGCAACTAAAAATGGAGCTTGGGCAGCGGAGGCTGTGATTTTCTTTCGCCCAGAATTGGTGAAAGACTTTGCCTATCGCCGTAAACAAGGCGGCCATCTATTTTCTAAGCAGCGATTTTTATCAATCCAACTGGCTGCCTACCTCAAGGAAGACCTGTGGCTCAAAAATGCCCGTCATGCCAACCAGACCGCCCAACACTTGAGCACTGGCTTGACTGGTTTAGAGGGAGTCAAAATTCTCTACCCGGTTGAAGCCAATATCTTATTTGTGGAGATGGCCCCGGAAATCATCCAGGCCCTAAAGGATGCTGGCTTTAGCTTTTATACCTTTGGTAATGTCGCCCGCCTAGTTATGGCTTTTAACACCGATCCGGCTGATGTGGATAAATTTATTGCCGTGGTGCGATCCGTTGCCCAAAGCTCTACCGAGCCAACCCCAGAGCCTGAGTTGACCTCGGCTGTGACCAACTAGCCTCAACCAACTGAATCAATTCGGCCTACATTACCTGAGTTCACGTCAGTCCGGATTAGGACAGAAACCCAATTATCCCGTTGCCAATTTAGTCACTTTGGCTATTGCTTGACTTCACTGGACTACAGAATTTTGTTGGATCAGTGCCCTTAACCCGGACTGACATTCGATGATTTCTGAAAACCTTATCCCAAGGAGACCAAGTTTTGGCTGATTTGGAAAATTCCTGGGACAAAACTAGGGTTTTAGGGATTTTTATTAAACATACGGTCAAACCGCTACCTGTTTGACCAGCTCAGAACCGCTGCCAAGCTTTCTAGCCCAGTTGAGCAGTCAATTGCTCTAGCTTAGGCAGGACCTTAGGGGGAATAGCCGTAAAGTGAATGTGAAATATATCGGCCTCCGGGCCTTGTTCAGTGACTTTAGCATAAATATCTTCATGAGCTAGCTCTGGTTCATCGGGCAAAATCAAGTTCAGCTTGAGGTTAGCCAGCAGGTTGACCGGGCGATCGCTCCTTACTTGGGCCGCGTGTTTACCCAGCTTAACCACTTGAGCAGCACACAGATCTTGGCTAACGTCCTTGCCCTCTAGCAGCGCATAGTGGATTTCAAGGGGAGAAGCCAAACTATACAACACCTCCACAGGACGATCGGGAATTGAGAAATTATATTTACCCCCAATCCCCCGTACCGAATAGATATTGATCATCCCCTTGACTCCTTTGGGGTTGACTTGCCGAATCTGGTCAATCACCACCTCTGGTACTGCTTCGTAGGTAGATTGGGAAATAAAAATCTGTCCATCGGTGGTATAAGACTCAATCCGGTAAGTGAGATTGACCTGGGAACCGACTACACCATACTTAGTGCGCCTCTGGGAGCCAATATTGCCCACAACCACATCCCCGGTATTAATACCTACCCCCATCTTTAGATCCGGTAGTCCCCACTCTCGAATTGTGGCGTTAATTGATTGGATTGCACTCTGCATAGCTACCGCACAGGCTACTGCTCGCTGGGGGTCATCTTCTCGCTGGACTGGCGCACCAAACAAAACTAGGATGCCATCCCCCATAAATTCATCGATCGTCCCTTGGAAGTCGCCAATTACATCAGCCATTTTCCCCAAATAGAGATTGAGGATCTTGACCACCTCCTCCGGGGGCAGTCGCTCGGCAATTGCTGTAAAACCACGCAGGTCACAGGTCAAAATTGTAATTCGTCGCCGCTCTCCCCCCAGTTTGGCACCGTCAGGATTTTCCAATAGGTTGGCCACCACATCATCGGTCAGGTACCGGCCAAAGGTAGCCCGGATATCACCAGCGGTCTTAGCCACATACATGGTGACCCCAAAGGCGGCTCCCCCGAGGGCCAGCAGGGGGGGTACCACTGGAATCCACACCCCCGCTTGGAAATATCCATAGCCGACTCCCACCAGGGCGATCGCAGCTAGGCCCAAACTGCCAGCCGGCCAAAGCGATCGCCATCCCTGGCCACGGGCATTGCGTTGAAACCAAGTTAAACCAGCCCCCAGCCCAGCCCCCAACCAAATCCAGATAATTTCTCGTTCTTCTGGCCAACTGGTCAGTAGGGCACGCTCTCCCAGGGCCCCAGCAATTATTTGACTAGTAATCTGGGCATGGATTTCTACCCCCGGCATCCGTTGGGGAACGCCCACCAGCACACTACTAAAGGGCGTAAGGTATAGATCATTGAGGCTGACTGCACTAGCACCAATTAACACCACTCGATCCCTAAGCAGGTCTGGATCAAAATTACCAGTCAACAGGTCACCCATGGTAACTCGGCGGAACCGTCCGTGCCGATAGTTTAAAATTAACTGATAGCCCTGGTCATTGGCCTGCACATAACCCCCGTCGTTCCCCTGGAAGGGGCGCAATTCTAATTGCCCCAATCGGTAGTGGAAAGTATCTGGATTAACCACCTCTGGGTTAATTCCCCGGTCGGCCAGGTAGCGCAGTGCTAGTTTTACCCCCAGGCCATCTAGACTGCCCACGGCTTTTCCCCCTTCATACACCGGAATGGAGAGGAAAAATCGCCGCACCTTGCCATCGGCATCCACAATTAAGTCATTGGCCCCCACCCGGTCGGGATAGGGCAAAGCCGGGGGAGCATCAACGCGATCGCCCAAATTACCCGTCACCTTGCGAATTCCAAATAAATTGGGCATAGAGCGCATGGTCTGAACCAGCTCCTGATGCCCCGGCTCCACCGGAAAATTCCGGTAAATATCCAAGCCAATTACCCGGCTATCGCGTAACCTATTGAGTAAGGCTGCCAGCTCTTGATCTGAAATTGGCCAGCGCTGGGAGTTCCGGACATCCTCTTCGGTGATGTCGATAATCACAACCCGCTGATCCGCCGCTTCTGGGCTACGCAGCCAAAACATTTGATCCAAAGCAGCCAGTTCAAAAAATTGCAAAAGCCCACTGTAGCGCAGGGCAATTACAGTCAAGGCAGTGATTGGAGTAGCTAGTAGCATCCCCCGCCACTGCCAAGCCCAGCGCCGACAGGTTTGTTTAGTTTTAACCAAAAGTTGCGGCCATATTCTTAGCATTGCCTACTCACGACGCTTTGGGGTATGGGGGGCGCAGCTAAGTCACGCCGGGGTAAACGCTAGCGATTAACTGCCCCTGGGATTAGGTCGAGTAGTTGCCCCTGGGGTCTGGACGATCGGCTCCCGGACTAAGTTGGCCAAACCCACCGAACTTAGAAGCTGCTCCCAATTCGTAGGGCGGCTCTCCCGCATCTGGGCTGCCAAGGTAACTAAATCGTACCAAATCCCGTTGCGAGCCAACACTTCTGCGGTTCTAGTGCGATCGCCCCCGGCAGCCTGGAGCTGGTCGCTCAGTTCTTGCCCTGGTCTAACCCGGCGTACATAGCCCCCCACCGAGGGATTAGTCTGGGGAGAAGTGGGATTGACCAACTCATCAAAATAGACACTGTAAAGCCGGTCTTCCCGGAGAGTCTGCTGGTTGGGCAGGGCAATAGGAATAATTCCACTACGTCCACTCGGTCTAATCACGTTTTCATAAATCACTTCACCATCTTCCTCATCAATCAGGGAGAATCGGACTGGGGTTGTGAAATTAGCCGGGGCATAGAGGTAAAAGGTGGGACTGGCCGAGAGGGTATTTCCCCAGAGACGATTGTTGGCATCTTTAGGAATTAGGGGGATCACGCTGGGGGTGCGGTTAGGGGCATTGCCACTGCGGACACCGCCACCAGCACTGCTGGGGGGAGCACCAGTGTTGGGGGGTTGGAAGGTTTGGGCATCGGCTGGGGTTGTCAAATTAATCGCTGCAATGCTAGCCAGCACCCATAGTAGCTTCTGTGGTTTGTTCATTGGTTAGTAGTTGCTCTGGTCATTTCTAAATCTAGCTAAATTCCGGGGTTGCTTGACCCCAGTGCAAAGACTATCAAAGTTCTCTAAATGTTGCCTAGGGAGGGTTTAGTTTAAGCTGTAGCTCAGTTTTAATTCGGTGTAAGATTGATTCTTCATCTAGGGAGGCAAGGATTTCTTGGACAATGGTTTTGGGGCTGGCGGGGCCCCAGGAGGCCCCATTGGCCAGGTACACCTTGGTAACTTGCCCGATCGCATAGGTAGCCACTCCAGCGATCGCTGCCTGGGTAATTGCCACCGACAGGTAGGGGGCAAGGCTGGCTCCTCCGGTGATTGGGGCCGCTGCTCCTAAAATGATTTTTAGGGAACTCAAGCCCCAGGAGGCAAACACTTCACTGGCACTAATACCGACCATGCTCAAGGCAATTTTCTGCAATAGACCGAGGGCCGCAGTTTGGGTCATGGGCATTCCGTAAACCCTAGACAGGCTCAGAATCATCACCACATCCACTACGGCTCCAGTGAAAATGTCGAGGGCGGTGATTGGGTTGGTGGCGATCGCTGCCGCTTTACTGAGCACAGCCCGCCAAATCAGCTGGTTAGCGGTTTCTTCACGAATTAGTAACTTGCGCTCCACCATTTGTTCATTAACATCCGTTGCAAATAGCATTGAATTTAGAGCAGCCAGGGATTTGCCTTCCCGCTCCAGGATGCTGATAATTTTTAGTTTTAGGGCATCGATTTGGGGCGGCCCCGGTACCCGCTGGTATTGACCATTGCGGTGCTCGACCAGCCGGGGGGCAGCAGCCACCAAGACAATTTCCTCTGGACTGAGGATGCCCTGGAGTCGATCGTGGCAAATTTTTGTCCAGATTGCCGTGCGATCGGCTTCGGAGTACTGGTCAATTTTGTTAAACACCAGTAACATCGGTTTCCCGCTTTGGCGCAGCTGCACTAGGGCATCATATTCCACCTGGGTGATATCCCCGGCAATGATAAATAGCAACAGGTCGGCCCGGCTGGCAATTGTCCGGGCCATTTGCTCGCGATCGCCCCCCGCCACCTCGTCAATCCCAGGGGTATCAATCAATTGAATCTGGGCATCCCCAACACTAGTCACTAGCCCCTGGTACTCGGCACTCAACCCCCACTCCACTAACTGACTAGTCTGGGTCACCCCATGCAAAGCCCCCGTCAGAAATACCGGCCGCCCCACCAGAGCATTTAAAATCGAAGACTTACCCCGACCGACCATGCCAAAGGCTGCCACCTGAATCACGGTGTGCTCCAATTTATCTAGGAAATTAGCCAAATCCTCGATTTCTGATTCTAGACCCCGGCACTCCTGGGGAGTCAAATCCAAATTTTGCACCAGCCCCCTGAGACTATCTTGGGCTTTACGGTAATTGAGGTCTGCTTCAATTTGGGCAAAGCTTGTGCCTAGCTCCTCGATCATAGTTACTACATTTGGTTAAATGGGATTGCCATCTATTTATGATAGTCGTTGTGAATGATCCCCTAAATTTGGATATAGCCTTAGCCACCGCCCGCCTTGCCCTCGACCGGGGCGACTACCCCATTGCCATCCAAGGGTTCCAGAGCTTGCTGAACCAGGTCGATCGCAATTCTTCCCTGGGGGCTGAGGTGCAGTTTTTCTTGGTTACAGCCTACGCAGGGGCGGGGCAGAAGCAAGCAGCCATCGACCTATGCCAACGGCTCCAACAACACCCCGATCACCACAGCCGCAAACAAGCCCAGGATCTGCTCTACATCCTCAAAGCCCCGGCCCTAAAACGCCCAGAAACTTGGATGAGCCAAATTCCTGACCTCAGCCAACTGGAGGAACGCTCCCCCAGCCCGCCATTTGCCGGGAGTAGCAAACCAATCCCCGAAGCCCCTACCATCCCTGGCCCAACCAGCAATCGGTTCGTTGCGATCGCCCTGGGATTAAGCATTTTAGCCCTCCTAATTTGGCTGGGGCGGCCATGACTTTGCAGAACTGCGGGATTAGCTTAGAATAATAGGTAAATTATGTAAACTTTCGTAAATACCTCAGGCTTCCCATGACCTCAGTCGCCACCCTGTTTGCTCCGGTCGAAAGTGATCTCCAAGCCCTCAGTGATAATCTACGCAACTTAATCGGTGCCAAGCATCCCATTTTGTACGCAGCGGCTGAGTATTTGTTTGGAGTCTCTGGGAAAAAAATTAGACCGGCGATCGTTCTTTTAATTGCCAAAGCCACAGCCGCGGATCACGGACTTAGCCAGAGCCATCGCCGCCTAGCTGAAATAACCGAGATGATCCACACAGCCAGCCTAGTCCACGATGATGTGGTCGATGAATCAGACCTGCGCCGGAATGTGCCCACAGTCCATAGCCAGTTCGGTAATCGGGTCGCGGTTTTAGCAGGGGACTTTCTATTTGCCCAGTCCTCGTGGTATCTGGCTAACTTAGACAACCTAGAAGTGGTCAAACTGCTGTCTCAGGTGATCATGGACATGGCCGAGGGCGAGATCCAGCAGGGCTTAAACGGCTTTAATACAGCCATGACCTGGGAAGATTATCTCCAAAAATCCTATTGCAAGACCGCTTCTTTGATTGCCAATAGTGCCAAGGCCGCTGCCATTTTGAGTGATACCCCAGTAAGTACCGCAGATAAATGCTTTGAGTATGGGCGCAACCTCGGCTTAGCTTTCCAGATAGTTGATGATATTTTTGATTTCACCAGTTCTGCTGAGGCCCTGGGGAAGCCGGCTGGCGCAGATTTAGCCAGTGGCAACATTACTGCCCCTGTATTGTTTGCTTTGGAAGAAAAACCCCATCTAGAGACCTTAATTGACCGCGGCTTGGCTGATTCTGACGATCTCGCAGAGGCGATCGCCTTGGTTAAGGAAAGTAGTGGCATTGGACGATCGCGAGACCTCGCCCTCTACCATGCCGGTCTAGCCTTAGACTGCTTACATGCACTAGCCCCAACCGAGTCCAGGGAAGCATTGGCAGAAGTAACTCGCTACGTCACTAGCCGCCTGTACTAGCCAAGCTATTCTTCACAGGCAGGCTCGATGCGAGGTCAACCAAACGCGGAGCAGAGGGTTTTACCACAATTCATAAACCTCCCCAATGCCCCCAGTGTTGTTGGACGTTGGATGGTTGAGCCTGTAAAGCGGCGGGTTAATTTCTGGCTGGGGCCTAGGGCTTATGTGTATGGGAAAGTGATCGCCCATACTCGGCTGTCGGAGCGATTACCCCAGCCAAGCTATGGTTCCAAGGCTGAGCGCCCCTGCTTGCCAAGTCTGACGATTAAAAAATGGGCCAAGTACAAAGCATAAACTCCTAAACCCATGGCCCCCCAAAATCCCAAGAACTCCGGTTTGTAGGCACGGTGGAGAATTTCTCGATATAGCCAAGGGGCCTCTGTCCAAATTTGGCAAAAGGGAGTCGGGGTTAGGTTAGAGTTGATGGCACAACTAAGAAATGGGGTGAACATTAGGCCGCCGACTACGTTGTAGATGGTATTAGCCCAACGCCAAGCCGCAAAGGTCAGCTTCAGGGACGAGTCGGGCTGCTCAGTGATATCTTCATTGATATCCACCCAAAACCACAGGGCGATCGCAATCAAAAATCGCGACAGCCAACCAGAAATAAAGCCAATTCGCCAGCCAGGAATCAACAAGTACACCGTAATCATCAATAGGCTAGATACCCGCCAATAGATGATGAGTAATTGAAGCAGGACATTTTCCCGCTTAAGCAAAGCCCAGACAGTCAGAATAATCGGCACTAAAACCGTCAAAATCACCGCTAGGCGATAATCTGTCCAAGCTAGGGTACGTAACCAAGTCTCTTGCATGGGGTGTGGGAGTTGATGCTGCACGACCCTCCATCATATAGCAAGAATCGAAACTTAGCAAAGAGGAATAATCCTTCACCCAGCAATTAGACTAGACAAAAAAACCAAGCTAGAGTGGGTGTCAAATGCCTAATTTAATTAAACTCGGCAAATCTTTGCTGTTGGTGGCTTTGTTTGTGGCCAGTTTTATTGCGGTGGCCCAGTTGCCTGCTAACCCAGACCCAGGGAATCGGCTGGGGCGTTTGGCTCAGGCTGACCAGTTGTGGTTGGCTGGCGATCGCCAAGCCGCCGAGCAAATTTATCGGGCAGTCAAGGGTGCCCCGGTCTCCACGACACCCCAGCCTCCAGCTTTTAGCGACCCCAGTCAACTTTCCGTGGCCGGCACGGTGCTGTGGCGTTTGGCTCAACAGGGCCAGCAACTACAGCTGGAAAGCGCAGAACTAGTGCCCTTGCAGATGCTGACCAGTGAACAGCCAGGCTTCATCCCCGGACAACTCCGCTATGCGGCAGCCCTACAGGCTTACGAAAAACCGGAGGAGGCTATCAAAGCCCTACAGGCAGCGGTCGCCCTTTATCCAGACCAAGCGGAGTTACTCCAGGCCCTAGTTAGTGCCCATGCTGGCCAGGAGCAATGGCTAGAGGCAGCCCTAGCAGCACGGCAATTTGCTATGCTCCAGCCGGAACATCCCCAAGCTGCTAGTTTTCAGCAACTAGCTGACCAGTATTTTGGTAACTACCAGGCGGCCCTACGCCAACAGATCACTGGCAATACGATCGCTAACTTGATTACGGGCATCCTGGGGTATGTAATCACAGGTAGCCTATTTGGCCCGCTTACGGCGATCGATAGTACGGCTTTACTGCTCCAAGGGGAAGGAGCGATCGGCACCACCCTGGCAACCCAAGCCCAAGACCGACTCCCTCTAATCATCAGCTCGCCCCTAGTGGATTACATCCGCAGTGTCGGCAATAAGATTGCCCAAGCTAGTGGGCGCACTGACCTCAAGTACGAATTTTTTCTGGTCAGAGACGAACGCCTCAATGCCTTTGCCCTCCCCGGCGGCAAAATCTTCATCAACGCTGGAGCCATCCTCAAAACCAATTCCGAAGCCGAGCTGGCTGGTTTAATTGCCCATGAAGTTTCCCATGCAGCCCTGTCCCACGGTTTCCAACTGATTACCCAGGGCAATTTACTGGCAAATTTAACCCAGTTCTTACCCCTGGGGGATCTGGCAACTAGTTTAGTAGTCCTCAACTATAGCCGCAGCATGGAAGAGCAGGCTGACCTAGTAGGGACTAGGCTTTTGGCAACGGCGGGTTATGCGGCTGATGGACTCTACAACCTGATGCAAGCCCTAGCCAAAGAGCGAGGCCCCCGCTCATTCTTGGCATGGCTAGCCACTCACCCGGATACCAATGACCGCCTCAACTACATTAACCAGATGATCGATCGCGATCGCTACAACCGCTATGCCTACGAAGGGGTGACCCTACACGCCCAAATGCAGACCCTAGTCACCGCAGAATTTGCCCAAAAACCACCCAAACCCAGGGGTAATTCCTAGGATAAGTTTTTTATTTTTAAGCAGGCTTTTGCTGGCTGTGGTAAAGAAGGTGTTCAATCAACAGGGTGCATCAACCCAGGATTTATTTGACAAACACCATCAGCTTGGGGATAATTAAAAACAGTCACTACAGGGGACTGTAGTTCAATCGGTTAGAGCACCGCCCTGTCACGGCGGAAGTTGCGGGTTCGAGCCCCGTCAGTCCCGTAGAGCAAGACTCCAGAAGGGGTTAAGTTTGAGACTCCCACTTGCCAGTGCTGGCAGCCTCTAGTAAAAAGAGTTTCAGCTAATAAGTACCTTGAGGGCGGTTACAAGCTGTTCAATTTCTGACTCACTACTGAAGTAGTGGAGGCAAGCCCGGATGCAATCTGGGTTTGCTAGGGTACGGGTGAAGATCCGCTGCTCCTCCAGCTTTTGGACAATTTCGGCATGGCTATAGGCTGAATCAACTTGGAAGCATACCAGGCCTGTGGCGGGCTGGGGGTTGCTGATTAGCTTAATTTGGGAGAATTTTTGTAGACGATCACTCAAGCTTTGGCTGAGGTGCAAAATTCTTTGGTAGCGCGATCGGCCGTCCCCCCAAGTACGTTGTAGATCGAGGGCAGCCCGCAACCCAGCCATCAAAGGAAAAGCCGAGGTAGCCACCTCATAACGGCGGCCATCGGGTTGCCAAGGACGGCCCAATTTTGGCTGAATACCCCGCCAGCCCACAAAAGTCGGCTGCACCTGCTCCCGGATACGGGGATTGACATAAAGCCCCCCCAGACCCTCCGGGCCACATAGCCACTTGTGCCCCGTAAAGGCGTAGCCATCCACATCCCACTCCTCTAAAGCCAAGGGAATTTGCCCCACGGACTGAGCTGCATCCACCAACACCAGGGTATTTTGGCGGTGGCAGAGCCGATTAATTTCCGCAAGGGGCAGGATTTGCCCGGTGTTCCAAAGAATGTGGCTCATCACTACCAAACGAGTATTTGGCTGGAGCTGTCGCTCAATTCGAGCCAAGACATCTGCACCCGTAGAAAACACCGATACCTCCACTTGGTGGCGGCGCATCAACTCTTGGACAGCCGCCACTACCCCCGGATGCTCCGCATCGGAAATCAGTAAATGATCCCCAGTCTGCCAAGGCAGCCCCCAAAGAAAGATATTACAGCCGACTGTTACATCCTCTGTGAGGCTGAGCGATCGCCCATCAACCCCCAACTCCACTGCTAATGCCTGCCGGGTTAAATCAGCCTGCTCCATCACCCAGTGGTTAGCCGCCAAGGAAAAGGGCCCCATCTGCTGAATCTGCTCGTAGGCCTGGACGATCGCATCTAGAGCCAATTGGCTGAGGGTACCCTGGCCACCATAATTAAAGTAGCTCTTATCACGTAAAGCCGGAAAGTGTCCACGAAATTCTGGATGCATAAGCCTAATATCTATGGTTTTAAACACACTTCCCATATCCTGCTATGATGGCAGATTAATATTAGCTTAATATTTACCTACCCTTAGTTCTATTCCAAGGAGAAGTATTCTTTGTCTTGCCAATATCTGTTCACATCCGAATCAGTTACTGAAGGCCACCCTGACAAGATCTGTGATCAAATTTCCGACACCATCCTAGATGCTTTACTTTCTGAGGATGCCACCAGCCGGGTAGCCGCTGAAGTCGTTGTTAATACTGGTCTAGTCTTGATTACTGGCGAAATTACTTCCAGTGCCAGCATCAATTATGTCAGTTTAGTCCGCAAAAAGCTGGCCGAAATTGGCTACACCCATGCCAGTAATGGTTTTTCAGCCGAAAGCTGCGCGGTGCTGGTCGCCCTAGATGAGCAATCCCCCGACATTGCCCAGGGGGTGAGCGCCGCCCAAGAAAAACGGGAAGCCAGTCAGGACGAGCTAGACAGTATCGGGGCTGGGGATCAAGGAATTATGTTTGGGTTTGCCTGCAACGAAACCCCAGAATTAATGCCCCTGCCAATCAGCCTGGCCCATCGGTTTGCCCGGCGTTTGGCCGCTGTCCGCAAGGCGGGCCAATTACCCTACCTGTATCCCGATGGCAAAACTCAGGTTACTGTGGCCTACGAGGATGGTCGCCCCATCGGCATTGATACGATTTTGATCTCGACCCAGCACATGGCGGCAATCGGCGATATCACCGATGAAGCACAGGTGCAAGCCAAGATTAAAGCCGACCTCTGGGATGCGGTAGTCATTCCCTGCTTTGCAGATTTGGCGATCAAGCCTACGCAGGAGACTCGGTTCCTGGTAAACCCTACGGGCAAGTTTGTAGTCGGTGGCCCCCAGGGAGATGCGGGTTTAACTGGGCGCAAGATTATTGTTGATACCTACGGCGGTTACTCTCGCCACGGGGGTGGGGCTTTCTCTGGCAAGGATCCCACCAAGGTCGATCGCTCGGCGGCCTACGCGGCGCGCCATGTGGCTAAAAATATTGTGGCGGCTGGCTTGGCAGAGAAGTGCGAAGTTCAACTCAGCTATGCGATCGGCGTGGCCCGGCCCGTAAGTATCCTGGTGGAAACCTTTGGCACCGGCAAGATTCCTGACGATCGCCTCCTAGAGCTAGTCAAGGCCAACTTTGAACTCAGGCCAGCGGGGATTATCCAGACCTTTAACCTCCGCAATTTGCCAAGCTTAAACAATGGCCGGTTTTATCAAGATGTAGCGGCCTACGGTCACTTTGGTCGCCCGGATTTAGATTTACCTTGGGAAGATGCAAATAAAAGTGAAGCTCTCAAGGAAGCAACCAAGGGGCTACTCTCCGCCACTAGGGGTTAAGCGACGCGGCACCGTGTAGGAGAAAAAGTCATAGGCGAGGCGAGTATTGGGAAATATTGCCCTCGCCTCCTCTAGGAGGTGGTCTAGATCCAGGGGGTTGCCTGGGGCGTAGCGGGGGCTAAAGTGGGTCATGATTAATTGCTTGACCCCAGCTCCTAGGGCAACTTGGGCAGCCATGGTCGAGGTGGAGTGTAGGCGATCAAACGCCATTTGAGCATCTTCGTGGGCAAAGGTGGCCTCGTGGATTAACACATCTGCATCCTCGGCTAGCCTCACTGCTCCTTCGCAGTACACCGTATCGGTACAGTAAACTACCTTGCGGCCAGCTTCAAGGGGGGCACACAGATCAGTACCTTTGACGATTTGCCCATTCTCCAGAACGATCGTTTCTCCCTGCTTGAGTTTGCCGTAGAGCGGGCCGGGAGGAATGCCTAGTTTTCTAGCTTTTTCTACATCAAAGCGACCGGGGCGATCGCCTTCACTGACCCGGTAGCCAAAGGCGGGTATCCGGTGCTTGAGGGGGGCGCAGCTGACAGAGTATTCTCCATCTTCATAGACCAGGCCGGGTTCAACCGGATGCACCTTGAGGGGATAGCCCAGGCGGGTATGGGAGTATTTGATACAGGCTTGGAGGTAGCTAGATAGACCTTCAGGGCCGTAGATGTCGATCGCCCGGACATTACCAGCCAAGCTACAACTGGCCAGCAGCCCCATCAAGCCAAAAATATGATCCCCATGCATGTGGGTGATAAAAATGCGACGCAGTTGGCTAATTTTCAAGTCACTACGCAATATCTGGTGCTGGGTACCTTCCCCACAATCAAACAGCCACAGCTCACCCCGTTGCTCTAGACGCAGGGCCACACTGGAGACATTGCGCGATCGAGTCGGGACACCGGAACTAGTTCCTAAAAATGTAATTTCCACGGGATTAAATTCCCCACAAGGGTTCTTAACGGTTTTTAGAAAAATCTCAAAAGATTTTCAAAATTGGTTGCCCATCGCCCCAAGGCTAGTACCCAGCAATCGGAAACAGTTGAGTTCTCAACTTTTCGTAGGTGTGACGCACCGGGGCCGAGATCACCGTTTCAACCATCGCCCCAGCCATACCCGCTAATTTCATCCAAGCCAGGACAAATTCCACCAAAGCAGTTCCAATTCCACAGGATCGCCAACCCGGATCAACAGCAGCCATATACACTCCTTCCGCGTCTCGCTGCCACAAAACCCATAGGAAAACCACCTGCGATCGCCGCCCAAACTCTAGTTAAAGCCGAATCAGCCGCATTACAAACATCCTCCACAGATTCTTGCTGGCAGAGCCGCCAATCTGGATAAAATTTCTGGTACAGCTCCATTACCTGCTGAATTGATTTAAAAACTGGAGTCCAAGCCCGCAGTGATAGATTGATAAAAGCATCTGGATGATGGTGGGCGTATGGTTCAATCTGCATTCTAGGTTTCTCAGATTAGCTGGATTGTATTGGTCAGGGAGCGGGCAGAATGAAGTTAGCATTGGCTCTAACTAGGCAGATACGATTATCACTGCCAATATTTACCTTCAGCCAAGGCCGGCCGTCCAGATCGTAGAGGAAAGTAAAACCAGCGGGTTCAGGGTTGGCACGTAGCCTAGAGCCAAAACCAAAGCGGCGGACTACCTCCCATTCACCAATGTTGAGGCGGGGTAGGCGGGCAGTGGGGTCATACCAATTAGTGGGCATCTGCTCAGACCAACGACAGCCCAGGCCATTGGGGGTGCGATCGACCACTAACCAACCAAGGTGAGTATTTCGGGGATAATTACCATTGAGATCAGCGGTGGGTAGAGGATTTTGTCCCCTGCCCACATCTGCACCCAGGGTAGAAATTAAGATAACCCCTAGTAATTTACCCCAGAGCTTACTAATCATGAATGGCATTGAGAAGGACTTCGTTCAGGGTCATGCTTTCCATATCCTCCAGGGTAACGGTATCGACGATATCAAACTTAGCCCCCGCTCCAGCCAATTCATCATCAAGGGCCTTCAAAAACCGGGTTGCCCCGCCATCGTTGCCGACTTGGATAATTGAAATAGCCAGTTCTTCATCTTGGTCGAGTTGCCGGGAGGCTTCAACGATTACCCGCATCACAGCTTTGCGATCGTCTGGTTCCCCATCAGTGATGACTAAAATTGTCTCTGGTCGGGCATTACCCTGTTGCTTGCGGGCTAGATACTGGTCACAGGCATCTTTTAAGACACCAGCTAAATCCGTCGTGCCCGCCGGGTCATTTTCCAGAAAAATTTGATTTACCTTGTCGGAGGTGACATTATCAAAGCGGCGAAATCGACCAGCAAATAAGTATACGGTAATACCATCTGGGTCTAACTGTTCACACTTACGGGCTATGGCCAGGGTTGATTCCTGGACAGTCTGCCAGCGGGTCTTTCCTCCGGCTTGGTCTGGAGTAGACATACTGCCGCTTTTATCGATAATTAGGGTGTAATCACGGTTAGACAATTGAGTACTCCTTTGGGACATGGTGTTGTTTCCAGTGAATTTTAAACCTTTGCTTCATCCAGGGGTTAGTGATGGCAAAGAAGTATTAATAGAGTTGAGTTTGCGTAAACTCTATAGGCTTGGGACTACCCAAGAACTCTGAGTTACAACGGTTAAGTTAAACTTGGATAAAAAAATTGATCGTGTACTGGCGGGCAACTGAGCTGGATGTTGTTGGTAACAGGCTCACTCTCCTATTGTCTGGGGGTCTAGGACAATTTAAGGATAGGCTTTGGTTTCTTTTAAGGCCGCCAAGTAGTCGATCGCAGCCTCTAGACGGGAAGGATAGTTGTAGGCAAACTCCTCAAACCACACGCCCTCATCACTGCGGGGATTTAATTGCTTGAGCCACTCGGTGGCATCCTTAGTAAGGGCCTGGCGCTTGCGCTCTTGTTTTTGTTGCTCCCTCAGTTGGGCTTGGCGTTGTTCGGCTTCTTGCTTAGCAGCAGCTTGGCGGAGTTGTTCCCCTGCTCGGGCCGCGGCCTCTTGTTCTTGGGCAATAAATTTAGTAGCTTGGCGGAGTTGTTCCGCCAGTTGGGCTAAGGCCGCCAAGTAGTCGATCGCAGCCTCTAGGCGGGAAGGATAGTTGTGGGCAAACTCCTCAAACCATATGCCCCGATCACTGCGGGGATTTAATTGCTTGAGCCACTCGGTGGCATCCTTAGCAAGGGCCTGGCGCTTGCGCTCTTGTTTTTGTTGCTCCCTCAGTTGGGCTTGGCGTTGTTCGGCTTCTTGCTTATGGGCAATAAATTCAGTAGCTTGGCGGAGTTGTTCCGCCAGTTGGGCTTGGCGTTGTTCGGCTTCTTGCTTAGCAGCAGCTTGGCGGAGTTGTTCCCCTGCTCGGGCCGCGGCCTCTTGTTCTTGGGCAATAAATTCAGCAGCTTGGCGGAGTTGTTCCGCTGCTCGGGCCGCGGCCTCTTGTTCTTGGGCAATAAATTCAGCCTTGAGTTCGGCAAGGAGTTTTTCCTCTTGGTCACCCATGGGGGCGGCAGCTGGTCGTTTCTGTGGACTAGCTGGCTTTTTGC
>Ga0272446_1002243_pt1 | contig 26702 bp, 25 predicted proteins | sample YNPCB0061_FD_194587 | JGI IMG/M metagenome (GOLD analysis project Ga0272446, IMG submission 194587) | Hot spring microbial mat communities from Yellowstone National Park, WY, United States - YNP-CB-006-1 | ecosystem: Environmental > Aquatic > Thermal springs > Hot (42-90C) > Sediment | place...
AGGCAGGAGCCCGGTGCGGTAATGCCGCACGCCGGGATCTGTGGAGGGGGTGATCAGCGATGGTCATCTCTACTCCGACTTACTCGAGGGTGATCACGTCGCCGGGCGAGATCGTCGCCGCGCCGACGCGGAACTTGGTGCTCCCTCCCGAGAGCTCGAGCGCCGAGATGAGGCCGCGCAGCGTCCCGTAGGCCGACACCGTCGCGCCCGCGGCGCCCTTGGCCGTCACCTCGACGCGATAGCTGCCCGCCGGCAGCGGCACGCCGCGGTCGTCGCTGCCGTCCCAGCGCGTGTCGATCTGCCCGGCGGGGCAGGCGCCGAGGTTGAGGGTGCGCACCACCTTCCCCGACGAGTCCTTGATCGCCACCTGCACCGAGGTCGCCGGCCCGTCGAGGTGCACGCCGAGCCCGGGCGGGCCGACGGCGGTCCCGGTCAGCGTGAGCGAGTCGGCCCGCGCCGTCGCGGTGCGGCCCACCATCCCGGCCATCGAGGCGCGCGCGGCGGCGGCCTGCCCGGTGAGGAGGTCGCCGAGCTTGGCGTTCATGTCGGCGCTCTGCTCCAGCGTCGAGAACTGCGCCAGCTGCGCGACGAAGTCGGCGCCCTTCTGCGGATCGAGCGGATCTTGATGCGAGAGCTGCGCGACGAAGAGGCGCAGGAAGTCGTCGCGCGAGGAGGCCGTGGCTGCCGTCGTCGGGGCGGAGCCGCCGGTCACCAGCGGCGACGCGGAGGTGTCAGGCGAACCGTCGATGCGCATGCGTGCTCCTTTCGGGGGCGGTCGTCGACGGGCGCGCGGGCGCCGCTCCGTCGGATGGGAGGGGGCGCGGGGGATCGTCGTGCGGCGCGCGGCGTCGCTCCCCGTCGGTGTGCGAGGCGAACGAGCTCAGCGACAGGCCGGCGTCGCCGAGGGCGCGGTCGAGCTCGGCGCGGTGCTCGACGAGCGAGCGGGCGAGCTCGGGCGTCGCGGCCATCGCCTCGACGCGGACGCGGTGGCCGACCGTCGAGACGCGCAGCGCGACGGCGTCGTCTCCGCGCCCGACGCGGATCTCGGCGCGCTCGCTCCCGAGGCGACCGTCGACGGGGGCGCCGTCGTCGGGGGCGGCGCCCTCCATCGCCCGCGTCGCCGGGGCGGGCGCGGCGTCGGTGGCGGCCTGTGGCGCCTCGACGGCGGGGGGAGGCGCGACCGCGCGCGTCGCGGCGGCGACCAGCTCGGCGATGTCGGCGGGCGCGACGGGGGGGCGCATCGCGGGCTCTGCTTCGAGGCGTTCGACGGGCGGCGACAGCGACGGCGCGGCACCGTCGCCGTCGCCGTTCCCGCCGTCCTTGCGCTCGGCCGCTGGGGCTGGCGCGACGGCGTGCGGCGCTCCTGGCGCGAGCGCGTCGGGCGCGTCGGGCGGTGCCGATGCAACGGGCGCGGGCGTGGCCGCCGTGGGGGGCGCCGGCGTCGGCTGCGCCGGCTCCGTCGTCGTCGTCGGAGCGACCTCGCCGCCGCCGCTCGGCACGACCGGATCGTTGGCGCGCCCGACGTCGAACAGGGCGGCGATCAGCACCATCGGATCCACGCGCTTCTCGGTGCGCGGCGCGGCCTCGCGCTCGTCGCGCCGCGCCTTCGCCAGCGTGGCGCCCGTCGGCGCCTCGTCGCCGTCGCCGTCACGGTCGTCGTTCGGCTTGGCGCGCGGGGCGCGACGCTGCGCCGCCGTGGCCCCCAGCACGCGCTCGAAGCCGTCGTCGCGCCGATCCCGCGCGGCCACCGACGACGGCTCGCCCGCGCGCGCCTCGGGCACGCCCGCCGCCCGGCCGGACAGCGCGTCGCACCTCACCGCGCGCCTCGCGCCCGGCGCGCCGCCGACAGGTCGTCGCTCGCGCGCTGCTCGGTCCGCTCCGCCCGCCGGCGGCGCTCGTCGAGCGCGCGCTCGAGGACCCGCTCCGACGCGCTCAGCTCGACGGCGCGCTCGCGGAGGAGCGTCACCGCCATCGACACGCCGCGCTCCGCCTCCGCCGCGTGCGCCCGCGCCACGCCGCTCAGCGTGCGCGCCCGCCCCACCTCGTCGGCGAGCCGCAAGAGCGCCGTCGGGCTGGTCTCACGGACCAGCCGCTCGACGCGCGCGTCGATGAGGTGCTCGACCAGCGACTCGGCCTCGACGGCGCGCCGCTGCGCCTCGACCTGCGTCGCCTCCGCCGCGTGCAGCTCGGCCGCGCTCGCGTCGCGCACCCGTCGCCGCGCGGCCTCCAACCGTCGCAACAGCGCCACGTTTCGGCTCATCGCTCTCGCCTCCGCACGATCCCCTCGAGCTCGCCGAGGGCCCTCGCCATGTCGCTCCGCTCGTCGCTGCGCTGCGCCGCCCAGCGGTCCCACGCCCGCCCGCGCTCAAGCGCGTCGTCGTAGGTCGGGTTGCTGCCCGGCGTGTAGGCGCCGAGGCTGCGCAGCTCCTCCACCTCGCGCCGCGTCGCCAGGAGCCGCCGCGTCTCGTCGGCGAGCTCCTGCTGTCGCCGCGGCGTCACCTGGCGCGCGACGCGCGACGTCGACGCCAGGACGTCGATCGCCGGGAAGTGGCCGCGCGCCGCCAGGTCCCGCGACAGCACCACGTGCCCGTCGAGGAGCGAGCGCGCCGAGTCGGCCACCGGGTCGCTCAGGTCGTCGCCCTCGACGAGGACCGTGTAGACGCCGGTGATCGCCCCGCCCGAGCGGAGCGGCGCGACCCGCTCGAGCAGGCGCGGCAGCGCGGCGAAGACGCTCGGCGGGTAGCCCTTCGTCGCCGGCGGCTCGCCGATCGAGAGCCCGATCTCGCGCAGCGCCATCGCGTAGCGCGTGAGCGAGTCGATGACCAGCAGCACCGTCCGCCCGCGCGCCGCGAAGTGCTCGGCGATCGCCGTCGCCGCCAGCGCCCCGCGCGCGCGCTCGAGCGGCGATCGGTCGGAGGTCGCCGCCACCACCACCGAGCGCTTCGCCGACGGCAGCGCGGCGATGTCGTGCACCTCGCAGCCGCGCTCGCCGATGAGCCCCATCACCGTCACGTCGGCGCGGCTCTGCTCGACGATCTGGCGGAGCAGCACGGTCTTGCCGACGCCCGCGCCGGCGAACAGCCCGACGCGCTGCCCGCGGCCGAAGGTGAGCAGCGCGTCGATGGTCCGCACGCCCGTCTCGAACGGGGTGGCGATCGCGGCGCGCGCGGCGAGCGCCGGCGCCGGTGCGTCGAGCGGCACGCTCGTGGCCGACGGCAGCGGCGGCCCGCCGTCGATGGCGCGCCCGAAGACGTCGACGATGCGCCCGATCATCGCGTCGCTCACCGGGATCTGCTGCGTGCGGCTGGTCCGCCACGCCAGGGTCCCGGCGCGCACCCCGATCGGCTCGTCGATGAGCAGCACGAGCGCGGTCCGCGCGCGCAGCCCGACCACCTCGCCGACCAGCGCCTCCGCGCCGACCCGCTCGATGGTGACCAGCTCGCCGATCGATGCGTCGGGGAGCGTCGCCTCGACGACGTTGCCGGTGATGCTCTGCACCCGTCCGGCGATGCGCGGGGCGATCGCCTCGCGCGCGCGCCGCACCGCCGCCTCGAGCGCGGGCGCCGTCACGACGCGCCCTCCGTCGACGCCAACGCGGCGATCAGCGCCGCGCGCGTCGCCTCCAGCCGCGGCCCGAAGCGTCCGTCGAGCTGCGCCTCCGCGGTCTCGATGACGAGCTCGCCGGGCCCGAGCGCCGTGTCGGCGACGACGCCCTCGGGGGCGTGCTCCCCCCACGCCTGGAGGTCGGCCGCGCTCACGCGGATGATCGCCGCCGCGCGCTGCGCCTCGTCGTGCGCCACCGTCGCCAGCCCGCGCTCGATGGCGGCGCGCAGCGCGACGCGGTCGGCGCGCACCTCGCGGTCGATGAGCTCGCGCGCGACCATCAGCGCCAGGTCGACGATCTCGTCGATCGGCAGCGACGGCGCCGGCCGCGGCTCACCGCTCCGCGCCGCCAGCGCCGTCACCGCGTCGAGATAGCGGCGGCGCGCCGCCTCCGCCTCCGCGCGCGCGCCGGCCAGCGCCTCACGCTCGCGCGCGAGCTCGAGCGCCGCCGCCGTCGCGGCCGCTGCGTCGTCGCCGGTCGCCTCGACGGCGGGAGGCGGGCCCGCCTCGGGCGCCACCGTCGCTGGCGCCGCGGCGATCGCCTCCGTGACGAACAGCGGCCGCACCAGCGCCGCCGCCGCGCGGCCCTGCGCGAGCGCGTCGAGGAGCCCGCTCGACGGCGGCTGCGCCGCGCGCGCCAGCCGCGACACCAGCGGCGTCACCGTCGGACCGCGACCGCCGCTCATACCATCTTCTCCTGCCCGCCCGTCGGCAGCGTCAGCCGCCCCTCGGCCGCGATGCGCTGCGCGGTCTCGAGGATCTCCCGCTGCGCCTCCTCGACCTCCGAGAGGCGCGCCGGCGGCAGCATCGCCAGGTCCTCGCGCATCGCCGCCGCCGCGCGCGACGACATCGCCGAGAGGAAGTGGTCACGCAGCTTCTCGCTCGCCGTCTTCATCGCGACCAGCAGCCGCTCCGACGGCACCTCGCGCAGCAGCACCTGGAGGCTGCGCGCCGGCACCCCGCGCAGATCCTCGAACGTGAACATCGCCTCGCGCAGCTTCGACGACAGCGACCGCCCGCTCGCGCCGCTCTCCGTCGACTCGATGGCCGCCAGCAGCTTGTCGCTCGCCTCCTTCGGCAGCTCGTTGAGCAGCCCGGCGGTGAACGCGACGCCGTCGAACGGCCGCCGCCCCGCCTCCGCCTGCAGCCGCCCCGACGACGACATCGTACGCACCAGCGCCTCCGAGGCGCGCTCGAGGATCTGGCTGGGGATCTCCTCGAGGAGCGCGAGCCGCCGGAGGACGTCGCGCTGCCGCTCCTCGTCCATCTCCTTCACCACCTGCGCCGCCTGCCCGCGCGGCAGCTGCGACAAGAGCACCGCCACCATCTGCGGGTGCTCGTCGGCGAGCAGCTCGCTCAGCGTCGAGCCGCGCACGCTGCGCAGGATCTCGATCGGCGGCGACGGCTTCTCGTCGGCGAACAGCACCTCGGCGCGCTCGGGGCCGTGGCTGGCCGCGGCCAGGCGCTTCAGGTACCCGTCGGCGCCGCGCGGCAGGATCGGCTGCTCCATCTTGCGCAGGAACTCCGCGCAGGCGTCGTCGAGCGCGTTCGACGGCAGCGCGCTCGTGCGCTTGGCCTGATCGGCGAGCCGCCGCAGATCCTCGTCGTCGAAGTGGCGCATCACCTCGGCCGACAGCTCTTCGTCGAAGCAGAGCAGCAGAAGGAGCGCCCGCTCCGGTCCGGTCAACGTCGTCGTGCTCACGCGCCCGCCTCCTTGCGATCGCCGGTCTGCTTGCCCTCAGTGGCGGCGGCCGCCGCCGTCGGCGTCGTCGCACCCGCCGCGGCCGGCTTCGCGCTCCCCTCGGCGAGCCACCCCGCGAGCAGCCGCGCCGCCTGCGCCGGATCGCGCCGCGCCGCGAGCTGCGCCCGATCGCGCGGCGACTCGGCCGCCGGCAGCGCCCGCCCGGCGTCGCCCTCTTTCGCCGCGAGCCCGTCGCTCCTCGTCGCGCCGCCGGCGAGCGCGTCCTCGAGCTGCTTGAGCGACGCCGGCAGCGTCGGCAAGAGCGTCGCCTCCTCGGCCCCCTTCTGCGCGCGCTTCCGCCGCCGCCGCGCCAGCGCCACCGCCGCGACGAGGATCGTCAAGAGCGCCGCCCCCGCGCCGATCAGCAGCGGCGGCTGCGCCCACATCGGCCGCGCCGGCGCCTTCGCGTCGTCGGTGCTGTCGGCCTGCTCGTGCGCGAACGGCGCCGTCTGCACCTCGACGCGGTCGCCCCGATCGGCGTCGAGCCCCGCCGCCGTCTTCACCACCGCGGCGATGCGCGCCAGCTCCTCCGCCGAGCGCGGCGCGCCCGGCTTGCCGCCGACGCCCGGCAGGTGATCGACCACCACCGCCACCGACAGCCGCTTGAGCCGCCCCTTGGCGCCGACCACCTTGCGGACGACGTGGCTCACCTCGAAGTTCTTGGTCTCCGACACGCGCCGCCCGCCGCCGCCCGCCGCGCCGCCCGTCGACGGCGCCGGGGCGCCCGGCAGGTTCCCGCGCGCGCCGGCCACGCCGCCGGTGGTCGCGTCGCTGCCCGCGCCCGTCGAGTCCTCGCTGCGCGACTCGCTCCGCAGCGCCGTCCGATCCTTGTCGTAGAGGTCCTCGGTCCGCTCGTCGCGCCCGTGATCGAGCTCGGCCGTCACCGCCACGCGCGATCGCCCCTTGCCCACCATGCTCTCGACGAGCTCGCTCACCCGCCGCGCCAGCGTCCGCTCGAGATCGCGCTGCCCCTCGGCCCCCTCCGCCTCGTCGCCCGCCCACAGCGTCGCGCCGCTCTCGTCGACGATGGTGACGCGATCGGCGCGCAGCCCCTCGACGCTCGCCGCCACCAGCTGCACCACGCCGCGCACCTGCGCCGCCGACAGCCGCCGCCCCGGGCGCAGCCGCAGCGCCACCGACGCCGTCGGCGGCTCGTCGGCGTCGGCGAAGATCGAGCGCTCGGGCATCGCCACGTGCACGCGCGCGCGCTCGACGGCGTCGAGCGCCTGGATGGTGCGCGCGAGCTCGCCCTGCAGCGCCCGCCGATAGTTCATCTGCTCGACGAAGCTGGTGGTCCCGAAGCTCTGCTTGTCGAACAGCTCGAACCCCACGCCGCCGCCGCGCAGCGCCCCGTTCGCCGCCAGCGCGATGCGCTGCTCGTGCACGCGCGCCTCCGGCACCTCGATGCTGTTCCCCGGCGGCACCAGCCGATGCGGGACATTCGCCGCCTTGAGCTGCTCGATCACCTTGGCCGCGTCCTCCTCGGGGAGGTTGGCGAACAGCATCGCCCAGCGCTCCGTCGAGCCGCGCGTGGCGACGGCGCCGGCGATGGCCAGCGTCGCCAGCGCCGCGCCCGCGACGGCGAGCCGCCGGGTGCGCGACCAGCCTCGCCAGAGCTGGCCGAGCTGCTGCGCCGTCTTGCGGAGGTCGGGCGTCGCCATCTCGCTCGTCTCCTCCTAGAGGGGGGTGTTCATCAGCTCGCGGTACGCTTCGATGGCGCGGTTCTTCAGCGTCACCGCGAAGCGGACCGTGATGTTGGCCTTCTCGGCGGCGATGAGCGTCTCGTGGATGCCCATCGCGGGATCGCCCGCGGCGAACCGCTCCGCCGCGTCGGCGGCCGTGGCCTCCGCGCGGTGCGCCGACTCGAACGCCTGGGTCAGCGTGTCGGCGAAGCCGCCGCGCTCGACCGACGGGGCGGGGGCCTCGCGCGTCGCGCCCAGCTCGGCGACGAGCGGCTCGCGCGGCGCGACGACGGTGGGGAAGGGCGTCGCCACGGCTACTTCCCGATCCCGAGCGCGCGCTCGGCCATCTGGATCGTCGAGTCGAGCGCGGTGACGCCGGCCTGATAGGCGCGCGAGGCGGTGATCATGTCCACCATCTCCTCGACGACGTTGACGTTCGGGTAGGCCACGTACCCGTCGGCGTTGGCGTCGGGGTGGCCGGGATCGAACTCCATCCGCGGCGGCGACGCGTCCTCCTGGATCGACGCGACCACCGCCGAGAAGGCCTCGCCGGCCACCGCCCCCGCGCGCCCGCCCGAGAGGCGCGTCGTCGTCGGCGCCGACGCGACCACCACGTCCTTCCGCTTGTAGGGCCCCTGCCCGTCGGCGCTCTTCGTCGACGAGGCGTTGGCCAGGTTCGACGACGCGACGTTGAGCCGCGTGCGCTCGGCCGTCATCCCGGAGGCCGAGACCTCCATCGCGCTGAAGAAGTCCATGGTCGCTCCTACTGCCCGTCGCCCGCGCCGTAGCGGAGGAGGGCGAGCCGTCTCGAGGTGAGCTCGGTGGTCGTCGCGTAGCGGACGCGGTTGGCGGCGATCTTGGCCATCTCGCGCTCGAGGCTGACCGCGTTCCCGTCGGCCCCCACGCTCGCCGCCGGATCGCGGAAGCGCTGCGCCTCGCCCGCGTCGAGCGCCGCCGCCCCGTCGAGGTGGCGCGGGTGCGTGGTCACCATCGCCGCCGTCGACCCCGGCGCGCCGATCGGATCGCTCGTCGGCCGCGCGAGATCGATCGGGACATACCCGGGCGTGTCGAGGTTGGCGACGTTCCCCGCGAGCACCGCGTGTCGATCGCGGTGGAAGCCGAGCGCCGCCTGCATCCGATCGACGCCGTCGAAGAGGGTCTTCATGTCCGCCTCCGCGCGCTCTCTACAGCAACCGTCGGGCCATCCTCTCTCTCGACGGGGTGCGCACTTCGGAGCGGCGTGCGCGGGGGGCGTCGGCGGGATTGACGGCGGCGCGCCTCAGCCGAAGCGGCGCAGCTTCTCGACGAGCGTCGAGCGGTTCACGCCGAGCAGCGCCGCCGCCTCGGTGCGGTTGCCGCCGGCCTCGGCGAGGGCGCGCTGGATCAGCTCGCGCTCGACCTGATCGAGCGCCTGCTTCAGATCGAGCGACGACGCGCGCACGGCGGGTGCCGCCACCACCGGCGCCGTCGGCAGCACCGGCGTCGCCATCGCCTCGACGGGCGGGATGGTCGGCATCGGCATCACCGGCGTCCGGCGCTGCCGCGAGAGCTGGATGTGGCTCGCGGTGATGACCCCGCCGCCGGAGAGCACGACCGCGCGCTCGATGGCGTTCGCCAGCTCGCGCACGTTCCCCGGCCAGCGGTGCGCGCGCAGGCACGCCTCGGCGCTCGCGTCGATCCGCGCCACGCCGTCGAACCCCATCCGCCGCGCGCAGCGCGACGCGAACGCCTGCGCGAGCGGCACGATGTCCTCGGGGCGCTCGCGCAGCGGCGGCAGCGCCAGCGGGATCACGTGGAGCCGATAGTAGAGGTCCTCGCGGAAGCGCCCCGCGTCGACGAGCGCCTCGAGATCCTGGTGCGTCGCCGCGATCACCCGGATGTCGACCGGCACCACCTTCGTCGAGCCGACCGGCGTCACCGTCTGCGTCTGCAGCACGCGCAGGAGCTTGGCCTGCGCGGCGAGCGGCATGTCGCCGATCTCGTCGAGGAACAGCGTCCCGCCGTCGGCGGCGGGGATGAAGCCGTCGCGCGGGCCGGTGGCCCCGGTGAAGGCGCCGCGCACGTTCCCGAAGAGCTCGGCCTCGATCAGCGTCTCGGGGATGGCCGCGCAGTTGACGGCGACGAACGGCCCGCCGCGACGGCGCGAGGCGTTGTGGATGGCGTGGGCGATCTCCTCCTTGCCCGTCCCGCTCTCGCCCGTCAGCAGCACCGTCGACGAGGACTGCGCGATCGCCTTCACCGCGCGCAGCACCTCCAGCATCGCCGGCGACTCGCCGATCACCTCGGGCGCGACCTGCGCGCGCCACTGCCCGAGGCGCGCCGGATCGATGAGCTCGCGCACCTCGTTGACGATCGCGGTGAGGCGCCGCGGCTCGACCGGCTTCTCCAGGACGTCGGCCACCCCGGCCCGCATCGCCGCGACGACGCTCGCGCACTGCGCGTTGCCGGTCACGCAGAAGATCCGATCGGCCTCGCGGCGCGCGGCCAGCCACGACGCGAACTCCGCGCCCGTCCCATCGGGCAGCTCGAAGTCGATGAACGCGATCTGGACGCGGCCGCTCGCCATCTGCGCCTTGGCGCCCGCGACCGTCGCGGCGGTCCGCACCGCGCACCCCTGATAGACGAGAAAGCGGCTCAGCCCGCGCGCGAAATCGGGATCGTCGTCCACAATCAGAACTTCGAGCTCAGTCATCGCGTTCCCCCCGGCCGCAACGCATTGCGAGCGGCGTTCCAATCTCGTCGATCAGGACCCTCGCGGGTTTCGGAGGGGGCAGCGTCATGGCGCTGGCGCTCCCTCCCGTCATGGGACGTCAATCCGTTGGCGATCCCCCGTCGAGAGTCAACGCGTCGTCGCCCCCCGCCGAGGCGTCGGTCGCCTCCGCCGGCACACAGCTCCCGATAGCGCTGCAGACCAGCCCACCGGCGCAGTCGCTGTGGCGAATGCAGGGTGTCTCGCACCCCGACCCGAGCAGCGCCCACACGGCGACCACTCCGAGGATCGCGATCACGCGCTCAGAACGCATCGAAGCTCACCCCCAGGAGGAGCTGTAGGTGGATGACCACCCTCCCCGACGGCAGATCGCTCCCGAAGACGAAGGCGTCGAGCTCGGCGTCGGCGCAGAGCCGGGTCGCTTTCGCGCGCCCGACGGAGAGACAGGCGCCGCCCGAGGCCGTCGGGCCGCCGAACGTGTAGGGCGCGACGTAAGAAGCGAGCCCGATCGCGGCGCGGAAGGGGCCGTTCGTCGGGCGCACGCGGAAGCCCCCGCCGAGGCCGAAGGCGAAGCGGTCCACGCCCTCGACGAGCGCGGTCACATAGACGGACACCCACGGGCGCGGCCAGAGCCGCACCTCCCCGAGGAGGCCGAGCGTGAAGGGGGCCGCGCGGGCGATGGTGTGCGGCGCCACCACCCCGAGCGCGAGGCCGCCCCCGAGCCGCGCCTCCAGCGCCACCGTCGGCGGCAGGCGCGGCTGCTCGGCCCGCGCCCCGGCGAACGCGCCGAGCGCGCAGGCGAAGGCGATCGATCCGAGGAGCGCGGGGCGCACGCGGAGGCCTCTCAGCAACCCCCGTACCGGCGCGCGATCGCGGCGCCGTCGGCTCGCGGGTGCGCGGGCTCAACCGGCGGCGCCAATCTTGACGACAGCGAGGCCCTCGCGCTCGTCGTGAGCGAGGTGGACCGCGTCGCGCGGCAGGCGGATCTCGAAGCTGGTCCCGCGCGTAGCCGACTGGACGGAGATGGTCCCGTCGTGCGCCTCGACGAACAGCCGGCAGAGATAGAGACCGATGCCGCGGCTGCGCGCCTCGCGGCTCCCCGGATCGCCGTACTTCGAGAACAGCGTCCCGGCGATCTCCGGCTCGATCGACCGCCCGTCGTTCTGGATTTGAATCGTCAGCCCGTCGGCGTCGATTCTGGTCGCGACCACGATGCAGCCGCCCGACGGCGTGTAGCGAAGGGCGTTCGAGACGATGTTGTCGATGACCCGGTGGAACAGCGACGAGTCGATCGACAGCGCGAGCCCGGCGGGGACGAGCGACAAGAGCGTCACCCCCTCGGCGGTGGTGTGGCGCATCGACGCGAACACCTCCTCGACGAGATCGGCGAGCTGCACGACGCTGCGCCGGACCATCACCCCGACCTCCTCGCACTGGAACATGTCGTAGAGGTCCTTGGTCATGCCCACGAGCTGCTTCACGCTCCGACGGCAGTCACGGACCGTCTCGGCGAGGTCTTCGCCATCGACGTTCTGCTCGATCACCACGTCGAGGTTCAGCGTGAGCGCCGCGAGCGGCGACTTCAGATCGTGGACCAGGAGGCGCGACCAGCGCTTGCGCAGGAGCGCCGCGCGGACGTTCGAGAGGGCGTGCGCGAGGTGCGGCGCGACCACGTCGAAGAGCGCCGCCTCGCGCGGCGAGAAGCGCAGCGCGCGCGTGCGGGTGATCGCGATCACGCCGACGAACTCGCCGCCCGAATAGAGCGGCACCGTCAACAGCGCCCCGATCCCCATCGCCATGCACATCCTCGTCAGCGCAGAGTGATCGTCGCCGACGGCGAGGTGGCGCACGCTCGCGCGCCTGAGCTGCACCGCCGCTTCGTCGTCGAGCTCGAGGCGCGTGCCGATCGACGGCGTGGCGTCGCCGGCGGTGGCCACGACCTCCAGCTCGCCGCTCTGGGTGGCGAAGAGGGCGACGCCGCTGAAGTTCACCTCCACCTGAAGGGCGCTGCGGAACGAGGTGAGGACGGTGGCGTAGTCGTGCGAGCGCGCGACCACGTCGGCGACGCGGGCCACCGTTCGCCACCAGCGCGTGTCGAAGGGGGCGTCGAGCAGCTCGCACACGATCACCGCCGAGCGGGGCGCGTCGGGGGCGGGCGTGGCGGTCATGCGCATGTGGAGCCCGTGGGGGCGGGACGGGGTGCGGACGAAGAGCTCGCGCGACAGGGCGCCGCCGCGACCGAGCGCGCCGAAGGGCAGCTCGTGCAGCGACAGGGGCGTCTGCTCGTCGCCCCAATAGAACGTACAGCGCGAGAGGAGCTCGTCGATGGGGGCGTGCTCGAGCCGGCCGAAGAGCGCCTCGGCCATCGGGCTCTGCGTCGAGATGCGGCCGTTGTGGTTGATGGCGAGGACGCACTGCCCGAGGAGCGTGGAGTCGACGTTCGCGGTCACGCGCGACCTCCGTCGGCGCGCCGCCGGACGAGCAGGGCGGCGCAGGCGATGGCGAGGAGGACGAGCGCGAGCCCCGAGCTCGACGGGGCCGTATCGCCGGCCAGCGCGCAGCCTGCGAACGGCGGGAGCGCGGCGGGGTGGGTCCCGAGGTCGGCGACCATGCGCGGCGCGCCACCGTCAGGCGCGGGCGCGGGAGGTGCGACCAGCGTCGAGGCAGCGTCGACGCAGCGTCCGTCCACGCAGGCCTCGGTCGCGGCGCAGTCGGCGTGGAGGCGGCACGCGGCCGACGGGAGCGACCCGTCGACGGCCGCGGGCACGACGACGCGCGCCTCGGCGACGCCGTCGAGCCGGTCACGCGCGACCGCGGCGAGCACGAACGAGCCCGCGCTGTCTCCTCCGCCGAGCGTCGCGCGGAGCGGCGGCCGGGTGAGCGTGGCGCCGCGCTTGCCGTCGACATAGAGGTCCACCGCGTCGACGAAGCGCCCGGGCACCGCCGCCGACACGCGGATCTCGACCCCGCTCCGCCCGCGCTCCACCCCGACGAACGCGACCGCCGGCGCGTCCTCGGCGATCTGGAGGCCGATGGTCCGCGCGAGCAGGCCCCGCCCGTCCTGCATCGCCCCGCGCACGCACTGCGGGTCGCTGCCTCCGGTGACCGGCGTCGGCCCGGCGAACCCCTCCGTCAGATCCGAGAGCGTGGTCGTCATGAGATCGGCGTTGTCGATGGTGTGGCCGAGCCCGAACGAGTGCCCGAGCTCGTGGCTGCAGGCCGCGGCGAGCGCCGCCACGGCGCGGGCCTCGCCGCCGAGCTCCGCGGGGGTGAGCGCCTCCGAGAAGGCATAGACCACGTTCCCGCCGCGCGCGTCGTCGCAGTCGAGCGGCGCGATCCCGGCCACCGACGGCGGCAGATCGAGCAGCGACGGGCTCCCACCGACGATGCACATCGCGTAGTCGATGGCCGGATCGGGGCGCGACCACACGACCTTCACCGCGAAGCGCGCGAAGTGCTGCTTCACGCGCTCGACGATGCGCGCCCGCACCTCCGACGGCGGCGCCGAGAACGGGGTCGCGTCGAACGGAGGGATGACCACGTCGCGCGGCACCACCGGCGAGGTCGAGCGCGCTGGCGCGTCGGCGCCGCGGGCCACCGCGAGCCCGTCGAAGTGAACGTAGACGACCCGCTCGTGTGCCCCCGCGCCGTCGAGCGCCTGGCGGCGCGGCTCGGGCGCCGCGTCGTCGAGGAGGAACACGTCGCGCGCCAGCGCCACGGGCGCGCGCTCCGGCGCCTGCTGGCAGGCGGCGGCGGCGACGCCGAGCGCCATCGCCGCGATGAGCTCCTTCCGCGAAGTCATGCGTCGTGTGTATCGACGGCGCGCCGCCAATCTTGAGCAGCCGATCGCGGTCGCGCGCTTCAGGGCCGATCAACCCGGTCGAATCAGCGGGAAGGAGGCGACACGATGGCTCGCAACACCCGCGTCCATGAACGCGCACCGCTCAACGTCGAGGTCACCCTCGACAGCGACCACACCTTCTACGCCGGCGTCACCAGCGACATCGGCGAGGGCGGGGTCTTCGTCGCGACCTACGTGCCGCCGCCCATCGGCACCCTGGTTCGCCTCTCGCTGACCCTCCCGTCGCAGGGCGAATGGCTGGTGACCGGCGTCGTGCGCTGGGTCCGCGATCTCCGGACGCAGAACGACGATCTCCCGTCGGGCTGCGGGATCCAGTTCGTCGAGGTCCCGCGAGAAGCGCTGGACGCGATCCGGGAGTTCGTCGCGCTCCGCGATCCGCTGCTCTTCGAGGCGGCGTAAGGCCACAAGGAGGATCAGATGACCACTGCGCCGATCGACGTGCCTTCGCTGCAGCAGAAGCTCCGCGCACCGGGGCGGGTCCTCATCGCCGAGGACGACGAGACGCTGCTGCGCGCCTACGGACGAGTGCTCCGCGCCGCCGGCTTCAGCGTCGACGAGGTCGTCGATGCGGCGTCCGCCCTCGACCGACTTCGTCGCGAGCGGTTCGACGTCGTCGTCAGCGACATCGACATGCCGGCGATGAGCGGGCTCGATCTCTTGAGAACCATCCGCACGACCGACCTCGATCTGCCGTTCGTCCTCATCACCGGCAAGCCGACCATCGACAGCGCGACCTCGGCCATCGACCTCGGCGTCCTGCGCTACCTGCGAAAGCCCATCGACGTCTCGACGCTGATCGAGACCATCACGCGCGCGGTGCGCCTGGCCGAGCTGTCACGCCTCACCCACGAGAGCTCCGTGGTGTCCCCCTTCGCCGTCGACGGTGGCGGGGTGCAGGCGGTGTTCGAGCGCGCGCTCGCCGGGGTGCGCATGGTGTTCCAGCCGATCGTGCGCTACTCCGACCGCAACGTCGTCGCCGTCGAGGCGCTCCTGCGCACGACCGAGGAGTCGATGGCGCGCCCCGATCGCTTCTTCGCCGTCGCCGAGCGCCTCGGCAAGATCCACGAGCTGGGCCGCGCCGCGCGCGCGGCGGTGGCGGCCAGCGCGGTCGACATCCCGCCGCAGACCCGGATCTTCATCAACCTCCACCCCGTCGAGCTCCTCGACACGTCGCTCTACTCGCCGCGCGAGCCGCTCTCGCGCATCGCCGGTCGCGTCACGCTCGAGGTCACCGAGCGCGCCGCGCTCCACGGGATGACCAACCTGCGCGCCCGCATCATGGCGCTGCGCACGCTCGGATATCGCATCGCCATCGACGACATGGGGGCGGGGTACGCCAGCCTGACGAGCTTCGCCCAGCTCGAGCCCGACATCGCCAAGGTCGACATGTCGCTCATCCGCGGAATCCACCTCGAGCCGACGAAGCAGAGCCTCGTCGGGGGGCTGTGTCGGATGTGCGCCGACCTGGGGATCCCCGTCGTCATCGAAGGGGTCGAGACGCGCGACGAGCTCGATGCGCTCATCGGCCTCGGGTGTGATCTGTTCCAGGGCTATTACTTCTCGCGTCCGACCCCGCTTCCCATCGCGGTGAGCTGGAGCAGTTAAACCGAAGAAGACGGAGAGCCTTCGTTTCGGCTATCATAGTACAGATGTCGCCTGTCTGGAGGGTGCTCGTCGTCGAGGATGACCCCGACGTGCGCCACGCGCTCGAGCGCTTCCTCACGCGGGAGGGCTGGACCGTCGTCTCCGCGGCCGACGGCGCCGAGGCCATTCGGCTGTTGGACGTCGACCACGACCTGACCCTCGTCCTCTCCGATCTGGACATGCCGAACGTCGACGGGCGCGAGGTGCTCGCGGCGGCGCAGCGCTACGACATCCCGGTGGTGATCGTCACCGGCGCTGCCACCGTCGAGACCGCGGTCGAGCTCATGAAGCGCGGCGCGGCGAACTACCTCACGAAGCCCTTCTCGCCGCCGGCCATCCGCAGCGTCCTCGACGAGTGTCGCGCGCGCCACGAAGCCCGACGCGAGGCGCGCGCGACGTCCGATCGCGCGCTCATCGGGGAGAGCGCTGGGCTGCGCTCGGTCGTCGACGTGATCAGCGCCGTCGCCGAGACCGACGCGACCGTGCTCCTGCGCGGCGAGAGCGGCACCGGAAAGGAGGTCGCCGCGCGATCGATCCACGCCGCCAGTCGGCGCGCGCATCGCCCCTTCATCGCCGTGAACTGCGGCGCGATTCCCGAGGCGCTCCTCGAGAGCGAGCTGTTCGGCCACTCCCGCGGCGCCTTCACCGGCGCGACGCACTCGCGCGCCGGACGGTTCGAGCTGGCCGACGGCGGCACCCTCTTCCTCGACGAGATCGGGGACATGGCGCTGTCGTCGCAGGTGCGACTGCTGCGCGTCCTTCAGGAGCGGCAGTATTCGCCGCTCGGCGAGAGCGTCCCGCGCGCGTGCGACGTCCGCGTCATTTGCGCGACACACCGTGATTTGCGCGAAATGGTCTCGAAAGGCACCTTTCGGGAGGACTTCTTTTATCGCATCAATGTCGTGGAGGTCGTCCTCCCGGCCCTCCGCGATCGCCGCGACGACATCCCCATGCTGGTGCAGCACTTCCTCGACGCTGCGAATGTCCGACATGGCCGCGACGTCGGGCTGCCGACCGCGGAGGCGATGGCCGCCCTCTGCCGCCACGATTGGCCGGGAAATATCCGCCAACTGGCGAACATGATCGAGCGCATGGTCGTCCTTCGCCGCTCGGGCCCAATCGGTCTCGCCGATTTACCCAACGAGCTGCGACCGGCCGCGCTCGCCGAGGCGCCGATCGCGCCCGCGGCCACGATCGCCGCTGCACCGCCGGCGACGCTCCCCGAGGAGGGCGTCGATCTGCGCCGCGCGCTCGCCGAGCTCGAGGACACCCTGATCGCGCAGGCCCTGAATCGTACGGGCGGAAACCGAAATGCCGCAGCCCAATTGCTCGGTCTCAATCGCACGACGCTGGTGGAGAAATTGAAACGACGAAATCCGAACGCGTGACGAAAAAAAGAAACTAATTTCTATCTGAGCGAATCTCAGCGAATCTCACAGTGACCCTGGGGGGGGACACATGGTGGGGGATCGGGCTAGACAGCTTCTCTGGCTCTCCGAGGCAGTGGCGAAGGCGCCGGACTACGGCGCGCTCGTCGGTGCGTTACGAGAAGGATTTGGCGGGCACGTCGGCGCATGCAGTCTCGCCGAGGTGAGCGGCGGCGCGCTGCTGGTGGTCGCCGCCGAGCGTGACGGGCTTCCCGTTGGTCAGCGACGGACGCTTCCAGAGCCCGGGGCCGAGCGGACGAACCCGGGCGAGCTGCTCGTGCCGCTGTTCGCGATGGGCGAGCTCGTCGGTGCGCTGATCGTCTCTCGTGGCGCGGCGCCCCCGTCCGAGGTCGAACGCGAGCTCGCGTTCGGGATCGCTCCCCAGCTCGCGCAGGCGGTCGCGGCGATGCGAACGGCGCTCCTGCGCCGTCGCTGGACCAGCATGCTGGTCCACGACTTCCGTTCACCCATCGCCGTCCTCTCGATGAACCTCGACCTCCTGCAGTCGCTCCTGCCGGACGCGAGCGACGAGGTGCGTGACGTCGTCACCGACTGTTGCCGCAGCCTCAAGCAGCTCACCGGGATGACCGCCGATCTCCACGACATCACGCGCGCCGAGGAGCGAGGGATCGCGCTCAAGCGGGAGCGCATCGAGGCCGCCGCGCTCATCGCCCGCGCCGTCGAGGGCGTGCGGCCTCTCGGCCCGCGCCTCCGGTTCGCCGTCACCTGCCCGGCCGATCTCGCGATCGACGTCGACGTCCCGCTGCTCCTGCGCGTGCTCGACAACATCCTGTCGAACGCGCTCCGGTACGCCGAGGCGGGCGCGGAGGTCCGCCTCGACGCGTCGTCCGACGGAGACGCCGTCACCATCGGCATCGAGAACGACGGGCGGGCGCTCGATCCCGCGGACGGCCCGATGCTGTTCGCCAAATATGGCGAGTCGCGCGGTCGAGGCGCCCGTGGCCTCGGCCTCTACTTCTGCCGTCTGGTCCTCGAGGCGCACGGCGGCACGATCGGCGTCGCGCCGCCGCGCCAGCGAGGCGCGCGGTTCGAGCTCGTCCTCCCGACGGGGCGGAACGGGAGGGACGCGTGAGCCTGCTCGTGCTACGCGCCGCGGCCAAGTCCCTCGCGCGCGCGACCCTCCGGGTGGGCGAGACCCCGATGCGCCGCACCTTCGTCGCCGACGCGCGCCTCCGCGCCGCCGGCGCGCTCGTCGAGCTCAGCCCGCTCCCCGGGGAGCCGCCGCCGCTCGGTCGCGCGGTGCTCGACTTCGAGGAGGATGGGGTCCCCTACTACGCGATCGGCCAGGTCGTCGCCGCCGAGAGCGGCTGGGCGCGAATTTCTGTCAAGCACGTCGAGCGGCGCCCCGCGCGCGCGGCCCGCATCGTGCCGCCGGCCGATCGGGTCTCGGCGGTTTTCGTCGTCGAGGGGCACGGCCTCGGGCGCGTCTGCCTCCCGGTGCTCGACCTCACCGCGACGACGATGCGGATCGCGTCCCACATCCGCCTCGAGCCCGACACCGTGCTGCGTCCGATCACGCTGCTCTCCGGGCGCGACGTCGTGCGCGTCGCCGAGGGGACGGTGCTCTCGTCGTCCGTCGAGCTCCACCCGCACCGACGGGAGATCTACCCCTGCACGGTCCGCCTCCGCCGCTTGACGCAGCAGGTGCCCGACGATCACCCCGCCGATCGCCACGACATCGTCGATGCGGCGCGCGTCCGCGCCACCCTCTGGGCGCTCGCGGATCTGAGCTATCCGGTGGTGCTCACCTCGGGTCTCCAGCGCTTCCACGGGCGCCTCCAGCCGATCAAGGGCAATCGCGACGCGCTCCCCGATCTGCGCTGCGCGCTCGACGGCAACCCGGCGGTGGCGGGCACGGTGCAGCTCGAGTGCACGCTCTACGGCAGCGGCTACCGCTTCTTCGCGCGCGTGCAGGGCCACGACCGCCACCTGCTCGTCCTCCGCCCCGCGCCGGTCGTGCGCGAGTGGCATCGCCGCGACGAGGAGCGCTTCGTCCTCCCTCCCGACGTCGAGGGGTGGGTGGACTACGAGCACCCGCTCCTCGGAGTCCGGCAGAGGCATCAGCTCATCGATCTCTCGGTGCACGGGTTCGCCAGCACGCACGACGCGGGCGATCACACGCTCTGGCCCGGCCTCCCGCTCAAGGACGTCCGCTTGACGCTCGCCTCCGTCGAGATCACCACCAACGCGACCGTGCGCAGCGTCAGCGAGAGCCGCGTGGGCGCGCAGCTCGGCGCGATGAGCGAGCACGAGCTCGACCGCCTGCGCGTCGAGCTGATCAAGATGAGCGCCAAGCCGATCGAGCTCCACGACGGCGAGAACCTCGACGAGATCATCGCCTTCCACCGCGCGGTGAAGCTCCTCGAGCCCGACATGGAGCGGAACCTCGAGGCCACCTTGGCGCTGACGCGCGAGAGCTGGCGCGCGGCGCACCGCCACCCCGACGGGCTCATGCGGACCGCGTATCTCCGCTGGAAGGGGGGAATCGGCGCGACGCTCACGCTGGTGCGCGGCTACGAGTCGACCTGGGTGCTGCAGCACAGCGCCGTCGCCTCCCCGGCGGTGCCCGCCAACCCGGGGATGCTCCACAGCCTGCTCGTCCAGCTGGCCACCCCGCGCCCCGACGGGGAGTACGTGTGCGGCTTCATCGCCGACGACGCGAAGTCGCAGCACGCGGTGATGAACAGCTTCTTCAGCGAGTGGTCGACGCCGGCGTATCGCGGCGCGACCGAGTTCGCGCTCTATTCGGCGCCGTCGCAGCCCTCGGCCGCCGCGCCCCCGGCGGGCGTGCGGCGCGTCGACGGGCCGCAGCACGAGCTCCTCGTCGAGAACGCGGCCCTCCGTCTCCTCGATCCGGTCTGCGCGCGCGCCCTCGGCCTGCGGCGCGGCGAGCTCCGCCTCCACGACACGCGGCGCGCCTTCGCCAAGGCGGGGCTGGTCCGCGGGCGCGAGGCCTTCGGGCTCTTCCGTCACGGCCGCGCCCAGGCGCTGCTCCTGCGCGAGCTCGCCTCGCCCGGGCTCGCGCTGAGCTCGGTGCTCTCGGCGGCGATGCTCCTGCCGACGATCGAGCGCCCCGCCGTCGAGGACGTGGCGGCGCTGGTGTCGCTGGCGCGATCGCGACCGCTGCCCGGCGATCCCCCGATGCGCTTCCTCTTCGTGCCGCAGCCGTTCGACGACGCGGGCCTGGTCGCGGGCGGCTTCCGCCGCGTCGCCGGCTGCACGCTCTACGCGATGCATCGTTTCGGCTTGACGGAATATCAGCGCTACGTCTCCACCCGCTACGGGTTCCTCCACGGCCGCCTGCGCGCCCGCACCACCTCGACGTCCGAGGCCGCATGAGCGCCAACGGGTCGGGCAGCTATCGCGACGAGGAGGCGGGCGGGGAGACCGAGGCGGCGCGGCTCCAGCGACAGGCGGCGTCCGTGTGGGTGCGCGAGCGAGAGGCGCTCGAGGCGGTCGGGCTCCCGCGCGGCGGCGCGCTCCTCGACGTGGGGTGCGGAACCGGGGCGCCGCTCGCGCGGGTGATCGCCGACTTCGCGCCCCGGCTGGCGGTGGGCGTCGATCGCAGCGTCGCGCACCTCGCCCGCGCCGCCGCGGTGGCGCCGGTCGTGCGGGCCGATGGCGGCCACCTCCCCTTCGCGTCCGCCACCTTCGACGCGGTGATGATGCGCTTCGTGCTGCGCCACGCGCCCTCGCCGCGCGCCCTCCTCGCCGAGGCGGCGCGCGTGCTGCGGCCGGGCGGGCGGCTGGTCGTGGTCGACGCCGACGACGACTCGCTGCTCCTCGACCCGGCGCCGCCGAGCTGGCCGTCGCTCCTCGCGGCGCTGCAGCAGACCGCGCGCCTGCACGGCGGCGATCCGACCATCGGGCGCACCCTGAAGCGGCTCCTCGGAGAGGTGGGGCTCGACGATCTCCGCGCCCGCGTGGTGCCCGTCTCGACGGAGGATCTGGCCGCCTCCGCCTTCGTCGAGGTCTTCCTCGCGCCGGCGGCGCGGCCGATCGACCCGACGGTGATGAGCGAAGAGGCCGTGCGCGCCGCGTGGCACGACGTCGCGACCTGGGCGCGGCGCCCCGACGCCTTCGCGGTCGCGCTCGGGTTCTTCGCGGGTGGGCGGATCCGTCGACCTCCCGAGCCATGACCGCGCCGTCGCCCCGCCCCGCGCTCGCGCTCGAGCTGAGCTGTCGCTACCTGTCGCCGCTCCTCGAGCTGGCGCAGGCCGAGCGCGTCCCGATCGCCTCGCTCGTCGACGGTTTCGAGATCAGCGAGCCCCAGCTCCGCGACGTCAACAACTGGGTCTCGCTCGAGTTCTGCGAGATCTTCACCGATCGCCTCGCCGAGCGGGTTGGCGCCGACCACCTGGTCCAGTCGGTCACCGCCGCCTCCTACTCGCCGCGCGCGCTCGGGTTCCTCTATCCGCTCCTGCGCGCCTTCGGCACGCCGCGGATCGGCTACGCCAAGATCCCCGACTTCGTCCCGGTCCTCAACAAGGTCTCCGAGGTCACCGTCGTCGACATCGGCCGCGGGCGCGCCACCATCGAGTATCGCCCGCGCACCCCCGAGCTGCGCGAGCGGTCGTCGATCATCTGTCGCCTCCGCCGGGCGCAGCTCGCCGCCGGCCCGACGCTGTGGGGGCTCCCCGAGGCGCGCGTCGAGGAGACCTCCTGTCAGGCGCAGGGCGCCGCCTGCTGTCGCTACGAGCTGCGGTGGGCCGAGCGCGTGAGCTGGGCCGGCACGGCGCTGGGCGTCGTCGGCGGCGTGGGCCTCGGGCTGCTCGTTCCGGCGGGCGGTCCCGTCTCCGTCGGCTTGGCGATCGCGGCGGGCGGGCTCGTCGGCCGGCTCGTCGACCAGAGGCGACAGGCGGCCGAGCTGAGGCGCTTCAACGACGATCAGAACCACGCCCTCGCAGCCGCCGCCGCCACCGTCGAGGAGCGCTTCGCCGAGCTGCAGCGGGCGAAGGAGCAGGTCGATCGCATCGTCGAGGAGCGCACCGCCGAGCTGCGCTCCACCGCGACGCAGCTCTCGGCGTCGCTCGAGCGCATCGAGAAGCTCGCGCACGTCAAGGAGGAGCTGCTCGCGAACGTCTCCCACGAGCTCCGAACGCCGCTGGCGCTCATCCTCGGCCCGGTGCAGGAGCTGCTCAGGCGCTCGCGGGAGCTCGGCGCCGGCGACGCCCGCGGTCAGCTCGAGATCGTCGCGCGCAACGCCTCGCGCCTCAACGACATGGTGACCGAGCTCCTCGACCTCGCGCGCGTGGAGGCGGGGCAGCTGCGCCTCGCCGTCGGGCCCGTCGATCTCCGCGCGCTCCTCGGCGGTCTCGTCGACGAGGTGATGCCGATCGCGCGCGCGCGTCACATCGCGCTCTCGATCGTCGCGGGTGCCGAGGCGGTGTCGCCGATGGTCGCGGGCGACGCGCGCCGCCTGTCGTTCGTGTTCACCAACCTGCTCTCGAATGCGCTGAAGTTCACCCCTGCGGGCGGGAGCATCGAGGTCTGCCTCTCGCCGGCCGACGATCGGGTGGCCGTGACGGTGCGCGACACCGGCGCCGGGATCTCGCAAGAGCGCCAGGCCGAGATCTTCGCGCGCTGGAAGACCTTCGACGGCAGCGGCACCGGGATCGGCCTCTCGCTGGTGCGCGAGATCGTCGGCCTGCACGGCGGCGCCCTCGCGCTCTCGTCGGAGGAGGGGCGCGGCGCGGCCTTCACCGTCGAGCTGCCGCGCGAGAGCTCGGCGGCGATCCGCACCGACGTGGACGTCCCGCTGCCCCCGACGCGCGCCCCGACGCTGGCGCAGGCGCTGCCACCATCGCCGTCGCCGTCGCCCCCGACGCCCGACGCGCCCGACGTCGCCGACACCCGCGCGTTGGTCTTCCTCGTCGAGGACGACGACGACATGCGCCGCTACGTCGAGTCGGTGCTCCGCACGCGCTACCGCACCGAGGCCTTCCCCGACGTCGCCTCCGCCCTCGCCGCCGTCGCCGAGCACCCCCCCGACGTGATCGTGAGCGACGTCATGATGCCCGGGCAGACCGGCCACGACCTCGCGCGCGCGCTGAAGTCGAGCCCGCAGACGAACCTCGTCCCGATCATTCTCCTGACCGCCCGTCGCAGCGAAGAGTGGGCGCTCGAGGGCTTCGCCAGCGGCGCCGACGACTACGTGACCAAGCCCTTCGGCTCGGCGGAGCTGCTCGCACGCGTCGACGTCCAGCTCCGGCTGCGGCGCCTCCTCGACGATCAGGTCCAGCGCGAGAAGCTCGTCACCCTCGGTCTCCTCGCCGCAGGGCTCGCCCACGAGGTGCGCAATCCAGCGTCGGCGATCCTCTCGGGTCTCCCCCGGGTGCGACGCGAGCTCGAGCAGCTCGGCGGACGACCGGCGGCGCTCGAGATGGTCGGCGTGGCCATCGAGTGCGCCGAGCGCATCGCCTCCCTCGTCGCCAGCCTGCTCGACCTCAGCCGCTCCGAGCAGGAGGGCGAGGGGCCGCAGCTCTACGACGTTCGCGAGTGCGTCGACGCGACGTTGCGTGTCCTCGAGCACCGCGCCCGCGACGGCGTCGTCGTCCGCTCGCGGCTCGCGCATCGCAGCCTCGTCCGCGCGCGCCCGGCGCTCCTCACCCAGGTGCTGCTCAACCTCGTCGACAACGCGCTCTCCGCCGTCGGCGATCGGGGCGAGGTCGATGTCGAGTCGTTCGACGAGGAGGCCGCGGTCGTGGTCGTCGTCCGCGACGACGGCCCCGGTGTCCCCGATTCAATCCGCGCGCGCATCTTCGAGCCCTTCTTCACCACCAAGCCGCCCGGTCAGGGCACCGGGCTCGGGCTTCACATCAGCCGTCGCATCGCACACCAGCACGGCGGCAGCCTTGACCTCATCCAAGCGACCGATGGTGGCGCCTGTTTCCGGCTCCGCCTGCCCGCCGCCAACACGAAAGAGGCACCGTGAACTATCGCGACAGCACCATCCTCTACGTCGATGACGAGATCGCGAACCTGACCGCGTTTCGGTACGCGTTCGAAGATCTCTTCGACATCGTGACCGCGTCGAGCGGACAGCAGGCGCTGGAGCTCCTCGCCGAGCGGCCGGTCTCGGTGCTGCTCGCCGATCAGCGCATGCCTGGGATGACGGGCGCCGAGCTGTGCGCGGTCGTGCGCGAGCGCTACCCGAGCGTCGTGCGCATCATCGTGACCGCCTACTCCGATCTCGGTGGCGCCGTCGCGGCGATCGAGAAGGGGCAGGTGAGCCGCTACATCGTGAAGCCCTGGCGCGAGGAGGCGATGCAGGAGGTCCTCCGCTCCGCCGTCGAGGCCTACCAGCTCGGCGTCCTCACGCGCGAGCTCCAGGCGCGCCTGCTCCGCAGCGAGCAGCAGAGCAGCTACCTCCTCGGACGCGTGCTGCACGAGCTGTCGAGCCCGTCGGCGTCCCTGCTCATCAACCTGCGGTGGATGGCCGACACCCTCTCCGCCACCGATCGTCGCACGCTCGCGCCGGAGCTCTCGACCATGTTCGAGGACCTCCAGGCCGCAGCGCAGGAGGCGGTCACCGGGATGTCCGAGCTCGTCCGCCGCATCGAGCGGTTCAAGCGCGGCGAGACGCGGACCGTCGACGCCTCGATGCGCGTCGAGGTCCGCCGTGCGATCGATGCGGCCGTGGCGATCGTGAACGCCGACGTGCGCAAGCGTGCGCGGGTCGTCGTCGAGACCGAGCCGGTCGCCGCCGTCGCCGCCGACGCGACCCAGGTGAGCCAGGTGTTGGTCAACCTGATCGTCAACGCCAGCGAGGCCTTCGCCGATCCGAGCTCGCCGCACAACCTGATCACGGTCCGCGCGCGGGCCGGGGCGCAGAAGGGCACGGTTCAGATCGAGGTCGAGGACAACGGCGTGGGGATCGACCCCGAGCTCCTGCCGCGCATCTTCGATCCGTTCGTCTCGACGAAGGGCGAGGGCGCGACGCGCGGCTTCGGCCTCGCCGTCGTGAAGGAGGCGGTCACGGCGCTCGGGGGCGAGGTTCGCGTCGAGAGCACCGTCGGCGTGGGGACACGCTTCCTCGTCACGCTCCCCTGCGCGCGGAGCTCCGCCTAGGCCGAGCCGCTGATCGCGGCGAGGATCTCCTCGAGCTCGGCCGGCTTCTCGAGGGTCTGCTCGGCGAGCCCCTCCGAGAGGCAGGCATTCAGGCGCTCGGTCACCACCCCAGAGTAGAGGACGCGGCGCACACGCGGGTGCTCACGACCGACGATGCGGAGCAGGCGCGTCGCCACCTCCCCGTCGAGCTCGTAGTCGCACAGGAGGACATCGGGCTCCGCGGCGTTGATCTTCTCGAGCGCGTCGGCGACGGTGACCGCCGTCGAGACGAGTGGAACGCACACAAGACACGCCGCAACGCCTGGCAGTTCAGCTCATCGTCGTCGACGATCAAGACGTGCATGTAAAAATTATACGCCAAAGGCGAAGCGTAGGTCACTCCGTCGCGCCGATGCAGCTCAGCGACGGCGTGTCCGCCAGGCGGCGGCGGCGACGAGCGCGAGGCCGGCGAGCGGGACGAACACCCCGAGCAGCCGATGCTGCAGGTACGCGGACATCACGGGGTTCTCGCTCTCGCACGAGGAGCGCCCCGCCGCCACGCAGCGCTCGTAGCGGACGCGCGGCGAGGGCTCGCCTGCCTGGTACCACTGGACCGTGTCGACGAGCGTCGCGTACCGAAGGGTGAAGCCCACTCCGACGAGGAGCGTGAGCCCGAGCAGCGCTCCGGCAGCGACGGTCGCACGACGGGACCCGAGCCATCCGACGACGACGAGCACCGCGGCCACCAGCGCCGCGGCCAGGTAGAGCCAGCCACCTTCGAAGACGAACGAGCGCATCAGCGATCCGCCGCCAGCCGCTCGGCGAGCGCGCGCCAGGAGGTCGTCCCCGGAGGAAGCTGCGGCCCGAGCGGCAGCGCGCAGCGCGCCGGCACCGGGATCACGCCGCGGGTGCGGCTCTCGAACGAGTGGGGCACCTGGGCCTCGAGCAGCAGACGCGCGTCGAGAGTGCGCGCGGGCGCGAGGAGATCGACGATCTGCTGCGCTGCCATCTCCGGCGGTGCCACGACGTGGACCCACAGGAGCCGCGCCCGCTCCGCGCTTCGCTTCAGCTGCGCGGCCAGCTCGGCCTCGGTCCGCATCAGGAGCCCGTCGACTCTGAGGCTGCCATCGGAAGCGATCACCACCGCCGGCCCGCGCCCATCGACGAGCCCGGAGGGGCAGCGCGGCACCGCCACCGCCTCCTCCGGCGCGCGCGCGTAGGGCAGCTCGCGCGCGGGCAGCGGGTGCGCTCCGTCGGCCGCGCGATCGCGCGTGAGGACGAACGCGGCCAGCCCGAGCACGAACAGCGTCGCGCCGACGGTGAGCAGCGTGCGCGACGAGGCCTCGCCCCCCCGAGGCGCGCGCCGCTCGGCCGCGACCCACGCCGCGGCCGTCGCCGCCAGCGTCAGGCCGAGCAGCACCAGGGCGGCGGCGCGCCCACCGTCGAGCCGCGCGTGCGCCTCGGCGAAGGCCTGCTCCACGAGCTCGGCCTTCCGCGCGGGATCGACCGCCGACACCGCCGAGAACACCTGGATGGCGCCCACGGCCCAGGCGGCAATCGCCACCGCGACCGACGCCATCACCAGCCCCGCCCCGACGCACGCGACCAGGGCCACGAGCCGCCCGCGTCGCGCGACCCACAGGCGCACCAGCCACAGCGGCCCCGCGACGAGAAGGAGCGCACCAAGGCCGACGCCGACCAGCGCCGCGCCGTGGAGCTGCCAGCTGATGCCGCGCGCGAAGCTCATCGCCTTCGAGGACGGGTCGGCCCCGGTCGCCTGATCGAGCAGCCAGCCCCCGTCGACGATGAGCAGCAGGTTCGGCCCGAGGAAGGTCGCAGCGCCGAGAGCGGCTTCATGCTGCAGCCCAATGTGCGGCGTACCTGGGCGCCGCGAGGCCAAACACCCATCCATCGCAGCTGGGATCGACACGACCGTCTCTCGGTCATCACCGCACTGACGGTC
>Ga0272446_1002244_pt1 | contig 26680 bp, 13 predicted proteins | sample YNPCB0061_FD_194587 | JGI IMG/M metagenome (GOLD analysis project Ga0272446, IMG submission 194587) | Hot spring microbial mat communities from Yellowstone National Park, WY, United States - YNP-CB-006-1 | ecosystem: Environmental > Aquatic > Thermal springs > Hot (42-90C) > Sediment | place...
TTACCTCGGCGAGCGCTGGATCGTGGCATTCGTCACGGATCTCGCCGTGCTGCTGCTCGTGTTCGTCGCGAGCCGTCCGCCGGGATCGCTCGACGCCTATCCGCCCGTCAGCCCGCTGGCTGCGCAGTTGACGCTTGCCTCGATCGTAACCATCTACCTTGCCAGCACGATGGTGAGGACTTTGGGGAGAAGGTGCCGGATCTCGGCGTTCGAAATCCTCCAGGCCGGCATCGCCGTCGCCATTTCCGTCTGGGGTGCGGTGGCCGTCTCCGGCGGCCACGCCAAAGCGGTGTTCGCCGCGGGTGTGGCCTGCGTCCTGGGCGGAGCGATCTGTTATGTGGTTTCCTTTGCTTTCCTGGAGCGACGGTCGGGCAACGACCGCAATTTCTACACCTATGCCACGTTCGGATTTGTATTGGTGCTTGCAGGGAGCTGGCTGGCGGCCTCCGGTGTTTTGCGCGTCTTGCTCTGGAGCCTTCTGGCAGCAGGGTTCGTCCTCGCCGGGCGCGAATCCGGCAGAATGATGCTGAAGCTGCACGCGGGCATTTACGTCAGCCTGGCAGTGGTGGTCAGCGGACTGGCCGGCAGAGCGAGCTCGATCTTCCTCTCCCCGGCTCCGGGTGAGGTGGCCGGCAGCGGACCGGCCTTGTGGGTGGCTGCCGCAGGCGCCGTAGGCGCCTATGCCCTGTATGTTCTTTCTCCCATCCCGGAACGCTGCACAGGCATCCACGCCGTCGCAGGTGCGATATTGGGGGCGGGTGCTGCCTGGGCCGCAGCAGGCGCCGCCGCCATCGCCGCCGGGCGATTGTGCCGGCAGGCGCAGCCTCTGCAGGCGTTCTGCCCCACGTTGCTGATGGCGATTCTGGTTCTGCTGGCCGCTCTGGCGGCCGCAGGCTTCCGACGCCTGGCACGGCAAGAGATGCGCTGGATGGCGTGGCTGCTGACTGGCGTCTCAACGTTCAAGCTCGCCTATCAGGACATGCGCCAGGCGACCGCCTTTGCGCTTGTCCTCTCCCTGCTCCTTTACGGCGCCTTGCTGGTGTGGTTGCCCCGCTGGCTGAGATCCGCTGGCAGCGACGCCAGCGCAACGTCACGTTAAAGGCTGCAATTTCGCCCTCTGGATCAACTCTCGGCAAACAGCCGTCGCAGGCGGCAAGCTACTGGCCGAGCCTTCGGATCATTTCGCTCAGGCGCTCGGCGAGCGCGTGATCCCCCTTCCGGCGCGCCACCTCGAGGGCGCGGCCCGCCGCGGCCGCGGCCTCCTGCCGGCGTCCTGCTTCGGCGTAAAACGCGGCCAGCCGCTCGAGGATCGCGGGCTCGGCGCCGCCGCTCAGTTGCGCCGCCTTCTCAACGTGCGCCAGCCCGGCGCGCAGGTCGCCTGCTGCGGCCAGGGCGCGGCCGTAGTTGAAGTGCAATACAGCGGAATTCGGCTCGAATTCGAGTGCTTTCCGGAAATACGGGAGCGCCTCCACGTATTTGCCCGCCCGCGCCAGCGCGCCGGCGTAATTGTTCAGCGCGTCCGGGCTGTCCGGGGTCAGCTCCAAAGCGATACGGAGGTGGGCCAGGGCCTTTTCGACCTGGCCGGTCTCGACGAGCATTCCGCCGTACGCGCTGCGCGCCTGCGCGTCGCCGGGGCGGAGATCGAGGGCGCGCTCGAAGTGGCGAGCGGCTTCATCATACTTCCTGGAACTGGCAAGTGCGATGCCGATATTGGTATGGGCGCGGACGTTGTCCGGGTCCAGTTCGAGCGCTCGAGCAAACTCCGTTGCGGCTTCTTCGAGACGCCCGGCGCCGTGGAGGGCGGCTCCGAGGTTGCTGATGGCGGCGGCGTCCTGCGGGTCGAGATCGAGCGCTTTCTTCCACTCGGCGATGGCCTCGTCGAATCTGCCCTGCCGGTAGAAGGCCAGGGCGCGGTCCGAGATCCGGTAGAACTCGGTGGCGGGCGCGTCGATCTTCAACCACTCGTCCACGCCGATATTGACGAATTCGGGGATGTTGACGGCGCGGTTGGCGGCGGTGGCGTTTTCGACGAGAATAGCCGGGCTGTCGTTGCCGTTTTCATCGATGTGGGTGAGGAACATCTGCGTATACGGCGAGCGGCTCTTGGATGAGAACACGAGCCACCGGCCGTTGGGCGAGAAGCTGTGCCAGGAATTCATCAGCGGCGTGTTGCAGTTCATGCGCCGCGGCGTGCCGCCCTCGAATGGCACAATGTAGAGCTCGCTGTCCGGGCGCATCAGCAGCCCGTTGCGCGCCTGCACGTAAACGATCCACTTGCCGTCGGGAGACACCTTGGGGAAGCTGTTGCTCATGCCGTTGCCGGAGGCGCCTGCCACCGGCTCGGCTTTGCCGCCGCGGCCGCCGTGGAACGGGATGCGGTACAGATCGTATTGGATCTGCGTTTCGTTGGGATCGTTGGCGCGCTCAGCCACAGAAGTGCCCGGCGGGTAGGCATCGCGCGCCCGGGCTCTCGCAAAGACAATCCACTTGCCGTCCGGGCTCCAGGTGGCGTTGGTGTGTACGAATTCCGGATCGTCGGCGCCCGGCAGAGGCTTGAGCTGGCGGCTCTCGCGGTCGTACCAGGCGAGGATGCCGCGCGTAGGGTAGAACACCTGCAAAAAGCGGTAATCCCGGAAATTGGCAACGTAGAAATTCCCCTGCACATCCGGCGGCAATTCCGGGGCGATTCCGGCGCCTTTCACCGGCTGTGAACGGTCGAATTCCGAACCGTTCACCATGGTCACCACGGTCTGCCCGTCCGGCGACACCTGCGACATGAACCCCACGCGGATCTTGCCGCCGAGCTTGCCGCGGAAATTGCTCCAGGCGATCACGTCCCGGCTGTGGATGACGGTCTCCTTGCGGATGGGGACAAGGGCATACAGCCCCTTGTCGTTTTGCGGGCCATCGACGTCCAGTCCGAGCGTCTTGCCGTCGCGCGAGAAGGAGTGGCAGTTCATGCAGACCGGGAGGTCGTCGATGAGCAGGCGGCTTTGGTCCTCGTGGACATAACGCAGCCGCCATGCCACCAGGGGAAGCGCGGAGGGCGGCAGCGGCTTGATGACGCCACGTTCCAGTTGAGCGGGCATCAATGGCACATCACGGAAGAAAACCGGGGCGCCGACCGGATCTTTCGATGTCCGCAGCGTGACGCTGCCTCTGGAGACCGTCTTTTCCGGCTCCAGCGGGCTAAAGCCTTCCAGAACCAGTGTGGCGGGATGCTCCACGGAGCGGCGTTTGATCTCTTCCCACAGTTCCCGGCCCGGGCGCCACGTGCGGGTGGCCGCGCGCTCCGGCGGCACCTTGGGCAGTTCGTTGGTGTCCGCGATCGCGCGGTAATCGATCTCGCCCGGCTCCAGCCATTGCGCCTCCACCGGCAAGCGCAGGACGGGACCGCCGCCGGAAAAGCGCACTTCCGCGCGCCAGGCGGTGTTCGACGCCACAGAATCGCGGAACAGAATTGTGGGAGGCGCGAAGTCGGGCGGGAACAGCGAACCGTCCAGCGGGTACTCAATCGTGATCCGTCCGTGCGGCTGCGCGCCAGCCAGAACTGCGGCAAACAGGAACAGGTACAGAGTCCTCATCGAAGCCCCGTGACCACGATCATACCCCGCTCCCTTGCCACTGGGCGCGATGTTCCTGATACGCTGATTGGTTTCACTCCCCTGCGGGCCGCGCCGCCCGCCTCGGGGACGGAAGACCGGCCGGAGCACCGTTCACCCATGAACCAACCTCAGGAGCGCATGTTCGTCACCACCGACGGGCGCAATGTGGCTTTTGTTTTCGCGCTTGTCAGCTCGCTCTTCCTGTTGTGGGGCTTTCTCAACGGGATGATCGACGTCATGGACAAGCACTTTCAGGACGAGCTGAGCCTCACCAAGGCGCAATCGGCATGGGTGCAGTTCGCCCACTATCTGGGCTACTTCCTGATGGCTGTGCCGGCGGGCTGGCTGGCGGCGAAACACGGCTACAAGGCGGGCATCATCGCGGGGCTCGTGATCGTGGCCCTCGGCGGCTTCTGGTTTCTGCCGGCCACCGAGGTTCACTTCATGGCGAAGGATGGCCGCGTGGGGCCGAACGTCGCCTTCTTCGCGTTCCTCGTCGGCGTCTGCACGATCGCCGGCGGGCTGACGTTTCTTGAGACGGTGGCCAATCCCTACACCACGGTGCTCGGCCATCCCCGGTTCGCCGCCACGCGCATCAACCTGGCGCAGTCGATGAACGGCTTCGGCTGGATCTTCGGCCCGATGGTGGGCAGCGTCTATTTTTATTCGAAAGACGCCGCCGGGCGCAGCACGGGCAGCGAGACGCTCTACATTCCCTATGTGGCCAGCGCCATCGGCGTGCTGGTGCTGGCGCTGATCTTCTTCCTGACGAAGATGCCCGACATCAAGACCGCTGACGAGTACCACATGGACAACGGCACGCCGGGCGTCTCGCGCTCGATCTGGTCGCACCCGCACTTCACGCTGGCCGTGCTGGCGCAGTTTCTCTACGTGGCGGCGCAAGCGGGCATTTTCAGCTTCTTCATCAACTACATGGTGGAGGAGCCGCCCTCCATGCCCGCATCGTGGATGCATGCCATGGACGGTTTCGCAGCGCGGGCGGGGATTCTCCGGGACTGGCTGAGCGGCTGGATGACGCCCGTCGACGGGGGCGCCCTGTGCCGGATCACGGAGAAGGGCGCGGCCAATCTGGCAAGCGTGGCGTTCCTGTTCTTCCTCACGGGGCGCTTTTCGGGCGCGGCCATTCTCCGGCGCTTCGCGGCGCACCGCGTGCTTGGAACATATGGCCTGATGAATGTTCTGGCCACGTTCCTCGTGTTTCTGAAGCTCGGCTGGTTCTCCGTGGCCTGCGTCTTCGCCAGCTATTTCTTCATGTCGATCATGTTCCCCACGATCTTCGCGCTGGGAATTCACGGCCTCGGCGCACGCGCGAAGAAGGCGTCTTCGTTCATCGTGATGGCGATCATGGGCGGCGCGCTGCTGCCGAAGCTGATGGGTTTCGTCGCGGACAAATCGAGCATGTCGCGCGGCTTCATCGTGCCGATGTTCTGCTTCCTGTTTGTGGCCTATTACGCGCTCCGCTGGCCGCGGCTGAGCCACGCCGAATCCCTCACCTCCGCGCCTTCGGTGCGCGGGCACTAACACGCCAATTGCCCGCGCGTCTGCCTATGATGGGAGTCATGCGCGGGACCCTCGTTGTACTGCTCGCCGCCTGCCTCGCCGGCGCCGCCGTGGCGCAGGCGCCGCCGCGGCTGCGTGTTTCCGACAACCGGAGGTTCCTGGAGGACGCTTCCGGCAAGCCCTTCTTTTATCTGGGCGACACAGCATGGCAATTGTTCCACCGGCTGAACCGCGACGAGGCGGATCTCTATCTGCGCAACCGCGCGGCGAAGGGCTTCACCGTGATTCAGGCGGTGCTGCTGGCTGAACTCGGCGGGCTGGAAGAGCCGAATGCAAACGGCGACCTGGCCCTCCACGGCAAGGACCCGGACCGCCCGAACGAAGCATACTTCCGCCACGCTGACTGGATCATCCGGCGCGCCAACGAACTGGGGCTGGTCATGGGCGTGCTGCCCACGTGGGGCAGTTACTGGAAGCAGGGCCAGGCGCGCGTGTTCGATCCGCAGAAGGCCTACCGGTACGGCATCTTCCTGGGCAAACGCTACCGGGACGCCCGGCTCATCTGGATCTTGGGCGGAGACCAGAATGTGGAAGACGCCGAAGAGCGCGCCACCATCGATGCGATGGCGCGCGGATTGCGGGAGGGCGACGGCGGCGCGCATCTCATCACCTTTCACCCGCGCGGACCGGGGCAGTCGTCGCTGGCGCTGCAGGACGCGCCGTGGCTCGATTTTCACATGAACCAGACTTCGCATGGCGCGCGCGACCACGACACGGGGCTGTTCATCGAACATGACCTGCGGCTCCAGCCGCTCCGCCCCACGCTGGACGGCGAGCCGCGGTACGAAATGATTCCGGTCGGCTTCTACATGGCCAACTACAGCCGGCTGGACCGGTTCGATGATTTCGACGTGCGGCAGGCGGCGTATTGGGCCGTGCTGGCCGGGGCGTGCGGCCACACTTACGGGCACAACAGCGTATGGCAGATGTGGCAGCCCGGCAGGAAGCCGGTTCTGTGGGCCTCGATCCCCTGGCGGGAAGCGCTGGACCACCCGGGCGCATTTCAGATGGGGCATCTGCGGCGGCTGTTTGAGGCGCGTTCTTTTACGAAGCTCGTGCCGGATCAAACGCTTGCTCTGAATGCGCCGCAGGCGGGCGGGGCGAAGGTGCGCGCCGCGCGGGCCTCGGATGGATCGTTCCTGCTCGTTTACAGCCCGTTCGGCGAGCCGTTCACAGTGGAAAAGAGCCGGTTGCCGGCGCGGCGCATCCGGGAAATCTGGTTCGACCCTCGTTACGGCGTGGCGCATGTTGTCCACCGGTCGGACAATCAGGGCTTCCAGACGTATGTGCCGCCGACCCGCGGGCGCGGGCAGGACTGGGTTCTGATCCTCGAGGATGAGGTGGCGCAGCTTCCGCCGTTGCCCGGCATGGATTGAACGAAACATGCCCCGCCCGGTTCCCCGCTCCGCGCGTGGCGCAGGGCTGGCGTTCGCGCGCGATGCGAAACGCAAAATAACGCCGTCCCGGAGTGCGGGGTAGCGCCGTGGTGGGGCAGGGCCTCGCATGGCCGTCCAGCGGGGAAAGGCCAAAAGGAGAGCCTGCTTCCGGATCCAACAACTCCTTGCATGGCGTGCCGGGGTGAGGTAGACTTTTCCTCATTCCGGCTGTTGGGTCATGGCCGGTTCGTACGGGGCCGGGGTCTCAGAGGATCCTTGCTTTTTCCGAATGTTCTTCGCAGAACACGAAATGCAAATCCCGGGAGGTTCTCTGCGAATGCTTGTTCACATGAGACGGATTCTTGGCGTTCTCGCCGTGGCGGCTGCCGCGGCGTGGGCGCAGTCTACCGACGCTTCTTTGTCCGGCACAGCGCTGGATCCAACCGGAGCCGGCGTGCCGGGCGTGGCGATCACAATCACGAATACCCGGACGGGCGTGGCGTTCAACACAAGCTCGAACGACGTCGGCGCGTACAGTTTTCCGACTCTCCCCTCGGGCGAGTACCGGATTACGGCGGAAAAGGCCGGCTTCCGGCGTTTGAGCCTGGCCAATATCCGGCTGGAAGTCGGCGCCCGAGTCAACGTCGATCTGAACCTGGAACTCGGAACCACGACCGAAGTCGTCGAAGTCTCCGCCGACGCGGACAATCCGGTTTCCTATGTCACCTCCAGCATCTCCGGCGTCATCACCGAGCGAAAAGTGCTGGATTTGCCCGTCAGTTCCCGCAACGTGCTGAACCTGACCACGACGATGGCCGGCACGCTGGGTTCGAATTTCAACGGCACCCGGCGCGGCAATCTGAACATCCAGATGGACGGCATCAACGTGCAGGACGCGCGCATCAACGTTGGCGTCAGCTCCACCATCTTTGCCAGCGTGGACCGCGTGGCCGAATTCCGCGTGGTGACGCAGCCCGTCGATGCCGAGCTGGGGCGCGGCTCGGGCAACGTGCAGATGATCACGCGGTCAGGCACGAACGAATTCCACGGCTCGCTGTTCAACTTTCACCGCAACACGGCGCTGAACGCCAACACGTGGTTCAACAACGCCAACGGGCGGGATCCGCGCACCGGCGAGCCGGTCAGCCCTCGGGAAAACCTGATCCGCAACCAGTTTGGCGGGCGCGTCGGCGGCCCGGTGATCAGGAACCGCACGTTTTTCCACTTCCTCTATGAAGGCCAGAAAACCCGCAGCCGGGATACGGTCACCGCCACGGTGTGGACCGAACCCATGCGCCGCGGGCTGTTCCGCTTTTTCCCCGGCGTGCAGAACGGCAACCTGAACGCCTCCCGCCCCACGGTGGATGAGAACGGCAACCCGGTGAGCCCCACCGGCGCGTCGCTGACCACGTTCAACATCTTCCAGGTGGACCCGCAACGGCCCGGCATCGACTCAACCGGTCTGGTCAAGAGATACATCGACGCCATGCCGCTGCCGAACAACTACCGCGCGGGCGACGGCCTGAACACGGCGGGCTTCACCTGGCAGCGGCCCTACCGGTTCGACGAGAACAACGTGAACGTGAAGCTGGATCACCTGCTTTCTGACAAACACCGCCTGAGTTTCTCTTTTTCCAGCGAGCGCAGCGACGACGTCAACGGCTTCATGGCGCAGCCGTTTCCCGCCGTCACCGGCGGCGCCGTGCGGCAGCGAGATTATCTGTACCAGCTCACCCTCACCTCCACCCTTTCTTCCTCCACCGTGAATGAATTCCGCGCCGGCGCGCTGCGACCCCTGTACCGCTTCTACTCGCCCTGGGAAGTGGACGCCTCCATCCTTCCCAAAGCGGGTTCCACGCCGTTCGCGGTCGATTTCGTCACAATCACCGATCCCGTCAACATCTCCAACGACCCGCAGGGCCGCATTTCCCCGAATTATCAGTTGTTCAACAAAATGTCCATGATCCGCGGGCGGCACAACTATAAATTCGGCGGACAATTCTGGTCTGTTTCCACCAATGGCTTCAACTCATTCACGGTCTTGCCGCGCGCCATCATTGGCGCAGGCGGCGTGCCGGTGGCCAACATGGGCAACGTGGCCGGCATCGGCGCCAACCAGACCTTCGCCCAGAACGTGCTGAACGACCTCAACGGGAGCCTCTCCCAGTTGCAGCAAGCGATGAATTCGCCGGGCGGCAAAACCCCCGTGTTCCTCCCCGGCGAAGTCAAACAGAGAACGTGGCGCGAACGCGAATTCGCCCTCTTTTTTCAGGATGACTGGAAAGTCAACCCGTCCCTCACGCTGAATCTCGGACTCCGGTACGAATTCTACGGCGTGCCGTACGACATCAACGGAAAAACCGCCGCCCTCGCCGGCGGGTCGCAGTCCATTTTCGGCATCTCGGGAACCACGTTCGGCGATCTCTTCCAGCCGGGGTCGAACCGCGGCCAGATGACGGACATCGTGCTGGTGGGTCCCCAAACGTCCAACCCTGGACAGCGGATCTACAACAATGACTGGAACAACTTCAGCCCTGCCGTCGGGCTCGCCTGGAACCTCCCGTGGTTCGGCAAGAACCGCACCGTGTTCCGCGCCGGTTACTCCGTCGCCTATGAGCGGCTCTCGCTCCGCCTGCTGGACGTGGTCAGCGGCGACCAACCCGGGCTGCGCCAGGTGGTCAACTACCTCAGCGCAACCAAGCTGGAGCTGGCCAACGCGCCGCTGCCTTTGCAGCCCTCCGGCGCGCCGCTTTCGCGCGTCCCCTTCACCGACCGCACGCAGACTGTTCGTACGTATGATACGGGCCTTCGCATCCCCATGGTGCACAACTACAACGCCGGCATCTACCGCTCCATCGGCAGGAACGGGTCGGTGAGCATCGCCTACGTCGCCAGCAAGGGCACGCGGCTGTTGCGCGGCGCCGATGTCAACGAGCACAACATCTTTGAAAACGGCATCCTGGAAGCCTTCCAGATCACCCGCAACGGCGGCAACGCGCCGCTGTTCGACCAGATGCTGCGCGGGCTCACCGTCCCTGGCCGCGGCGTGGTCAACGGCACCACGCTCACAGGCTCCCAGGTGCTGCGCGACATAAACACCACCACGCAAGGCTACTTCGCCAGCGGCAGCGTCGGCACGCTGGCATCTTATCTCAGCAACACGAACTACCTGACGGGCGTCAACGGCGGGCTGCTCCGCAACGGCGGCTTGCCGGAGAACTTCGTCATCGCCAATCCGCAATTCGCCAGCGCCCGCATCTTCGGCAACCTTTCCAACTCCACCTACCACTCGATGCAGATCGAGTACCTCCACCGCGCGCGCGACCTCAGCGTGCAGTGGAACTACACCTTCGCCAAAGGCATCGGCGACGAGGACGGCGACGGGCAGGAGCAGATCGACAGCTTCCGCACGCAACGCAACCGCCGGCTCGACAAGCGCCTCCTCGCTCTGTCCGTCCACCACGTGATGCGCTCCAACGTCATCTATGACCTGCCTTTCGGCCCGGGACGCCGCTGGGCCAGCGGCAACCGCTGGTGGAAACACATCATCGGCGGCTGGCAGGTGGGCAGCATCTTCAACATCTTTTCCGGCGACCCGCTCGGCGTCTTCGCCAACGGAGCGCTCACCTTCAACAACTACGACGACAACACCGCCGTCAGCTATGGCGACGTGCAGCGCCACCTCGGCAAGCCCACGCGCACGGGCCAGGGCGTCATCTACTTCCCGAACCTTGTCCAGACCTTCGATCCGATCAACGACACCATCCCTGTCGCCGGCGTCCGCAACCGCGCCACGCTGCGCGCCATCCGCGTGGGCGATGCCAACGGACCGCTGCTGTTCAGCAACCCCGCTCCCGGCGTGCTTGGCGCCATGAACCAGCGCTTCCTCTACGGCCCCATGTCGTTCCGCTTCGACGCCAACGTCATCAAGACCGTCCGCCTCACCGAGCGGATCAACATGCAGTTCAACGCGATCTTCGAAAACGCGACCAACTCGCCCCAGTGGGGCAACCCGAATCTGAACATTAACGACCTGAACTTCGGCCGCATCACCTCCGCCGGCGGCAACCGCATTATCGTCGTCGGCGGCCGCGTCAACTTCTGACCGGAACGGCCGCGCCATTCCCAACGGCCCGCTCCGCCGGGAAGCGCTCCAGGGGGCGCTTTCCGGCGGAGTGACGTTTTCCGGCTGGCGCATGGAAGTGTAATTTTTTACACTATAGATGTGGCACCCAGAACTGTTGCCCACTGGGACGGAGACCGCTTCTTCGCCTCGATTGAACAGGCAGCCGACCGCCGCCTGCGCGGGCGCGCTTTGGTGGTGGGCGGCGAGCGGCGCGGCGTGGTGCTTTCGGCAAGCGCGGAGGCGCGCCGCCTGGGCATCCGCCCTGGCTGGCCGGTCGGGCGCGCGCGCCGCGCGGTGGCGGATCTCGTCGTCGTGCCAGCGCACTTCGAGCTGTACGAGCGCTTCTTCGACGAAATCCTGTGGCTATGCCGCGAAACGACGCCGGTGGTGGAGCCGGCGTCGGTGGGAGCGGCATGGCTCGACCTCACCGGGACGGAACGCGTGAACACGCAGCACCCGCGCGCTGTGATGGAGCGCATCCAGGCGACCGTGCGGCAATGGCTGCATGTGTCGATCTCGACAGGGCTCGCCGCCAACAAGCTGGTGGCCCGATTGGCGGCGCGCGCCGGCAAGCCGGGCGGGCGCACTGTGGTGCCGCCGGGGCGGGAGCGCGCGTTTCTCGCGCCGCTGCCCGTGGCGGCGCTCCCCGGGCTGAACCCCGAGGCGCTGGAGGCGCTGGATCTGGCGGGCATCCGCACCATCGGGCAGGTGGCTTCCATGCCGCTGGAGGCGCTGGGGGCGGTGCTCGGACGCCGCGCCCTGCCGCTGATCCGCCAGGCGCAAGGCATGGCTGACGAGCCCGTGGGCGCACGGCGCAAAAGTGCGGAAGAAGGGTGGTCGGAGCGAATTGAATTTCCGGAAGACGTCTGGCAGGCGCCGCTGCTGCTGGCGGCGTTGCGCGGAATGCTGGAACGGCTGATGGCGCAGGTGCGCGCCGCGGGGGTGGAGGTGCGGCGGCTGACGCTCGAACTGCGCTATACGGACCGCGCCGAGTCGCGGTATTCGCTCGACTTGCCCGAACCCTCTTGCACGGAGGATGACGCGCTGCCGCGGCTGCCCGCGCTGCTGGAGGGCGCATGGACGCGCCGGGTGCGCGTGCGGGCGATGACGCTGCGCGCAGGGCGGGTGTACCGGCCGGGGATGCAGTTGGCCCTGTTCGACCTGACCGCCGGGCAGCGCGAGCGGCGGCGGCGGGCGGCGGCGGTTCTGGACGCCGTGCGGCGGCGGTTCGGCGCCGGAGCGCTGGTGCGGGGCGCGGACTTGCTGGACAAAACGCTCGCGGTCGCTCAGGATTGAAATATGTCCTGGCGATGGGCCTTGCTGTGTCTGCCGCTGATCCTGCATGCGGAAACCCGCCGCGTGGGGCCGGGGCAGCGCTACCGCACGCCATGCGAGGCGGTGCGCGCGGCCGCCGCCGGGGACGTGATCGAAATCGACGCCGCGGGCGACTACACCGGCGACGTGTGCGCGTTCCATCCATGGCGGTTGACTCTGCGCGGCGTCAACGGACGCCCGCGGATCGACGCCGGCGGGCGTACGGCGCAGGGCAAAGCCATCTGGGTCGTCGGCGGCGGGGACGTAACCGTCGAAAATATCGAGTTCACCGGCGCCCGCTGTCCCGACAAAAATGGCGCCGGCATTCGCTTTGAAGGCCAATACCTCACTGTGAGAAACTGCGTTTTTCGCAATAACGAAAACGGAATTCTTACTACTAATGACCCCATGTCCGAGCTGACGATCGAGCATTCCGAATTTGATTCAAACGGTCACGGAGACGGATATTCACACAATATTTACGTCGGAAGAATTGCTGAATTCACTATGCGGTTCTGCTGGTCCCATGGAGCAAAGGAAGGGCATCTCGTCAAGAGCCGGGCCGCGCTGACAAATCTGCTGTACAACTACCTGGACACGGGCGGAGGCACGGCGAGTTACGAAGTGGACCTGCCGGAGCCGGGCAACGCACTGCTGCTCGGCAATGTGATCGTGCAGCGGCCCGCTACCCACAACCCCATCGTCGTTGCCGTCGGCCAGGAGGCGCCGGCGCCGCGGCCCGATGCCGCCTTGCGCCTCATCCACAACACCATTGTGAACCTGGGTCCGCCCCGGAGCACTCTTGTTTTCCTCGGCAGAGGAGGCCCGCGCATGCCGGTGTTCCGCAACAATCTCTTTTTCGGAGAAGCGCGCGCCACAAATGCGCCCGTGCCGCCCGGCACGGGCGATCTGCGCCTCCCGCTGTCGGCTCTCCCGGATCTCGCGGCTCTCGATTTCCGCCCCCGCGGACAAATGCGGCCGCCTGTCTCCTTGCCCGAGAATCTGGTTCCTTCGGCGGAATACGCACACCCGGCGTGCGGCGCGCGACGCTTGTCGGTAAAAACTCCAGGCGCGCTGGAAGCAGGCGCCGCGGCGGAAACCCTGCCGGAGGCTCCGCCACGCTGCCGCGGCCCCAACTGACAAGGCTGCTGAAAACCGCCGGGCGCCAGAAGAACCCTTCCGCGGCCCTTTATGATAGAGAGAGAAGCAATTGCGGGACCGTAGCTCAGATGGATAGAGCATCTGCCTTCTAAGCAGAGGGTCGCAGGTTCGAGTCCTGCCGGTCCTGCCAATGTCCTCCAATTGCATACCATTCCCCTTCAGGCTTTTGACAAGCGGCGTGCCTTTCTTGTGCGGCTTGTCCTTTTGGCCGCATCTGTTGTCTTCAGGAATCCCTGCTACCGTGCGCGCCGCAAACGAGGGCGGTTGCAGGCCCAACACCGGGTTTGCCGGCATAAGGTGGTTCGGCACAGCGGGGGATCAACTGCATGATCCCGGGAAATGCATGATCCCACCAGTGCAGGCAATGGCCGTGCGGCCGCCCCTCCGCAACAGGGGACAGGACGCCGATTGCATCCCACGCGTCGATGCCATGATTTCGACCTGAAGAATGCACAGGCGATGCCGCGATCCGGCAAGGACCGCTGCGGCGCCATGAGTTCTGGCATCGCGCCCGCAGTCATCCACCCGGCAGCCGCTCACTCAAAACCGAGCCAAGGTTTGTCTCCCGCCCTGCCAGCGGCAAGACGCAAAACCTCGAAGCCGCCCGTGGCGCTCAAGCCGGCCGCGCGGGCACGGAATCATCCGCCAGCCTGTGCGGGCCAGGCCTCGGTTGGGTGGGCAGACGATGGTTCCCGATCATCACATCGGGGCGGGGAGTTGCGCCGCGTCACGCGCACCGGAGGCTTGCGCGGCTGTTCCGTCCGCAATGCCCTGCACAGGCGCAGAGAGAAAATGCTGAGTCCCGACGCGATCCCACGAGGACCGCCCGGACGAGCGTTCAGGAAGCCGGGAACGTCACGCATGAGCGCCATGGCGCCGTCCTCAGCGGCAGCGTGATGCGATGCTCAAACGAGAGAGGCGGGCCGCCGCGGACAACGGGTGGGCCCGGGCCGGTGAAGAGCCAAAGAATGCCAACGGATGTTCCGCTCTTCGAAAAGACGGAAGGGACGAACCGTTTTTCCTCCGGACTAGAACAAGGAATTCGCTGAAATAAGGCCACAATCTGAATTTTGCAAACGTGCAATCCACCACTTCCACGGTAGTTTTTATGACCCGGCAATCCATTTCAGCGGCCTGCTAAAGGAAAACTCTGGCCGGCTTTTCAAGCCAGGCGTACTCATGGGCCGCCTCGTACATGGCCACGATGTTTGCAATCGGGATATCGGTCATCAGGTGCTGCGACGGCGCGATGGTGAACCCGCCATACGGCTTGAAGGTTTCCACCCGCTCGCGCACCTCGCGCCGCACGTCCTCAGGCGTGCCGAACGGAAGAGTGCCCTGGGTGTCGATGGACCCGTGAAAACAGAGCTTCCCTCCGAACCGGGCGGCAAGCTGGCGCGGATCCATGCCCGCGGCGCGCACCTGGATCGGCTCCAGGATGTTCAGGCCCATTTCGATGAACGTGGGGATCCAGCGGGCGACGCTCCCGCAGGAGTGGTGCATCACCAGCTTGCCGCGCCTATTGCCCACGTTGTAGATGCGCTGCAAATAGGGCTGTACGAACTCCCGAAACATGCGCATGCTCATCATCGGCCCGGTCTGGAACCCATAGTCATCCCCGGTGAAGCAGATGTCGATATAGCGCCCGGCCTTCTCGAACATGATCTCGGAGGTCCGCTCCATGAAACACACAATCCGTTCGAGAATCGCGTGCGCCACTTCCGGCTTGTCGTTGATGAGCAGGAACCACCTGTCCATGCCCACGAGTTCGCAAGCCGCCTCGAAGAACCAGCCCCAGACGCCGCCCAGCACGGCGTATTCCTCGAATCGCGCGCAGTCCCGGGCGTATTGGTCGTAGTCCCACATATCCGGCGAGGGCCACTTCGGGTAAGCCTCCACTTCGGCGACCGATTGGACATTGGCGAGCGGATGTTCCATGGCATAGCCAAAATCGCCCGCCCCGGCCCGCGGAATGCCGAAATAGTCTGTGCGGCGGCCCTGGCAGTCAATCAGAGGGAAACCGATCCAGTTCGGCTTCGGATAACGGAAGTCGACATGGAGCATCTCCATGAGTTCGAGATCGTCCCGCGCGCCATAGTGCTCGCGCAGCAGCCGGTAGACTTTGGACTCGGCGCAAAAGTCAATGGAGAACCGGTCGATCCGCTGGAAGGTGTAGTTGTGCGATACCCGCTCTTTGGAAGTCACGTTCTACCTCGTTGACAGCGCAAGAACGGTGGCATGCGGGTCGGGCTGGATCCCGGCCACCGGCATGACGAGTTTATCGCCGATTTGTCTGAATTTCACGGCGATGTTGCCGTTCAAGGCTCTGATGGAGGTCACCTTGGCATGGAGGCCGGTGATTTCGATGCTGTCCGGCGGCATGTCGAACACGTGCAGGTAAAGCGTTTTCCCCTTCGCCGTCATGCGGCCGTACGGAAGCCCCTGCAACGGACCATACGTCGTGCCGTAGATGGCTTCTCCGTTGAGCGCCAACCACTTGCCCATCGCCCGCAGCCTCTCCTCAAACTCGGGCTGAATGATGCCCTCGGCCGTGGGCCCCACATTCAGCAGGAAATTGCCGCCCTTGCTCGCCGCATCAATCAGCGCGCGGATGAGTTGCGTCGTCGACTTGTATCTGAGGTCATTCTTGTTGTACGCCCAGGTCTGATTGATCGTCATGTTCGTCTCCCAAGGCTGGAAGTCCTCGGGCCGGGGAGGCGTCGCGGAAAGCCCTTTGTCGTCCGGCTCGATGGTGCCCACCACAGAGCCTTTCCGCGGGATGCCGGCCGGCAGCCGTTGCTCGGGAGTAACAAAATCGCCGATGGGGCCGATGCGGTTGTTGATCAGCGCCATTGGCTGGATCGAACGGATCAGATCATGGAAACGGGCGCCTGCGTACTTCTGCTCATTCCCGAGCCCGTCGAACCAGACGACGAACACGTCGCCGTACCGCGTGAGCAGCTCCCGCAACTGCAACTCCATGTAGTCCAGGTAAAGAGGCCATTCCGGCCGCTGCGGTTCTCCTTCCCAGTTTGTGGAGGAGGGCTTTGAGGTGTGCCGGTAGCCGGGATGGTTCAAGTCCGGCGGTGAATAATACACGCCCAGCGGCATGCCTTCGGCCTTGGCAGCCTCGGCAAGCTGCGCCAGGATGTCTTTGCCATACGGGGTGTTGGTGATCTTGTAGTCGGTGTACTGCGTGTCAAATATGCAAAAGCCGTCGTGGTGTTTGGCGGTGAAGACCATGTAGCGCTGCCCGGCGGCTTTGGCGAGGCGCACCCATTCCTTGGCATTGAACCGGACCGGATTGAATCGCTGCGGCAGCGTCCGGTACTCGGCTTCCGAGATGCCCCACTTCCCCGGCCGCATGATTGGCCAGGAAGCCTCCACGCTTGCGACCGAGTATGGGCCCCAGTGGATGAACATGCCGAACTTGGCTTCATTGAATCGCTTCAGGCGTTCCGCCTTGTACAGGTCGGCCGCCTGGAGCAGGCCAGTGAGGGCCAAGGCCAGGCAAATGGCTCCGGAGATGTGTCTCATGAGACCTCCTCAAACGTTCATGGCTGGTATGTGCTCCTGCGCGACATGACCTGTCGGCTCGCCACTGAGGGACTGCGTCCAATCGCACAGGCTTGACTCAGTCCTTGTGGTCGCACTGGATGAGAATCCTGGAGGTGCCGCCACCGGCCGCAGCCGGGCGCGGCAGCGGACCAATCGGCGTCGGGTCTCGCACCAACAGCCGCGGACAGTAGGCGGCCGCGATGGCGCCGGAAGATTCCCGGGTTTCTCATCGATTCACCTGAAGCGGGATGATGAGGTTGTAGGAATGCGTGCGCGTACGGTCCTCATCCACAGCAGCGAACAGATGCGACGGGAGACCGTCGGCTGAAAACAGCAGTTGCGGGCGCTCCAGCGAGTTCAGTATCTGGCGCCGGCCGCTTTCCCAGGTCACTTCCACTTTGCTCACCAGAGGATGCTGCGACAGGCGCCATTCGAAGCCGTCTTCGGATTCCCACAGCGCGAGCGACTTGCCCGCATGGGTGAAATAACCGGCATTGTCCTTGACAATGGCGTAATAGCGCCGGGCGCCGAAATCGTACCAGACGAAGGGATCCTCGGCGGGAAAGTCCACGCCCGGAACCTGGAAAATCGGTTTCATCTGTTTCGTGAAGGGGCCGGTCGGCCTGTCCGAGGTTGCGGTCAGGTGCACGACAGGGCCGCCGAACGGCAGCGGGCGCTTCTTGCCGACTGCCTTGTAGATCATCAGGACTCCCCCATCGGGACGGCGTGCGACAGTAGGGTTGGTCGTGACCAGCGCGTCAGGGGCGTCGGGGTCCTTGCTGACATCAATGATCGGCTGATCGAATCGCTGCCACGGGCCGGACGGGCTCTCCGAAACGGCGACTCCGATTCTCTGGTTGTTGCGGTGCGTCCAGTTGAGCGTCTTCATCGCCCGGCCGTCGCCGGTGGTGCCCATATAGTACAGGTAATACTGGCCGCCGATTCGCAGAATCGTGGGATTGTGAGTGGTAAGGCCGTCCCAGAATTGCGCCCCCCGCGGCGGCAAGGCGACCGCGACATGCCGATACGGTCCGGTGGGCGAGTCGGCCACCGCATAGGCGATTTCAGAGTGCGTCACCCACGCCGAATGGCCAAGATGGCGCGGCCAGCGTGAATAATAGAGGTGATATTTGCCGTCGTCGCCGCGCACCGCGGAAGCGCACCAGATGTAATAGCCGGGATCGATGATGCGGGCGGACTCCGGCGACGGCCGGATCGCCGCAGAGAGATCGAGATCCGCCGGCGCCGGGGGCTGAAGCCGGACGGGCCTGTAGAAACGCACCCAGTCAAACAGCGCCGTTTCGGGCAAAGCACCGTCTTCGACGCTCATGGTGCCGCCGAGCGGCGAGGCGATCGATGTCAGCCAGATATGCTGGTCGTAATGCGGAACGGATTTCGCATGAATTGTGTGCACAAGCACGTCGTCGAAATAGAAACGGGCGCCTTCCGGGGTGAATTCCGCGCCGTATGTGTGAAAACCGGCGGAAAGATCAGGGGTGGAGATGTGCTTGATGCCGAATGAGCGGTGGGGACCGTAGGAATGCCAGTTGACCGAGTATTCGCCGGGTTTGACGGAGTCGTGCTCGCAGACGTCGATCTCCTGGAACCGGTCGTCGAGGCCCGGCTTGGGGCCGTTCTGCATCATCCAGAAGGAGGTGTGCCAGCCACGGCCTCGCGGCATTTTGATGCGGGCCTCGTAGTAGCCGTAACGGAACGCCTGTTTGGAGATGACTCCGCCGGCAGTGTAATCAAGGAGTCCGGCCTGCTCCTTGCGCAGCGCAATGCGGAGCATGCCGCCCCCGACCGAGACATTTTCCCGGCGCTGCTCGCTCCACATGCGCGGGCCAAGACGGTAATTCCATTTTGTTTCGTCGAGCCTGTTTCCCTCGAATTCATCCGAAAAGGCGAGCACCCACTTCGCAGGGCCGGGAGGAGCAGCCATGAGCGGCAATACTGCGAACAGGGAAATGAGCTTCATACGGACCTCCATTTCAGGCGGCGGCAACTGTTTAATAAACCCGGTCCGGCGCCTGATCTTTCCCGAACCGGACGGAAACGACGTCCAGCAGGTTGGTGCGCTGGTCCCCGGGTATCGTGAGAGAAAGGGATCCGTCCCGGAATTCAAAGGGCAAGACCCGGCCGCCGTTCAGCATGGTCACTCTGGAGGGCGCAGACGGGAGCACCGAAACCCGAATGCTCGTGGTTGCGGGCGGAACATGGAGGAACCACGTTCGGCCCTTCGTCGTGACAGGGACGTTTGCGGTTTCAGGCCAGCCGCCCGGTTTGGTCCCGAACAACGATTCGCCACTGTGCCTCATCCAGGCCGCAAGCTGCTCGGCGCCTTCCCAATACGGCTTCGGCATGCCGCCATCGGGACGCGGGCCGGCGTTCAGCAGCAGGTTCCCACCCCATGCGCGTGTCTTTGCCAGCGTTTCCAGAACCCACGCAAGCGGCCTGTAGCGTTCTTCATTGCTGGCGACATACCCCCAATAAGGCGAGTTCCAGATGGTGCAGAGCTCCCACCATCCCTCGGGGCGCACCTTGGGAAAGGCGCCTTCCGCGGTGAGGAAATCGCCGGTGCCATCCCCCATGCGGTCGTTGATGACGATGCCCGGCTGTAGCGCACGGATCTCGGACGGGGTCATCACAACGGTAGCCATGTCAAACCAGAGGAGATCGATCTTCCCGTAGCGCGTCAGCAGTTCGGTGATTTGCCCACGCTGATAGGCGCGATATTTCGCTTCCCATTCCGGCGTCCGCTTCGGCAGCGTCACCGGCTCGAAGCGGGTGTTGAAATCGGGCACTTCCGGCCGGCAGGAGAGTGCGGAGTTCTGCCAGCAGTTCGCGCTGCGGTAGTTGAAGGACATCACCTCGCGCGAGTAGTACCAGTCGCCCGGTGAATAGTAAAGGCCGGCTTTCAACCCGTTCTTCCGGCAGGCCTCGATGAACGGGCGGATCAGGTCGCGGCCTCCGGCGTGCTTGCGCGTGTTGAATTCGCCATGATCGCTGGGCCAGAGAGCGAAGCCGTCATGGTGCTTCGCGGTCAGGATGGCATAGCGGAAACCGGCCCGCTTCGCAGCCGCGAGGATGCTGTCCGGATCCCAGCGATCCGGCCGGAACCTTTCAGCGAGCCGGAAATACTCCTCGGGCGTGATCTTCGGGCCGCTTCCGAGGCCGTGCATCATGCCCCATGAAAGATCAATCCCGCCGTGAACGCTGGAGATTCCCCAGTGCAGGAACAGCCCCAGGCCTGCCTCGGGAAACCACTGCGCGTCCGGGTGCGCCGTGGGAACCAGCCGTTTTCGGGCAGCCGCCGGGTTGGCGGCCACAACGTCCTGCGCTCGCGCGGTCACTGCGGCGAGAAGAAGTGCGGATGTCCGCCGCGTCATCACCGTGATTCCTTGCGGTAATAACGGATGTAATCGACATCGACGTAGCCGGGAAGACGCGAGGGGTCGACCGTGTACGGACCGGTCTCTCCGTTTGCCACCGCGCCAATGCGGAGCCGCACCGGGGCCGCCGGGGCCAGGGGCTGAACCTCCCCTACCGGTTCGCCGTCCAGAAAGAACCTCACCGCTCCGGCGGTGATTTCGCAACCGTATATGTGGTACTCAGCCACCGTGGTGGCAGGAACAGTCTCTTCGGAAGCGCCCGCACGCAAGCGGTAATGCGTGGTGTCTGCCGAGTTGTTCTCGAACGCAACGACGTCGCCGACCTCGAATGTCGTGAGCCACCCCCGGCCAGCTCGAATGCGGATGCGAGCCTCATAGTAGCCCGGCCCCAACTCCTGCTTGCCGATCACGCCGGCGCCGGTGAAGACGCTCCCGCCGGAGGCTGCCACCCGGTCCACCTTGAGCAGCAGGCCGCCATCCTGAACCGTCACGTTGGAGTTCAACTGTGTGCTTGTCTGCGTGGAATCCGTCCGGACAGTCCACTGTGTCCGGTCCAGAGCGCCGTTCCATTCCTCCGACCATGCAAGGGAGTAACCCGGGGGCACTGTGCGCGCCGGCGGCGCAAGAGACGCCTTTCCCACGCCGCGCTTCATCAGCTCTTTCAGTTCTTCGAGATGGTCAAGATAGACGCCTCGAGGAGTGGTGTTATGGCGGCGCGCCACAGCAGCGGCCATTCCCACCACCTCGCCCATCATTCCCGTGGTGCGCATGACGCGAACCGTGCCGAGCGCGACGTGCGTCACGCTGATGTTGCGTCCCGCCATGAACAGGTTTTCGATATTCCGGGAGTAAAAGCAGCGGTATGGAATCGCATACGGACGCTTCCTGCCCCAGGTTGCAACCGAACGAAACTCCTGGCCGGGGAACTGCTCGGATTGTTTGGGCGACGGCAGGTGCAAGTCAATGGACCATGTCGCCGTGACCGCCGCGTCGGGATACTGGCGGTTCTCGATGATGTCCTGCTCCTGAAGAATCACATCGCCGAGAAGGCGCCGCGACTCGCGCTTGCCCCCGACATAGGCGACCCACGCCAGCCGCAGGTTTTCGTACTTCGCCCGGTCCCTGGAGTGGTTCTTCTGATAGCTCCAGTTTCCGTAAATGGCCCGAAACGCGTGATCGCGGATGGACTCGAACTCCTCGATTTGATGCCGGTTTTGGCCTGTCTCCCAGTCCCAGTCCCCGCGGGTGGCGTTCTGCACGGTCTCTTCATTGAAGGGCAGGGCCCAAGGGGTCTCCGGGAAAGGCGACGGCTTGCCGGCGTCCTCCGAGTACCACATCACGGAGGTGCCCATGACCAGGCGGTCGGCAACGGCAGGGGCCATGCTTTCGCCCGTTTCGGACCGGCTCTCGCGGCCGTAGCGAAAATCCGCTCCTGCCATCGCGCCGAGGTTGCCGTCGCCGGTGCAGTCGGCGAAGAGCGGTGCGCTGAAGCGCATTTCCTTGCCGCTCAGCACATCCCCCGCGATCACCGATGCGATCCGGTTCCCTTGCATCTCCACGCGCACCGCCCTGAAATTCAGGAACAAGCGGATATTCTTTTCCGCGCGCACCACCGCCAGTTTGCGTTCGTCATCATAATTGGCCGCGGGTTGCGCGTTGCCTCCCTTGCCCGGGTCGAGCTCGGCGACAACGGCGCCGATTGCAGGATAAGGCGGCAGGTTGATGGCCCCGCCGAGTCCGACGCGGATTTCGGAACTCGTATTTCCGCCGAGCAGGGGCCGGTCCTGAATGAGCGCGACCTTCAGGCCCAGGCGCGCCGCGGCTACGGCCGCCGCGGTCCCTGCCATGCCTCCGCCCACGACCACGAAGTCAAACGTGCCGGCCGCCGCCGGTTCAGCCGTCAAGCCGAGCCGCTGGCGGCGGAACGCTTGCAGCAGTGGTCCCGCGTCCGGCGGCTTCAGGTTCGGATCCGGCGCCAGGAATATCGCGTCGCAGCGGCCTTCGAAACCAGTCAGGTCGTGGAGCCGCAGCTCCGCCCGGCCCTTCTTGAGGGCCACCGTTCCGCCGTGCTGCCAATGCCATGATGCGCCTTCTGTCCCGAACGTGGCCGGGAGCGCCTTGCCGTTTACCAGCAACTGAAAGCGTCCGGGCGCCCCGGGGGCGCCCCACGGCGCCACCCAATCCCGCGTCCGCACCCACACGTGGTAGCTGCCCGCCGCCGGGACTTCGATTGTGGTGCTGGCGTCGGCAACCGGCACGCCCATCCCGTGGGCAAGCAGGAACGCCGAACCCATTTGATCCAGGAACTGCTGATCCACCGCCCACCCGCCGAGGTTGTCGAAACTCTCTGCTTCCACGAAGACACCCGGCGGCCGGAGAGGCTGCGCCGCCGCGAAGGCGGCGCAGCCCAGAAGCAGGAACAGCAGCTCCCTCATCGCAGTCCCTCAGAAGAGGAGCTTCAGGCCCAGTTGCAGGACTCGCGCATCGCGGGCGCTGGTGATGGTCCCGAAGTTCGCGCTGATGTTCTTGCCATCGGGGCCCGCCGAGAAACTGGTGTTCGGAATGCCCAGGTTGACCTTGTTGAGGAAGTTGAAGGCCTCGCCGCGAAGCTGGAGAGTGAAGCGTTCGCCAAGACGGCTGTTCTTCAGCAGCGACAGATCCCAGTTCACGGTGCCTGGCGCGCGAACGTCCGGCAGCACCCGTCCCACGTTGCCCAGCCGGAACGGCGCCGGATTGACGAAGGCATCGGTGTTGAACCAGCGCTGCCGCGTCGGATTGTCCAGCTTCGCGGATATCCCGGTCGAATCCGGCCGGTCAGACGCAAAGTTGTTCGCGCCGCGGATCCCGAGCGGCAAGCCCGTCTGCATGATGCCGATCGAGTTTACCTGCCAGCCGGAAACGATATGCCGGATCACGGCGTTGCCCGGATTCCACAGCTTCCCCGTTCCAAACGGCAGTTCATACAGGAGTGTCACCACGGCGCGTTGCGAAACATCGCCGGGATCGATGGAGCGATTCAGCCGCCGGTTGTAGAACCCGTCCTGGAAGCCCTGCCCCCCAATGGATTCGTAGCCGAAATCCCACGTCGGCGATTGCTCGCTGTCGCTGATCTTCTTGCCGCCCGTGTAGGCGAGGCTGAAGAAGAAGCCGGATTTGAACTGGCGCCGAATGTTCAGTTGCAATTGGTGGCTGACGTAATTGCCGATCAGCGGGTTGTAGACGTTCACGCCCTGGTACTGGGGAAACGGCAGCAAGGTGCGCTCCCGCGTTACGGTGGCCGCGCCAAGCGCCCCCGGAACGCGTCCGGCCAAGGGGTTGGGCACGACATCGAAAAGCGACTGGCCCAGTTTCAACCGGTCGTCGACACTCAACTGGTTGATGCTGTAGCTGGTCGCAACGAACCCGTTGCCCTTGTTGCCGGCGTAGGTCGCCTCCAGCAGCCAGCCTTTGACCTCTTGCTGGAGAGACAGAGTCCATTGCTGGGTCATCGGCGTGCGGCCATTCGACTCCCGCGTGTTCACGCTTTGTCCCAGCAGGGAGTTGCGAGGCGTGGTGGCGCCTGGCACACCCGTGGGCTCGAATGGAAACCCTTCCGAAAACCGGAATGCCCGCCGGCCGGGGGCAAGGGCCGCGTAATTGGTGGTAGACGTGGAGAAGAACTGCGTATCACCGAAGAAGGGTCTCCAGAAGATGCTCGGATAGAAAATGCCGTACCCGCCGCGCAGCACCGTCCTGCCGCTGCCGAACAGGTCCCACGCCCAGCCGAAGCGCGGCCCGAAGTCGTTGTAGTCCTCCTTCAGGAAGCTCCGCGGCTGGCCGTCCCGGCTGGCGAAAACGATCAGGCCGGCAAGACCGGTGACAGAATCGCGCTGGTTCAGGTCAAAGTTGATCTGGCCGTCGTTCCGCTCGAACGGTTTTTGCTGCCAGTCCCAGCGCAGGCCCAGATTCAACGTCAGCCGGCGCGTGACGCGCCAGTCGTCCTGCACAAACAGGCTCCAGGTCGCGCCTGCCCACGATGCTCCCGAGACACGCTGGGCCGTGGCGCTCGCCACCTCGCCCAGAAGCATCTCCGCCAGGGCCGACCCCGTGCCTGCCGGCGCCTGCGGATTGCTCGAAAGCCCCCCGAAGCGATACTGTCCGCCCAGGTGCGTCCCTTGCTGGTTGCTGCCCTGCTGGATCCGGTGGTTGGCCCCGATCTTCACCGTGTGGTTGCCGGTGATTCTCGTCACCATCTCCTGAATGTCCCAGTTCAGGGAACCGCGAAATCCGAGCGCGCCGCCGCCGATGGCATCGTAGCCGAATTCCATGCGCGGGAAAGCGAGGCCGACCATGCTGGCCGGCAGGCCCAGCCGGGAGGACCAGTCGCCGGAACTCTGCGAGGCAAACGTAAAGGCCTGCCGGTTGATGCCAACCCGCAGGTTGCTCAACATGGCCGGCGAAATCGTCCAGTTGTGCGACGCCACGGCGTTGCGGTTGGTCTGGTCGTCGTCCCGCGCCTCGCCCACGGTCTGCGCCGTGAAGATGCTGTTGAAGAAAGGATCGTGCTGGGCCTGCGTGTAGCGAACGAAAACGGAGTGGTTGTCGTTGAGACGGTAGTCCGCCCGCCAGTTCCACTGCGTCCAGTCGGTTCTGTTCAGTGCGGCATCGCTGTAGTTCTGGCTCTGGGTGAATGCGTTCACCGGCGCCCGGTTCGGCATCGGGTAGTAGTCGAGGATCTTTGGCGTCACGGGATCAAACCGCGACGAGGGCACCACATTGCCCGGGAACGGCGTGCGCACCAGCCCTGAACCGCCTGGATTCGGCGCCGTTGTGGCCGGATCGTACACGGTGATCAACGCGCCCTGCGCCGTGCGCAAGTTGGAGAAGTCGCCTCGCCTCCACTCCTGGATTGGAACCGTGGTGATCCGCGGCGTGGAACGCCGCAGCAGGTACTTCTCATAGTTGAAAAAGCCGAAAAGCTTGTTCTTGATGGCCGGGCCGCCGATGGCGCCGCCGAACTGGTTGTACCTGAGAGGGAGCCGCACAGAAGCGAACGTGTTGCGGGCGTCGAATTTGTCATTGCGGACGAACTCGTACAGCGACCCGTGGAAGACGTTGGTGCCCGACTTCGTCACCAGATTCACCGCGCCGCCGGAGGTGAAGCCGAACTCGGCCGACATCGGCCCGCTCTGTACCTTGAATTCCTCCACCGCATCCACCGCCGGCGGGATCGCGATTTCGCCCACATAGCTCAACGTGTTGTTGTTGCCGTCCAGCATGCTGGCGTTCAGCGCATTCACGCCGCCGTTGATGCTCACCGAGGAGAGGGCGGCTCCGCGGTCGCCGAAGCCGGTCTGCGTGGGGCCGGAATTCGAGATGACCCCGGCCGTGAGAAACGTGAATGCGAGCGCGCTTCGCCCGTTCAATGGCAGTTCCTGGATGCGCCGGTTCTCCACCACCTGCCCCAAGGTCGCGCTTCCGGTGTCGACCAACTGCGCCTCCGCTGTAACGCTGACCGACTCGGTCAACTGTCCAAGTTCCATGGCAACGTCAATGCGTGCGTTCTGGTTCACCTGAAGGACGATGCCCGTTCGGACCGCCTTTTTGAAACCCTTCGCCTCCACGTGGACCTCGTAACGGCCCACTGCAAGACCGGGAGCGATGTAGTTCCCGCTTTCGTTGGTGGCCGTCCGGAACGCAGCCTTGGTGTCAGACTGAATGACGACGACTTGCGCGCCGGCCAGAACGGCGCCCTGTGGATCGGTGACGGTGCCCGAGATCGTGCCGGTGTTTTGTTGCGCGAATACGGGCACGAGCGTGAGAAGCAGGGCGGCAAAGATGAGCTTCCCCATCAGAGTGACCTCCTTGAAGCATTCATGTCTCGCATTGGAACCCGGGGGAGAAGTCGGACAACTTGGCTTGAATTTGCCCGCACACCGGCGTTGTCACGCCGCCGTCGTCCTGCGCGAAAGCGCCGGAAGACGACAAAGCAGGGAAAACCGACAGACAGGCCAAGCTGGACATCCAATTCTCTTGCCCGAGCCAGCCCATCATGACACCGGCTCAGGCGGTTGTCGTCTGATCTTCGGATTAGTGGAAGTTAGTCGGAAAGGACTAGGTCAGTGGACAAGCCCGCGTTCGAGGGCGAGCAGCACAGCCTGGGTGCGGTCGGCGGCGCCGAGCTTGTCAAGGATGCGGCTGACATGGATGCGAACAGTGTTTTCGGAGATGCCAAGCTGTTGGCCCACCTCGCGATTGCTGAGGCCTTTGGCGAGCAGGCGAAGCACCTCCAGCTCCCGGGTGGTGAGCTCTGATCCCGGAATCCGGCTGGCGAGAAGGGCGCCGATCGACGGCGGCACATAGCGCTTGCCCGCGCGGACGCTGAGGATGGCCTCGATCAGCAGGTCCGCGCCGGCATCTTTGGTGAGGTAGGCGAGGGCGCCGGAGGAGAGCGCGCGGTGAACGTCTTCGCTGCCTTCGTAATTGCTGAGAACAAGGATGCCGATGGATGGCAGCTCGCGATGGATCTGCCCGATGGCCTCGAAGCCGGACATTCCCGGAAGGCGGAGGTCCATGATGACGACATCG
>Ga0272446_1002245_pt1 | contig 26675 bp, 26 predicted proteins | sample YNPCB0061_FD_194587 | JGI IMG/M metagenome (GOLD analysis project Ga0272446, IMG submission 194587) | Hot spring microbial mat communities from Yellowstone National Park, WY, United States - YNP-CB-006-1 | ecosystem: Environmental > Aquatic > Thermal springs > Hot (42-90C) > Sediment | place...
CATACCGGAACTGCTGGCGGCGGGCGACGTTTTCGCGCTGGCATCGCACTGGGAAGGCTACCCGATGGCGGTGATGGAGGCCATGGCGGCAGGGCTGCCGGTGGTGGCGACCGCGGTGGGAGGGGTGCCGGAACTGGTGGAGGACGGGGTGTCGGGGCTGCTGGCGCCTCCGGGCGATGGGGAGGCTCTGGCGGCGGCGCTGGCTGAGGCGGCGCGGCGGCGGAGGGAACTGGGCGAGGCAGGCCGCCGGCGGGCCGCGCGATTCGGCGTGGATGAGATGGTGGCGTCCTACGCGCGGCTTTTCGAGCGGGTGGCGGGAGGCGGCCGGTGAAGGGTCCGGTGGTGCTTCTGACCACGAGCCTGGCGCGCGGCGGGGCGGAGACGCAGGTGATGCAACTGGCGCTGTGGCTGCGCGGGCGCGGCTGGGAGACGCAGGTGGTTTCGCTGGTGCGTCCGGATGCGTGGGCGGGCGAGGTGTCCCCCTACTCGCTGGAGATGCGGCCGGGCGTGGCGGATCCGCGGGGGATGGCGCGGCTGGCCTGGTTTTTGCAGCGGGTGCGGCCGCGCATCCTCCACAGCCACATGTTTCACGCCAACCTGCTGGGGCGGGCCATCCGGTGTTTCTGTCCCGTGCCGGTGGTGATCTCGACGCTGCACAGCATGGCCGAGAGCAGCCGGAGTTCGGAGGATGTGAGCTGGCGCGACCGGCTCTACCGGGTGACGGACCGGTTGGCGGACGTGACGGTGGCGGTGAGCGAGGCGGTGGCCGAACGCCACGCGGCGGCGGGGGCGGCGCCGAGGGGGAAGTTGCGGGTGATCCCCAACAGCGTGGATACGGCTCATTTCCGGCCCGACCCCGAGCGGCGCAAGCGGATGCGCGAGGCGCTGGGCCTGGGCAGTGAGTTCGCCTGGCTGGCGGTGGGGCGGCTGATGTGGAAGAAGGACTATCCCGTGATGCTCCGGGCCATGGCGCAGCGGCGCGGGGAACCGCTGTTCATCGCGGGAAGCGGCCCGCAGGAGGCCGAATTGCGCGGTCTGGCGCGGGAACTGGGAGTGGATGCGCGCTTTCTGGGGCCGCGGGACGACGTGGCGGCGCTGATGAACGCCTGCGACGGGCTGCTGCTGTCGTCGCGGGTGGAGGGCCTGCCGGTGGTGCTGCTGGAGGCAGCCGCGAGCGGGCTGCCCTGCGTGGCGACCGGCGCGGGCGGAGTGCGCGAAGCGGTGGCGGACGGAAGCACGGGTTACGTGGTGGAGCCGGCGGAGTTCGCCGCAGGGATGGCGCGGCTGGCGTCGCTGGGCCCTGAAGAGCGCCGCCGGATGTCCCAGGCGGCCCGGGAGCTTGCCCTGGCGCGCTTCGATCTGAACGTGGTGGGCTCGCAATGGGAGCGATTGTACGAATCCGCGGGGAGCCGGGCATGGATGTGACCAACCGGTTCGTTCTGGACTTCGCCGGGCGGTGGAGGGGGGCGCGGATTCTCGACTACGGTTGCGGGGCGGGGCGGGTGGTGGCGGCGGGGCGCGCGGCGGGACTGGAGATTTACGGCGCGGACGTTTACTACGGGGGATCGAGGAGCCGGGAGGAAGCCGAAGCCTCGGGATTGCTGGGGAGCGTGATTCGCGAGATTTCGGACGGCCGCCTGCCGTTTCCGGATGGGTGGTTCGACCTGGTGGTGAACAACCAGGTGATGGAGCATGTGGAGGATCTGGACGCGGCGCTTGCGGAAATCCACCGGGTGCTGAAGCCGGGCGGGGTGGCGCTCAGCCTGTTTCCTTCGTGCGACGTGTTTCGGGAGGGGCACATCGGCATTCCCTTCGCGCACTGGTTTTCGAAAGGCTCGAGGCTGCGTTTTTATTACACCTGGGCGCTGCGCGGGCTGGGTTTGGGCACCTGGAAGCAGGAGGCTCCCACCTGCCGCCAGTGGGCCATGGACAAGCTGGCCTGGATCGACGCCTACACGCACTATCGCCCGCGGAGCGAGATTTTCCGGGCGTTCGACCGGTACTTCGAGAACGAACTGCGGGAGAGCGAGTACATCCGCTTCCGGCTGCTGGACCGGCCGGGCCGGGAGCTTGTGGCGGGGCTGCTGGGATACAGGCTGTTCAGCACGGCGGCCTGCGCCGTATTTCGCAAGCTGGCCTTTCTGGTGATTGTGTCGCGGAAGAGGGCAAGGTGAAGCTGGTCTACGTGATTACCCGGGCCGATGCGGTGGGCGGGGCCAGCATTCACGTGCGCGACCTGGCGCGCGCGATGGGCCAGCGCGGGCACGACGTGACGGTGCTGGTGGGCGGCCGGGGACCGGTGACGGAGCAGATGGAGGAGGCCGGGGTCCGGTATTGGCCGCTGCGTCATCTGGGGCGGGCGATTCATCCGTTGCGAGATTTGCGGGCGCTTGGGGAACTCACTGGGGTGCTGCGGGAGCTGGGGCCGGACCTGGTGTCGACGCACACTGCCAAGGCGGGGTGGATCGGGCGGGCGGCGTGCGCGCGACTGGGGCTGGTGGCGGTTTACACGCCGCACGGCTGGTCGGTGGGCGAGCGCATCTCGGGCGCGGCGGGGGCGCTGGTCACGCTGGCCGAGAGAGCGGCGGCGGGGTGGTCTGAAGCCATCATCTGCGTTTCGGAAGCGGAGAAGCGGCTGGCGCTGAGCAAGCGGGTGGCGCCGGAGGAGAAGCTGTGGGTGGTGCACAACGGCGTGCACGATATTGAGGCGGGGCTGCGCGCCGACCCGGGACGGACGCCGGTGCGGATCTGCTCGGTGGCGCGCTTCGAAGCACCCAAAGACCACGCGACGCTGCTGCGCGCGCTGGCCGCGGTTCGATGGCCGGAGTGGGAGCTGGACCTGGTTGGGGACGGGCCGCTGGAGGCGAAGATGCGCGGGCTGGCGGAGGAACTGGGGATTGCCGGCCGGGTGCGCTTTGCGGGTTACCAGCCGGATCCGGCGGCGAGGCTGGCGGCCGCGCAGGTGTTTGTGCTGGCATCGCGCTCGGAGGGTTTCCCGCGCAGCGTGCTGGAAGCGTTGCGGGCGGGGCTGCCGGTGGTGGCTTCCGACGTGGGCGGCGTGAGGGAGGCGGTGGAGGCGGGCCGGAATGGCCTGCTGGTTCCGCCCGGGCGGCGCGAGGCGCTGGCGGCGGCGCTCGAATCCCTGCTGGAAGACGCCGGGCTGCGGGTGCGGATGGGGCAGGCGGGGCGGGCGGCCTACGAAGCCCGCTTTCGCGCCGAGCGCATGATCGAGAAAACCGCGGCGGTTTATGATAGGGTGCTAAGTAGGACCTCACGAACGCAAAGGCATCCCCAGGGTGATGTACGAGTTGACGGAGTCGGTTCCTCGTTCTGAAATCCGCTCGCTCCAGGCCGGCCTTCTGAATCCCCGCTGCCGGAAGATCAAACGGGTGTGCGACGTTGTTCTCGTCCTGGCGCTGGGTCTGGTGGCGCTGCCGTTTGCGGCGGCGATTGCGCTGGCCATTGTGCTGGAGACCCCGGGACCGGTGTTTTTCGGGCACATGAGGGTGGGCCGGGACCGGCGGCGCTTCCGTCTGTGGAAGTTCCGCTCGATGGTGGTGGATGCGGACGCGGTTTTTCGGAAGCATCTGGAGGAGCATCCGGAGCACCGGGCGGAATGGCTGAACACCCACAAACTGAAAAACGACCCGCGGGTGACGCGGGTGGGCAGGCTGCTGCGCCGGTCGAGTCTGGACGAACTGCCCCAGCTATGGAACGTGCTGCGGGGAGAGATGAGCATGATCGGGCCGCGGCCGATTGTCGAGGATGAGATTCCCAAGTATGGTCCGGCGTTCTCGCTGTACACCCAGGTTTCCCCGGGCCTGACCGGCCTGTGGCAGGTATCGGGGCGCAACGACACCACCTACCGGCAGCGGACCGCTCTCGATGAGGAATACATTCTGCACTGGAGCCTGTGGAAGGACCTGGCGGTGCTGCTGCGGACCGTGCGAGTGGTGATTCTGGGGCACGGCGCGTACTGAAGCCATGGGCCGGTGGGGAGTGGGTATCGCGCTGGGGTGGCTGGCGGCGTGCGCGGCGCAGGCCGAGGTGAGACTGCCGGTGCTGGTGGCCGACCACATGGTGGTGCAGCGCGGCGGGCCGGCGCGCATCTGGGGCCGGGCGGAGCCGGGGGAAGCCGTTTCGGTCAGTTTTCGCGGGGAGACCCGGAGGGCGGCGGCGGATGGGGACGGGTTGTGGGAAGTATGGCTGTCGCCGGGCGAGGCGGGAGGGCCGTTCGAACTCGCCATTGAGGGGCGGAACCGAATCGTTCTGAAGGATGTGCTGGTGGGCGACGTGTGGGTTGCCGCGGGACAATCCAACATGGAGTGGCCGCTCGAGTGGGCGGGCGAGGCGGAGGCGGAACTCGCCGCGGCGCGGCATCCCCGCTTGCGGCTGTTCCGGGCGATGCACCGGCTTTCCGAGTACGCGCTGGACGATCTATACGGGAAACCGTGGGCGGAATCGAGCCCGCAGACGGCCAGGGATTTCTCCGCGGTGGGTTACCATTTCGGGCGTTACCTGGAGGAGAGCGCCGGAGTTCCGATCGGGCTGATTCAGGTGGCGTGGGGCGGGACCCCGGTGGATGCCTGGACGCGCCTGGGAGCGATTACGGCGGACGCCGCGCTGCTGCCCAGCCTGGCCGAGTGGGCCCGGCGGATGGAGGGGCATCCGGCGGCGCTGTTGCGTTATCAGCGGGAATGCAGGCAGTGGGAGGCGGCCGCGGCGGAAGCCAAGGCGGCGGGCCGGAGGCTGCCTCCGAACCCGGTCCGGCCGGCGGGTCCGGAGAGTCCCTGGAGACCGGGCGCGATTTACAACGCGATGGTGGCTCCGGCGACGCGATTTCGGATCCGCGGCGTCATCTGGTACCAGGGCGAGAGCAACACCACGGCAGAGCGGGCGCCGGTCTACGGGCGGCTGTTCCGCACGATGATTGAGGACTGGCGGCGGGCGTGGGGACAGGGCGACTTTCCGTTTCTGTTCGTGCAACTGGCGAACTTCGCCGGCGCGCCGGAAAGCCAGTGGCCGGAGGTGAGGGAGGAGCAGCGCCAGACGCTGGGGCTGGCCAACACGGCCATGGCGGTCACGATTGATCTGGGGGAAGCGAACAACATTCATCCCCGGAACAAGCGCGAGGTGGGGCGGCGGCTGGCGCTGGCGGCGCGGGCCCTGGTGTACGGCGAGAAGATTGTCTGGTCGGGGCCGCTGTTCCGGCAAGCCACCCGGGAAGGGGCCGGTGTGCGGCTGTGGTTCGATCACGCGAGTGGCGGTCTGGTGGCGCGGGGAGGGCGGCTGAGAGGGTTTGAGCTGGCCGGTGCGGACGGGAAGTTTGCGCCGGCCGAAGCACGGGTGGAGGGCGCGACGGTGGTGGTAACCAGTTCGGGGGTGGCCGCGCCGCGGCAGGTGCGTTACGGGTGGGCCGCGAATCCGGACTGCAACCTGTACAACGCCGAGGGTCTGCCAGCCTCGCCTTTTCGAGCGCGCTGTTACTGAGGGGGCGGAGAGGCGGGATTCAGCTTGCGGGCGCGGAGGAGGCCCTTGCCCTGCTGGAGGGTGATCCACTGGTTGGCGGCGATGCCGGAGAACTTTTCGGTTTTGCCGTCGGGCCAGCGGATGGCGACGTCGGCCGTAGTTTCGGCGGCGAGACCGAAGTGAAGGCGGAAGTCGCCCTGGGAGAGGAAGTAGCCGCCGTTGCGGACCTCGTCGATACGGTCCTGGCCGCCGGCGGTGACGGTGACGCGGGCGCCGATGGCGTCGCGGCCGGAGGCGGTGAGGGCCTGGACGAGGAGCGCATTGCCGCGCTCGCCGTAGTTTTTGAGCAGAGAAGGTTTGTCGTGCATGTTGACGACGACGATCTCCATGGAGCCGTCGTTGTCGAGGTCGCCGATGGCGACGCCGCGCGAGGAAAACTTCAACTGGAAGCCGGGACCGGCCTTGTCGCCGAGGCTGAAGAATTCGCCGTCACGGCGGTTCCAGTAGAGCAGGCGGGGCTGGCGGAAGCTCTCATCGGTGCCGAGGGAATCGGACTCGGGATAGACGTGACCGGCGGCGATGAAGACATCTTTCCATCCATCGTTATCGACGTCGATGAAGGCGGTGCCCCAGCGGACCCACTGGGTGTGGACGGCGAGGCCGGCGCGGACGGTGACGTCCTCAAAGCCGCGTTTGCCGGCGTTGTGATAGAGGGTGGGGGTGTCGCTGGAGAAATTGGTTTTGATGATGTCCAGGAAGCCGTCGCGGTCGTAATCGGCGGCTGAAGCGCCCATGCCGGCCTGCTCCTGGCCGTTCTCGTTGTAGGCGGCGCCGGAGCGGACGCCGGCTTCCTCGAAGGTCCCGTCGCCCTTGTTTTGAAAGAAGAGGCTGGGGGTGGAATCGCAGGCCACGAAGACGTCGGGCCAGCCGTCGTTATCGAAATCGGCGGCCAGGACGGTGAGGCCGTAGTAGTCCTTGGGGGTGGTGATTCCGGCCTTGTCGGAGACATCGGTGAAATTGCCTTTGCCGTCGTTCCGGAACAGGGTCATGGATTCGCCGGCCAGGCCGCGGGGGCCGCAGGTGACGGCCACGCTTTTCCAGAGGCACTGGGCGAGGTCTCCGGGCTTGGGGGTATTTTTCTGGTCGAAGTCGACGTAGTTGGAGACGAAGAGGTCGAGGTCGCCGTCGTGGTCGTAATCGAGGAAGGCGCAGCCGGTGCTCCAGCGGGACTTGGGCCAGGCGAGGCCGCGCTGTTTGGCCTCGTCGCGAAAGACGCCGTTGCCGAGGTTGTGGAGCAGGACGTTTTGTCCCCACTGGGTGATGAAGATGTCGGTGAAGCCGTCGTTATCGATATCTCCGGCGCAGACGCCCTGACCCCAGCCGGTGTGGCCGAGGCCGGCTTTTTCGGTGACATCCTCGAACTTGAGATTGCCGAGGTTGCGGTAGAGGTGGAGGCTGGGCTTGGGGGTGACCTGATCGTAGCGGTCGCCGGTGACGAAGAGGATGTCGAGCAGGCCGTCGTTATCGTAATCCACCAGGGCGACGCCGGCGCAGAGGGTTTCGGTGACGTAGATTTTCCGATCGGAGCCGCCGCACTCGTCGATGGCGGTCAAGCCGGCCTGGGGGGCGATGTCGCGGAAATCGAGCAGGGGGGCCTTGAGTCCCGGGGGAAGCGGTTTACTGGGTCTCGGCTTGGCGCCGGTTCCCACCATGCCCTGGGGCAGGGCGGGGAAGGCGAGCAGGAGAGCGGCGGCGACCGGCAACAGAGAGCGGGTCATGTTTTTTTCGGCTCCTTGACGGTGAGGATCTGGTCCGCCTTGACGTTTTCGAGCTTCTGGACAATGCCGCTCGGCCAGGTGATCTCGACGAGCTTGGCGGCCGTGTCTTTGCCCAGGCCGAAGTGCACGCGCTTGTCGTGGGCGGACTGGTAGCTGCCGGCGTTGGAGACGGTGGCGTACTGTTCGGGGATGGATTCGGAGACGACCTTGATGCGAGCGCCCATTCCGTCGCGATTGCTGGCGGCGCCGACGGTGTTGATGAGCAGCCAGTGGGCGGCGTTGCCGAGGTTCTGGAGGATGATGGCCTTGCCGTCGAGGACATTGACGGCGATGTCGAGGAAGCCGTCGTTATTCAAGTCGCCGACGGCGACGCCGCGGGCGGCCTGGGTGGTCCGGAAGGCGGGCCCGCACTGTTCGGAGACATCTTCGAATTTGCCGCCGCCGATGTTGTGGAGCATCAGCATGGGTTCGAGGTAGCGGATGTTGGGCTGGGTAAGCTCGATGTTGTCCATGACGTGGCTTTGGGCGATGAAGAGGTCTTTGCGGCCGTCGTTGTCATAGTCCATGAAACGGGTGCCCCAGCCGGAGTGGGTGCGGGTGATGCGGCCGACGTTGCTGGTGTCGGTGACGTATTCGAACTTGCCTTTGACGTTGCGGAAGAGGGCGTATTTCTGGTTGGCCAGGTTGCCGATGAAGACGTCGGGCCAGCCGTCGTTATCGAAGTCCTCGAAGTTGACGCCCATGCCGGAGAAGACGCTGCCGTTGCCGTCATAGGCGAGTCCGGCGAGGAGCCCGACTTCCTCGAAGGCGCCGTTGCCGAGGTTGTGGAAGAGCTGCTCGGGCTGGGCGTCGTTGGCGACGAGGATATCAGGGAAGCCGTCGAGGTCGTAGTCGTTGAAGGCGATGCCGAGGCCTTTGCCGGGGAACCTGGCGAAGCCCGACTTTTCGGTCACATCGGTGAAGGTGCCATCGCCGTTGTTGTGATAGACGAGGTGGGGGATACTTTCGAACTGGTCGGGGTGGCAGTAGGCGCGATGGCCGGGCTTGCGGTCGCCGCAGTAGGGATTGTTATCGAAGTCCCAGACCATGTAGCGGGAGACGATGAGGTCGAGGTGGCCGTCGCGGTCGTAGTCGACGAAGCAGGCGCTGGCGGACCAGCCGCCGCCGGGGACGCCGGCCTGGTCGGTGACGTCGGTGAAGGTGCCGTCGCCGTTGTTGCGATAGAGGATGTTCTTGCCGAAGTTGGTGACGTAGATATCGGGGAAGCCGTCGTTATTGTAGTCGCCGACGGCCACGCCCATGCCGAAGGAATGGCCGCGGACGCCGGCTTTTTCGGTGACGTCGGTGAAGGTGCCGTCGCGGTTATTGCGGTAGAGGCGGTTCCAGAAGCGGGGGTCGGACTTGCCGGCCGGTTTGCCCGCGGGCATCGGGTCAGAGAGGGCGGCGCCGTTGACGAAGTACAGGTCGAGCCAGCCGTCGCCGTCGAAATCGAGCATGGCGACGCCGCCGGGCATGGTTTCGACCAGGTACTTCTGCGGGGTGCGGCTGGAGAGGCACTCGAAGTTGATGCCGGAACGGGCGGTGACATCTTTGAAGGCGGGCAGAGCGGGAGCGGACTGGGCCTTCAGACGGGAGGCCAGGCCGGAGGCGGCGAGGCTCATCAGGAACGAGCGGCGGGTGGGGCGAACGATCACTGGACCGGTTTCCCCTTCGGTTTTTCGGGATTGCGTCCGACGACGGTCTTACCGGCCCGCTCCCTGGCCTTGAGCTGCTGGAATATCTGGAGTTCGCGCTGGGCATCTTCGGCCCGGTTGAGTTTCCGGTAGGCCAGCGCCAGGCGGTAGTGAGGCGTGGCATCATCGGGAGCCAGTTCGACCACCGTGCGGAGGTGTTCGAGGGACTTGTCGTACTTGCCCTGTTCGCTGTAGATGCGTTCGAGGGCGAGGTGGGCTTCGACCATTTTGGGATCGAACTTCGCGGCCATCACATAGTACTTTTCCGCCTCGTCCCATTTGCCTTCCGTGTAGTGGATATCGCCGATCTCGTAGAGGGCGGGCGGGTAGTTGGGATTGACTTTCAATTCGGCCTGAAGCTCGGGGAGGGCCTCGGCGTGGCGCTCACGGAGCCAGAGCAGGTTGCCGAGGAGGAAATGCACGTTGGGCAGTTGGGGATTGATGGCGAGGGCCCGGCGGTACTCCTGAATGGCTTCCTCATCCTTGTCCACGGCTTCGAAATAGCGGCCCTTGAGGTGATGGGCGCGGTAGGAATCGGGGTCGATCTCGACCACCCAGAGAGAGGCGAGGTAGGAGAGGATCTGATAGTACTCGCCCAGGGCGTAGAGTTTCTCCACCGACTCGGGCTGGGTTTCGAGTTCGCGGACCCGGGCCTGATAGCTGAGAAGCTGGAGCTTGACATCGCGACCGGACGGCGGGGAGTAGAGCAGGGCCAGGGAGCCGTCGGCGATGTCGTAGTCTTTTCTGCCGGGGGGAGGCGGGGAAGGCCTGTTTTCGGCCTGATCGACGACCCACTGCAAGCGCTCACGCAGGCGGCGGTTTTCAGGCTGGAGAGCGGCGGCGTGGGTGTACTGAATTTTGGCGGCCTCCCAGTTGCGCTGGGCTTCGTAGTAATGGCCGCGGGCCAGGTAACTCAAGAACGCGTCGGGGTACTTCTGCTGGAGGACGGCGAAGGGGTCCATGGCCAGGTGCCCGTAGGCGTTGCCGAGGTGGTAGAAGATGTCCTGGTCGGTGTCCACGTTGAGGGCGGCCACTTCGAAATAGTGGGCGGCCTGGCGGTAATCGGCCAGGGCGTAGTAGGTGTAGCCGAGATGGGATTGAATCTCGACGTTGCGGGGGTCGAGGGATTCGGCCTTTTTGAGATGGGAGCGGGCAGCGAGAAAATCGCGCTGCTTGAAGGCGATGACGCCCAGGAAGAAATGGGGGCCGGGCAGGCTGGGTTTGAGCTTGATGGCGGTCTCGAGCGGTCCGATGGCTTCCGCGAAGCGGTTATCGAGGACGTAGAGCATGCCGAGGTTGGAATGAGCCTCAGCCATATCGGGACGGAGCTGGACGATGCGCTCGTATTTCAACGCCGCGGTCTTGTAATCGCCGGCCTGCTGGGCGGCGCGGGCCTGGTTGTAGACAGTGACGAGCTCGTCCTGCGGGAAGGCGGAAAGCGGCGGGGACAGCCCGAGAGCCGCCGCAGCGAGGCCAGCGATGAAGATGCCGGTATGAGCCACTTCCAGAGTTAGGTTACCAAAGCCGGAGAGGGGCGGCAGGAAGCGCCGCCGGGCGGGCCGGCGTGACCGGGCGTGGCGAGTATGCTATACCATGCCGTTTATGACCACCCGGACCCCGAATTTCGACCATCTCAAGCGCGTCCTGCTGCGCCAGGGCGAACCGGACTACGTGCCTATTGTCGAGTTCGGCATCGACAAGGACATTAAGAGCGCCTTTCTCGGCCGTCCCTGCGAGACGCTGAAGGATGAGGTGGAGTTCTGGGCCGGCGCCGGTTACGATTCGGTTCCCTTGCAGGCCGGCATCCGCACGCTGTTCTGGCCCGGCGTCACGCCTACCGAGCAGCGGGCGGACCGCAGCCAGACCGGCGACCACCAGATCCACCGCCGGACCTTCACCAAATACAGCCAGTACCAGGCCCAGGACCGCGACATGGTGTGGGCGCAGGAGGGCAAGGGCGTCATCACCAGCATGGAAGAGTTCGAGCGCTTCCCCTGGCCGGACCCGGACGCCATGGATCTGTCGGCCTTCGAGGAGGTGAAAGCGTACCTGCCGCCGGGGATGAAGGTGATCGCTTACATGGGCTACATCTTCACCGCCTGCTGGTGGCTGATGGGCCTGGAAACTTTCTGCGCGGCGCTCTACGAGCAACCCGAGCTGATCCGCCGGATGTACCGGCGCATCTGGTCGATCCAGAGCCGGGTGCTGGTCCGGCTGCTCGGGTACGACTCGATCGGGGCGCTCGCCCATCCCGACGACATCGCGTATGCGGAGTCGCTGATGGTTTCGCCCGCGCACCTGCGCGAATTCGTTTTCCCGTGGTACCGGTGGTGCGGGATGCTGGTGCGGGACAAGGGCTGGCCGTACCTGTACCACTCCGACGGGCGCCTGATCACGGTGTTGGACGATATTGTCCAGTGCGGCTTCAATGCCCTGCACCCCATCGAGCCCAAGGCCATGGACATCGCCGAGGTCAAGCGGCGGATCGGCGCCACAATGTGCGTGATCGGCAATATCGATCTTGGCTACACGCTGACCCGGGGCACGCCCCAGGAAGTGGACGCCGAGGTGAAGGAACGCATTCGCGTGCTGGCGCCGGGCGGGGGCTACTGCGTGGGCTCGAGCAACTCGGTGACGGCCTATGTGCCTTTCGAGAATTTCATGGCCATGCGGGAAGCCGCCTTCAAGTACGGCAGGTATCCGATCCGGGTGTAGGCCGGTTCAAGCCGGCGAGAACCGGGGCGCCCCGGTCACCCCGTGCCGCGGCATGGTGACCTGGAGCAGATGGTTCAGCACGTCGTAGCTGTAGCAGGTCTCGTGGTTGGCTCCGGCGGCCGGGTTCGGCTCCGTCACCTGGGTGAGGCTCCCGAACACGTCGGTGAGGTACTGCTTCCACTCCGAGATGGGCTGGACGTCATTTCAAGGTGAGGCTGCGGAGCAGTGCGACCAGCACGGCCCGGTATGTGGGTCCATTCGGGTCGTCGCGCCAGTAGTCTAGGACCATCTTGAAAGGCCTGCGGTTGAGACTGAAATAACACGATGTCCGTGTGTAGTAAGCCCCCGGTCCGATTTCGAATGAAAAGATCACCTGGGTGCACGACCTAAACAGCCTGTTCCGGTTTCCTAGCGACAACTGTTCTTTCGATTGCACGTCAGCGCCCGCCAGATCCTGATCAATCCATTGATCGATGTCCCTGGTTGCGCCCGCAACCACCGTGATCTCAGCGCCGCCTTCGGGCAAGATTCCCCCTTTCAGGAACGAGGTCGGGGGGAAATTGGTGATAAGTAGATTCCCCGTCCGACTCGCGAGAGCCGAATTCAAGTGCCAGGAACGCGGATATCGCACTTCATATCGATATCTGGAACTTCGATAAACCCGGAATTCGTTCTCGACAGACGCCGGGACAATTATTGCCGCTAGGGCGACGCCAAACAAGAGTCTAATCACAAGCAGCCTTCGCCTCACTTCTTGCATGGGAACTCCAGGTTGTTTGCGTCGGCCCCGAGTTCGTTTAGAAATGATTCCAGGTTCTTGAGCCCATGGGCACAGCCAGGACCGTCGCAGTACTTCTCGTAAATGCTCTTGCCATCTGACAGCTTCAAGTCAAGGTAGAGTCTACGAAGACCGTTGGCAACACTCTGAATGCCATGTTCCCAGCGCGTGAATGCCGAGTTGCTCGGGTCCTTTCGGTTCCAGAGCCAATTCCACGCGTTAAACTCACCCATGGTAATCTCTGCCGCAAACGTGGTCTCAGCACCTGCAAGTGCGACCAAGAGACGCGGATCAACATCTTGCCCACGGCCACTCGATATGAAAGTGGCGCCCTTGCCTGAGAGTTTTGATCCCTTCTTCTTCAGATAGTCATCAATAGCCTGAGCTGTCACGCCGGAGTCACAGTCCATTGATGCACGTCGTTCTGGCTCGCCCCTCGACTTTCTGGGCAGCGTTCGTGCGACGAGCAGCGGCTGGGTTTCGGCTATTAGCTGCTGCCAATCAGGCATTCGCTCCCAAACCGTGGTGCTGAATGTGACTACACAGTCGTCGTAGACCAGCCAGCCGGGCGAGCCGTACGCGGAAGGCACGGCGGATCTTCATGGTCACCCGCAGGCGCTTCTTGGCTACCAGCCCCGCCGCCGTGTAGCTGTAGATCTCGACGAACTTCGCGCCGCCCGACTCCAACCCGCACCCCGTGGTGGCCAGCACCCGTTTGTACTCCACCGCCACCAGCCGCCCCCACCCATTCTGGGTGAACATGGCGTCGAAGGGGTTGGTGTCATAGGAGCAGTTCAGCGTCTGGCAGGGATCCTCCATCCAACTGCCGCACCAATACAGGGACCGCCGCGTCGTACTCGGGCGCCTGGCGCAGACGAGTCCTGTCCGGCTGCGCTCATTCCCTGGGTCGCTCCGGGGTCTGGGCCTCACCCGGGCCGGCAAGAGATACGGTACGGCATTTCGGCGGTCTGGTCGGGTAAATGAACAACGTTGGGTCTATGCTTCCGCTTGCGTTCCAGCCAGAATAGCCCGTCGGACGCTCAACAAACTCGACTGGACCAAGGATCTGCGTCCTGGGCCAGAATTCGTACCGGACCGGCATCTTGGGGCTAGCAATAAACCAATGATCGTTGCGAGTAGCCACATCCGCCCTCACCAGCCCCGTACTCGCCTTCAACTCCCCCGCAATTCGTTCGCAGACCGCCGGTGACAGCGGCTCCTCGGTCATGACAAAGAAAACAGCAGGGATTGGCGGCATCTTGGGTTCTTCCGGTGGCGCAAAGCTGACGTACAACACTTCGAATCTCCCCGCACCCCCGACGGGCCGCAGTGGATCAGTGCCCTGCAACACTAGACGGCCCAGCTTCCCATCCGGATACCGGATCCTTAAGACTGCATTCGGCCCGAGCCGAATCGCCTCGGCCATCCCCCACGATCTCCAGCCGGGTTCAAAGTACCTCAAAACGAAGTGAATATAGTGCCGCTCGCCAGCGCTCTGGAAAGCCCATTTGACCGCCCCCTCATCAGTCGCCATGAACAGCTTGACAGCCTTGCGCTCCGTGTGGCGGGCCAGGTATTCGCGCGACAGTCGCACCAGTTCGGATTCCTGAAACCGAGCCTTGGGCACCAAGATCGCCCGCTCGATCGACTCCGCAGACGACTGCTCCACCACGACCTCGGCCGCGGATATCGCTCCAGACACCGCCCACGTGCACACGAAGATACGCCAGACTCGCATCGCCGTCTCCCTATTAATAAGTACCAGGTTTGCTCGGATCAAGGGGCTGGCAATCGTTGTTGATCCAGATCGAGATCCAGTGACTGCCGCCATAGGCAGGTGTGTTTCCACCGACGAACATCTTGGCTGCCCAGTTAAAAAGAATGTACGCATCCTTGAAAGTCGGGTCGTACACATGCAACAGCTCATGCAGCAGAATCGACCCGCGTTGTTTGATGAATTCCCGCCACTCTTTTTCGTTCAACTGGTCCCAGTTGGCGCCGTAAAAGTTACTTCCGAGCAGAATCGCCGAGCCCCCAGACCCACGAATGACGTAAGCGTCAGCACCATCGAGCATTTCGCCCAGGGTCTGGCCTCCGTACTCCCCTTCGCCTACAACCGAGGCTACGGTCCGGTCGGCCATCCCCGGCACACACATATCCACGAGCGTTGAGCTCTTTCCGGCAAGGTAGCGATCGACGTCTACACCCAACTCTTTGAACACCTTGCCGCATGGAGTCATGGCGAAAGAAGATGTTCTTGCCGATAACAGCACACCGGGATTCACGTTCCTCCCAGGACTGCCGCCCCGGCGATCAGATTCTGCCGTCGGCTGCCGGGGGACATACCCTGCGCTGCCGGGGCCTCCGTTGGTCCCACTGATCCACGACACTCGAGTCATCCGGCTGCTGGAGGTCCTGCTGCACAGCGGCAGCAACCTCGGCGGCTGGACCGCCAAGCAGATCCACGAAACGGTTCTCACCACATTCCAGCTTTCCGCAAGAGTCTACGGCCCGAATCAGCTCCGCTACGACCTGCGCAAGCTGAAGGGGCACGGTCTGCTGGAACGGGACGGTTCCCACTATGCCTACCGCCTCACCGGCAAAGGCATCCAGGTGGCACTCCTATTCCTGTTCTTCCACAAGCGTCTCTGTGGGCCGCTGGCCAACAGCCGTTTCCACCATCGACCGGACCCGGCCCACCGGCCCAACAGCAAACTCGAAGCCGCCTATCACAAGGCCGACAAGGCCATCCAGGACATCGTCGATCTGCTCGCGGCGGCGTGATGCTACCGGTTCAAATGTTGGAGTATTCTTGTTTATGATTGAAGAGGTAAGAATCTAACTCTATCGTCCACAAGGTCCGGAAGTATAAACGAACTTCAGAGACAGGAGACTAGTCCCCTCGCAGCGTTGGCCGCAGCGACCGCCAGTACCGCTCACCAGCGTACCCGGTGCGGGCGTGGCGGGTGGCAGGACGAGTATCAGCTCTCAGCCAAGCAGCCCAGACCTACTGGCTCGGGGAGCGCCTCATCGGGATCTGGGCGGCTGTGATGAATATTTCCCCGGGCCTCACGAAGCGGAATCCGGAAAATTCCCCTGCTTTCGAACCCCTCAGGATTCGAAATCGGTACACGAGCGTGTAACTGTCGTTGCCTGAGTGCACACGGCGGAATCTCCACTGCATCGCGTTACGGATCGCCGCGGACGCAAGTTCTTCGTCCCCCGAGACGGGCTCCGCTCGTGCAACACTGCCGTCGTTGGCCAGATAGCATTTGATTTCGGCAGCACCTTCCAGGCCCATGACGAGCGCAGATCTTGGATACCCCAGGCCAACCACCTTCGCCGGCTGCCAGCTTTGTGCCACGGCAGTGATACCCAACAGCGTCAGACTGACGATCCATGCCGTAGCGATTCTCATCTCGGTTTGCTCTGTGAAACTTGGATCGGCGGTATCTCAGAAGTCACCACAACCAGATTCGGCAACTCCACAATGAAGCTTGTCCGGCAGTCTCGACCAGCGCAGCTGCCTTCCAGCGCAAAGCGGTACACGAGGTAGGCCTCTCCGACTCCGTCCGGGTCCTGCCCTGATCGCGTAAACTTCCATTTCTCAGCATTCTTACGCGCAGCCTCCGTCAGCAAAGGATGGCCAGAAACCGCTTTGGCTTCCGTCACCGAGCCATCAGGCGCCACAAACAGCCGGACGACAACGATCCCGGTAACTCGAGCCGACTTTGCCAACCAGGGGTACGTAAGCCCGACGATCTCCGATGGCTCCCAGTCGCCCGCGGCCGCCGTAGACAAGGCGAGCATCGCGATGGTGAGCCAGCAGCTATGGAATGTTCCTGGCCGCATCGAGAGTCCTCTGGCAGTTCTGTCGGACCAGTCGGTCATTGGCAGCGCCGGCGGCGGAATCATCGAAGTCCGGTTGAAAACCCACCGCGCCCAAACCTGCACTGACCAGGAAATGGGCTAGCTCGTGGAGCAATATCGCCACCTGAGCCTGACTCGTACCGCCGCCGTAACCGTTCGCGCTCAGCGTGTATGACGCCCCGTTTTGCACGTATGATCCCACGAAGAACGCTCCCACATCATTCACGGCAATTGCATAGCCAGCCGGTAGATCAGTCTGGCTCGGGTTGTTCCCTGTAAAAGCGCTGACAGTCCGTGTGTCAAACGCGCCGTGACCGATAGCCACCGTGTCGAGATTGGTCGCATCGCCAAGTAAGCCGGCTATCGCATCGCCCAAACCGGATAGCCAACCTTCGCAGGTCGGGTCAATGTTCTGCCGCATCCAGGTCATTACGGCTCGAATCCGGTCCTGGTTCGGTCCGGTCTTGGAGGGATTCGTAACGCGGATGAAGCTTCGGACCAACTCACTGCCGCCCCCGCGATCAGATTCTGCCGTCGGCTGCCGGGGGACATACCCTGCGCTGCCGGGGCCTCCGTTGGTCCCAATGCCTCCGCACACCCACAGCCAAGGCCCGTCATGAAAGGCCACAGCGCAGCGCGCCCATTCCTCCGCAGTCGTCGTCATTAGACCCGCCGGATCCAGCTTGTTCACCGGGTCCCCCTCCACATACGCGTAGCGGTTCCAACCCTGCGGGTTCGCCAGCGCCGCCGGGCTCACGTACGGGTCCGCGCTCGTGAACCGCCCAAACCCGCTGTGGTAGTACCGGTTCAAGGCGTAGTGCAGCCCCGTCGTCCCGTCCTGCCGGTAGGTCGCATAGCGGCCCCCGTTCTCCCCGTAGGGATACACCCGGCCTTCCGTCCCCAGCCGGTCCGCGAACTTCGCCGGCCGTACCCGCCGCCCCAGAAAATACACCGTCTCCTCAGCCCGGTTCAGAATTAGCCGCGACCCCGATGTCGACGTCGTGTATCGCCCCAACTCCTCCCCTTCGGCTCCGTACAGGTACACCGCCCCATCCCACACCCGCCGGTTGTCCGGCCCGTAGCCGTAATTCTGGGTCCCGTACATGCTGCTGGTCGCCTGCACCACCCGGTTCGCTCCATCATAGCTCAGCACCAGCGCATTGCCGGGCGTCGCCGTCAGGTTCCCGGCCGCATCGTAGGTGAACCCCGACCCGGTCAGCCGGTTCGTCGTTTTGTCCACCAGCACCGATAGCGCCGGCGCGCTCCCGGGTTGGTGTCGTAGAAGTAGTTCACCTGCTGGCAGAGATCTTCCATCCAGCCGTACCGGTACATCCACCGCCGGGTCGTAGTCACCCGCTTGAAGGTGTCATAAGTGTAGCTGGTCTGTGCCCGGGCCGTGGTCTTCGTGGCCACCGTGCCGTCGGTGTTGTAGGTGTAACTGGTGGTTCCGGAGTTGTCCGGGTGGGTCGAGAACCGGGGCGAGATTCGAGCCCCGGAGTTCCGGTCGCTGGTAACATCAAGGGTAGGTGGCATATGCTTGCGCCCGTTCTGATTGCGTTGTTCCTGGCCGCGTCCTGCACGCTGACGATTCCTGCGGGCGCCGACCTGTCGATCCGGCTGACGAGCAAGCTGGGGAGCAAAATCTCGAAGGCGGGTGACGCGGTGGAGGCCGTCGTCATCGCGCCGGTGGTGGCGAACGGGCGGATTGTGCTGCCCGCCGGCGCCAAGGTGCGCGGACAGGTGAAGCAGGCCAAGCCGTGCTCGCAGGAGGCGCCGCGCGCAACCGTGGAAGTGGAGTTCAACGAACTGGAAGCCGCCGGCCATAAGGCCAAGATCGCCGCCAGGCTGACGGACGTCGATAACGCGCGCGAGAGCGTGGATCCGGAATCCGGCAAGATTACCGGAATTCTGGGCTCGGAAACGATTTCCGCGCGGATGGATCAAGGCATCAGCAAAGTAGCCCAGCGCTATGCGGGCCTGGCCGACATCCTGAAAGCGGCCAAGACTACGGTGGTCAAGGAGAGCGATCCCGAGATCGACTACCAGCCCGGCGTGGAAATGACCATCCGGCTGACCAAGGACGCGAAGGTGGACGGGCAGGCCGCGGCGCAGAGCCCGCAGGTGGGGTCGATCAGTCCGGAGGACGAACTGGTCCGCCTGGTGAACGCGCAGCCGTTTCAGACCGTGGCCGAGAATCCGCCCAAGCCGTCGGACATCACCAACCTGATGTACATTGGTTCGGAAAGCGCGCTGACCAAGGCTTTCGCCGAGGCAGGCTGGAGCTCGGCGGCGGCTTTGAGCGCGCAGTCGAAGCTGGAGACCTTTCGGGCCATCGCCGAATCGCGGGGTTACAAGGAAGCGCCCATGTCGATTCTGCTGCTGGAGGGAAAGAAGCCCGATCTGACCTTTCAGAAGCAGAACAACACGTTTGCGAAACGCCACCACCTGCGGGTCTGGCGCAGGCCGGATACGTTCCAGGGCAAGGCGGTGTGGGTTTGCGCGGCGACGCACGACACGGGCATCGAGTTTTCGCCCGAGAACCGGACCTTCATCCACAAGATCGACGGCAACATCGACCGGGAACGCGCGAAGGTGGTGAGCGACCTGCTGTTCACGGGTCTGGTGAAGGGTCTGGCGCTGGTGGAGCGGCCGGCGGTACCCAGGCAGAGCATGAACGCGACGGGGGACAAACTGGAGAGCGACGGCGGGATGGCCGTGCTGCTGCTCGAATAGATCAGAGGGCGTTGCTGTAGCCCAGCCCGACGATGGCCGCCAGCAGGATTGCGAGGCCCGCGGCCAGGGTGCGCCGGGCGGCGGCGGGCGCGCCGGTCCATTCGCCGGTCAGCAGTCCCAGAAGGTTGGCGGCCATCACCATGGTGCTCATCAGCAGGGCCCAGCCCAGCGACGGGCCGAGATCGCCCAAGGCCCGGGCGCCGGGGCCATAGAACACAAATCCGCCCATCCACATGACGCCCATGAGCGCGCCGTAAAGAGTGTAGCGGCCGGCGTTCGGGCTGGCGAACAAATTGGAGGTCCGGTTGCGGCGCAGGAGAAGGGCCGCGTAACCGGCATTGGCGACAAACAGAGCCAGGGTCATCAGCGCCCACACGGCGTTGGGCGCCAGGTGCTGGGGCGCGCCGAGGGCCTGGGCCCTGGCGATGATTTCAGCGCCGAAGACGAAGCCGAGGTTGCCGCAGGAGGAAAGCAGGCCCGACACCACGCACAGGCCCAGGCCGCGCGCGTAGCTGCCGCCGCGAGGATCCTTCTCTTTCCATTTGCCGGCGAAGGAGCACACGGCCACGCCGGCCAGCATCAGAACCAGGGAGGCGGCGGTGCAGGCGGCGCGCGCGCCCGTCCACGGGGCGTGGGGCAAGACCAGCAAGGGGATCAGCGTGCCCGCCATGGCCGCTGTGCCGAGGATGACGGCGAAGCCGAGGGCCATGCCGATGGCGGCCACACCCAGTCCGAAGGTGACCGCGCCCGCGCCCCAGCCGCACCCGAAGGCCACCGTGCCGGCCAGGGTGGCGGGGCTGGTGGCGCCGTAGATCCGGAACACGTTGGGCATGGCGGACAGCACCAGAATCCAGGGACAGAGCAGATAGGCGGTGAAGGCGAATACCAGCCAGGTATTCTCCCAGGCCCAGCCCCTGGTCCATTTCATCGGCAGCATGAAAGCGCCCTGGAGCACTCCGGCGGCGAGGACCGCGGCCAGACCGGCGAGCTGGGAGTCAGACATGGGGCGCGTCCACCTTGGCCAGCACGGCCTTGAGGCGGTCGAGGTAGCGCTCGACATCGGCCAGGTCGTTGTACAGGTGCAGGGAACAGCGCACGCGCCCGTCGCCGGCCCAGACGATCACGTCTTCGCGTTCGAGGGCCGCGCCAATCTCCTTCGCCTTGGGATGCTCGAAGACGACAATGCCGGAAGCGCGGCCGGGATCTTCGGGAGTGAGCAGGGGCAGACCCATTCCGGCCAGTCCCGCGCGCGCCCGGGCCACCACGGGAGCGAGTTCGCGGCAGATGTTTTCAACCCCGGCTTCCAGGATGAAGCGGACTCCCTCCCTGAGGGCGTAGATGGATCCGAAGTTCGGCATCCCCGCCGACAGGCGCGCGGCCCCGGGCTTCAGCTCGTAGCGCTCGAAGCGGTCCGGAGTGAAGCAGTCCGGCACCGAGTACCAGCCCACGCCCGCCGGGTGCAGGCGCTCGCAGAGCTCCGGCGATACGTAGACCACACCCAGGCCGTGCGGTCCGAGCAGCCACTTGAAACTCGAGGACATGAGGAAATCGACGCCTTCCAGGCTGACCGGGCAGCGGCCGAGCGCCTGGGTGGCGTCCACCGAGAGCCAGGCCCCGGCCTGGTGAACCCGGCGCGCGAGACCGGGCAGGCCGAGCAGATATTCGCCGGTCTTGTAGCTGACCAGGCTCACCGAAACCAGGCGCGTGCGCGGGCCGATGCGCGCGGCGATCGCGGCGCAGTCGAAGGGAGCGATCACCACTTTCACGCCGGATTGTTTCAAACGTAAAGCGGCAATGATGTTGGACGGGAACTCGACATCGGTGATGATGATCTCGTCGCCCGGGCGCCAGTCGAGCGACTGGGGGAGCACGTTGAGGGCCTCGGAAGCGCTCGACATCAGGGCCACGCTGGCGCGCTGAGTGCCCAGCAGGCGGGCCAGCAGTTCGAGCGTCTCGCTCTCGACGGCATGGAAGGCGCGGCGGCCGGGCGTGCCGAGCGATTTCTGACGGCAGTATTCGCGCAGGGCCTCTTCGGCGCCCGGGGCGGGCAGCCCCTCGGCGGCGGTGTCGAGGTAGGTAATCTCCGCCGCACGCGGAAACAGATTCTTATACGAGGATGGCATGGCTATTCAAATGTCTCCATGATACGCCGGTACACGGCCAGGGCCAGTTCGACTTCTTCGATGGCGACCCATTCATCGGCGGTGTGGGCCTGGTCGATGCTGCCCGGTCCAAGGACGATGCCGGGAATGCCGGCGCGGGAGAACTTGCTGGCATCGCTGCCGTAAGGGACTCCGGCAGGCCGGGGGTCGAGACCCAGGGCGGAGAGGGCCTCTCCGGCGGCCCGCGCGATGGGCGCGGAGCAAGGCGTGTCGAGCGGTGTGTCGCTGATCGAAGGCGGCTCGCATTCGACGCCGAAGCGGCCGCGGTAGTCCGCGAAAACCGTTTCGGGGTCTTCGCCGGGAATCAGGCGGCGGTCCACGTCGATCCAGCAGTAGTCCGGCACCACATTGACCTGCGTGCCCCCGCCGATCATGCCGACGCTCAGGGTGCCCGGCCCGACCAGGGGATGGGCGGCGGCGGCCAGCCGCTCGTTTTCCTCCTCGAGCCGCAGCAGCAGGCGGGCCATCGCGTAGATGGCATTCACACCCAGATGGGGCTTGGAACTGTGGGCCGCCTTGCCCCGGGTCGCCATGCGCCAGCGGAGCACGCCCTTGGTGGCCACCACCGCTCGCAGGCTGGTGGGTTCGGAAACCACCGCGGCGTCCGCGGTAAAGGCTTCGCAGAGCCGCAGGACCCCGCGGTAGTTGTGCTCTTCGTCCATGGCGGAGACCACCCAGATCTCGCAGGGCGGAGACTTCACTTCCGCCAGGGCGTGCAGCATGGCGGCGAGTCCGGCCTTGGTGTCGCAGGCGCCGCGCCCGTAGAGACGGCCGCCGCGAATTTCGGGCGTGAAGGGGGGGATGGTCATGCCCGCGATGCCCGCAGTGTCGCAATGCGCCTCGAACACCAGGCGCCTTCCGGGGATCCGGCCGGGGACGCGGCCGATGACGTTGGGCCGCTGCGGGTACACCTCCTGCGAGAACGCCTCGATGCCATGGGAGCGAAAGAACTCGAGGACGTAGCGCTGGATCTCCGCCTCCGGGACTCCGTGCTCGTAGGCGGGGTTGACGCTGTTGACGCGGACCAGGCCGGACAGGGTGGCCAGAAGCGGGGTCATCGCAGCTCAATCCCAATCCGTGATTTCGATCTGCTCATCGCGATACCCGGATTCGATCAGGGCCAGGGCCACGCGCACGGCGTTGGCGGCCTCGCGCGGGGTGATGACGGAGGGCAGGCGATTCTCGCGCACGCAATCGCAGAAATAGGCCAGTTCGTCACGCAGGGCGCCGCGGGCAGCCCCGCCCACGCGCGGGTCGTAGCCGAAATCCGGCGCCTCGTATCCGGTATCGCGCCAGTAGGTGATGGGGCCGGGCACCAGGTTGATGTTGGCCGTTCCCCGGTCGCCGGTCAACTGGAACAGGTCGTCCAGGGAGATGCCCGCCGCGTCGGGAAGCAGCCAGATGGTCTCGACCACGCCGATGGCGCCGCGCTCGAATTCCAGGATGCCCCAGAAGGTATCGTGATGTTTGCCGCCCGTGGCCTTGCGGCCGTAGCCGCGCACGCGGCGGACGCGGTCGCGCGTGTACCACAGCATCAGGTCGATGTCGTGGATGGAGTTCTCAATGGCCGGATGATTGCGCCCGTAGCGCTCCAGGAGCCGTTTCGGACGGTTGCGCCGCGCGTACATGGAAACGATGGCGCCCAGCCGGCCGCTTTCGACCTCATCGGCGAGCATTGCGTATTTGGTCTCAAAGCGCAGGATCTGGCCCACCATCAGGATGCGCCCGCGCCGGGCGGCGGCCTCGATCATCCGGCGGCACTCATCCAGGTCTGTCGCCAGTGGCTTTTCCACGAAGACATGCTTGTCCGCGGACACCGCCTTCAACACCGGGTCCAGGTGCAGTTGTTCGGGGGTCACCACGTCGATGGCATCCACATCCGGCAGGGAGCAAAGTTCCTCGAGGGAGGCGCAAACGCGCCCGACGCCGAAAGCGCGGGCGCGCGCTCCGGCCAGTTCCGTAAGGGGGTCGTAGAGCGCGGTGACACGCGCGCCGGTGACGGCGCGGAAAGCCTGCAAATGGCTTTCGCCGAACAACCCGCAGCCGGCCAGTCCGATTCGAACCTCATGCATGGGGGGTCTCCTTCAAGTCGTGATCGAGCAGGTATTGCGCGCTGATGACCGCTTCGGCCATATCGAGCGGGCGGTAGTAGTAATGGTTCGAGGCTTCGTAGGCGATGACCGAATGGCGCCGGGCAATCGAATACATGCGGACCGCGAACTCGCGCTGGCGGGCCGCGATCTCGCGCATCTTCCGGAGGGCGTCCGGAGTGCGCGGTCCGTCGCGGAGGATGTAGAAATCGATCTGGTCGGCCGTGCTGCGGAAGTGGATATAGCAGGTTTCGGCGATGGCCAGGTCGAGCGCGGCGCTCTCGCGCTTGCCGGCGGGCATTGCGGCGATGGCTTTTTCCAGGGTGCGCAGCCCCGGCTGCCAGCGCCGGGCCATTTGCGCGAACAGGTCGCGCGCCACCGGGGGCGGATAGGGCCCCACCCAGCGCTTCATGTCATCCTGAGGAAACAGAATCATGGTCGCCGGCGTACCGGTCGGGGTGATGCGCAGCAGGTTGGCCGGACCGTGCTGCGTGGGGATGATGTAGCCCGGCACGGTGCTGTACGGGAAACCTTCGAACGCATCGCTGAACGTTTTCCAGGCTTCGAGGACGAGCGGGGCGGCGGCGTTCCCGTAGCGGGCCACCGCCACGCGCCGCAGGGCCTCGGCTGGTTCCGGCGTGGGAGAGAAGTAGAACTCTCCGGCCACGGCGAGGTTGGGAGAGGGGTAGCCGCCCACCGTCCACGAGGCCATGATGCCGCTGACGCCCGCCTTGACCAGGCCCGCGCAGTGCCGCGCAACCAGGTTGGGCACCGGGATGTAAGGAACGGCCGAGATTTCCCAGGTGGCGTTGAACTGGGTCTTGGCCATGGCGCGCAGGCCGGCCTTCCGGGCAAGCGCCCAGTGGGCCGTGGCCCGCGGGCCGGGGCCCACCACCGAGATTGAATACTCGCCCACGCGCGACTTCACGCCGCCCCGCTCGATGGGTGTGCTCCACTCACTTACGCTCATCAGGGCCGTGTCGCGGGGCAGCCTGGGAATCAGATTCTGAGCGATCTCTTCGGTCCAGCCCCAATCCCAGGAGATCACGTGGGCCGTTTTGCTCGACCGCCGCACGCCGTTGCGAAAAGTCTCGATCACCTCGCCGATCACTTCCCAGGGTTTCCGTTTGGAGCAGCGCGGGCACGATTCGGGCCGGAAGTGAGAATGGCAGTTGGTCAGGTTCTCGGAGGCGGTGATGCTGAATACGCCGCCCAACCGGGGTGCGCGCGCGAAGATGTGCGCCAGCGCGTCCGAGATCCATTCGCGGACCTCGGGTTGGGAGGTGCAGATGGTGTTGAGGCCGCGCTCGGAGACGCCGCGAAACTGCTCACGCCCCTGGAAAAAGGCCGGGGGCATGGCGCGGGGTTCATTCAGATACAGGAACGCCTGCATGCCGAAACGGGCCAGGCGTTCGGTGAGCTGGTTCAGGTTGGCGAGGCGTTCGTCGCTGCGCCGGCCGAACTCGGGGAACAGTTTCGAGGGCGCCAGATTGGCGAGCACCGCCTGCATCCACACGCCGCCGATGCCCACGCCGGCGAGCTTTTCGAGGTAACCGTCGGGAAACGGGTCGATCTCGGGTTCCAGCAGCGGGTCGCCGTAGAGAGCGAAGAAGGGGTAGAGAAAACGCGGCTCGAACACCGCTTTGCCGCGGCGCAGCGGGCGCGGCGCGCCGGGGCCGGGCCGGCTCAACTGGCGGATGAAATCGAAAGGCGGCTCGCCCGGCGCGTGGAGATCTCTGCCGAGCCAGCGGGTGAGCGTGCGCCGGATTTCCGCGGCCCGTGCGCGCGCGGCCGGATCCGGAGGCGCGTAGATGACCGGCTCGCAGTCCGGCTTGGGTCCAAGTTTGACGTCGAGGAAGTCGTCCTCCTTCAAGATGTAGGCGTACTTTTCGCGCGTCCATCCGAGCAGGGCAACAATCTGCTCGCCGGGCAACAGGTGCCAGTTCTGGCGGATCACGGTGATATGGATGCGCCGCAACTGATCGGCTGTCAGGAGGGGCTTCTTTGGAAGCCCCATCTCGACGCCCAACTCGACGATTTGCTCGGGGCGGCACCGCACCACCTCCGCCATCCGTTCGGTATTTGCCAGCTCCCAGTTGCGCCACACGAACTGGTAGAGGCGGTTCGGGAAATGCGGCTCGGGGATGGGGGAGGGGCCGGCGGCGCCGGCGAGCGAGAGCCAGGGGGCTCCCAGGCCTGCCTGAAGGAAGGTTCTTCGGATCATGATTCCTCTGCCTCGGGGAACTTATCCAGCATATACCGGCAGGCGGCGATCTTCCCGGCGGAGGTCGAGCGGAAACTAACGCCGCCTGCCCGGCTTCGGAATGACACGCTCCTCCGGGGCCGCCGGAGCTTCGGCCGGCGGGACCGGTTCGACGGCGGGCTCGGGCTTGGCGCGGTCAGCGGGCCGGGGCGCGGCTTTCGGCCGGCGGGCCGCCGGCTTGGGTTTTGCCGCCGGCGGGGGAGCCGGGGGCTCGGCGGTTGCTTCCAGCGCCGGCTTGGGTTCCGCCGGGGGAGGCGGCTGCGCCGCGGACCCACCCTTCAGCACGCGCACGGATTCGCTTGCGCTGCGGCGCTCGCCGAGGACCTCGAGGCTAAACGAGATATCTTCCGTGACGCTGCTGTAAACGATCTTGTGCATGTTCCGGAGCTGATCTCCGTCGAGCTGCATCACCTTGCGATAGGGGCCATCGGCGATGGTGAGTACGCCGCTTTTCGCCGCCAGCACCACCGGGGAACGCCGATTCCAGGAAACCTCGATCTGGCCCTGATTCTCGACCGCGGACAACTCGAGCCCGTTGGCGGCCGGGGCGCCTGCGGCGGGCTTGACCGGAGCGGGAGCCGAGGCCGGGGCGGGCTTGCCGGCGAAGCCCCACCAATATGCCCCTCCCGCGAGCAAAATAGCGGCAAATGGCGCCCAAATCCACTTCACCCACCGGCGCCGGGGCGGGGGGGCCGCAACGGGCGGCTCAACCGGTTCCGGTTCGGGAACCTCAGGTTGCGGAAGGACCGTGTCGGGCCGGGCGGGCATTTCGACCACCTGGGGCAAGGGGCGGGCCGCCGGGCTGTCGGCGGCGGGCGCACCCGGATCCTGAGGCCGCGCCGGGCGCGCGGGACGGCTGTACCCGCCTCCCAGCTCGCTGCGCTGGAACACGAATTCCTGACAGCTCGGCTCCCGTTCCAGTTGGCCGTTGTTCCAGAAAAAGAACCCTGCCACGCTGGTCCGCCCGGCGAAGGGACGAATCAGCAAGAAGACATTCTTCGGGTCCGGGAAGTGCTTCGCGCAGAGCGCCGTATCCTGCTCGTCCATCGCGAATTCTTTACGGGTGTGGCTGCGATAGAAACCA
>Ga0272446_1002246_pt1 | contig 26657 bp, 23 predicted proteins | sample YNPCB0061_FD_194587 | JGI IMG/M metagenome (GOLD analysis project Ga0272446, IMG submission 194587) | Hot spring microbial mat communities from Yellowstone National Park, WY, United States - YNP-CB-006-1 | ecosystem: Environmental > Aquatic > Thermal springs > Hot (42-90C) > Sediment | place...
GGTCAATCCACCCGGCGAAGACATGCTGGAGGAACACCCAGGCGAAGAACGCCATGCTGAAGGGCTTGACCAGCCAGTTGACGAACAGCGTCACCAGCAGGCCCTTGGGCCGACGGGTCACGCCCGCCAGCGAGCCGAAGTCAATCTTCAGCATCATCGGGTAGATCATCAGCCAGATGAGGACGGCGATGGGGATGTTGACCTGCGAGCCTTGGCCGAATTCGAGCCGGCTCAGGGCGGCGACCGTGTCGGGCAGCAGTTTGCCCAGCGCCACGCCGACCGCCATGCAGACCAGCACCCAGAGCGAGAGGTAACGCTCGAAGAAGTTCAGGCGCTTGGGCGGGGCTGAAGAAGTGGTCGAAGAAGCAGATGATTGATTGCTCATGGTGATGTCGTGTTGACGGATGCTCAGTTGCAGCAGCGGCCCGGCGCGCAGCCGCACGACGTCTGCGACTTGCTGCTCTTGGAACTCAGGATGCCCAAACCGCCGAGCATCACACGGCGAATCGGTTCGCCGGTTTCCGGATGCTTGGTCAGCGGCGCGTCGTTCGTGCTTTGTTTGATTTCGTAGTAGCGCGGTTTCAGGCCGGGCTTCGACGGGATGGTTTCATAGACGTAGGTGGTCATATCAATCCTTTGTCACTTGAGGTTTCTTGTTTGAAAAAGCTGCCGCAATTTCTCCGGCCCGACCGGTTCTTCGGCGACCCAGGGCACGATGGCGGTTCGTTTGGAGAATTTGCCGGCGACTTCCGAGATGTAAGGCAACTCGTCCGCACCGCGCGCCACGAGCAACGGATCGCGCGAGCCGCTTTCGGCGAAGCTCTGGTTGATGACCCACGCGAACGGCTCGATCTGGGCGCGGCGCAAGTCGTCTTGCAACGCGGCGGCTTCGTGGACCGGCGTGGCCTCGGGCAGCGTCACGACGAGGACGCGGGTGAATTTGGCGTCGCGCAGCCGGGGCAGAAGATTCCGCACTTCCTCCGGCATGTCGCTGGCCTTGCGTGCGATTTCACGATGGTAGGCTTCCGTGGCGTCCAGCAGCAACAGCGTGTGCCCGGTGGGCGCGGTGTCGAGCACCACAAAGGCGTCCTCCCCTTGTGCCACGGTGCGCGCGAAGGCGCGAAACACGGCGATTTCCTCGGTGCAGGGCGAGCGCAAGTCTTCTTCCAGCAAAGCGCGTCCGCTTGCGTCGAGGCTCTTGCCGGTGGTGCTCATCACCTGCTCGACGTAAGCCCGTGTCTCGGCTTGGGAGTCAATGCGACTGACCTGCAACCCCTCAATGTGTCCCGCCGCTGCGGCAACGTGCGCCGCCGGGTCGGTGGTGCTGAGATGCACTTTGAAGCCGCGTCGCGCCAGTTCGGTCGCGATGGCGGCGGCAACAGTCGTCTTCCCCACGCCGCCTTTGCCCATCGTCATGATGACGCCCCGGCCAGCCTGGGCAAAGTCATCCACCAATCTGGTCAGCGATTCCAGCGGAGGGAGCGACGGTGTCGGGGAGGCTTGGGCAGACGCCGGCAGCAGCCCGTTGCCGTCCCGCGCCAGCGCCCGCAGCGCAGGGAGGCCGATCAAATTGTGCGAGCGCAGCGGCACTTCGGTGACGGGCAGTCGTGCGAGGAAAGCCGCGCTCGCCGTCAACGCTTTCACTTCCCGACGTTCCAGGGCCAAGGCCACCGGGTCGGAGTCGGAGGCCTTGAAAAGCCCGTTCAGGATGAGCCGCTGATTGCGCACGCCGATGGCAGCGAGTTCGCCGCTGGTGCGTTCGGCTTCGGCGACCGCGGCCTTCTGCGCGCGGCTCACCAGCACCAGAGTCGTTCGCCGGCCATCCGCCAGGGTCGCGACGGCATTCTCGTAAATCACCCGCTGCTTCTGCAACCCCGCCAGCGGTCCGAGACAGGAGTTGCCGGTGGTGTTTGTGTCGAGAAAGCCGGTCCAAGCCGTGGGCAGCGCCATGAGCCGCAGCGTGTGGCCGGTGGGCGCAGTGTCGAAAATGACGTGATCGAATTCGGCCGTGGCTTCAGGCTGGCCGAGCAACCGGGAGAATTCATCGAAGGCGGCAATCTCCATCGTGCAAGCGCCGGAGAGCTGCTCCTCCATGCCTCGCACAATAGCGTCCGGCAGTTTGCCACGATACGGCCCCACAAGCTTCTCGCGGTAAGCGTGGGCAGCGGCTTCCGGGTCAATGTTCAGCGCCAGCAGATTCGGCACGCCGGGAATCGGCGTGGGAGCACCGTTGAGTTTCTGCCCCAGCACCTCGTCCAAGTTCGAGGCCGGGTCGGTGCTCACGAGCAACACGCGTTTGTTCTGGTCGGCGAGTGCAACCGCCGTAGCGCAGGCCAGCGAGGTTTTGCCCACCCCGCCCTTGCCGGTGAAAAACAGAAAGCGATTGGGAGCGTCCAGAAAGGCGCTGAAGGAGCTGGTGGATTTGCGACGCCTCTCGGCGGTCTTGATTTTGGTCGTCCTAGTTTCAGTATTCATAAAGTGTTTCATTGCGGAACCGTGGTGGCTGCGCCGCTGAGGCCGACGAGAACCGGCGGTTCTTCCCGATTGGGATAGCTCTTGTGGCTGACGATCTTCCCGTTGAGCAGGATGAGAGGGAGGCAACCCAGCCCGTGGTCGTTGACGGCTTTCACCACGCTTGCGTTGCGTGCGAAAGCTTCATACTGATGCGTCGGATTATATCGCTCCACTTGAACGCCTTGAGTGCAGAGCCAGTCGAGAGCCGCGTTAAACATTGCGAGCTTCTGGTCCGCATTCGGCCCGCGTCTGCCAGATGAGCAGCAAGTGATCGGATCGAATATTTCCAAGCTCGATCGCTTCATGACCGGTCTCCCTGCCCCTTATCGTTTTTACCGTTGCTCAGTGCCGGGCGCCCGGCGCTGACCGTCTGGCTAAGTTCGACGGCGGCCCGGATGGCCATCGTCAGCACGGGGCACCAAACGGGCGGGATCGCTGGATCCTTTCCGCCCTTCGCCAGCGCTGCAAACGCAGGCCGGAGCTTGCGCAAGTTGACGACGCTCGCGCCGAACATGATGGCCATTCCGGACATCACCGCCACTGCTGAGAAGACCAGCGCGCTCGTCCAGCTCACAACGTGGGGTGAAGTCACGGCCCGGAGCAGAAGGGCAAGCAGCACGGATACTATCGCCCACAGCAGCATGACCGCCGCGTAAGCGGGCAGATTCCTGGCGGAGAAGAGTGGATACGGGGACGACGTCGTCTTCATAATCAGAACGTTCCCAACAGATAAAAGCCCACACACACCAGGATGACGCCCGCGACGACCCGGATCGCCGCCTCCGCCTTCTGCGCTTTGATCGATGCCTTGCCGAAGGCCACGCCGAACAGGATGGCGCCGAGCGGCAGGCTGAAACCCACGCCAAACGCAGCCATGAGGACCATGCCCCAGAGGATATGGCCCATCAATACGCTTGCGCCGATGACGATGAAAATCTCGGGATTGCACGGCAGGGAGGCGGCCGCCACGCCGCCCCCCAGCAACAATCCAACAACCACCGTGCCCAGCATCCCGTGAATCCCGGAACGCGCTTCCGTCTTTCGAGTGAACTGCGGCATTTTCAACGGCAACAATTTGAGTGCGGCCAATCCCAAGACGACCGCAATGACGCCCGCAAAGAGCTTCCAGTATTTCCCCAGCAACGCCTGCGCGGCCTGCCCCACAAACCCGGCGACGAAACCGAGAACGATCAGCGCCACCATGGTGCCAATCATAAACGAGATCGCCGACACGAAGGCCGTTCGCCGGTCGGCGTCTTCACGCGTGCCGGAGTAGGCCACCAGCATTCCCATCGCGGGCAAGGTGCAACACGCGCTGGCCACGGCGCTCACGAGACCCAATAGAAAAGCTAGAGGCACGGCCGCCGGCCCCATGCTGGCCGATTGAAGTGTGTTGGTGATGGATTCAAGCACGTTGCTAGACCTTTATCTACAGCCGGATGGACCACAACCTCCCGCACCACAGCCGCCGGCCCGCGACGCGGCGACGAATCCCTGCACAAGTTTCGTTTCCGTGATGTCGCCGGAAACCGAGACCATCCCGCCGCCCTTCACCATCACCAGAACGCCCGGCACGGACACTTGCGCCGCAATATCAACGTAATCGCGCGAACCTGCCTTCAGAGTAAAAAGGCCGCACTTGGCCCCTATCTTGGACTCCAGCGTGTTCGCGGCGCTCTTCATCGGCGTCGAGGGGGGCTTGCCAGAAGTCCCATCCTTGCCCGGCAGGAAGACGAAGACGGCATCGGTCTTGGCAGCCACAGTGTTCAATTCAGCCAGCGCTCCGATGCTCGTTCCCACGCTGGTTTCCGTCGGTGGGGTGGTCGCGGCTGAGTTCGTGGCGACGCCATTCTTGCCTGTCGCCGTCGGTGACGCGGCGAGTGCCGCAAACGCTGGCGCGGTCGTCTGCGTTGCTGCCCCGTCGCTCTTGATCATGGCGCGCACCACCGACACGCCGGCGGCAATCAGCACGATGGCGCCGATCACCCAACGCGTTTTGCCGGGCGTTCCCGGGGCGTTGCAGCCGCAGCCCGGGCCACAGCCTGCGGGTTGTTGTTTCAGCGATACCCTGTTGTCAGTCGGTTTCCCGTCTTCGTTTGGTGTTTTCATTGCTCATCTCACTTTTTTGTTGGTTGTTAATGTTTAACTTTCGCCACCACCGCCGGCAGCCTTCGCAGAATAGTTGGATTCACAGCCATCACCGATCGGCTTGTCGGTGCCCGCTTGGTCACCGCAACACAGGTTGGAAGCCGTCGCTGGATTGCTGAATCCTGCTCCCGTCAGTTTGTCCGCGAGTCGCAGGATGGCCTGATGTGGAGAATCCTTGACCTTGGCGGCCAGCCTCACCGCCCTGGCCATGTCCGCCTTGGACACGCCCAGCAACTGCGCCTGGCGATAGTGATATTTGAGGCAAGGTGCACAGTTCGCGGCGATGGCCGCGCCGATGGCCACCAACTCCGCGACCGCCGGACTGGAAAGGCTGCTTCCACCGCCCTTCAAGCCGAGTGCCTCAATCAATTGCGCGCGCTCTGGGTAATGCCCGCTCGCGAGCACCCGTCCGTCCACCAGCAACAATGGAAGTGCAGTTTCCCCTTTTTCAGTAAGCGCGGTCTTCACCACTTCGTTCTCCACGAAAGCGGCCGGATTTTGCGAAAGGTTGAAGCGCTGCACTTGGACACCTTGGTCGTGCAGCCATTTCACGTCGGCGGCAAACCGCACCAGCACGGGGTCCACTTGCGGTCCGCACACGCCGGTCGAGCAGCACATTGCGGGATCGAACACTTCGAGCTTGGGCATTGGCTGACTCATAGGTTGAAAGTTGATGGAACCGGCGGCGACTGGGAACGGTTTGCGCGCTGTCACTTCCAGACTGGTGATGTAGTCGGAAGGCTTCGCCCCCGGCGGCAGGTGGGCCAGGATTTCGCGATAGAGCGGGTCTTGCCAGTCGGCCATGCCGTCCACGTAATCCAGGCGCGTGTTGAGCCGGATGTCCGCCAAACCGGCTTCGCGCGCCATGCGCTCGGTCTCGCTCACCAGCACCGCGCCGGCGATGCAACCGACCAGCGCCTGCACGCTCGCAACGATGGCCGGCGGCAGCGGCCGCAGCAGGGCCAGGTCGCTCACCGCCACGCGGCCGCCGGGCCTGAGCACGCGGGCGATCTCGCGCCAGACCTGCGGCTTGTCGGGCGAGAGGTTGATGACGCAGTTGGAGATGACCACGTCCACGCTGGCGTCGGCCACGGGCAGATGCTCGATTTCGCCCAGCCGGAACTCGACGTTGTCCAGGCCGGTTTTCTCGCGGTAGCCAACGGCGTTGCGCCGGGCTTTGGCGATCATTTCCGGCGTCATGTCCACGCCGATGGCGCGGCCGGTCGGGCCGACCTTGCGCGCGGCGATGAACACGTCGAAGCCCGCGCCGCTGCCCAGGTCGAGCACGACTTCGCCCGGCTTCAGCGCCGCGAGCGCGTTTGGGTTGCCGCAGGAAAGGCCCAGATTCGCGCCCTCGGGTAGCGCGGCCAGCTCGTCCGCGGAGTAGCCGATGTGTTGGGCGAGCGTGTCGGCTGAAGCGCCCGCGCCACCGCAACAGGACACGGTCGTGCCGCAGCACGAGCCGCCTTCGCGGGCGATTGCGCCGTAGCCTTCGCGGACCTTCTCGATGACGGTTTGGGCTTCCAGGTTTGGGTTCATGGCGAGTGGTTCTGCTTGGGTTTGTTTGCGCGGCTCAAGACAGCGTTTGGCTGGCGCGCCACTGGTCGCGGCGGCCGGCCGCGTAGGCTTCGAAAACGCGCCGGATTTCATCGCGGACACGGCGGAACACGGCGAGTTTTTCCTCGTCCGTGCCCGTGGCTTTGGCCGGGTCGTCAAACGGCCAGTGATGGCGGTTGACCTGGCCGGGAAAGGTCGGGCAGGCCTGGTCGGCGTGGCTGCAGACGGTGATGACGGTCTCGACCGGGCGGCTCAGGAACTCGTTGAGGTGCTTTGAGCGGTGGCCGGAAATATCGATCCCGATTTCGCGCATGACCTGAATGGCGAGCGGGTGCACGTAGCCGGCCGGGTTCGAGCCGGCGCTGGCGACCTCGAGAAAATCCCCGGCGGCGGCGCGCAGGATGCCCTCGGCGAGGTGGCTGCGGCAGGAGTTGCCGGTGCAAAGAATCAGGACGAGCGGTTTCATGCGCGCAGTTGTTTTCGACACAGTTCGGAGGGATCGCAGCGGCGAATGGCCGCCAGGCGTTTGCGGTCGGCCAGCGCCTCGGCCGAGCGGCCGAGGGTTTTGATGACCCAGTCCAGCGCCTCGCGCACCGCCACGGGCGCGTCGTGGCCGGGCAGCGCGTAGTAAATCCAGCGCCCCTCCTTGCGCTGGGTGACCAGCCCGGCTTGGTGCAGCACGGCCAGGTGCTTGGAAATGGTGGAGGGCGCGAGGCCGACCAGTTCGGTGATCTGGCAGACGCAAATTTCCCCCGCGCGCAGGGCGAGGAGGAGGCGCAGGCGGTTTTCGTCCGCCAGGGCCTTGGTGAGGGACAGGAAGATGCGCCACACGCAACGATATTTCGCCATACATCGAAATATGTCAAGCGCCGCCGCGCGGAACGTGTACGGGCCGCGAACTCGTTCTCGCCGGGCACCGGCCACGATGGGCCGCCGGCCGCGGGCCCCTTCGGGCTGGAAAACCGGATTGGGGAGCCAACCAGCCCCGGGTGTCGTGGGACGAGTCTCGCGTCCGGTCCCGGGGGTGCGGCGTGCGGTTCGCGCAGGGAAAATCCGTAGCCGGGAGGTTGGCTCGCGGGCGCGCCGGGCGCACGCGCGAGGCCCGTGCGCTCCCCATTCCGTTCAGTTTTTTCGGGTTCAAGCGGTCAAACCCGCGGCTGTGCCACGCCCGGTTTGTCCCGGGCGGCGCCCCGAAGTAGCCTTGGCCCTGTGGCATCATTTCAAACCATGGTTGAAGCACGTGCCTTGAACACGCCGGTGTCGAACCCGCTGGCGACCCTGGAAGCGCTGCTGGCCGGGTCAGAGCCGGTGCTGGTCCTGGCGCCGATGCAGGACATCACCGACCTCGCTTTTTGGCGGCTGCTGCACCGCTACGGCGGGCCGGACCTGTACTTCACGGAGTACTTTCGCGTCCATGCCGCGTCGGTGCCCGAGCGGTGGATCGTCGAGGCCATCACCGCCAATCCCACGGGGCGGCCGGTAATCGCCCAGTTGATTGGCAACGACGTCCCGGCGCTGGTGCGCACGGCGCGGTTCCTGCAACGGTTGCCCATCGCGGGCATTGACTTGAACCTGGGCTGCCCCGCGCCGGTGGTTTACCGCAAATGCGCCGGCGGTGGGCTGTTGCGGGACCTGCCGCGTGTGGACGCCATCCTGCGGGCGCTGCGGGACGCCGTGGCGGTGAAGCTCAGCGTGAAGACCCGGCTGGGCTTTGACACGGCGGACGGCTTCGACGCGCTGCTCGACCTCTTGGCGGCTCATCCCCTGGACTGGGTCACCGTCCACGGCCGCACGGTGAGCGAAATGTACCGCAGCCCGGTGCGCTACGATTTGATCGCCCGGGCGGCGGCGCGTTTGCCCTGCCCCGTTTTCGCCAACGGAAACCTTTACGCCGCTGAACAGGCGCTGACGGTGCAGCGCCAAACCGGCGTGCGCGGGTTGATGATCGGACGCGGGGCCATTCGCAACCCCTGGCTGTTTACGCAGATTCGCGCTTGCGGGCGCGGCGAACCGCCGCCCCAGCCCACGGGGCGCGATCTGCTGGCCTACCTGCACGCGCTCTGGGAAGCCACGGCGAGTCCGGAGCTGACCGAACGCTCGCACGTGCAGCGGATCAAGAAGCACCTGAATTTCATCGCGCTCGGGGTCGAGCCCACGGGGGCATTTCTCGACGGCTGCCGGCGTGCCACCACTCGCGCCGAGTTGTTTGCGCTCTGGGCAGCGCATTTGGACCACGCGCAGCCCATGACGCTGACGCCCCTGACCTTGCCGCTGGGCGAGCGCGACCTGTTGGCGGGTGCGCATTGTTGAACCCAATCTCCACAGTTGAGGAGTTGGGCCAGGTGCATTCGAGCCGAAAATCCGCAGTTGTGGCGCAGCCGGGGTGGATTCAGTGGCGCAACCACGGAGTCAGCAGCAGGATCAAGCTGCCCAAGGCAATACGGTACCAACCGAAGCCGCGGAAGGTGTGGGTGCGCACGAATCCCAGCAGCCATTTGACCGCGAGGAAGGAAACCACGGCGGAGACTGCCGTGCCCAGGGCCAGCAGGGCCCAGTCTTCCTGCATTCCGGTGGGCGGGGGATGCAGGAGTGCCTTGGTAATTTTGAGGCCGCCCGCCGCCAACATGGTGGGGATGCCCACCAAGAACGAAAACTCCGTCGCCGCCGGCCGGCTCAGGCCCAGGGCGAGCATGATCAAAATGGTCGCTCCCGAGCGCGAGGTGCCGGGGAAGAACGCGGCCACTAGTTGGCCCAGGCCCACGGCCACGGCCACGGTCCAAGTGAGGGTGTCGCGCGGGACGCGGCCGGCCAGAAAGTGTTCGGCCACGAGGAAAAGAACTCCGCCCGCGATGAGCGCCAAGGCCACGGGCAGGGCCGTTTCCGGCAGCTTGAAATCGAGCTTGTCCAAGACCAGCCCGCCCGCGCCGGTCAGGGCGAAGGCGACGGCCAGCTTCAGGGTGAAATCGCGGGCGGCGGCGTCGCGCCAGCACCGGGCGATTTGGCGGAAGCGCTCCGGAAACAGGGGAATGACCGCCACGACCGTGCCGCTTTGGATGAAGATGTTGAACAGGTCGCTCTGGCGGGGGAGCCATTGCTGGGCGAGGAGCAGATGGCCGGTCGAGGACACGGGCAGGAACTCGGTGATCCCTTCGATGATCCCCAGCAAGACGATGGTGAGCCAGTCCGGCACGCCGCGTTTAGACGCGAAACGCACCTTATTGGCAAGCGACAAACTGGTCACGACCAGGATGGCGCGCCGAGGGGGCCGGCATTTCTTTTCGATGGGACCGTGGTCTTGCCAGGGAGAAAACGCTGACTCGAAAAATTTTTTCGCCGCCTCTGACGGCATTGGGAACCGGGCTGTCCAAAGCAGCAAGCTTTTGCAGGAAAGTCAGTTGCACATTACGCCTTGGAGGTTCTGGGAACAGAACTTGCCGTGGATTGCCTCGCTGAAATCAAGAATCGCTTGACAGCGAGCCGGGCGTGGTGTTTTCTAGCGGCGGTCTGCGGGACCGGCTTTCGGGCAAACAAGCGAAAGTGTTCTTTGAATGCCCATTTAATTTCCGGCCCTGGCTCCGTACCGGTTGGGGTCGGAACATCCCCGTAGTCCTACAGTTGTACTCTGAAAACTCCCCGGGTCCTGAACCCTTCCCCAGGGTTCGGACCCGGTTCTTTCTTTCGCGGGGCGATCGGGTTTTCCCGGTCGCCCCGTTTTCTTTTGGCGGCGCGTCGCAGCGAAAGCGCGGTCAACCCAGGCTCCAGCCCTGGCGGTAGGCGCGGCGGATGAACTCGTTGGCCTCGGGCAGGTTGGTGAACTTGAGGTTGGCGGCGTCCCACTCGAGCTTGCGGCGGGTCAGCAGCTCGCGCACCTGCACCCGCAGGGCGACGTTGCCCAGGAGCACCGTTTCAGCCAGCGGACCGGCCCAGTCGAAGTTCGAGCCGGAGGGTTTGCCGCTCTTGCACGAATCCACCCAGTCTTTGTAGTGCCCGTCCACGCGCGGGATGGAGCGGGGAATCTGGCTTTCGACTTCTTTGCGGAGGGACTCGGGATAAATCCGGGTGCCCAGAATGAACCCGCGTTCGCCGATGAGCAGGCGGCCGTTGTCGCCCATCAATTCGCCATCGGGCAGCTCGGGCGGCCGGGGCGGACGCAGACCGCCGTCGTACCAGACCAGTTTCAGCGCGGGCATTTCGATCTCCCCGGCGCCGCGCCCGGACAGGCCGCGGACGTGGGGGTTGTTGGCTTGGATTTCGGGACCGCGGGCGGGGAAGTGGTACGTGATCATCGAGCCCAGCGGGTAGGTCTCTTCGTTCACGCGGGTGGAACTGGCCTGAACGCTCAAGGGCGCGCCCAGCTTGAGTGCCCGGAAGACCGGGTCGAAGGCGTGGCAGCCGATGTCGCCCAGCGCGCCGGTGCCGAAGTCCCACCAACCGCGCCAGCGGAAGGGGTGGTAAGCGGGGTGATACGGCCGCTCCGGGGCGGCGCCCAGCCAGAGGTCCCAGTCCAGGCCTTCCGGCACCGGCGGGGTATCCTTGGGCCGGCCCACGCCCTGGGGCCAGTACTCGTTGAACAAACCTTGCGAGGGGCGGTCGGTCCAAATGTGCGCTTCGCGGATGGGGCCGATGGCGCCGGACCAGACGATTTCGCACAGCCGCCGGGTATCCTCGGAGCCGGCGCCCTGGTTGCCCATCTGGGTGGCCACCTTGCGGGCGCGGGCGGCGAGGGTGACCTGACGGGCCTCCCAGACCGAGTGGGTGAGCGGCTTCTCGCAATACACATGCTTGCCGCGCGCCAGGGCGGCCATCGAGGCGAAGGCGTGCATGTGGTCGGGTGTGGCCACGACCACGGCGTCAATCTCCTTCACCTCGTCGAGCATCTTGCGGAAGTCCTTGAACTGTTTGGCCTGCGGGTAGCGTTTGAACGTGCCGGCCGCGTGGCGCCAGTCCACGTCCGCCAGGGCCACGATGTTTTCGCCGGGGCACTCGCGCATGATGCTGGCGAGGTCGGCGCCGCCCTGACCGCCCACGCCCACGCCGGCGATGTTCAGGCGGCTGCTGGGCGGGGTTTGACCGCGCAGACCCAGGACCGCGCCGGGCACCACCAGAAACGTGGCGGCGGTGCAGGCGCTGCCGCGCAAAAAGCGGCGGCGGCTCAGGGGTGAGGTGAGCGGGGAGTTGGAGGAGTTTTCGGTTTTTTTCATTTCGATTTGCGGGTGGAAGTCGGGACCATGCAACCAGCCCGCCTCCCGCCTGTCACGGGCGAAAATGGGGTCGTGCCCAAGGCGGGTGCATTCCAGAGCGGAAAACTGCAGGTCTGGTGCAACGGAGCTTCCGACGTGCAGACCGGCGCCGGCCTTCAAAGGCTCAAGCCGGCCGGGAGTGGTAAAGCGCGCGTCCGCCCACCCGGGGCAAGCCGGGCGCGGATTGACCCCGGGCCGGTTTTCGGCTCAGGCTTCCGCCGCACGCAAGCCTGTCCATGAAAGCGCGCATCTTTTTCTGGTCGCTGACCTCGGCGTTGGCCGGCTTTTTGTTTGGGTTCGACACGGTGGTCATCTCGGGGGCCGAGCAGACGATTCAGCAACTCTGGGGTTTGAGCGCGGGGTGGCACGGGTTGGCGATGGGGGCGGCGTTGTACGGCACGGTGCTGGGGTCGCTGCTGGGCGGCTGGCCGGCCGACCGCTTCGGGCGCCGCGCCACGCTGCTGTGGATCGGGGCGCTGTACTTCGTCTCGGCCGTGTGGTCCGCGCTGGCCACGGGGGTGTACTCGTTCAGCCTGGCGCGGTTCATTGGCGGGCTGGGGGTGGGCATTTCGACCGTGGCGGCGCCGATGTACATCGCGGAGATTGCGCCGCCGACCTGGCGCGGGCGGCTGGCGGGGATGTTCCAGTTCAACATCGTCTTCGGCATCCTCGTGGCCTTCCTGTCCAACGCGCTCATCGCCCGCGTCGGCGGCGAACAGGCCTGGCGGTGGATGCTGGGGGTGGAGGCCTTCCCGGCGCTGCTGTACACCCTGCTGTGCTTCGGCCTGCCGGAAAGCCCGCGCTGGCTGATCGTGCGCCGGGGCGACCTGGTCCGCGGGCGGGAGGTGCTGCGCCTGATCGAGCCGGGGGCCGACGAGAACCAGTTGCGCGCGGACGCCGATGCCATCCTGGCCAGCGCGGCGAACGACGGGCCGGCGGGGCGGTTTTGGACGCGCCGGTTGCGGGTGCCGATCCTGCTGGCGGTGCTGGTGGCGTTTTTCAACCAGCTTTCGGGCATCAACGCGGTGTTGTACTTCGCGCCGCGCATCTTCGAGTGGACGGGCCTGGGCCGGCAGGCGGCGCTGCTGCAAACGGTGGGAATTGGCCTGACCAATCTGGTGTTCACCTTTGTGGGGCTGGGGTTGATTGACCGGCTGGGGCGGCGGACGCTGCTGTTTATCGGCTCGGTGGGCTACATCGTTTCGCTGGGGCTGACGTCTTGGGCGTTCTTCACCCGGAATTACGCCATCGTGCCGCCGTGCATCTTTGCCTTCATCGCGGCGCACGCGATCGGGCAGGGCGCGGTCATCTGGGTGTTCATCTCGGAGATTTTCCCCAACCGCCAGCGGGCCGAAGGTCAGGCGCTGGGCAGTTTCACGCACTGGTTCTTTGCGGCGGCGCTGACCACGGGGTTTCCGAAGTTGGCCGAGGCGCTGCCGCCGGGCGGCATTTTCGCGTTCTTCTGCTTCATGATGGTGCTGCAACTGTTGTGGGTGAAGTTTTTCGTGCCCGAGACCAAGGGGGTTCCGTTGGAGGCCATGCAGAAACGGCTGGGGCTCGAAATCCCCGAATCCCGTTAACTCCGTCGGCCCCCGAAGCTGCCCCGACGCTGATGGACGCTCGCCCTCGGTTCTGTGGGTTTCGATTCGGCCACGCTCTGGAGAACCGTTGTCCGACACCGCGCGTTGCCCCGGCGGGTTGCGGGTGAAGCTGATTCGTCGAGTCGTTCCCATGCCGACCGTTTTTATCTATCGGGGTTATCGGGTGGGCTTTTACAGCTACGACCTCGGCGAGCGCGCGCACGTGCACGTTTTCAAGGCCGGTTGTGAATGCAAGGTTTGGCTGGATGACCTTTCCTTCGCGTTTAACCGCGGTTTCAAACCCGGCGAACTGCGTGAAATTCGTCGGGTAATTGCCGAGCGTCGGCCGGAAATCGTGGCCCGCTGGCTTGAGCGGGAACGACCGCAGCCCTAGTATGCCTCACATGCAACCGCCACCGGCCGTGGTCGAGGTTCAGGTCAGCGAGACGGAATTAACTTTCCGCCTCGAGGACGGCCGGGTCATCAGCGTGCCGCTGGCTTTTTATCCGTCGCTGGCGCTGGCCAGTCCCGCCGAGCGCGCCCGATACGAAATCCACGGCAGCTCGGTTTATTGGCCGGACTTGGACGTAGATATTGGCGCCGAGGGTTTGCTGGCTGGCGCCCGGGAACACCCCTTCTACGCCCGGCGAGCCGTCGAACGGGCGGTTCGCTTGGGCCGTCTGCCTCGAAGTGCGCTGGAGAAACCGGTGGGCCGGGCGGCAACCGAGGTTTAACGGCTGCTCCGTACGCCAGAATGACCGCCGAGAATCCCATCCTCCCTGACGAGCCACGTCAAAGTTTCCGGTGCGCGCCTCGGAGGTCCGGCCGAAGGGTTCTCGCTTCCAATCGAAACAGTGTCTGGGTGCCGGTGGGAATCTGAATCCCATGCAAGCGCGCGAGTCCTCACTTGCCTTACCCGCCTCCGGCCGCGGGAGGTTTTTGGCTGTTTGCGCCGGTCTGGTCTTGAGTTGCGTTGCCCGAGCCGATCCACCTGGTGCCAGCCCCAGCGTCTTGCTGGAGCCGTCCTACCTCGAGCCCTGGCGGCCGCAGTTCCACTTTACCCCGGCACGGAACTGGATGAACGACCCCAACGGGCTGGTCTTTTTCGCCGGGGAGTACCACCTGTTTTACCAGTACAACCCCTTCGGCGACCGCTGGGGCCACATGAGCTGGGGCCACGCCATCAGCCGCGACCTGGTGCGCTGGGAGCACCTGCCCGTGGCCTTGTACGAGGAACACCAGGTCATGATCTTCTCCGGCAGCGCGGTGGTGGACTGGCAAAACACCAGCGGTTTCGGCCGCCCCGGCCAGCCGCCCCTGGTCGCCATCTACACCGGGCACGCCACTGACCGGCCCCGCCAAAACCAGCACCTCGCCTACAGCACGGACCGTGGCCGCACCTGGACTAAGTACGCCAGCAACCCGGTGCTGGACATCGGCGAAACGGATTTCCGCGACCCGAAGGTGTTCTGGCACGCGCCCACCCGCCGTTGGGTGATGGTCGTGGCCTGGCCGCTCCAGCGCAAAGTGCGGCTCTACGCTTCGCCCAACCTCAAGGATTGGACCCACCTCAGCGACTTCGGCCCGGCCGGCGCCACCGCCGGCATCTGGGAATGCCCGGACCTGTTTCCGCTGGCGTTCGCGCGCGCGGCGAGCCGCAGTGCCCGGGACACCGCCCGCCATCCGAAGTGGGTTCTGATCGTCAACGTCGGCTCCGGTGCGCCCGCCGGCGGGTCCGGTTGCCAGTATTTCGTGGGCGATTTTGACGGCCAGCGATTCACGCTCGACCCCGGCTATCCGCAACCGGAGCCCGAGTTGGTGCCCGCCGGCCGGGTGCTGGCCGATTTCGAGGGCGAGGACTACGCGGGCTGGGAGGCGAGCGGTGACGCCTTCGGCCCGGCGCCCGCGCGCGGGACCCTGCCCCACCAGCAGCTCGTGGAGGGCTTCCGCGGCCGCGGCCTGGTGAACACGTACCGGGGCGGCGACGCAGCCCGGGGCACGCTCACCTCGCCGGGGTTCGTGATAGACCGGGATTACCTGAGCTTCCTCATCGGGGGCGGTCGTCACCCGGGCCAAACCTGTCTGAACCTGCGGGTGGACGGGCGCGTGGTCCGCACCGCCACGGGCGACAACACCGAGCGGTTGACCTGGAAGTCCTGGGACGTGCGTGAACTGCGCGGCCGCTCGGCTCGGCTCGAAATCGTGGATGACCACACCGGCGGTTGGGGCCACATCAACGTGGACCACCTCCTTCTCGCCGACGCCCCGGCCCGGCCGGCGACCCAGCCGGCACTCTGGGCGGACTGGGGCCGCGACTTCTACGCGGCGGTGTCGTGGAACGACCTCCCGCCCCGCGACGGCCGCCGGGTCTGGATCGGCTGGATGAGCAACTGGGAATACGCCCAGGACGTGCCCACCAGCCCTTGGCGCAGCGCCATGTCCGTGCCGCGGGAACTGGCCCTGCGCGCCACGCCCGAGGGCCCCCGCCTGGTCCAGCGGCCGGTGCAGGAGCTGGCCCGGCTGCGCGTTGCTCACGGGCGCGTGCGCGACACGAGCGTGGCCGCGGCCAACGCGCGCCTGGCCGGGCCGCGTTTTGCCGGGCCGCTGCTCGAGTTCGAGGTGGAATTCGCGGTGCAAGGCCACGGCCGGTTCGGCCTGGAGGTCCACCGCGGCGCACAGGAGCGCACCCGCATTGAATGCGACCCCCTCGCCGGCCGGCTCGGGCTGGACCGCACGCAATCCGGCAAGACGGATTTCCATCCCGCCTTTGCGGACCGCCAGGAGGCGCCGCTGCGGGTGCGCGACGGCCGGGTGCGCCTGCGCGTGCTGTGCGATACCTCGTCGGTCGAGGTGTTCGCCAACGACGGTGAAACCGTGTTGAGCGCGCTGGTCTTTCCCTCGCCCACGAGTACCGGCTGGGCCGTGTTCGGCGAGCCGGGCGACTCACGAGTCGCGCGGCTGGACGTGTGGCGGCTCAAGAGCGCCTGGCGGTGACGCGCGCGAACGGGGCGGCGCTGGGCACATCGCCCGCCGGTGGGTATGTGGGAAGGCGCGAAGCGTTTGGAGTGCGCCTGCTTGCTGGCGCTTTCGTCAGCGACAGGCCGCACGCGGTTTCTCCGACATACCCCGGTGTGGCCCCCGGCAGACTTGCCGCCTGCCGTGTCGCGGGTTACGACCTGCGAAGTGCGCAAGACGGCTCGAGCCCAAAGCCGGCTGGAAGCCGGCGCTCCGGCACTGCTGGCCGCACCGCGATCCGGAGCATCGGTTGCTGACCAGCGAGACGCGAGGGGGTCGTTAACCCGACGTGGCGCCCTCATTGCGGTCCTGGCCAACGGGGAGCCTCGTCCGGCACCCGCAGGCGGAGGTTCGGTTGGACAAGCCCGCCGGCTTCGGGCTATCTGGGGCGTGATGCAAACACGGTTCGTCGTCCTCGGGTTGGCGGCGCTGCTGGTCGCGGCGGCCGGGTGTCACCGCGCCGGGCATTCCGCCGACGCGGCCGAGACGGCGCGCGAGCCGCGGCCCCTGCACCTGGACCACGCGCAACCGCGGCTGCCCACGCTCAAGTTGTGGCTGGGCGGGCAGGAAATCACCGCCGAGGTGGCGCGCCGCACGGTCGAGATCGCCACCGGCATGATGTTCCGCACCAACCTGGCGGAGAACGAGGGCATGTTGTTCGTCTTTGCCCGCCCGTACCGCGCGGCCTTTTACATGCGCAACACCACCGTGCCGCTCACCGCCGCCTACCTTGCCCCGGACGGCACGATCCTGGAACTGCACGACCTGGAGCCGCTGAACGAAAAGCCCGTCACCGCCGCCACGGACCTTGTCCAGTTCGTGCTCGAGATGCCGCGCGGCTGGTTCGCCCGGCACGGCGTCCAGACCGGCGCGGTGGTGCGCACCCCGTACGGCGGCTTCGCGGAGGTGGACTGGCTCACGCTGGGCCCGCGGGCGCAGCCGCCGCCCGGGCCACCGCCCCGGCCATGAAGGTCGCGCTGGCGCAGCTCAACACCACGGTGGGCGACCTCGACGGCAACGAGGCCGCCCTCCGCGCCGCGTACGCGCGGGGCGTGGCGGCGGGCGCCGAGCTGGTGTTGGCGCCCGAGCTGGCCACGACCGGGTATCCGCCGCGCGACCTGTTGCTGCGGCGGGGATTTGTGCGGCGCAACCTCGAGGTGGTGCAGCGCCTGGCGGCGGCCACCGGCGCCACCGGTCTGGTGCTCGGCTTCGTGGGCGAAAACCCGGTCCGCCCCGGCCGCGAGTTCACCAACGCCGTGGCGCTGCTTCAACACGGCCGCATCCTGGCCACGCGCACCAAGATGCTGCTGCCCACGTACGACGTGTTCGACGAGGACCGGTACTTCGAGCCGGCCGCCGAGAACACGCCCGTGCCCTTCAACGGCCGCCGCCTGGGCCTGACCGTGTGCGAGGACCTCTGGAACGACGAGGATTTCTGGCCCGACCGCCGTTACCGCCGCAACCCCGCCGCCGAACTGGCCGCCGCCGGCGCGGACCTGTTGCTCAACGTGTCCGCCTCGCCCTGGCACCTGGGCAAAAACCGCGTCCGCCACGCCATGCTGGCCAGCCTGGCGGCCAAGCTGCGCCGGCCGCTGGTGTACTGCAATCTGGTGGGGGGCAACGATGAGTTGATCTTCGACGGCACCAGCCTGGTCTTCGACGCCGCCGGCCGGGTCGTGGCCCGCGGCGCGCGGTTTGCCGAGGATTTCGTGGTGGCCGACACCGAAGCCCCGCCCGTCCCCGACGCGCCCGAGCCGGCCGACGAGGAGAAATTGCACGGGGCCCTGGTGCTGGGCCTGCGCGATTACCTGCACAAATGCGGCTTCACCGACGCGGTGCTCGGGCTCAGCGGCGGCATTGACTCGGCGTTGACCGCCTGCCTGGCCGTGGACGCGCTGGGCGCGGAGCACGTGTGGGGGGTGTCGCTGCCCTCGCAGTTCTCGAGCCGCGGCAGCCTCGAGGATGCCCGGCAACTGGCGGCCAACCTGGGCATTCGTTACGACGTGATCCCCATCCAGGCCGCGTTCGAGACGGTCAAGCGCGAGCTGGGCGGGGTGTTCGCCGGCCGGCCCGAGGACACGACCGAGGAGAACCTCCAGGCGCGGTTGCGGGGCGTGTTCCTCATGGCGCTGTCGAACAAGTTCGGCGCGATGTTGCTGACCACCGGCAACAAGAGCGAGCTGGCCGTGGGCTATTGCACGCTTTACGGGGACATGTGCGGCGGCCTGGCGGTGATCAACGACCTGCCCAAACAGTGGGTTTACCGGCTGGCCCGCTGGATCAACCGCCGGCGCGAAATCATCCCCGCTGCCTGCCTCACCAAACCGCCCTCGGCCGAATTGCGGCCCCACCAGACCGACCAGGACTCACTGCCGCCGTACGAGGTGCTGGACGCGATCCTCGAGGCGTACGTCGTCGAGGGGCGCTCGGTGGCGGAGATCATCGCGGCGGGGTTCGACGCCGCCACGGTGCGCCGGGTGGCGCGACTGATTGACCAGAGCGAGTACAAGCGCCGCCAGGCCGCGCCGGGGCTCAAGGTCACCAGCAAGGCCTTCGGCATCGGCCGCCGCCTGCCCATCGCCCAGCGGTACCGCGAGGCCTGACCGGCGCGCGGGCCCCGGCCGGGCCGGCAAACGCCTTGCCGGCCCGCGCCCGTCGCCTAGCATGGGCAAAACGGCGGGCGAACCGGCGCCGCGCCCGCGCAACACAACCCGAGGACATGGTACGCTCAGCGGCATTCACCACACAGGGCCGCCTTCACACGAAGGACATCGAGGCCTTTTTGATCCCGACGCTCCTGTCGGACACGAACCTGTTTTTGTGGGTGGACCTGGAGAACCCCACCCCGGAGGAGACCAAGTTCTACCTCGAGGACGTATTCCACTTCCACCCGCTCTCGATCGAGGACTGCGTGACCGAAAGCCCCTCGCCCAAGGTCGAGGAATACACGCCCAAGGAGGGCGACCTGTTCACGCCGTACCTGTTCATGGTCATCCACGCGGTGGACTACAGCCGGGCGGACGGGGTGTTCGCCACGAACGAGCTGAACTTTTTCCTCGGGAAAAACTTCCTGGTCACCTACCACGTGCGCCCCATCAAGGGCCTGGCCCAGGTGGCCGAGCGCTGTCTGCGCAGCAACGTGCAAATCGCCCGCGCCCCCGACCGCCTCGCGTACGCGTTGCTGGACGTGATCGTGGACAACTACAAACCCGCGCTCGAGGAGCTTTCCCTCGAGATCGCCGCCCTCGAGGAACGCATCTTCCGCGACCCCGGCAGCACGGTCTTGAACGACATCCTCAAGATCAAGAAGGAGGTCATTCACCTGCGGCAGATCATCGGCCCGCAGCGCGAGGTGCTGGCCCGGTTTGCCGCCGGCGAATTCAAGCTCATCCGCGCCCACCTGGTCCCCTACTACCGGGACGTGTACGACGCGCTCTACCACATCAACGAGCTGGCCCAGAGCTACGCCGACTCGCTCACCGGCATCCTCCAAGTGTACCTCAACATGTCCGCCAACAAGACCGGCGAACTCATCAAGCCCCTGACCCTCATCACCGTCATCACCACCCCGGTGATGGTGGTGGGCACCTGGTACGGGATGAACTTCCATAACATGCCCGAGCTGGAGCGCGGCTATTGGGTGGTGGTGGTTTTGACCCTGCTCACCACCGCGGCCATCTACCTGTACTTCCGCCATCGCAAGTGGCTCTGAGCCCATGCCCGCCGCCCCGTCCAGTTTCCTGGAAAAAATCCTCGGCCGCCTGGACCGCCTGGACCCCGAGGGCCTCCAAACCGTGGTCCAGCGCCTGGCCCGCGAGCGGAGCTTCCTCGAGACGCTCTTCAACACCATCGAAGACGGCGTGCTCGTGCTCGATCCCCAGGGCCGCATCCTGTACCTCAACCGCGCCGCCACCCGCCTGCTCGGCCTCCAGCCCGACGCCGTCGAGGGCAGCCCCATCGCGACCCACGTGCCCGAGGTGGACTGGGCGCGCGTCCTGGCCCTGCACACCCCCGAGGGCCGGGGCAGCCTCCGGCTCGAATTCGAGATCGCCTTCCCCCGGCCGCGCTTCCTGCGCCTGGTGGCCACCCCCTTCGAGAGCGCGCCCGCCGGGCCCCAGGGCATCGTGGTCATCCTGCACGACGCCACCGAGGCGCGGCAAAAAACCTTCGAAGCCATCGAAAGCGAACGCACCCAGGCGTTGACCCTCCTGGCCGCCAGCCTCGCCCACGAAATCGGCAACCCCCTCAACGCCCTCCACATCCACCTCCAGCTCATGGAGCGGGCCCTGCGCAAACTGCGCGCCGACGGCGCGCCCGGCGCGCCCGCCCGCCCCGGCCGGCCCCGGCGCGCGCCGGCGCCCACGGCCGAGGACCTCGCCGAGTTCGCCGACAAACTCGAACGCTACCTCGCCGTCGCCAAGGGCGAGATCACCCGCCTGGACTACATCGTCACCCAGTTCCTCCAGGCCATCCGCCCCAGCCCGCCCCGCCGCCAGCCCGCCCGGCTCAACGACGTGGTCCGCGACACCCTCGAGTTGCTCCGCCCCGAGCTCGACAACCGCGGCCTCCTGGTCGAAGAAAAGCTCGCCCCCGACCTGCCGACCGCGCTCTTCGACCCCGCCCAGCTCAAGCAGGCCCTGGTCAACCTCATCAAAAACTCGATGCAGGCCATGACCCGCGGCGGCCGCCTCACCCTCGCCACCGGCGCCGGCCCCGAGAGCGTTTGGGTGAGCGTGGCCGACACCGGCGGCGGCATCCCGCCCGACCAGCTCCAGCGCCTGGGCGAACCGTTTTTCACCACCAAGAAAAAAGGCACCGGCCTGGGCCTGCTCATCGTGCGCCGCATCATCCGCGAGCACGGCGGCCACATTGACATAGACAGCCACGTGGGCCGCGGCACCACCGTGCGCCTCTGGCTCCCGCTCCAGGAAAAACGCCCGCGCCTGCTCCAGCCGGCCGCGTCCGCCCCCGCGCCCGCGGCAACCGCCGGCGAGCCAGTCGCCCCGCCCGCTGCCGCCGCCCCGCCGCCCGTCCCATGAGGCGCCGCGACCTCATCCCGTTGCTCCTGGACCAGCCGCGCACGGTCTCCCAACTGGCCCGCGAAATCCGCGCCACCCCGCGCGAGCTGGCCGACGACCTGGCCCACTTGCTGCGCAGCCTGCCCCACACCGAGTTTGTCGCCGAAATTACCCCTGCCCGCTGTCGCAAGTGCGGCTTCACCTTCGGCCCGGACAAGCTGTTCAAACCGGCCAAATGCCCCGCCTGCCGCGGCACCTGGGTCGCCGAACCGCGCCTCGTCTTGCGCCGACGCCCGCCCGCGCCCGCCTCCGGGCCGGACGCGCCCGCGCCGGACACCGCGCCGGGCGGCCCCGACTGGCTGACCCTGCTCGACCACACCGCCGACACGGGCCTCATCGTCACCGCGCCCGACCTGCCCACGCTCTTCAGCCGCGCGGCCTGGGGCTTGTTCAGCGTGATTTGCGACCCCGCCGGCGTGCAGCCGGCCGAGGCGGAAACGGTGGCGCTTGACGCCGACGACCTGCCCGCGCTGCTGGTGCGCTGGCTCGCCGAACTGAACTTCCGCCACATCACCCGGCACCGGCTCTACGCGCGGTTCGAGGTGCGCGAGTTGACCACGCCCGCCGGACCCGCAACCCCGCCGCCGCCCGAAGCGGCTGCCCGGGAAGCCGCCCCCTGCCGCCTGCGGGCGGAAATCTTCGGCGAACCCATCGTGCCCGGCCGGCACACCATCTACACCGAGGTCAAGGCCGTCACTTTCCACGGCTTGGAACTGACGGAGGTTGACGGCGGCTGGCGGGCGCAGATCATTTTGGACTTGTGAGAGGTCGGAATTGTCGGACACCCCGGCTCGCCCACCGGCATTCGGCATCCGGCATCCGGCATCCGGTATCTGGCATCTGGTATCCGGTATCCGGTATCCGGTATCCGGTTTCTGGCGTCTGGCATCCGGCCGCCAACGTCTGACCCCAATCCACGGACACGATGAAATTCCAAAAGATCGGTGACGCGCTCTACGAAATCCCGCCCGAGGGCGGCATGCGGGTGCCGGCGCGCATCTACGCCACGCCCGCCATGCTCGAACAAATCACCGCCGACAAGGCGCCGGAGCAGGCGGCCAACGTGGCGCACCTGCCCGGCATCGTCATGGCCTCGCTCGCCATGCCGGACATTCACTGGGGCTACGGCTTCCCCATCGGCGGCGTGGCCGCCTTCGACGTGCGCGAAGGCGTCATCTCGCCCGGCGGCGTGGGCTACGACATCAACTGCGGCGTGCGTCTGATGGCTTCGAAGCTCACCCGCGCGGACGTCTCGCCCAAGCTGCGCGACCTGGTCAACCAGCTCTTCCGCGACGTGCCCACCGGCGTGGGCGCGGCCGGCGCGCTGAGCGTCTCGACCGACGAGTTGAAACGCGTGGTCCGGCTGGGCGCCCGCTGGGCGGTCGAACGCGGCCTGGGCACCGAGGCGGACCTCGAGTTCATCGAGGAACACGGCTGCATCGAGGGCGCGGACCCCGCGCGGGTGTCCGAGCGGGCGTGGGAGCGCGGGCGCGAACAACTCGGCACCCTGGGCAGCGGCAACCACTTCCTCGAGGTGGGTTACGTCGAGGAAATCTTCGACCCCCGCGCCGCGCAGGTGCTGGGCCTGTTCCCGGACCAGGTCACCGTCATCATCCACTGCGGCTCGCGCGGCTTCGGCTACCAGATTTGCGAGGATTACCTCGCCGTCATGGACCGGGCGGTGCGGAAGTACGGCATCCAACTGCCCGACCGCCAACTGGCCTGCGCGCCGATTGATTCGGAGGAAGGCCGGGCCTACCTGGGCGCCATGTGCTGCGCCATCAACTACGCCTTCGCCAACCGCCAGGTCATCGCCCACCACGCCCGCCGCGCCTTCGCCCACGCGCTCCAGCTCACCCCTGCCGAAATCGGCCTGCGCACCGTGTACGAAGTGGCGCACAACATCGCCAAATTCGAGGTCCACACCGTCGCCGGCGGCGCGCGCAAGCTCTGCGTCCACCGCAAGGGCGCCACGCGCGCCTTTGCCCCCGGCCGCCCCGAGGTGCCGAGCGCCTACCGCGAGATCGGCCAGCCCGTGCTCATCCCCGGCGACATGGGCCGCTACTCGTACGTGCTCACCGGCACGGCCCGCGCCATGGAGGAAACCTTCGGCAGCACCTGCCACGGCGCCGGCCGGGCCCTGAGCCGCGTCAAGGCCTCGAAAGCCGCCCGCGGCCGCAACATCGTGGCCGAAATGGAGGCCCGCGGCATCATCGTGCGCGGCCAGAGCCGGCGCACCGTGGACGAGGAAATCAGCGAGGCCTACAAGGACGTGGCCAACGTAGTGGACGCCTGCCAGCTCGCCGGCATCTCGAACAAGGTCGCCCGCCTGCGCCCCCTCGGCTGCATCAAGGGCTGAGCGGGAGCGATGCCGCTTCCGGGCGGGTGGAGCGGGCCCCCGGCCCGTGGCGGCGGGCTTCCAACCGGCCGCGACCGGGGGCAGATCGGACGCGCCGTTGGGCGCGGCGGTTGGACCCCGGAAAACGCTGGCAGCGTGCGCCCCGCGCCGCGCGGCGGCAAAGTTTTGACGCCCGGCCCGCTGCCCGGTTTGATCTCGCCCATGCGCCTCCGCATCGCAGTCGGCCGCTATCTGGGGCTGGTCCTGGCCGGGGCAATCTTGGCCTGGGCAAGCACGCTGGCCCGGGGCCAGACACTCTTCACCGTGGCCACGTACAACCTGGAAAATTACGTGGACGTCGCCTCGCCGGGCCGGGTGCCCAAACCGCCCGAGGCCCGCGCCAAAATCCGCGAGATACTCCTCCAACTCCGCCCCGACGTGCTGGCCGTGCAGGAAATCGGCCGGCCCTCCGCCCTGCTCGAACTGCGGGACGCCCTCGCGGCCGCGGGCCTGAACTACCCGCACTGGGAACACGTGAGCGGTTTCGACACCAACATCTTCGTGGCCGTGCTCAGCCGCTTTCCCATCGTGGCCCGCCGCCCCCACACCAACGAGACGTTTCTCCACCAGGGCCGGCGCTTCCAGACCAGCCGCGGCTTCGCCGAGGTGGACATCCGGGTCAACGACCGCTACCAGTTCACGCTCTTCACCGCCCATCTCAAATCGCGCCGCGTGGTCGAATACGGCGACGAGGCGGAATTGCGCCTCCAGGAAGCCCTCAAGCTGCGCGCATTGATCGAGGCCCGCCTCAAAGCCGACCCCCGGGCCAACGTGCTCGTGGTGGGAGACTTCAACGATACCAAGGACCGGCCGCCCATCCGCACCCTCCTCGGCCGCGGCGCGTTGCAATTGGTGGACGCCCGCCCCGCCGAGCGCAACGGCGACAACGCCCCGCCGCCCAACCCCGCCTGGGACCCGCGCTGGATCACCTGGACCCACTTCTACGGCAAGGAAGACAGCTACCAGCGGATTGACTACATTCTCATGAGCCCCGGCATGGCCCGGGAATGGCACCGCGAAGGCAGCTACGTGCCGAACATCCCGAACTGGGGCGTCGCCTCCGACCACCGGCCGGTCGTGGCCGCCTTTTACGCCGAAGACCGCTGAGGCGCCAAACACCGTGCCGCCTCCCCCCGCGGCGGTGAGCGACGTGCCCTCGCCGGCGCCGTCAAGGGGCGGTTGCGCCCCGAACTTCCCGCAGGTTCAGGGCTCGACGGAGTCTCGCCCCACCAACCGGGTGAATCTCGAAAGGGCAACGCCGCAGCGCACACCGCGCAGAGGTCGGAATTGGAAGTCATCCCAAAAGGACCGGATGGCCGGGCATACGCTGAGGCGTGGTAGGGCCGCGTTGCGGCGCGGCCGCTCGGGCGAACATCCCACCAAAAAAGAACGGGGGCCGGACTTTTGGTCCGGCCCGTTCCGAGAACAAATCCGATGCGGCGCCGCAGCCTCACGCCTTCTCGCACACACGGTTCACTGCGCTGCGCATCCCAACAACGCCCCCAGCCTAGCTACTCCCGTCCGCCCCGCCAGTCCCCAAAACTGGGGACAAACCCGCCCCCGACTCGATGCCGGGGGCACACGCGCCCCCGCGTGCTGCCGACGGTGCCCCGTCGTCGGCACGCAGCGCAGGTTTCCCACCGACCGTCTCGCCGATTGCTAGACGGCGCTCCGACGCCGAATGATTCCCCCTGCGCAACCGACTTCCGCCTCCGGCCCTCGAACCCACCCCCGACGGCGCCGTCCACCCCGGCCGCGCCGCAGCGCGGCCCTACCGAAAGTGCCGGCAAGCCGGCGCATTCCATACGCTGCGCGATTGACCGCGCGCTCCTGTCGCGCGCCAGCGTGTGGAGCGCGGCAGCTCGCTGCCGCTTTTGGGGATGCTTCAGGTGGAACGGTCCACCGGGCCGGGCCGTGCTGTGCCCCGGCCGCTGCGGTAGGGACGCGCTGTGTCGCGGTACAATTCGATAGGGCCGGGCTGCGTCCCGGCCGTCGGTCGGCGCCGGTGCAGCGGCGCCCTACCGGATGTCCGTCGCTTGGCCATCCGGCCCGGATAACGCTTGCTGGAGGTGCTGCTACGCTAAACACCGTTCAGTCGCGTCGGGTTGGGCTTGGCAGCAGACGGGGCAGGCACGCCCGCCTTGTGGGTAGCCTTGCCCGCCACGTGGCACTCCTTGTGCGTTGCCCCTCATGTGGGTCGGCCGCGGGCCAAGCGATCTCGCCGCACGTTCTGTATATCAGCAGTTTGCGTTTGCCGGGTCAACCGGGCGCGTGGTTTTTTTAGCAGAGGATCTTCTTCCCCTCTTCTTTTGCCGCTCGTAGTAGAACGTACCGGGTTCGTAATCTAAAACGTTGCCAGGAGAAATTGTTGGCCATTTCTTCCTATCGTTGAACTCTAAGAGGTGGCTACATGCGCGGATGACGAGTGTTTCGATTTCTCGTTCATGCTTCTTCTCTTCGATTACGTAGAAGCTAAAGTATAACAGTTCTAAAGGATGTTTCCTGTGGCAAGCTCGCAGTCGTCCAAAGATGTCGCCACGACCAGCATATCGCACTGCACCCATAGAGTCATGCGCTAAGTAGATCCCGTTAGTCGGATGCCCCAGCGCCTTCGCGCTGTCTTCGACACTTTTGAGGAACTCGAAAGGAATTTTTTCGGCTACGACCTTGAACAAGCTTGTAACCTTCGGAGGTCGGCCCCGCTGAGGAACATTCCCTCGGCATATAATCCAGCGCTCGTTTCTCCGAACTATAACCTTATGTTTCGATTGCTTATTAGTGTTCATGGTTGGCGATGCCTAACGAAAGAGTTGAGCGGCGCAAATCGGGGCGTAACCGAGTTAAGTGAGACCCAGCGCGAGGTCGCGTCCGCGCCAACGACTGGTTCGGACGCCGGGTGGTTGCCGGACGCTTGAGCCCCAGTGCCGAATGCCGATAGGATTCTGGGCGTGTTTCATCGACAACTCTGGCTCAGCCTTGTACCCTACCGTCGCGTGGCACGGCGGTTGGCAGCTCCCACTCCGTTGAGCTGCATCCTTAGCCACGCGACCTGCCCTGCTTTCCAACCCTAGGGGTGTTGCGATTCCTGCCCCCCGGTTTACCAGCCGCGGTGGATGAGCTATGCCCG
>Ga0272446_1002247_pt1 | contig 26648 bp, 20 predicted proteins | sample YNPCB0061_FD_194587 | JGI IMG/M metagenome (GOLD analysis project Ga0272446, IMG submission 194587) | Hot spring microbial mat communities from Yellowstone National Park, WY, United States - YNP-CB-006-1 | ecosystem: Environmental > Aquatic > Thermal springs > Hot (42-90C) > Sediment | place...
CACGTTCGCGGTCGATGGCCGGGTTGGTTACCACCGCCACGGTCTCTTTAAAAAACTCCGAGAGGTTGGGTTTCTCCGGGTTCAGGGCCGCAATCGGGCCATCGTAGCCCAGCGAACCGATGGGCTCGTTGCCGCTTTCTGCAAGGGCCTCGAGGTAGCCCGCATCCCAGCGATCCCAGCCATAGGCCCGCTCGAGGTTCAAGGAAGGCGGCGCAGGCTTGTCTTCCACCTGGGCCTCGCTGCCTCCAGCCACCGGGGGAAGCCCTTGGTAGCGGGGCCCGGCCAGGTAAGCCGCATAGCCCTCGAGGTTGTGGGTCTTGGTCAGGATGCGCTCGAGCACCTGTCGTTGGTGGCGGTCGAAGGGGAAAAGGCGTGTCCCTTCGGGGGTCAGGCGAAGATACATCTTTTCGCCGGGCGCAAAGGGGCGCGGTTCAGAAACGAACTCCTCCACCGTAAAGACCCCTCGCTCCGAGCTAAAAACGTATTCCGAGTCGGTCTCGACAAACCACAACGGGCGCAATCCCATCGCGTCGGTGGCAAAAACCGCCTCCTCACGGTGGCGCGTCACCAGGGCCGCCGGCCCCTGGGCCAGTGGGCCAAAGCGCTGGCGCAGGTTCATGTAGAGGTCTTGCAGGGCCGGGGAATAATTTTTAATCTCGCCCAGAATAGGCGGAAAAGCCAGGTCCATGGCCTCGGAGAGGGAAAGACCAAATCGGTACAGCAGTCCTTCCAAAATCCGGTTCAGGTCTTGCGAATCAGAGCCGCCCGTGAGCGGTATGCCCAAAAAGCGGCCCTCCCGCCGCAGGCGCTCGATGGTGTTGATTTCGCCGTTATGTCCCAGCAAGCCAAACGGCTGCACCGCCTCGAAGGTGGACATGGTGTTGGTGGAGTAGCGGTTGTGGCCCAGGGTAAGGGTGGATTTGTACTCCGCCCGCGACAGCTCGGGAAAGTAGCGCTTGAGAATTTCGGCAGAACCCCGCACCTTATAGATCACAGTGGCGGTTGAAAGCGAAACCACGTGTACCGGGAAGCGTTGCTCGAGTAGCAAGCCCAGCTCCCACAGGGGCCCATCGCCATCGGTGGATAGACCGGCCACCTGGTAGAACAGCGGCTCGGTGCGCTTTCCCACCGGCCCCAGCACGCGGCTGTTGGTCTCTCCTTTTCGCTCCAACAGCAGCTTAATGCCCCGCCGGGAACCCTCTACCCTGAACAGGTCAAATAGCTCCTGGATGCGAGCACCTGCGCTTTTGGGTATAAATAGGTGCCCCACAAAGAAACGGGGGTTTTGTGCCAGGTTGCTGTCGAGGCCAGCTTCGTACAGGTAGCCCGCCCAAAGCTCGCGCGGGAGGTCGGTCTGAATGCCTGTGCCATCGCCTTCCCCCCGAATCAAACCCGCCCGGTGCGCCATTTTGTAGAGGCTTTCGATGGTACGCTGCACATTGGCATGACTTGGGCGCGCACTCTTTTCGGCAATGGCGATAATTCCGCAAGCGTCGCGTCCATTTGGTATACCAGGGTATGCCTCACTAAATCTCATTTGCTAGACCTCCGGGGTTGAACATGATGTAGGGGGGAACCTTCGCATAAGTTTGCGAAGATTTGAAGCAGTATACGAACCACCCTAGCCCCAGTCAATACGACCTGCCGGTGCAAAACTTGTGCAATTCGCAGTACAGGACAAAAATACCCACGAACTATCCTGTGGGCATTTAGCGGGTTGTAGCTGGTCTAGAATAATGCTTCAACAACGCATTTTATTGACATTGCCTTGCCTTTGCTCCTACAATGCAGAAAGGAGCGTTGCACCTGGCGGTACGCCCAAACCCCATGAGGGCAATCGTGGGACTGAGCATGGAGCACATCAAGCAGCTTTCGTATATTTAAGTGTCCTTTTCGCTAACCCTGTGGACGGTGTACTAGGAGGTTTTGTGGAAACGCTGCGTGTATCCAGCAAGTCACGTCCCAACTCAGTAGCAGGCGCTATCGCCGCCTTGCTGCGCTCCCAGAGCGAGGTCGAGGTACAGGCCATTGGCCCCGAAGCAGTCAACCAGGCCGTGAAGGCTATTGCGATTGCCAGGGGTTACATCGCCCCAGATAACCTGGACTTGGTGGTAAAACCTGCCTTTGTGAAGCTCGAGCTCGAGAGCGAAGAGCGCACCGCGCTTCGCTTCACCGTACGCAGCCAACCCCTGCAACCATAGCCCAATTAGCCCAATTAGTTTGCCCTGGCCTTCAAGCCAAAGGTTGGGCAGCGGGGGAGCTGCTGATGCTTCACAGGCCCTGGTAACCCAAGACTCAGAGCGCTCATATACAGTTTGCTACCTTATACGTGTAGGAGGAGATGATGACCATAACGTTCATTCTGATGATTGCAGTTTTTGTGGCCACGCTGTTTATACAGTTCTGGCTGCAGCAGACCTATGCCCGCTACAGCCGGGTAGCCAACAGCCGGGGTGTCACGGGTGAGCAGGTGGCCCGGGCGATTCTGGATGCCTACGGCTTGCACAACGTGCGGGTAGAGATGACACCGGGCGCCCTGACCGACCACTACGACCCCATTGCCAAGGCTGTGCGCCTATCCGAGCCCAACTTCCACTCTCCCTCGGCAGCCGCCCTGGCGGTAGCGGCCCACGAGGTGGGTCATGCCCTCCAGGACGCCAAAGGCTATGCCTGGCTGCGGGTGCGGCACAGCATCCTGCCGGTAGCCAACCTCGGCAGCATGTGGGGACCCTGGATTTTCCTTATCGGGATGTTCATGGGCGCTGCTGGCCTGATGAACATCGGCATCTGGCTCTTCGCCGCCGCCGCACTGTTCCAGCTGGTAACCTTGCCGGTGGAGTTCGACGCTTCGAACCGTGCGCTGAGCATCCTACGGAAGATGAACTTTCTGGATGACCGTGAAATTGGCGGGGCTCGAGCGGTTCTGACTGCCGCCGCCATGACCTACGTGGCCGCACTGGCCAACTCCCTGGCTACCATCCTGCACTACGTAGCCATCATGAACTCGCAGCGCGAGTAAGCGCAGCGAAACCAGCCAAAGGCCCCGCTAAGCGGGGCCTTGTGTTTGGCCCTATACGCTCACCTTCCACTTGGGGCCTTCACGGGTGTCCTCGACCACCACCCCCAGCTCGGTCAGGCGGTCGCGAATCCGATCCGACAGGGCAAAATTGCGGTTTTTGCGCGCCTCCTCACGAATCTCCAGCAGCAGCGAGACCAGGCCCTCGAGCAAGGCCCCACCAAGCTGGTTTTCCAGCACCCGCGTCGGGAAAAGCCCCAGCACACCTTCTCCCAGCTCAGCAAAAACCCGTTCGGCCTCGAGCAAGCTCTCCCGACCAGGCCGCTCAGTCAGGGCTTTGTTGAGGTCGGTGACAAAGTTGAAGAAGGCAGCAATGGCCTGGGCCGTGTTCAAGTCGTCGTCCAGGGCTTCGGCAAAAGTCTGCCGCAGCGTTGTGACAGCCCGGTCTAGCCCAGTGTGCCGACCAGGGGGCGCATGGTGAAGCATGTGACGTATTTCACGGTAGGCGTTTAGCAGGCGAAGGTAGCCGTTTTTAGCCGCCTCGAGGCCCTCGTCGGTAAAGTCCAGCACGCTACGGTAGTGGCTACCAAGCAAGTAAAAGCGGATGTACATGGGCTCATATTGGGCCCGTAGCTCGGCCAGGGTAATGAGGTTGCCGGTGCTTTTGGCCATCTTCTGACCATTGAGCAGCACATGGTAGTGGTGCATCCAGTAGCGGGCAAAGGTGTGTCCGGCGGCCTCGGCCTGGGCAATTTCGGCCTCGTGGTGGGGAAACTGCAGATCCACCCCGCCCGCATGGATGTCGAAGCCATCGCCCAGGTATTTGAGGCTCATGGCCGAGCACTCAATGTGCCAGCCGGGGAATCCCACCCCCCAGGGCGAGTTCCAGCGCATGATGTGCTCCGGTTCGGCCCGCTTCCACAGGGCAAAGTCGCGGGGGTCTTCTTTCTCTTCGCGCACCTCGACCCTTGCCCCCGCTTCCTGGTCTTCAATATCGCGGTTGGAGAGCTTGCCGAACTCGGGCCAGCTTCTGACCCGAAAGTAAACCGAGCCATTCGCCACATAGGCGTGCCCCCGCTTTAGCAATGCTTCTGTCAGCTCGATTTGCTCGGGTATGTGCCCGGCAGCCCGGGGGGTAATGTCGGGGCGCAGAACGTTCAGGGCCTGCAGCTCGTCGAAGTAGCTCCACATGTATTTTTCAGCTATTTCCATGGGCTCTAAGCGCTCGAGCCTGGCCCGCCGCAGTATCTTGTCTTCGCCCGCGTCGGCATCGTCGGTAAGGTGGCCCACATCGGTAATGTTGGACACAAAACGCACCCGGTAACCCTGGTGCCGCAACCAGCGCCGCAGTACGTCGTAGACAATGGGGCCGCGGGCATGCCCCAGGTGGGGGTCGGAGTAAACCGTAGGGCCGCAGACGTAGATTCCAACGTATCCGGGTGTGGCCGGAACAAAAGGCTGTTTGGCCCTGGCCATGGTGTTATAGATGTGCAGTGGCATACTAAGGCTCCGCTAAAGATGGGTCGGTAGGCTGGCGCGCTATCGGCGTGGGGGAAATCAACAGACCGGCTGGGTACTTTTTTCTGGAGCCGCGTCTGGCTTTGGCACGGCGCCACAGTCTAGGCATCCGGTCTTTTGTCCAATCCGTGCTATGAAAAAAGCCGGGATGGAGGATCGAAGCACACCATAACCCCGGCGACAAGACACCCTTAACATCGTGGGGCCAGTATCATAGTCCGAAGTATAGCACCTCAAGCCGCAGCGCAGCGTTCCTTTAGGCCGCGCAACAGGTCGTCGATGTTTTCTTGCATGAGCTTCTTGACCAGTTTTTGCAGCAAGCCGCCAAAGATGGGGATGTTGAGCTCGTACTCGAGCTTCAGCACGGCCCGGGTGCCTTCACCCTCGGGCAGGAAGGTCCAGGAACCCCGGTAGACATCGAAATCGCCCTCTTTGCTGTCGAACTCGTTGCGCAGCTCGTCATCGAACCAGCGCTCGTCCTCGATCCAGTGCACTTTTTTGCCCATCGCAACCGCCACAAAGCGGGTACGCGAGGTGGTTCCGTGGTCTTCCAGAACCTCGAGGGTTTCCACATCCTTGAGGTAGGGTTTGAGGCCGGCCAGGTCTCGCGCAGCGGCATAGACCTCTTTGGGGGGCTTGGGAATGTACAGTTCGGAGATCACTTCTGGCATAGCGCTAGTTTACAGCCTCAATAGGCCAGATCACCCTGCTGCAATACCGCCCCGGTAGGGTAGGCTTTGGGCATGTCGACTTTTGAAGAAAAGCTCCGGCGTTTCGCCGAGGTAGCCATCAAGGTGGGGGTGGGTTTACAACCAGGCCAGAAGCTTTTTGTGAGCGCCAGTGTGGAGGCCCTGCCGCTCACCCGTCTGGTGGTGGAGGAAGCCTATAAGGCGGGCTCGAGGCTGGTGGTCACCCAGTTGTATGACGAACAGCTCAACCTGGCCCGCTACCGCCATGCCCCACGGGATTCCTTTGAGGAGTACGCCGCCTTTATGGTGGAGGCCCGGCTCAAGGCCCTGGACGAAGGCTACGCCTGGCTCAGCATTCTGGCCGACGATCCAGAGCTTTTACAGGGGCAAGACCCCGAACTAATCCGTCAAGCCAGCCAAACAGCCGCGCGCCACAGCAAGCCGTTCTCACAGCGCATTAGCGCGTTTGCTACCAACTGGAGCATCATCGGAGCGGCCTCACCGCGCTGGGCCCAGATGGTCTTTCCCCATCTTCCCCCAAAGCAGCAGATGGCGCATTTGTGGGAGGCCATTTTCCGGGTCAGCCGGGTAGACCAAAAGGACCCTGTGGCAGCCTGGACAAACCATATCGAAAACCTCGAGCGTCGGGTACAGCACCTCAACGCCAGGCGCTACGCCGCCCTGCACTTCCGGGGTCCCGGTACAGACCTTCGGGTGGGGCTGGCCGACGGGCACCTCTGGGCAGGTGGAGCGGGCCGGGCACAAAACGGGGCCCGCTGTGTGCCCAACCTACCCACCGAAGAGGTGTTTACCACCCCTCACCGTGAACGGGTAGAAGGCTGGGTGCAAAGCAGCAAACCCCTGAGCCTGCATGGCAACCTGCTCGAGGGCATCCGGGTTCGCTTCGAGCAGGGCCAGGTAGTGGAGGTCTACGCCCGCAAAGGCCAGGAGATACTGGAGCACCTTCTCCAGACCGACGAAGGGGCAAGGCGTTTGGGGGAGGTGGCCCTGGTGCCCCATAGCTCGCCTATCGCGCAGTCGGGGCTGCTCTTTTACGAAACCCTCTACGACGAAAACGCCGCCAGTCACATCGCTTTTGGCGCCAGTTACGATGAGTGCCTGGAAGGAGGCCATACCCTCTCGCAGGAGCAAAAGCAGGCCGCTGGCGCCAACAATAGCCTGATCCACATCGACTGGATGATTGGCTCGGGTCAGATCGAGGTAGATGGAATCACTCAAAACGGCCAGGTTGAAGCATTGATGCGAGGTGGAGAGTGGGTGGATTGAGCTCTGCTTTATTGATTAGTCCATGGTCAGCCAAAGGCGTAGCACTCCATCCCCCTAAGCGAACGGTTGATAAACTTGGGGCAGAGCGGAGGGATTTTGTGAGCTGCCATCAGACCAGCCCGGGTACGTTTGAGTTTCACGTATCTAAAAGCGCGCGTGATTTCTACCAGTTCGACCTCTCGCTGTTCTCGCTCAGTGGGAATGTGATCTTTGCCGACTTTGAAGCAGCCCGGCGCTTTGCTGAGGCCATAAACGCCAGGCGCGACCTGCTTAGCCACCCCGAGCAGGCCGTAAGTCCCAGCCAAATTAACGCCCTGGGTCTGATCGACGAGATGCTTCACCTGATCGTGCGGCAGTATGTTGAGCAGCATCCGGCTGTTATGCAGCAAGCGCTGGCCACGCTGGAGGAACGCCTGGGTTCGGTGGAACTCGAGAAAACCCTGCACACCTTTGCCGAGGAGTTTCCGCCCATACGGGTTTACCGGGGCGAGATTGCGCTCGAGGCCTACCTGGCCGAGACCACCGAAGGCCGCTCCAACCGCGAGATTGTGCTGGAAGAAATGCTCATGCTCTGGATGGCCAATGCCAACCCAGCCTTCGGCCCCTTTGCCGAGCTGTTCGATGACGGCAACCTCGAGCGCTCCACCGCCTACCTATCCATCATCCAGAACCTCGAGGCCTTCTTTGAGGGCCAACCGGCCTTTACCGAAACGGGCCTATCCCTGTTTAAAACCCTGCGGCTGCCCGCATTGCAGCACCCCGACTCGCTCGAGGCCCAGCTCGAGTTCTTGCTCAGGCGCTTTGGCGGCAGCCTGGGGCGCTTTTACTTCAAATTGCTGGTGGCGCTGGACGTAATTCGCGAATCGGCCCGCTCTTTTGCGGCCCCCGTCCAGTTTGACCAACCGGGCGGCGGGGGCGGCGAAAGCGAGATGCTCAACCTCAAGCGGCTGTTCCAGGAGCCCGAACCCGAGGCCTTCAGCCCCGACCTGGACTGGATGCCCCGCCTGGTGCTCATCGCCAAAAACACCTACGTATGGCTCGATCAGCTCTCCAAAAAATATCGGCGCGAGATCAAAACCCTCGACCAGATTCCCGAGGAAGAGCTTGAAATCCTGCAAAGCTGGGGCGTAACCGGCCTGTGGCTGATTGGCCTGTGGGAACGTAGCAAGGCCTCCCGGCGTATCAAGCAAATGATGGGCAACCCCGACGCCATCGCCTCGGCCTACTCGCTTTACGACTACGTAATTGCTCAGGACCTGGGCGGCCAGGCCGCCATAGAGGTGCTGCGGCAAAAGGCTGCCCAACACGGTATCCGCCTGGCCTCAGACATGGTTCCCAACCACGTCGGGATTGATGGGCGCTGGGTGATGGAGCACCCCGACTGGTTTATCAGCCTGCCCTATCCGCCCTACCCCAACTACACCTTCAATGGGCCCGACCTATCGGAGGACGAGCGGGTGGGCATCTTTCTGGAAGACCACTACTACGACAAGTCCGATGCGGCTGTGGTGTTCAAGCGGGTGGATCGCTGGACAGGCGATACCCGTTATATCTACCACGGCAACGACGGCACCGCCATGCCCTGGAACGACACCGCCCAGCTCAACTACCTCAACCCCGAGGTGCGTGAGGCGGTCATCCAGACCATCCTGCACGTGGCCCGACAGTTTCCCATCATCCGCTTTGACGCCGCCATGACCCTGGCCAAACGGCACATCCAGCGGCTGTGGTGGCCCGAGCCAGGGGGCTCGCCCTGGGGGGCCTCGGTTCCCAGCCGGGCCGCCTTCGGCATGAGCAAAGAGGAGTTCGACCGGGCCATGCCCAAGGAGTTCTGGCGCGAGGTGGTGGATCGGGTAGCAGTAGAGGCCCCGGATACGCTGCTGCTGGCCGAGGCCTTCTGGATGATGGAGGGCTACTTTGTGCGTACCCTGGGCATGCACCGGGTCTACAACTCAGCCTTTATGAACATGCTGCGCGACGAGAAAAACGCCGAGTACCGGCAGATCATGAAGAACACCCTCGAGTTCGAGCCGGAGATTCTCAAGCGCTTCGTCAACTTCCTCAACAACCCCGATGAAAAAACCGCTGTGGAGCAGTTTGGCAAGAGCGACAAATACTTCGGGGTGATGACCTTATGTGCGACCCTGCCGGGCCTGCCCATGCTGGGCCACGGGCAGGTGGAGGGCTTTGCCGAACGCTACGGCATGGAATACCGCCGGGCTTACTACGACGAAACCCCGGACGAGGGTCTGGTGGAGTACCACCGCCAGCAAATCTTCCCCCTGCTCAAGATGCGCCATCTGTTCGCCGAGGTTGAGAACTTCGTGCTGTATGACGCCCATGTTGGCGACCCCCAAAACAGCCCCGGTATCGCCAGTGCTACAGAGGAAACCGCACATTCGGTCAACGAAGATGTTTTTGCCTTTTCCAACCGCTTCGGGAACGAACGGGCTTTGGTGGTCTACCATAACAAAAGCGCCGTGGCTCGGGTCTGGGTGAGGCAGTCGGTTCCACAGCCTTTCAAAGCCGCTCAGGGGCGCGAAACCCAGCAACTGGGGCTGGGCCAAGGTTTGCAACTTGCCCACGACCCCCGCACCTTTAGCATTTTCCGCGACCTGGTAACGGGCCTCGAGTACCTGCACAACAATCAGGCCCTGCACGAGCACGGGCTCTACCTCGAGCTCGGCCCCTACCAGCGCAAGGTGCTCCTGGACTGGCGCGAGGTCTACGACCACCACGGCACCTATGCCCGCCTGGCCCAGGTGCTGGGCGGGCGCGGGGTACCCAGTATGGACGAAGCCCTGCAGGAGCTCTGGCTGGAACCCATCCTACAACCCTTCCGCACGCTCTGTAGCCCCGGCCTGTTCCAGCAGCTCTTAGCCAGCCAGGGCAAACTGGATACAGCCCTGCGTGAAGAGGTACAGGAGAAGCTACTGGCGCTCTACCAGGGAATAGATGCCCATGCCACCCGCAGGCTGGCCCTGTTGCCGGTGCAGCAGGTGCTGAAGCGTCTGGAGGGCGCACTCAGGGTGGCCGCACAGGACGAACTGGTAACCAGCGGCGCGCTTCTGGGCTGGGTGTTCACCCACGGCCTGGGCATGCCCGATAGCAACCACGCCCACCTGGAGGAGTGGCGTTTGGGGCGGGTACTCGAGCAGACCCTGACCGAGCTAGGGCTGGATGGTAAAGCAGCCCGGCGCGCAGTGGGCCTGACCCGGCTGCTCATCCGCCAGAGCGAGCTGGCCCAGAAGCCCACCCGCCTGATCCAGCAACTGCCCAAGCTACTGCAAGACCCCGATCTGCAAGGTTTTTTGCAGGTCAACCGCTTCGAGGGCCAGGTCTACTTCAACAAAGAAGCCCACCAGGCCTGGCTCGAGGGCCTGCGCCTGTTGGCCCAGGCTCTGGCCTTTGCCCAGCAGCAGACCCCCGCCCAGGTCGAGAAGGTACGCAAGGCCTGGTCGGCCCTGAGCGAAAAGCTCAACCAGGTTGCCGAGGAATCGGGCTTTACGCTGGATAAATACCTGCAAAACCTCGCACAAAAACCCGCCCGAAGCGCTAAACCGAAGCCAAAAGGCAAGTCCCGAGAAGCAAAACCCGCAAAGGGCAAATCTCCCGCCGCAAAGAAGCCCAAAAGCAGGGCAAAGACCCAAAGCCCTGGCCCCGACGACCTAAAGCGCATCTGGGGCATTGGCCCCAAGGTATCGGCGGCCCTGCAAGCGGCTGGCCTCACCACCTTCGCCCAGCTCGCCGAGGCCCGAGAAGAAACCCTGCGGGCAGCCTTGAGCGCCGCCGGGCTGCGCCTGGCCCCCAGCCTTGGTAGCTGGGCCAGACAGGCCGCCTACCTGGCCAGAGGCGATGAGCGGGGCTTTGTGGCCTACAAGAAAAGACTCACCACCAGGCGCAGGCTGTCCTGAGCGTTTTTTTATCCTGCGGCGGGCTGTAGTTCGGTTACCTCAGGCTGCAGCTTGAGCCGGGCGATATACTCGAGGTAATCCGCCTCGCTCAGGGGGTATTTTCCTGCCGCAGCCACAATAAAAGCCTCCATCACGTTGGTGCCAAAGCTGCGGCCCTCCAGGCGGGGGGTGGTGGTAATCAGTCTGGCAACCCCCCGCGCCCGCATAAACTCGAGGTCCTCCGGGGTGGTGGTGTTGGTCAGAATAACTTTGTCCCGCATATCCTGCGGCATAAACCGGCGTATAAAGTGCCAGTCCCCTGCCACTACATCGGCCCACTCAAAATAGCGCTGTCGCCAGTCCAGCACCTGCTTTTCCTGTTTTTCACCGGTGGGGTAGAGCCACTGGAAGGGCAGCTGGGTAATGATGGGCAGCAGGATATAGGCAATTTTTTGCAGCAGCGACAGGCGGTAAAGCGGAATTGGGAGCCCAAGCCCGAAAATTAGGTCACCATACAGCACCTGGGCCCCCGCCTCATCAAGCGCCTCGGCCAGCCCGAAGCGGTCCACCGCGCTGGGAATGAGCACTTTTTTGTCTTTCCAGCCGATGTGGGCCTCGAGCAGCCGGATAGCGTTGCGCTCGAGGGTGTGCTTCAGCCCCGAGCCGTCCAGCATGGGGGTTTTTTGGGCAGCCCTGGCCATGCGCTCCGCATCACGAAAGGTGTAGCGGCGGTTGCCCGCATACACATACAGGTCGGCGCCCCCCAGCCCAAAAGCGTCTACCTTGCCATCCAGTTCCTTGACCAGCTCAATGGCCTTCTCCCAGCTCCCATCGGTTCCGATGCGCTCGAGCACAAAGGTCTCCCCAAGACTTTCCACGTAAACTTCGGCCTTGGAGTTGCGCTTAGATGAACCTATCGAAACACTCACCACGTGTTTGGGCATGGCTCACACTCTACTTTCGCAGCTCAAAACGCATCCACTGTTCACGGTGCAGCCATTAGCCGAAACAGGCCTACCAGCCCCAAACCCACCGCCAGGGCCCACAAAAACTGCGCCGTTCGCTTACTTGCAGCACCCTGGGCGGCCAAGACCCAGACCAGCAAACCCAGCAGCGCAGCCCCCAGGGCCAGCGTAAAAAGCAACGCAGACAAATTTGAAAGAACCGTCTGAACCATTCAAACCCCCAGCAGTAACTTTACTTCGGCGGCCACCCGCTCCTTGGTGAAGCCCAGCTTGCTGTACACATCGGCATAGGGGGCGCTGGCACCAAAGCGCTCGAGGCCCACCGTGCGGTGGGCGTAGCGCTCCCAGCCCAGGGGCGTACCGGCCTCGAGGGCCAGGGTAGGCAGGCTTTTGGGCAGAATCCCCTGCCGATAGTCCTCGGGCTGGGCCTCAAAGGCTTCCCAACACGGCAGCGAGACCACCCGCACCGGTATCCCTTGTTCCGCCAGCAGCTTCTGGGCCTCTAAAGCCAGCGAAACCTCCGAGCCAGTGGCTACAATAGCAGCCCTGGCCTGCGGCACGTTGGAGAGAATATAGCCCCCACGTTCTACCCCTTTTGGCCGCACATCCGCCAGTACGGGCAGGGCCTGGCGGGTCAGGATCAGGGCAGTGGGGCCGTCGGTACGCTCCAGGGCCATCTTCCAGGCCACCGCGGTCTCGTTGGCGTCGGCAGGCCGTATCACCCACAGGTTGGGGATGGCCCGCAGGCTCATCACGTGCTCGATGGGCTGATGGGTGGGGCCGTCCTCCCCTACTGCAATGGAGTCGTGGGTAAAGACAAAGATGGTGGGGGTTCCCATCAAGGCCGCCATCCGAATCGCCGGGCGCATGTAGTCCGAAAAGACCAGGAAGGTGCCCCCATAAGGGCGCAAAGCTCTGCTCAGGGCGATGCCGTTCATGGCGGCCCCCATGGCGTGCTCACGCACCCCATAGCGGATGTAGCGTCCGCCAGGGTTACTGGCGCTGAAATCGTTCATATCGGGGGTGCGGGTGTTGTTGGAGGGGGTCAGGTCGGCAGAACCGCCCATCAACTCGGGCAGCACGGGAACCAGCTTCTCCAGCACCTTGCCGGAGGCCGCCCGTGTAGCCAGTTTCTCGCCAGCGGCAAAGCTGGGCAGGTGGGTTTCCCAACCCTGGGGCAGCCGACGCTCCAGGCGACGCCGAAACTCGGCGGCTTTTTCCGGGTGGGTCTGGGCGCAGGCCTCGAGCTTGGCCTGCCATTCGGCCTGGGCCTTTTCGCCCCGCTCAATCGCCCGCCGGTAGTGGGCGTACACCTCGTCGGGAATTACAAAGGGCTCGTAGGGCCAGCCCAAAGCTTGCCGAGTGGCCGCCACTTTTTCAGGCCCCATGGCATCGGAGTGAGCTTTGTGATGCCCGGCCAGGGGCGAGCCAAACCCAATGATCGAACGCACCGAGATCAGGCTGGGCCGGGGGTCGGCTTGGGCTTCGCGTAAGGCAGCCCGGATGCCCTCTAGGTCTTCCCCATGCACACCAGGCACCACATGCCAGCCATAGGCCTCGTAGCGCTTCAGGCGGTCTTCGGTAAAAGCCAGCTCGGTGCTGCCGTCAATGGAAATTTCGTTGTCGTCATAAAGCACAATCAGCTTGCCCAGCCGCAAATGCCCGGCCAGCGAGGAGGCCTCCCCACTCACCCCCTCCATCAAGTCGCCATCGGAAGCAATCACATAGGTGTAATGCTCGGCAATTTCGCCAAACTCGGCCACCAGCTTGCGCTCGGCAATGGCTATACCCACCGCGGTCGCAATGCCCTGCCCCAAGGGGCCGGTGGTCACCTCCACCCCAGGGGTGTGGCCGTACTCGGGATGACCGGGGGTCTTGGAATCCCACTGGCGGAAGCGCTTGAGTTCTTCCAGGAGCAGGTCGTAGCCGCTCAGGTGCAGCAGCGCATACAGCAACATCGAGCCATGGCCCGCCGAAAGCACGAAGCGGTCACGCGCGGGCCAGCCAGGGTCTTTGGGGTTGTGCTTCAAAAACTCCGTCCAGAGCACATAAGCCGCTGGGGCCATGCCCATCGGCATCCCCGGGTGGCCCGATTTGGCCTGCTCGACGGCATCCAGGGCCAGCATTCGAATGGCATCAATCGAGAGTTTTGCAATGGGGGGTATCTGGGTCATACCCCGCAATCATACCGCCTCGTCATGTACTGGCCACCTGACCAGAATCGGCTTTTGGTGATATCCCCAAAGCTTGCAGACACTGTTGCAAGCCTAGCTTCCCGAGAAAACATACCGAGCTGGCATCAGTCGTTGAAATTCGGGTGGATATATTGGCGTGTGCAACCCCGAACCGGGACATTCCTCCCTAGGACACATGTCCTCTAACCGGATTCTTAGACTTCCTCAAAGGGGGAAGCAACCTATGGAAGAAAAAGAACAAAAACCCATTGGCGCCTTGTTTGTAGTTGGTGTGGTCACGGTTTTTATCCTGGCCTTTTGGTTTTTCCACTTCTACATGTACCTTGCGAGGGGATAGCACATGGAACACCAGGAACACATCATCGAGCGCTACGAGCGGGCCTGGATCTTCTTCGGCCTGGCCATGATTACGGTTTTCATCATTCTGGTGGGCTATTTGATGCTCACCATGGGCAACACCAACCCGGTGCGGGCCGACCGAATCGATGCCACCAAGGTACGCACCGAGGGCAACTTTGCCAACCCCCGCGTCGAACAGGTCGGCAACGAGTACGTTGCGTATGTACAGGCCTTTGCCTTTGGCTACCTGCCGGCTGAAATGCGCTTTAAAGTGGGTAAGAAAGTTACCTTCTACGTCACTTCGCCCGACGTGCAGCACAGCTTCCACGTACACAACACCAACATCAACGTACAGGTGATCCCTGGGGAAGTCGCTAAGGTGAGCTATACCTTCACCAAGCCCGGTGAGTACCCCATCATCTGCAACGAATACTGCGGCATCGGCCACGCCAACATGATCAGCAAACTCATTGTGGAACCGTAAAAAGGAGTGCTCAATGGCGGTCAAAACCCTGTCCAACTACGATGCCTACGCATCTGCACCCGAAAAGAAGTATGCCCTTTACATGATGATGCTGGGCTTTGCAGCCCTAGCCCTGGGCACGTTTTTTGGTCCCTTCCAGGCCATGAACTACGGCGGTCTGGATCTGTACCCCCTGCTTAAACCTGTCTTCCAAAGCTACTATCAAGGCCTCACTCTGCATGGGGTGTTGAACGCGATCATCTTTACCCAGCTTTTCGCTCAGACCATCATGGTCTACTTGCCTGCACGCGAGTTAGGCTTGCAGCCAAATATGAAGCTGGCCTGGGTCTCCTTCTGGATGGCCTTGGGTGGGCTGCTCATCGCTGCTATACCCCTTTTGCTCAACGAGGCCTCGGTGCTTTACACCTTCTACGCGCCACTCAAGGCTAACTGGGCCTTCTATGTCGGCGCTGCCATTTTTGTGCTCTCGAGCTACGTCAGCATCTACCTAGTCATTGATATGTGGATGCGCTGGCGCAGGGCCAATCCAGGAAAAATCACGCCTCTTGCCACCTTCATGGCCGTAACCTTTTGGCTCATGTGGTTCTTGGCCAGCTTAGGTCTGGTGGTGGAGGCTTTGTTCCTAATCGCCTGGTCTTTGGGGCTGGTAGCTGGTGTAGACCCGCTTCTGATGCGCACTTTGTTCTGGTATACAGGCCACCCCATCGTGTACTTCTGGTTGTTGCCGGCCTATACCCTGGCCTACGTGACCCTGCCCAAACTGGCCGGCGGCAAGCTGGTCTCCGACCCCTTGTCCAGGCTGGTTTTTATCCTGTTCTTGCTGTTCTCGGTACCGGTGGGCTTCCACCACCAGTTCGCCGACCCCGGCATCGCCCCCTACTGGAAAATGATCCACACCGTCCTGACCATGTTCGTAGCGGTTCCCAGCCTCATCACCGCTTTTACCATTGCAGCTTCGCTCGAGGTCGCGGGTCGGGCCAACGGTGGCAAGGGTCTGTTGGGTTGGGTTCGCGCACTGCCATGGAACAACCCCACAGTTCTGGCCTTCCTGCTCGGCTTTCTGGCCTTCATTCCCGGCGGGGCCGGCGGTATGGTCAACGCCAGCTTTAACCTGAACCAAAATGTGCACAACACCGTCTGGATTCCTGGCCACTTCCACCTGCAAGTGGGCACCCTGGTCACCATGGCGGCCATGGGCACGGCCTTCTGGTTGATTCCCCACCTGACCGGCAAACCTTTGGTAGCCAGAGGAATGGCCCTGGCCTCACAGTGGCTGTGGTTCCTGGGCATGTTCATCATGACCTTTGCTCTGCACTGGATGGGCTTCCTCTATGCCATCCCCCGCCGTGCCCACATCTCCGGCAGCCCCATCGCCATGGAAGCCTACAAAGAAAGCTCGGCCTGGATGGTGCTCAACATCGTATCGGGGGTCATTTTGCTTGTGGCGGCCATCCTGTTCTTCTACGTGATTTTTGCCACGGCCCTGCAAAACCGCCGCGAGCCCGGCCAGGTTCTCGCCGAGGTACCCTTCACCGCGGTGATGTCTAAACCTGAGGGCAGCGGGCTCGCGCAGCTCACCGAGCGGGTCTGGTTCTGGTTTGGCATTGCGGTGGTGCTGGTGGTGCTGGCCTATGGCCCAGTGCTCTTCCAGATGTTCACCAACATGAACCCCGTGCCAGGCCAACGGCTCTGGTAGCTTCCCCCCAAGGAATACCCCCTGGCTTAGTCCAGGGGGTATTCCTTGCTATGGGTCAAAGGGTAGATTGTAGGCGATGAAGAAGCTGCCCCCTGAAGTTTATGTTTTAGGAACGGTAAGCCTTTTTACGGATATAGCCTCAGAGATGGTCTATCCACTTCTCCCGCTTTTTCTCACCGGGGTATTGGGCGCTTCCACCACGGTCGTGGGTTTGGTCGAAGGCATTGCCGAAGCCACCGCCAGCCTGTTCAAGGTGGCAGGGGGGCGCATTTCCGACCGAATAGCGGCGCGAAAGCCACTCATTTTGCTGGGCTATGGCTTCCCGGCCCTGCTGCGGCCTGTGCTGGCCCTGGCAATGGCCCCCTGGCAGGTGCTGGCCTTTCGCTTTTTAGACCGTGTGGGCAAGGGTCTTCGCACGGCTCCCAGGGACGCCTTGATAGCAGAGGTGGCCAGCCAGGATAGCTACGGGCGCGCCTATGGGTTCCACCGCGCCATGGACAGCCTGGGCGCTACCATCGGGCCTCTGCTGGCTTTTTTGCTGCTGCCGTTGCTGGACTTTCGCGGGGTGTTCTGGGTTTCGGCCATTCCGGCCCTTTTGGCCACCCTGCTCATTGTCTTCTTTTTGCGCGAAAAGCGCGGCCTGGCCAAACCGTTACCTCCCCTTCGACTTTCGACCTTTTCGCTCCGATACCGTTGGTTTTTGCTGGTAACGGGGGTGGCTACGCTGGGGCTTTCCTCCAATGCTTTCCTAATTTTGCGTTTGAATGATTTAGGGCTAAGTGCGGCCCAGGCCACCCTGGTTTACACCGCCTATAACCTGCTTTACGCCCTGATGGCCTATCCCTTAGGTTCACTGGCCGACCGGGTGGGGGCTAAAGCTCTGGTAATGCTAGGTTTCTTGACCTACGCCCTGGTCTACCTGGGGTTCGGGCTAAGTAGCACTGGCTGGCAGGGAATTCTTCTATTTTTGCTGTATGCCCTGTACAGCGCGGCCTTCGAAGGTAGCAGCCGGGCTTATCTGGCCCAGGTTATTCCAGCAACCGAGAAGGCCAGCGCCATTGGGCTATACCATACCTTAGTGGGCGTACTGTTGTTTCCTGCCAGCGCTATTTTTGGCTTCCTGTGGCAACATTTTGGTTCCAGCGTAGCTTTTTTTACCGGAGCCGCCCTAGCCCTCTCGGCACTGGTGTTGTTCTGGCTTGACCCTACCTCCAAGCGCAGCTATACTCCATAGCTGGCCCCTCTTATGGGCCAGGAGGAAGCCCCGGTCCACAGACTGCGGCTCACCCGACAAGGAGATACCGATGCCATTCACAAGAGAAGAAAAAGCCAGCGTTATCGAAAAGCACGCCCACAAGCCCGGCGATACCGGTTCCACCGAGGTGCAGGTAGCCCTGCTCACCGAGCGGATCAACCGTCTTTCGGCCCACCTCACGGCCAACAAGAATGACGTTGCAGCCAAGCGGGGGCTTTTGACTATGGTGGGCCAGCGCAAGCGGCTTCTGGGCTACCTGGAGAGCAAGGACAAGGCCCGCTACAAGGCGCTAATCGAAAAGCTTGGGCTGCGTAAATAACATAGAATCTCCGGGGGCAGCCCCGGATGTTCTCTTTCGTGTACAATATGTTGGACTCGGTAAGCGGGGCCGAGGGTTTGGCTCCGCTCAAACCTTAAAACATGCTTTCTTTGTTTTGGGCTCAATTACAAACTATCGTCTGGAATATGTCCCACCCCGCATCTAGCCTGTTTCGCCCCCCAAACGAGTGGTGTGCGCAACTCTTCGCTCTAGAGCAGTTTTCTCGCTGGGTTGGTAGCGCATCTGGTGCTCTGCCAGCAGCAACACCGCATGCAGCGCACGCCGTCCTGGTGAAAAAGGGTGAGCTTAACACCCGCAAGGCATGGCAGGCAGGTGCAGGAATAGCCATGGCGTCGGCTCCTGGTGTTTTTAAACCGACCCATGCGTAGAACGCCAAAACGGTCTTCACAGCGTACCCAGCGCTATAACTGGGCATTTAGGAGCAGCTATGAACGAGGAAAATCCAATACCCCAAGCACGCCGCTACGGCGTAGACGTCGGGGGCCGCACGCTAACCATCGAGACCGGCAAATATGCCAAGCACGTGTCTGGCTCGGTTTGGGTTACTTACGGCGAGACCGTGGTGATGGCCACCGCCCAGGCTTCCGATGCACCCATTCAGGCCGATTTCTTGCCCCTAACGGTGGAGTTTGAGGAGCGGCATTATGCCGTAGGGCGCATTCCAGGCAGCTTCATGCGCCGCGAAGGGCGACCGGGGGAAAAGGCCATTTTATCGGCCCGCCTGACCGACCGCCCTATTCGTCCGTTGTTTCCCAAAGGCTTTCGCCATGAGGTACAGGTTCTCCTTACCGTGCTCTCGGCAGACCAGGAAAACACCCCGGACATCCTGGGACCCATTGCGGCCAGTGCAGCCCTGATGCTCTCTGATATCCCCTGGGATGGCCCTATAGCCGCGGTGCGGGTAGGTTTACAGGACGGGCGTCTGGTTTTGAACCCAGTGGCCCAGGAGAATAGCCAGCTCGACCTGGTGGTGGCCGGTTCTAAGGAGGCCATCATCATGGTGGAAGCAGGGGCACAGGAGGTCTCGGAAGACCGCTTGGTAGAGGCCCTCGAGTTCGCCCACCGGGCCATGCAGCCCATCCTCGAGCTGCAAGAGCAGATGCGCCTCGAGCTGGGCAAGCCCAAGTTTGCTTTTGAACCCCCGGCCAGACTGGATCCCGATACCCAGGCCGCCCTTTATCAGCGGGCGATGGAAAAAGGGCTCTCGAGCGTCCTGCAAACCGCTTCCAAAGGTGAGCGCTCGGCCGCCCTGGAAGCCTTCGCCCAGGCCCTGCTGGAAGAGTTCGCCCCCCCTGCGGAGGATGGCTCGGTTGACCTGGAGCGGCGCAGGCTGCTAGCAGACGGCTTTGATGAGGTGGTTAAGCAAGAACTGCGACGGCTCATCTTGCAGGAAAACAAGCGGGCCGACGGTCGCAGCCCAGAACAGGTACGGCCCATCTGGATCGAGCACAACGTGCTGCCCAAACCCCACGGCTCGGCCATTTTTAGCCGGGGCGAAACCCAGGTGCTGGGTGTGGTCACACTGGGCACCGGACGCGATGCCCAGCTGGTAGACGACCTCGGCATCGAGACCGAAGACCCCTTCTTGGTGCACTACAACTTCCCCCCCTATTCCACCGGCGAGGTCAAGCGCCTACGCGGGGTGAGCCGCCGCGAGGTAGGCCACGGCAACCTGGCCAAGCGGGGTCTGCGGGCGGTTCTGCCTTCGCGGGAGGAGTTCCCTTACACCATCCGGGTGGTGGGCGACGTGCTGGAGTCGAACGGTTCTTCCAGTATGGCCACGGTATGCGCGGGCTGCCTGGCCCTACTCGATGCCGGGGTTCCACTCAAAAAGCATGTCGCTGGTGTGGCCATGGGCCTGGTTAAAGAAGGCGAGCAGGCAGTGGTGCTGACCGACATTCTGGGCCTGGAAGACGCCTTGGGCGACATGGACTTCAAGGTCACGGGTACCCGCGACGGCGTTACTGCGCTGCAGATGGACATCAAGATTAAGGGCCTGACACCCGAAATCATGCGGGCAGCGCTGTACCAGGCCCGCGAGGCCCGCCTGCACATCCTGAGCCTGATGGAAAAGGCCGTGCCCACCCACCGTACCGAGATGAAACCCCAGGTGCCCCGCATCCTGACCCTCAAGGTTAACCCCGAAAAAATCGGGGGCATTATTGGGCCTGGGGGCAAGAACATTCGCCAGCTGGAGGAGCTGGGTGTAGAGATCGACATCGAGCAGGACGGCACCATCCGGCTCTACAGCGCTAACGCAGCTGCCGCCGAGGAGGCCAAAGCCCGCATCCTGGGCCAGACCGCCGAGGCCAAAGTGGGTGAAATCTACGAGGGTACAGTTACCCGAATTACCAACTTTGGCGCTTTTATTGAGATTTTGCCTGGCAAAGATGGCCTGCTGCACATCAGTCAGCTTGCCCAGGGGCGGGTAGAAAAAGTTGAAGACGTACTTTCGCTGGGGCAGAAGATTAAAGTCAAGGTCAACAAGGTTGACGAGCAGGGTCGGGTTGACCTGATTCGCCCGGAGCTCGAGGGCCTGATCGCCCCGCGCAAGCCACCCGCTCGACGATAACACCCCACTGGGTTGGCATTGAGTTTGGTTGGGGTGTGAAAGCCACCCGTAACCCGCACCTGAGCCAGTAAAGAGCCAACCCATGCTTCTCGTACCGCTTTGGAGTAAACATGACCAACAATCCACCTTTTAGTCGTCCCCGGGGCCCCCGGCGGCGGCAAGAAAGACCCAAACCCAAGGGGCCCATCATCTTAGGCAAGCCCGATGGCGCCGTGGAAATTGTTTTCCTGGGGGGAACCGGCGAAATTGGCAAAAACATCACCGCCATCCGCTACGAAGACGAGATGTTCATCATCGATGGCGGCCTGGCCTTCCCGGACGCGCAGATGCTCGGTGTAGACATCGTAATTCCGCGCATAGACTATCTAGTTCAAAACAAAGACCTGATCCGGGGCTGGGTGCTGACCCACGGCCACGAGGATCACATCGGGGCCTTGCCCTACCTGTTTCCGCAACTGCCGCGGGTTCCGGTGTATGGCGCCAAGCTTACCCTGGGCCTGGTGAAGGGCAAGCTCGAGGAGTTCGGACTCGCAGTGGGCGACTACAACTTTAAAGAGGTCTCCCCCGATGACCGCATCTCCATTGGGCGCTACTTCCAGCTCGACCTATTCCGCATGACCCACTCCATTCCGGATAACTTCGGCATGATCATTCATACCCCCATTGGCAAAATCGTGCACACCGGCGACTTTAAGCTCGATGAGCGCCCTATCGATGGACAGACCTCCCACCTGGAGAAAATCGCCGAGGCCGGAGCCGAGGGGGTCTTGTGCCTGATTGCCGATTCCACCAACGGTGAGCGCCCCGGGGTTACCCCCAGCGAAACCGAGGTGGCAGAAGAGCTCGATAAGGTGATCGGCGCTGCCAAAGGGCGCATTTTTGTGACCACCTTTGCCTCGCACATTCACCGCATCCAGTCGGTGGTCACGGCGGGCGAAAAGTATGGGCGCAAAATTGCAGTGGAAGGGCGCTCGATGCTCAAGTACGCCCGCATTGCCCTCGAGCTTGGCTATTTCCGGCAAAAAGACCGCTTCTATACCCTCGATGAAATCAAAGACCTGCCCGACGAACAGGTACTGGTTATTACCACTGGCTCGCAGGGGCAGCCCGAGGCCGTTCTGGCCCGCTTGGCGGCTGGAGCACATAGCAAGATGGCTATCAAGGAGGGCGACACCGTCATCCTGAGCAGCAGCCCGATTCCCGGCAACGAGGAGGCGGTCAACACCGTCATCAATCGGCTTTATGCCCTGGGGGCCTACGTGTTCTACCCACCACGCTACCGCGTACATGCCTCCGGCCACGCCAGCCACGAAGAGATCAAGACCGTGCTCAACCTGACCCGCCCGAGGTTTCTGCTGCCCTGGCACGGCGAGATTCGCCAGCAGATCAACTTCAAGTGGCTGGCCCAGAGCATTCCCCATCCGCCCGAAAAAATTCTGATTCCCGAAAACGGGCGCCTGATTAGGCTCACCGCCGACAACATCGAATTCAACGGAACCGTACCCCACGGCCAGCTCTACGTGGATGGGCTGGGGGTGGGCGACATTACCGACGAAATCCTGGAAGACCGCAAACACATGGCCGCCGAGGGGGTGGTCATCATCACCGCCCTGGTCAGCCGCGATCCGCTGGTGGAGGTCATTTCCAAGGGCTTTGTCAAGGCTGGGGAACGCCTGCTGGGCGAGGTGCGCAAGATGGCCTCGGAGGCACTTTACAAAGGGGTGCGTGAAAAGAAACGCCTCGAGGAAATCCGCGACGATATCTACTACCCGGTCAAGAAATTTATCGCAAAAAACACAGGCCGTAATCCGGTCATCCTGCCTATTGTGATCGAGGGCTGATAAGAGATGTCTTTGATTTGCTCTTTTTTCTGGGGCCCCTGCCTGAAGCGCGGGTAGCATTAGCTCGAAAAGCCAGGATGCTCTGATACCAGATTCGGTTAGTTCGTCACCGAACGGTGACGAACTAACCCGACCGAAGGGAGTGCTCTAGGATTCAAAAAGATAGCCCCTTGATGTTTTTTGTTTGAAGAGTATCTTTTTGAATCCGGTATGACAATCCCTAACGGAACGATTCAGGCGGGGTTCATACCACACGCACTTTCTCGGCTGGACCATAGAGCCAAACCAGGGGAGCTATTCGAACCTTTCTAGCACCTGAAGCGTCGCGCGGCCTCGAGTGACATCACGCAAGAGGGCCTGCAAACGGAGCAGTTGCTGTTCTTCAATTTGTACTTCTACCCACACACCCTCTTCGTCGTAATTCTCGGTCAGCCGTTTCAGCCCCTCTGTTATCTGGTAAAGGGCGTTCGTGTACTCGAACGGAGCTCTGAGTTGGCATCGCATCATGGGCCGGATAGCCTGCTTGGGGGCCTGTCGAAGACATTCGGCCGCCACCCCCCCATAAGCCCGCACCAACCCCCCTGCACCCAGCTTTATCCCGCCAAAATAGCGGGTTACTACCACCATTACCCTGTCTAACCCCTGGGCATCAATTGCGCCCAAAATTGGGCGGCCAGCGGTACCGGCTGGCTCACCATCGTCGGAAAAGCGATACTGAGAACCCACCTTATAGGCCCAGCAGTTATGAGTTGCATGCACATCCCGTACCGCTTGCAAAAATGCAGGGGCCTCCGCAGAGCTAGCCAGCGGAGCTGCATGCGCCACGAAGCGTGAGCGTTTAACCTCATGCTCGTAGCTATAGATGCCCTGCAGTGTAAAACGCATCTGGTTCATGAGATTGAAGCACTTTGCAGCCCGGCCCTTGCTGCTTCATACATGGCCTGGACGTCTGGCTTAATGCCAGTCCACAATTCAAAAGCAAGTGCTCCCTGCCAGACCAGCATGGGCAACCCACCCAAAATGATGAGACCCGCTTGCTGGGCCTCGAGCAACAGCCGGGTGGTTGGTGGGTTGTAGACAATATCCACCACCACCCCACGGGGCAACAAACCGGGCGGCAAGGGGGAGCTGGAGGGGTCTTTGAGCCCGACGCTGGTGGTATTAATCAGCAAATCGCAGCCTTGCACCGCCGCTGCCAGTAATGGCTCGGTGACCAGGCGCAGCCCCATGGCGTTGCACAAGGCCTCTGCCCGGCTTTGGGTGCGGTTGTACACCGCTACCTGTGCGCCCCCTTTCTTCAGGGCATAGGCAACCGCCCGCGCAGCCCCTCCTGCCCCCAGCACCAGGGCTTTTTTGTTGCGGTAGGAGATGCCGGCTTCGTCCAAACCAGAGATAAACCCGGGGGCATCGGTATTGTGGCCGATTAGGCGACCTTGCGCGCAGACAATGGTGTTAACTGCCCCAATGGCCCTGGCCTCGGGGCTTATTTCGTCCAGGTAATCCAGCACCCTTTCTTTGTGCGGAACCGTGACGTTGACCCCGGCAAACTCCCGCCGAACCTCCTGCAAACGGGCTCGCAGAAATGCAGGGGGGGTCTCGAGGGCCAGGTAAGTACCTTCCAATCCCGCCGCCCTTAAGGCAGCCTCGTGCATGGCTGGAGAAAGCGAGTGCTCAACCGGAAATCCAATCAAACCAAGTTTCACACCTGGATTTTAAGCCCCCTAAAGCAGTTTTCCCAGCTCCTTCTTTGAGTGCAGGCTTCTGTGCTACCCCCGTCCAGGACTCGTCCCAGCCCCAATTAAGCCCTAGAGCGCGTGGGCCGCAGAAGGGAGAAGTAGCGATGACCTCGAGCCTTGCTGTACGGTAAGCCCCCGCACATTACACTCCCCCAAGCCTGACTTGCTAAGATAACCTTGGTGAGAAACCTACTTTTCGTTTTCCTGTTGGTTGCCTCGATAGCGCAGGCCAAGACCTACATCATCCCCATCGAGGGGACGATTGACGGGCCGCTGGCTGTTTTCGTAGAGCGTTCCCTCGATCAGGCCGAGCGCGAGGGTGCAAGCGGGGTGGTCTTTCGGGTCAACACGCCCGGCGGGCGGGTAGATGCCGCAATCCGCATCACCGACCGCATCCTGGCCTCTACCGTGCCCACCCTGGCCGTAGTCGAGAACGCCTTCTCGGCAGGGGCGCTCATCTCGCTGGCTGCCCAGCAGATCATGATGCTGCCCGGCTCCAACATCGGGGCTGCCCTGCCCATCACCATTACACCGGTGGTGGGCAACGCCACCGCCGCCGACCGCAAGGTCATATCGGCCCTTAAGGGCAAATTCCGGGCAGTGGCCGAGGCCCGCAACCGCCCCGCCAACATCGCCGAAGCCATGGTAGACCCCGAAGCCGAGGTTCGGGGCATCACCACCAAGGGCGAGCCCCTGACCCTCTCGACCAAAAAGGCGGTGGAGCTCAAGATCGCCGATGCCGAGGTGCCCAGCCTGCGGGCGGCCCTCGAGAAAGCCGGCTTCAACACCGATACCCAGGAGCTCCAGCCGGGCCCCCAGGTACGCGTAGCCCGCTTTTTGACCGACCCCACCATCGCGGCCATCCTGCTGGCAGTGGGGGTTCTGGGGCTCATTCTGGAATTTTTCACGCCCGGCACCTTTATCCCCGCCATTATCGGACTGACCTCGCTGGGTCTGTTCTTTCTTGGGGGCTATCTGGCGGGCCTTTCCAGTGCGCTGACCATCATCCTGCTGTTTGCCGGTCTGCTCCTGGTTGTGTTCGAGCTGTTTGTTACCCCCGGCTTCGGCATACCTGGCCTGTTGGGGCTGGGGCTAATCGGCGCTTCTATCTACTTTACCTTCGGCGATGAGGCTTTGCAGGTTGGTTCTTTTGCCATCATCGGGCTGGCTCTGGGCCTGTTCCTGATCCTGCGCTACCTGCCCAGAGGACGGGTAGCCCGGCCCTTTGTGCTGAGCAGCGCAGTGGAAGAGGTGGCTCCTCCCAAAAACGAACTCGAGTCGCTCTTAGGGGCCATCGGCAGCGCCATCACGGACCTGCGCCCGGCCGGAACAGCCCAGTTTGGCGACCGCCGCGTGGATGTGGTCACTATGGGGGAGTTCATCGAGCGGGGCCAGGCCATTCGGGTTATCCAGGTAGAAGGCCCCCGGGTGGTGGTTCGGAAAGTAGAGGGCTAGGTTGCTTATAAAGAGGCCACCACCAGCGACTTGAAGGGTCTCTATTGCATGGCTACGCCTTATTCGTTTTCCTGTCCATGATGTACGCTTATAGCGCTGCTGTGTCTGACATCGGCTCAAGCAGCTCCCATGAATATCCGACACAGCCAGAAGAGATGGCAGATTTTTGGGGAAGCTGCGTTGGCATAACTACGAGGAGGATCTCATGGAGTTTGGAGCTTTAATCATCGCTGGCATCGCTTTACTAGCCGTTTTCCTGTTTTTTTACCTGGTACCCGTTCCATTGTGGATCACGGCGCTGTTTTCAGGCGTCAATGTACCGCTTACCTCGCTGATTGGTATGCGCTTCCGGCGCATCCCTCCGGCCAAGATAGTCAATCCCATGATTAAAGCCTTCAAGGCCGGCATTCCGGTCGAAACCGCCAAGCTCGAGGCCCAGTACCTTGCAGGGGGCAATGTCGACCGGGTGGTTGATGCCCTGATTGCAGCCGATAAGGCCGGTATCAAGCTCAACTTCGACCGCGCCGCCGCCATTGACCTGGCTGGGCGCGACGTGCTCGAGGCCGTGCGGCTTTCCGTCAACCCCAAGGTAATTACCAGCCCGATGGTCGCCGGTATGGCCAAAGACGGTATCCAGCTGCTGGCTACCGCACGCATTACCGTCCGCGCCAACATTGACCGCCTGGTAGGTGGGGCCGGCGAAGAAACCATCGTGGCTCGGGTTGGCGAGGGCATCGTGGCGTCCATCGGTCAGTCGGAAGACCACAAGCAGGTGCTCGAGCAGCCCGACCGCATCTCCAAAACCGTGCTGGCCAAAGGCCTGGACGCTGGCACAGCCTTTGAAATCCTCTCGGTGGACATCGCCGAAGTGGACGTAGGGAAAAACATCGGGGCCCAGCTCCGCACCGACCAGGCCGAGGCCGATAAGAAAATTGCCCAGGCCAAAGCCGAAGAACGCCGGGCCATGGCTGTGGCTGTGGAGCAGGAAAACGCCGCCCTGGTCGAGGCCATGCGGGCCAAGCTGGTCGAGGCCCAGGCGGCCGTACCGATGGCCCTGGCCGAGGCGCTCCGCAGCGGTCGCATGGGTGTAATGGACTACTACCAGCTCAAAAACATCGAAGCCGACACCGATATGCGCGAGTCTATCAGTAAAGCCAGCGGTGGTGGAACCACCGACGGCGGCGCTGGTGGCTCGCAACGGTAAGGCACGCAAAGGGGTTTTAGCCTTGAGGGGAGCGCCCAGCACCACACCGGGCCAGCGCGAGCCCAGCGGCGGGAGAGGTCTGAACAAAAAAACCTCGCCTGTACTCCTGCCATCTCTGCTTGTGGATGAGGCCAAACGCACCCTTCTGGCAGTTGCCACGGTT